>R05__coassemble_27_pt1 | contig 83004 bp, 72 predicted proteins | sample R05__metabat2_low_PE_006 | metagenome-assembled genome bin R05
TGGGCGAACGAGGAAGAAAAAGGTACGAGGCCGGAGAACACTCCTGAGTGTTCTTTCGGAAGCGTACCTTTTTCACACCGAAGTCCTCCCCCCGGTGTGAGAGATGTATCATTCGCGAATCACAAAGTGGATTCGCGCGCGAGCTGCACGGCAACGTAGTTGCCTACCCATGTGCAGCTCTGCGATGCGCCGCAGGCTTCATCTCAGAAGGAATACCTTCTGAGATGAAAGTCAGACTGCTTCAATTTTCAATGGTTACCATATATAAAACACATCGAAAACAATGCGGACAACAGGAAGCTCTCCAAAACAAAGATGGCAGGATTCCATCAATAGCATCGATGAAAACCTGCCGGTCAAGAGCGGGCTGGTCGCATCAGTCCGCTTCTTTAGTTTGCAAAATATCTCTCTAAGAATTGTTTGGTTCGCTCTTCCTGTGGGTTCTCGAATACCTGCTGCGGAGTACCGTACTCTGCGATTCTTCCTTCATCCAGGAATAAGACCTTATCCGACACCTCTCTGGCAAACTGCATCTCATGGGTAACGATTACCATGGTGGTATGCTTCTCTGCCAGGGCCTTGATTACCTTTAATACCTCGCCGGTCAGCTCCGGATCCAAAGCGGAGGTCGGTTCATCAAAGCAGAGGATATCAGGCTTCATCATCAGAGCTCTGGCGATGGCAACACGCTGCTGCTGTCCGCCGGATAACTGATGCGGATAGTAATCCTTTCTCTCCTTCAGGCCGACACTGGTCAGAATCTCAACAGCCTCCTCCCGGATACTCTGTATAATCTGTGCCTTATTGGTCTTATATGCCGGATCCTCCTGGGCCATCAGTTCCTTGGCCAGGGTACAGTTCTGTAAGACAGTATACTGTGGAAATAAGTTAAAAGACTGGAAGACCATACCAAAATGCAGACGATTCTTACGAATCGCACTCTCACTTAAGGATGCCTGGTTGGCAGTGTCATAGATGACCTCATCCTTAACAAGGATCTGACCTTCACTCGGTCTCTCCAGGAAATTAAGACAACGAAGCAGGGTCGTCTTACCGCTGCCGGATGCACCGATGATGGAGAGAACCTCTCCCTGCTCCAGGGAGAAATCCAGGCCCTTCAGTACCTGAAGGCTGCCGAAATTTTTCTTAATATTCTTCACTTCTAATATAGACATATCACAACCTCCTATACTCTGAAGTAATCCAGCTTCTTCTCGGCATAACCCAGAAGGATCGTCACGATACCGTTAAAGATCAGGAAGAAGAGGCCTGTAGAGAAGAGTGGCCAGATCAAGCCCTGCTTGGTGAAGCGCTCGGCGCACATGATGATCTCGGCACAACCGATAACACGAGCCAGAGAGGTATCCTTAACCAGAGTGATTACCTCATTACCGATCGGCGGAACGATACGCTTAATTACCTGCAGGAGGATAACCTTGAAGAAGATCTGGGATCTTGTCATACCCAGAACCTGTCCGGCCTCATACTGTCCCTTGGGGATACTCTCGATACCGCCACGGTAGATCTCGGAGAAATATGCCGAATAATTTACTACCATAGCTACGACTGCAGCCAGCATACGATTAGACATCGGGATACCAAAGAGTAGGCCCGGTGCATATAATACGATAAATAACTGAAGCATCAGAGGAGTTCCTCGGATGATCCATACAAATATTTTAATTAACCAACGTAACGGTGGAAAATTCAAAGTGGACAGCATCGTGATCACCAGGCCCAATGGCAAGGCCAGTACTAAAACGATGATAAATAACTCGATATTCACTCCAAATCCACCAAATAATGATTCAAGTGGTCCGCCCATACTATACCTTCTTCCTTATATACATAGGAAATCGAGCAGGCCCATCACCCGCTCGATTTATCTTCTTTACTTCTATCAGAAATGTACCGACATTCCTTCCATAATACTGCTTTCCTGCCAGTATCATGAATCCTGTGCCGGATTCCGGTAACTTCTTATTTCTGAACTAATGCGTCGGTCAGACCGTATTTCTCAGCGATCTCAGCAACAGTGCCGTCGGCGTAAAGCTCGGAGATGGCATCATTTACCATAGCTGTTACATCAGAACCCTTACGGAATGCGATACCGTATTCCTGCTGTCCGAACTGGTTATCCATATTTACAACTAAGTCAGCGTAATCTGTGTCAGGACCAACCATAGCCAGTGCACATACACTATCAACTAAAGCAACATCAGCTGTACCGGATTTTACTTCCAGCAGAGCCTTAGCCATGGAATCGGATGCAACATAGTTACAGGATGCGAAATATTCATTTGCAGATACTTCTACAGTATCATCATCCTCGATGGAACCATCGATCTTACCTTCGCCTGTGGAGCCCTGCTCTGCGGTAAGAGTAAGACCGCTGACATCTGCCATGATCTCTTCCTCACGATCGGCTTTCATAACCATAGCCTGTGTATTGTAAAGATAAGGATCGGAAACACTCATATTCTCTTTACGCTCTTCTGTAATACACATACCATTCCAGATACAGTCGATATTCTTGGAATTCAGCTCAATCTCCTTGGAATCCCAGTTGATTTCTTCAAACTCTACCTCAACACCCAGCTTCTCACAAACTGCGGTAGCAAGCTCTGTATCGAATCCAACGAATTCGTTATTATCATCATAGTAGTTCATCGGTGCAAATAATGTCATACCGATCTTTAAGCTTCCCTTATCCTGAACATAAGCCCAATCGGATTCACTCTCTGCTGCAGCAGTGGAAGCTGCTTCCTCTGAACTTGTGGAAGTGGAGGATCCACATCCTGCCAATGTAGCCATACACATGATACCAACCAATGCGACTGCGATAAATTTTCTCATTATTCTGTCTCCTTCTCTAATGTGTAGATTCATTTCATATGCGTGATAACAATTTACCATGCTAAAGCTTATTATAAACAAAGTCAGCTGGAATTGCAATACGCTGATCACTTTATATATAGAGAAAAAGTAGCCCCGAGGACTGCTTTTTCTTGGAAATTTTTCATAATTTACAAAAAATATAAGTAAAAAATTGTAATTTTTACAGTTGACTTTTTTAATCTAGCTGTCCTCGGAGAGTGCCCCGCCTCTGCGGAAAATATCCATAGCTGCAGCATCCTGATTCAGCCAGGCAGCAAACCACTGCTTACCTGCTTTTTTCATCCTTGTCTTCGTATTTTCTCCTCGCATTTTTCCTCGCATTTCCCTTTCATTTACCCATAAATGGATATGTCATATTTTTACCATTTATTATGCATGATTTTACCATATCATCACAAGAATACCTGATATAAATATACTATATTATAGGGAAGTTTGTTCTTACGAACCTATGATTCTATTTTATTTCATATAATAATCATAGGCAAAAGAAAAGTATGTTTTCAGTAATGACGACCCAATCAATAGATAAAGGAGAACGATTTTATGACTCGCGATATAACATTTCACGGAATCACCGCAAAAGCTGGGGAGAAGATATGCTGTGAGCTGGACATGGCCGGATCTTCCCATAAGCTGCCTCTGGCTATCATCAATGGACAGGAGGATGGTAAGACATTTCTTCTTACGGCATCGATCCACGGCTTCGAATATCCCGGTATTCAGGCTGCGGCCGAGCTGATCCGGGAGCTGGATCCTGCGGAGATCAGTGGCGCTGTGGTCATCATCCCTGTGGTAAATACTTCCGGCTTCTATGGTCGAAATCCTTACATCTGTCCGGATGATGAATATCATAGAAATCTGAATAAGGTTGGCCCGGATCATCCCGACGGCAGCTTTGCAGAGCGTCTGATCTACTTCCTGGAAGAAGAATTTGCCAAAAAGAGTGACTTCCATCTGGATCTGCACAGTGGCGATGCTACGGAGAAGCTCCTGCGTTTCTGTGCCATCGGTAATTCCCCGGATGAAGAAACCAAAGAGTTCGTGCATAATATCATCCATCATCTGGACTTTGACTATCATACTCAGTCCGGCGGTTCGACAGAGTTCTATAACTGTTCTGCCAGATATGCCGGCATCCCATCCATGATGTTTGAGTGTGGTGGTAACGGTACCTGGGCCAGAGAAGAGGTGGAATTCGAGAAGAAGAGCATCCGACGGATCATGCAGATGCTGGATATCCTGCCGGGCAAGCCGGACCATAATCCAAATGTAAAATGTATCACCAGACAAGCCTGGGTAGAGTGCGGGGCCACCGGCTTCTTCTATGCCTTCTGTAATGTGGGCGATGAGATTGAGGAAGGTCAGAAGATCTACGAGATTCGCGATGTCTGGGGGAATCTCCTGGAGGAGCACTATGCCAGATTCAGCGGCAGGGTCTTCATCCTGAGTAATACTCTGGGTGTAACAAAGGGGGATGATGCCATCTTCTATGGCTATGCCGATGAGACTGGACACCACCATGACGATTGCTGCTGCCATCATGGACATGGACATCACCATGAGCATGAACAGGAAGGCCACCACGAGCATCATCACGAATAAGAGCGTAAAGGGATAGATCATCCTGCCTGACAGGAGGAGAAAAGCACAGAAAAGGGGAGTTCTCACTGAAGAAAACTCCCCTCTTATTTATTCTCTCATCCAGGGGAAGAATCTCATCGAAAACGATTCTGCTCCCTGTCATACTCGAAGCCCACTGCCTCAAGTCTTGCCATAATCTGCTCCGGATCTTCATGCATATCTTCGCAAAGCTGTTCCAGACTACTGTACTGATCTCTTAACTTGGTATTGATCACACTATAGAGCATGATCGGATCCATAGGAAGTCCACTACTCATCTCTTCTCCTCCATCTTTTATCCACCATATAATGCATCTTCTTACCCATGATACACCATATCACATGGAGAATCAACAGGCATCATAATCGATACGCATGGTCACTGCCGCACCGATACCACCCAGACCGACATGGCAGGACAGATTCATCGGCAGGTCCGCATACTCGATCTCAAACTCCGGAAATGCCTCGGATAATTCCTGGATCCACTGATCTCTGCCTTCGAATCCATAGGTGCAGGCCGCCTGCACTCTGACCTGAGACGGGGTGTGCACATCCATATTTCTCATCGTAGTCTCCAGGGCCCTGATAATGGTCTGCTTGGCCTTACCGACGCTTCTCACCTTGGCAAAGGCATCCAGCTTCTCTCCCTGCAGCTTCAATACCGGACGAATCTTCAGGATATTACCGATCGCCGCTGCCATAGGAGTCACCCTGCCACCCTTTTTGAGACGGTCCAGGTTATCCACAGCGATAAATACCATGGAATGCTCCTGCTCCCCTTCCAGGACCTCCTTGATCCTTTTGGCGCTGAAGCCCCTGTCACGCAATACGGCTGCATCCTCCAGAGCAGCACGCTGAGGAACGGAGACACGCCAGGTATCGGCTACTTCCACCCTGCCGTCATAATCCTGGGCATAGATGCAGGCATTCTGATAGGAGCCGGACAGACCACTGGACAGAGGAATATGAACCAGCTCATCATATTCTTCCAGCACCTGATCCCACAGATCCATAACAGCTCCCGCTGCCGGCTGGGAGGTAAAGATATCTGCATCCGAAGCCAGCTTCTCATAGAAGAGCTCCAGGCTGAGATCCACTCCCTCCAGGTAATCCACATTATCTATACTAAATGGCATAGGCAATACAAAGATGCCTAACTTCTCTGCTTCCTTTACGGTAATACAGGAGCTATCTGTAACGATTGCAACCTTACTCATACTTCTACCTCTTTCTTTCTCCTGTTCAGGACTCATAGGTGAGTCCCGGCGCCGGATTCCGGTCAGCCTGGCTGACATCTTGCGATTGGGATCCATGCGCATCTTCTCTCTTCTCCTGCTATTGACAGAGAATATTTTATATAATAATTATGAATTTGTCAAATTTTTCCTTTAAACTACATGTGTTTGTATTCAGACCCATTTTAATCAGTTTTTTATGCTATATTTTAAAAATACTTCAATATATTTAATGGTTTTCAAAACCATATCCGCCGGATTTCGGCAAATACCTGACAAGTCACTTATAACTATCTTAACTATTTTGATCAATTTCGTCTGTCCTTCTTTTAACTTTCGCATAAAATGATATCCTTGCCTGGATGCTCGGTAAGTTTTTTCCGGCTTATTCTTTACGAAAAAAACATTTTATAGTATTCTATAGATTAATGTATCTTTATCGTCACACGACGATTTCGTATCATTTGATCATACATTATCATGATAATTCCGGAGATTTCTGCACAGATATCTCCGAATCCTGTGATTTCTGCACGATTATCATGATAATTCCAAACAATATTTATATGGAGGTAATTCTATGAGTAATCAGGTATGGAAATTCCATAACGATGTCGATACGGATCAGATCATCGCTTCCCAGTATCTGCTCCTGCCGGATATCGAAGCCATGAAGATCTATACATTTGAATCCCTGGATCCGGGTTTTGCCAAAAAGGTTAAACCAGGGGATCTGGTGGTAGCCGGTGAGAATTTCGGCTGTGGTTCTTCCCGTGAGCAGGCACCAAGTGTACTGAAGGCTCTGGGTGTACAGGCTGTCATCGCCAAATCATTTGCAAGGATCTTCTTCCGTAATTCCATTAATATCGGTCTGCCGGTCATCGTCTGCAAGGAGCTCTACGATCATGTAGAGGATGGCTGTGACGCTGATCTGGATCTGTCTGCCGGTACCGTAACTGTAGATGGTAAGGTGTATTCCTGCACCAAGCTGCCGGAGTATATGCAGGGGATCCTGAATGCCGGCGGTCTGATCGCATCTTTGAATAAGGAGGAAGCATAATATGGGTATGACGATAGGTGAGAAGATCATCGCGCGCGCTGCCGGTGTCGATGTCGTAAAGCCAAATGATATCCACACAGTCACTCTGGACCGCATGATGAGTAATGACGGTACCACACATCTTACTGTGGATATGTATAATAATAAATTAAAGAATCCCAAGATCGCCGATGCGAAGAAGGTGGTCTTCATCATGGATCATAATGTTCCTGCGGAGAATCCCAAGACCGCAGAGGCTCACAAGAAGATGCGTAATTTTGCCAGAGAGCATGATATCGTGCTTTATGAAGGTCAGGGTATCTGCCATCAGATCATGATGGAGGACTTCGTATGTCCGGGCGAATTAATCTTCGGTGCGGACTCTCACACCACGACCTATGGTGCACTGGGTGCCTTCGGTACCGGTGTCGGCTGTACGGACTTCCTCTATGCCATGACCACCGGTACTTCCTGGGTTATGGTTCCTGAGACCATCCGTTTTAATCTGCACGGACAGCTGCCGGAGGGTGTCTATGCCAGAGATCTGATCCTGACGATCATCGGTGATATCGGTGCCAATGGTGCCAACTATAAGATCATGGAGTTTGCCGGTGACGGTGCTCATAATCTGACCATCGACGATCGTATCGCTCTGTGTAATCTTACCGTAGAGGCCGGTGCCAAGGCTGGTATCGTGGAACCGGATGAGAAGGTTGTGGCTTATTGTAAGGAGCATGGCCGTGAGGCAGTCCACATGTTCAAGAGTGATGAGGATGCGAACTTTGCTGCAGTCTATGAGTATGATCTGTCTCAGATCAAGCCGGTTGTCGTACGTCCGGATTTCGTGGATAACTTTGCCACACTGGAAGAAGTAAAACCGGAGAAGATCCGCATCGATGAATCCTTCGTCGGATCCTGTAATAATGGTCGTCTGGAGGATCTGCGTATCGCAGCCAATGTGGTAAAGGGCAGAAAGATTCATCCGAATGTTCGTTTCCTGGTAACCGCTGCTTCCCAGGCGGTATACATCGCCGCTCTGAAGGAAGGCATCATCACAACCTTAATGGAAGCCGGTGCCATGGTCATGAATACCAACTGTTCCGTCTGCTGGGGCAGCTGCCAGGGTGTCATCGGCCAGGATGAGGTCCTGATCTCCACAGGTACCCGTAACTTTAAGGGGCGTGCAGGCCATCCGAGCTCCAAGGTATATCTGGCCAATGCCGCTACCTGTGCCGCTTCGGCTGTGGCAGGTTATATCTGCGGACCGGAGGATCTGTAAGCTGAACATACAGGGGACAGAGAATACAGACAGACAGCTCTTATGTAAGGAAGGGTAAGGAATCAGATCTTATATAAGAATTCTATAGCAAATCAGATCTTAGGATTGCAGCGAATCATCGGATTGCAAAAATCGCTGCAGATTACAGATAAAATGAGGTAAATCATATGGATACATTTACAGGTAAAGTATGGGTGCTGGGTGACGATATCGATACTGATATCATCATCCCGACAGAATATCTGGCACTCCCTACGGTAGAGGATATGAAACAGTACGGTTTCTCCCCGCTTCGTCCGGAACTGGCCGGTCTGATCGGGGAGGGTGATATCATCGTAGCCGGTAAGAACTTCGGCTGCGGTTCTTCCCGTGAGCAGGCGCCGGAGATCATCAAGGCACTGAAGATCAAGTGTGTCATCGCCAAGTCCTACGCCCGCATCTTCTTCCGCAATTCCATCAATAACGGATTACTGCTCATCGAGAACAGCGAGATCCAGGATGTCATCAAAGAGGGCGATCAGCTCACAGTTCACATGGGCCAGTCTCTGGAATATGATGGCAAGACCTATGCCATCTCTTCCCTGCCGGAGAATCTGATGGATATTATCAATGCCGGTGGTCTGGTAAAAGCGATGCAGAAGCGTAATGGCTTAATCTAGGAGGGATGGATATGGGATATACATTAATCGAGAAGATTATCAAAAAGAATGCGAATCTGGATTCCATCGCTCCGGGCCAGATCGTTACCGTTGATGTGGATCGCGTGATGATCCATGATATTTTCATTCCATTTGTTGCGGAGAAGTTCGAAGAGATGGGATTCACAAAATTATGGGATCCGGATAAGGTCGTTCTGATCTACGATCATCTGGTTCCGACCAGCGCCGTGGAGGATGTGCGCCATTTCCAGATCGGCGATGCATTTGTAGAGAAATATGGTCTGACCCATGTTCATCGCAGCGATGGTATCTGCCATCAGCTGATGACAGAGGCAGGCTATGCCAAGCCTGGCAATATCGTCTTTGGTACGGACTCTCATACCACGACCTACGGCTGTGTGGGCTGCTTCTCTTCCGGTATCGGTTACACGGAGATGGCTTCCATCCTGGGTACCGGCCAGATGTGGGTGCGTGTTCCGGAGACCATCAAGGTGGTCATCGATGGCACACTTCCTGCCAATGTTGCTGCCAAGGATGTCATCCTTCGTCTGATCGGCGACCTGCGTGCCGATGGCGCTACCTATAAGGCTCTGGAGATCACAGGCTCTGCTGTGGATGCGATGAGCGTGGCTTCCCGTATGACCATCGCCAATATGGCCATCGAGGCGGGAGCAAAATGTTGTCTCTTCCGTCCGGATGAGAAGACCTGCGAGTATTCTAAGGTAAGTATGAGTGATGTTGACTGGCTCTATGGTGATGAAGATGCCAATTATGAGCGTGTCATGACCTATCAGGCAGAGGAACTGGTTCCGGTTTGTGCCTGTCCTTCTCAGGTGGATAATATCCATCCGGTTTCCGAGATTGCCGGCGAGAAGATTGACCAGGTCTTCATCGGTTCCTGTACCAACGGACGTCTGGAGGATCTGGCTGTGGCTGCGAAGATCCTGGATGGTAAGAAGGTTGCCTGCAAATGTATCATCACTCCTGCCAGCCGCAAGATCTATATCGAGGCAATCCAGGCCGGTTATATGGAGATTCTGGCAAAGGCAGGCTGTATCATTACACAGCCTGGCTGTGGCTTATGCTGTGGCCGTGCCGGCGGTATCCTGACAGACGGTGAGAAGGTTGTGGCAACCAACAATCGTAACTTCCTGGGCCGTATGGGTACTTCCAAGGTAGGCATCTATCTGGCTTCCCCTGCTACGGCAGCGACTTCCGCGATCACAGCCAGGATCACGATTCCGGAAGCAGAGTAGGCATCGACAGATTTCTCAAACAGTAAATGAAAGAGGTCAGCTGTTCTTATCTGCAGGATTTTAAGGCCGGACTTACAGGGAATATATAGAAGAAGCAGGACTCCATCATATTGATCTGCTCCCTGTCTATTTGACAGAGGGCAGATTATATTCATGGAATCCTGCTTTTTTTGTCCTGATTTTTATCCGATGATAGCGTTTATCTATTCCAAGGTTAATCCTGATTCTGTCGCAGAGTTTATCATATCCTCTGCTACATCTGTTTCCTTACGATTTTATATTCATCATCCATCTGAAAATACGGACAGGACTCATAACTGGATGACATCAGCCTGGACATGTCATCTTCGTCCAGATTGATCATGCACTCTGCCACATTCTCTTCCTCATCTACCCAGAAATGGGCACAAAAATCACACTGACTCATATATCTTACTCCTATATATCTTATTCCTTACTCTTTCTATATGCTTTCACATCATTATACTGACCGGTGAACAAAAAAACAAGTCATTCCATCGATTTCTTACCTTGAATCCTATCAAATCAATGTTATAATGGGTATTAGTGTATATCTGGGAGATGCCGGAGTATGACCAATCTATCGGCCTAGACCTGGAATTCTGGGCATAGACCGGTGTATGCCCAAACATTGATATACAGATATATTTTAGAAAACACACGGAGGTTTATGACATGACAGCAGAGCAGCAGAAATTAATTCCTAAGAGAGATGAAGACCTGAAGAATGGTAATTATACCGTATTAAAGGGAGAATATACCAAGAATTTTAATGTATATGTGGTAGGTGAGAAGCATAAAGAAGCAATCGACTACATCATGATGTTACTGGATCGTTCCACAGATAATGTATTAGGCTACGGCATCAAGATGGGCTCCGGTAAGAAATACGGCGTAAGCTTCTGGGACGAAGCAGATATCCCGGAGGAATACAGAGCATAGATCCTATCTTACAGGAATCGGCAGAGTTTCCTTGATCCTGTATATAGCGGAAGATAATAAAGAGAGGGATGATATCCCTCTCTTTTCTTATTCTTATGCTGTATGTCCTTTTTCTTCGATCACTTTGATGACAGAATCCACGTACTTCTCACAGATCTCCATGCTTTCTGCTTCGACCATCACGCGGATGACCGGCTCTGTGCCGCTCTCGCGCACCAGGATTCTTCCGCTGTCGCCCAGGTCCGCAGCAACCTTCTCTACCGCTGCCTGAACATCCGGATCATTCTGTGCCTCCGGTTTACTCTTAACACGGACATTCTTCAGAACCTGAGGATAGATCTTGACAGGGGCTGCCAGCTGGGATAAGGTCTGCTTTCTCTCCAGCATAACCTCCATCATCTTGATGGCTGTCAGGATACCATCTCCGGTCGTCGCATGCTTACTGAAGATGATATGACCGGACTGCTCTCCGCCGATGCGGTAGCTGTTCTGAACCATATTCTCATAGACATATTTATCGCCAACCTTGGTCTTCTCATAATCGATACCAAGCTGATCAAATGCTTTATATAAGCCGAAGTTAGACATAACTGTGGTTACTACCGTATTACCGCGCAGCTCACCATTCTCCTTCAGATATCTGCCGTAGATATAGAGAACCAGGTCCCCATTGATCACATTACCAAGCTCATCCACTGCGATACAGCGGTCAGCGTCACCATCAAAGGCGAAGCCGGCATCCAGCTTATGCTCACGAACATACTCCTGCAGAACCTCGATATGAGTGGATCCTGCATTCATATTAATATTCAATCCATCCGGTTCAGCATTGATCACATAGGTCTTGGCACCTAGCGCATCAAATACATTCTTAGCGATCATCCAGGCACTGCCGTTGGCACAGTCCAGACCGATGCGCTTGTTCTTATAGGATCTGGTTGCCAGAGAGATCAGATAGCCCACATAACGGTTTCTGCCGGCAGAGTAATCCACTGTACAACCAATCTCATCACGATAAGCAAAAGGAATCTCCAGCTTGCCATCAATATAATCCTCGATCTTAAGTATGGTCTCCTCATCCATCTTCTCGCCCTTAGCATTAATTAACTTAATTCCATTATCATAATATGGGTTATGGCTGGCGGAGATCATGATACCACAGTCAAAATCCTCAGTACGCACCACGTAGGATACACTCGGTGTGGTCGTAACATGCAGAAGATAAGCATCGGCTCCGGAAGCCGTCAGACCTGCTACCAGAGAATACTCAAACATATAGCTGGATCTTCTGGTATCCTTACCGATAACAACCTTACATTTCTCTTCCTTATCCTGTCCGTAATACCATCCCAGAAATCTGCCGATCTGATAGGCATGCTCCACTGTCAGATTCTTATTCGCCTCGCCACGGAAACCATCCGTTCCAAAATATTTACCCATATAAGCTACTCCTTCGTCTCTTTAAAATGTAATATGAAAACAGACATGCGACTTTCGTCTCACCACAAGGTATGATACGTGTTGCGGAACTGCTCCACAGCACATGACATCACAGTCTCTATATACGCCATATTCCTGAAATTATACAATCACAGCTCTATTACTCTACCATATATTTTTACAAAATACCATTAAAATTCTATTAACAATCACGACGCAAAAAGAATATATTACACATTATAAAAAACACACATGCGACTTTCGACGCTCCACAGGGTATGATACGCGTGACGGAATTGAACTACAGGGTATGAAACAAGTGGGCAGGATCATCCTGCCCACTAAGTCTCTTGTCATTTATTCATGTCTTAATGCTACGATCGGATCCAGATTTGCCGCCTGTACTGCAGGGATGAATCCAAAGATGATACCGATCAGCATGGAGAAGAGGATGGCGATTACCACAGCCGGGATACTGATCGCCACGGGCACAGAAGAGATCTTAGCGATAGCTTCCGCCATGGCGATACCCACAATGGTGCCGATGATTCCTCCAAAGCTGGTAAGTGCCGCTGCCTCTGTCAGGAACTGAGCCAGGATACGATTCTTTCTGGCACCGATGGCCTTCTTCAGACCGATCTCACGGGTACGTTCCGTAACAGAAACCAGCATGATATTCATAACACCGATACCTCCGACTAAGAGGGAGATACTGGCAATCCAGATCAGCTGTTTATTGGTGGTGGAACTGAGCTCCTCCGTCTCTGCCGCTGTCTCTGAGATATCCTTGGCAGAGTATTTTACCTCTTTGCTGGTCACACTCTGGTTCAGCAGATCCTGCGCCTCTGTACCAACAGACTTCATATCATCTGTGGAAGAAGCTAAGAGCTTGACATTGTAAGGCTCATCATAATACTGAACGATATTCCAGACCACATCCGGTATGATCACCGTACCGCTGGAGCTCTCCTGCTCATAGACATAGGAATAGTAATCATCCTCTGAGTTGATGGTCGGCTCGAAGGCAGACGACTCCTCAAAGGTACCGATGACGGTGAAGGGCTCTCCTTTAATCTCTATGGTCTTACCGATCGGATTCTTATTATCAAATAAGCTGGTCGCAGCAACACTATCCAGCAGAGCCACCTTACGATATTTGCTATAATCCGACTCGATAAAATGTCTGCCCTGATTCATGATATATCCGCAGGTATTCAGATAATTGATATCCGCACCAATCAGCTGGCCTCCCTGCAGGGCTGTCGTATTGTAATAAACATAGCTGATGGAGGTACGAATCATATAGAGACTGGCATTCTTCACATGATCGATCTCTGCCAGCCGATCTCTCATCTCCGAATCGTAGACCGGGATACCGGATGGAATACCGGAATATTCCATCTCATAGTCATAATCGCCGGATTCTACCAGACGAACCGTAACGGTATTGGTACCGGATCCGATCAGATTCTTCTTGATGGTCTCATTGGTACCCTTAATGGTCGATACGATGGCGATGATGGCTGCGATACCGATGATAATACCCAGCATGGTCAAAAGAGATCTGAGCTTATGCGCCCATATACTCTGTAATGAAATTCTAAGATTTTCAAACATATGCTTCTCTCACTCTCCTGACCTTCTAATATATGATATTCTCTTCATCTTCGGAGATCTCTGTTTTGGCGCCTTCTTTTACCTTCTTGCCGTAAGGGAATGCCAGATAGTCATCCGTCGTGATACCGGCGAGAACCTCGATATACTGACCGTTCAGGGTCTTACCAGTGGAAATGTACTGCTTGGTCAGACGCTTATTCTCATCAACTTTATAGACATAGGATCCGTCGGAATCCGAACGAACATAAGCCTTCTGCAGATAGATGGCATCTCCCTCCACAGTACCCATGGACTGAGAGTTATAGGAGATACTTACGGAATCCCCAGGACTTAAGCCTTCTGCATCTTCGATATAAGCTACGATCGGATAGTAGGAGCTGTTTGGATTGGTGCCGGAGTCTCCGTCACCCGAGGCTGAGGAGGACGGATAATCAGAAACCTCTTTGACGATGGCTTCGTATTCCTCTTCCGTATCCCAGGTCTTGCAGATGATGGTTCCGCCGACCTTGACCGTATCCAGATCCATCTCATTAATCTGTGTCTTCACATAGATACCGTCATCTGCCCGGACAACCACCACCGGTGTCTCATCGGTAGGTAAGGCATCAATCGTATAAGCTGTCTCCACCGTACCGGAGATCTTGGCCTTGATCGTGGCTTCTTCCACCTGCTGCTTGGCCTCTTCGTAGCTGATCTTGGCCTCGCTGAGCTCTGTCTTAGCTGTTGCGATCTCTTCTTCCTTATCCTCGATGGCTTCTTTTAACTCTGCCGCTGTGTAGGATTCCGTGGCAGAGTCACTCAGACCACTGCTTCCGGAACCACCATTCAGACTGCTGCTTCCGCTGCCGGAGGAAGAAGATCCCTTCTTCACCTTGACTGTCATAGTCGCTTTTTTATCATTTACGGTAACCGTGATCTTCAGCTTTTTGGCTGTCTCACTGGTAGAGACAAATAAGGAGCCGCCACTCATAATAGTATCACTGGCCTTATTGCCACTCACCTTCCAGGAAGCCGTCAGACCAGAGATATGCTTACCAGTCACCTTCGCTGCAAATGTGTAGGTATTCCCCGTCTCTACGGTCTTCACCGTCGGTGTGATCTTCACCTTGGTGACTGTGATCAGCAGATCCTCCAGCTCGGATACGGTATAAGACGCCTTCTCTGAGATCGTCTCGGTGAATCTGGAGTCCGGTGTGATGGTCAGCTCATCGGATGGTTTGTCTGGATTCTTCTCAAAAGCTTCCTGGGAATCGTACTCCTTGAAGGTAGCATACATGCCCTTGCTGATAATGGTATTAATAATGCTGCCCTTGATATTATAGTAGGATTCCAGAACCTCTTTCTTCTGACCCTTCTCATCTGTCTCCACTACTTTCTTCTTCAATAAAAGGAAGAGATAAGGAGTCTTGGCCGTCTTGCCATCGCCGGAGCTGTACTTGGCACGCTGGCTCATTTTTGTAATATTTTCCGTCAATGGTTCATCCTGCAGATTCACCTTCTGCTCTGTGGTAGCTTCCGAAGAAGAGGACTCTGTGCTAGCCTGGCTATCCTCTTCCTGGTCCTTACTGTCGTCAGAGGAATCCTTCTTATCGGAATCACTGTCGGAATCATCCTTTTTATCAGAGTCACTGTCGGAGTCATCCTTTTTATCAGAGTCACTGTCGGAATCATCCTTTTTGTCCGATCCGCTGTCAGTGTCTTCCTTCTTCTCCGATTCGCTGTCGGACTCTGCAGCTGTGGTAGCCTCACTCGATGTCTCATCCTCTCCTTCGGCCAGATAGAGGATCTGATCCGAACGGACAGAGAGCATACCGGAAGCTGCACCAAGTGCGGTATCCGAATCGGAATCAATGGAGCCGGTGGTCTTGGTACCCTTTAATTTATCCAGCTCATTCTGCAGATTCTCCAGAGCCAGTGTCGATGACTTGATCTGCAGCTCCTGAAGCTGAAGATCAAGCTCTTCCTCTTCCATGTTATACTTCAGCAGCTTATCGCCTTCTTTTACGGTGTCTCCGGCCTTGACATAGATCTTCTCGATCTCTCGGCTGCCTTCCAGCTTCACCTCCTGGACATAGTCGGAAGTCAGGACACCGGATAAGGAAGAGTCTTCCTCCCACCAATCCGCGGAATTCAACATGCTGACGGAGTAGACTGCGACCTTGCTCTGATTTTTACTCATATAATAGAGGATACCGCCCGTGGCAGCTGCCACGACCAATACCAGGGGCAGGACAATCATCAGGATCTTACGGTAATTCCTATGCTTCCCTGTCTGTGACGGATTCTTCCGGGACGTCTTCTGAGACTTCTCCGGTGATATCTTCTTCAGGGAGAACTTCTTTAAGGGATTGTTCACTCTCTGCCGCCTCCTTTCGTTTTCTCTCCACATCTTCTGCGATCTCACCATCAAAGATATGGAGAACACGTTTTGCATGTGCTGCAATATTTGCATCGTGGGTAATCATGACAATGGTTACCCCCTCATCATTTAACTGTTGGAACAGATCCATAACCTGTACACCGGAACGGCTGTCCAGGGCACCGGTCGGTTCATCGGCCAGGATGATCTTAGGGTTATTGACCAGGGCTCTGGCGATGGCTACTCTCTGCTGCTGACCACCGGACAGCTGGGTCGGCCGGAAATGAACTCTCTCCTCCAGTCCGACTCTCTTTAAAGCATTATAAGCGACCTGTCGTCTCTTACGCACAGAATAGCCGGCATAGCTCAATGGCAATGCCACATTATCAAGGGCTGTCATCTGGTTTAAGAGGTTAAAGCTCTGAAATACGAAGCCCAGGGTATTCAGGCGAAGATCCGACAGCTGATTCTCATCATAATCGATGATGGATTTATCCTCCAGAAAGAATTCCCCCTTGGTCGGACGGTCCAGACAACCGATGATATTCATCAAAGTCGTCTTACCGGAACCGGAAGGACCCATAATGGCAACATACTCGCCCTCGGATACAGACAGATTCACATCCTTTAAGACCGGAACGACGATCTTGCCTCTCATATAATCTTTGTATATATTTTTCAGTTCAAGAAGCATATTATCTATCCTCTCTGAATCAATCTCTCATGACAAGATTTACAGGAATCTGCGTCAGGGATCAATTCTCCTCCAGTTCCATGGAGGAACCATCGTCATCCTCACTCATGTAAGGGTCCTCTTCATCCTCATAAACCTCTTCATAGTCATCCATGGAATCCTCATCATCATAGTATTCCTCATCCATGAGTCCATCCTCGTCCTCATCAAAATACTCTTCTTCCTCGTAATCTTCATAGTCTTCCATGTAATCTTCGCCATCCTCAGAGAAATCCTCATCATACTCTTCGTCACCCTCTAAGTAAGGATCCACCTTGGTGGTCTTCATACCGGCCTCGATCTCCAGATCATCACAGGCGATATAGTCATTCTCATCAATGCCGCTAAGTACCTGATATTCATCCAGCTCATCATTATACTCTCCGACCTCAATAGCACGCTTCTCCAGACGGTCTCTGCCATTATCAGCCCAGACATAGTAAGCATCCTCTTCCACGATGATATAAGCGGAAGAGATCCAGATTCCTTCCTTGGTCTCATCCTGACCCATATCATTCTCCACGAAGACATGCTGACCCATCAGAAGACCATCGGCACTATCCAGCTCCACATAGAAATAATAATTCGAAGCACTCTCACCGGTAGAACCGGAATCATAGTAGTAATCCTCTTCATCCGATGAGCTGGAGGAGGAGTCGGCTGTGGCATCCGTCTTGATGGAAGAGATCTCACCCTTCCAGGTCGTATCATCCACTCTGGAGCGCACGATCACACGATTCCCCTCGGACAGATCATTCATATTGGTCTCGGAGATCTTGCCCTTGACACGATAATCGCCGACAGACAGGATCATCATATATACATTGCTGTCTTCATCCGAGGAAGTATCATAGGAGCCTTCGTCATCATCACTGCTGGACTCTCCCAGACTGGCATTGATCTTCTTGATCACGCCGTCCATCTTACTGGTAACGGTGGCATCGGTGATATTCTTTTTAATCTTCTCGATCTCTTCCTTACCGGACTTGATCGAGAACTCATTCTTCTTAATGGTGGTCTGTGCGGTGAGGATCTGAGTCTGCAGCTCGATCTTCTCGGAAGCAGTCGCACTGCTGAGATCGGCCTGATAAGAGGCGATATCCTTGGTGAGCTGGGTATTCTCACTCTCCATGGTCTCCACTTCCAGCTCCTTCTTCTCCTGATTGAGCTTCAGCTCCTCAGTATTATAGGAAAATAATTTATCTCCCTTCTTCACCTCATCTCCGACAGAGACATAACATTTCTCTACGGACATATCCGCATCCAGAGTGATCTTCCAGGTATCCTGGGCTTCCACCTCTGCCGTGTAACGATTCTCCGCACCGTTATCATTTAAGCCTGCCAGGTCTGCCACGGACTCCACATAAACCTTCTCATCATCTCCGGCATCCATATTCTTCATGATCAGTGTGGCAGCCACACCGATCGCCGCCAGCAGGATCACTGCGATGATCGCAATCTTCTTCTTTGTGATCTTCCTGCCATCCTGCAGATGGGTCTCGGACACATCTTCCTCCAGACCCAGAGTATCCACCGAGGAGGAAGCTTCCTCTGCTGCAAGCTCTCCCTGGTCCGCTCCGTCGCTATCTGACACAGCTGTCTCTGAAGGATCTGTCTCTGCATCATCTGATACAGGCTCTGTCCCCTGATCCGCCGGAGTCTCAGGATCCTTCTTCTTTTTCTTCCACGGAAGACGAAAGCCCTTGCCGGACTTCTTCTTACTCTTCTCAGACGAATCTTCTCCCTCCATCTCTTCCAGGGTATCTACTGTATCATCTATCTCCTCTTCATGTAATAATGAAGTAATCTCTGTCTCTTCCTTCGATTTTTTTCTTCGAATCATGCTTATCCTCCTGTCCTGTCATGTTCCTAGGTATGATAACACAAACCATTTTAAAAATCACCCGTTCCACTGCAAAATTAAAAGAATTTTCACATTTTCCATGCTTTCTGTAGAATTTCTTTCAATAATATGTCATTTCATATGAGAGCAAATGTTTCAGAAGAATTGCAGTCCTTTCAGGGACGATCTGCATATGCATGATACCTTAGCAAGAGACGAATTCCAATAGACCTATCCTACCTTGTGGTGCGACGAAGTAATATAAATATTCCTATGAATCTAAAAAAAGGAACCTCACACGATGATCGTGTGAAGTTCCTCCATGATATCACATAAATATGCTTCTTCTGTAATTAGAGACTACGGATACGGTCCATAGCGCGTAATGTATTCTCATAGGAACCGAAGGCCGTAAGTCGGAAATATCCCTCTCCGCTCGGTCCGAAGCCTGATCCCGGTGTACCGACGATATTGGCTGTCTCCAGCAGATAATCGAAGAACTGCCAGGAGCTCATCTGATCCGGTGTCTTTAACCAGATATATGGGGCATTGACACCGCCATATACTGTAAAGCCTGCAGTCTGCAGTCCCTCCTTGATGGTAGCTGCATTTCTCATATAGTAAGCGATCTGCTCCTTAAGCTGGGCCTTACCTGCCTCTGTGTAGCAGGCTGCTCCGGCCTTCTGGATGATATAAGGAGCACCGTTATATTTGGTTCCGTGTCTTCTGGCCCAGAGTGCATGAAGGGTCACATCACCGGACTTGATGTCCTTAGGGATGACCGTGTAGCCGAGACGGGTTCCCGTAAATCCGGCATTCTTGGAGAAGCTCTTCAGCTCGATGGCACAATTTCTGGCACCCTGACATTCATAGATCGTGTGGGCAACATTCTCCTCGGAGATATATGCTTCATAGGCTGCATCATAGATGATGATGGCACCGATCTTATTGGCATAATCCACCCAGCCCTGCAGCTGATCTCTGGTGATGGTGGTTCCGGTCGGATTATTCGGGAAGCAGAGATAGATAATATCCGGATTCTCCTTCGGATACTCCGGTACGAAGCCGTTCTCCGCCGTACATGGCATGTAGATCACATTACTCCAGGTACCGGAAGCAGCATCGTAAGTACCGGTTCTTCCTGCCATGACATTGGTATCCACATAAACCGGATAGACCGGATCACATACAGCGATCCTGTTATCCACACTGAAGATCTCCTGGATATTGCCGGAGTCACATTTTGCACCGTCACTGACGAAGATCTCATCAGCATGAATATCGCATCCGCGAGCCTGATAATCCTGCTCTGCGATCACGCTGCGCAGGAATTCATAGCCCAGGTCCGGTGCATAACCCTTAAATGTCTCTGCAACAGCCATCTCATCCACTGCACCGTGCAGGGTTTTGATGATCTCCGGTGCCAGAGGCTGGGTCACATCGCCGATACCCAGTCGGATGATCTCCTTGTCCGGATGAGCCTCCGCATAGGCGGCTACCTTTCTGGCAATATTGGAAAACAGATAGCTTCCCGGTAACTTCAGATAATTCTCATTTACTTTAAACATAATATCTCCTTTTTATCTCGCATCGTGTCGATGGCATGCTGATTGGATGGCATCCCAGGGTAAGATTGCAGTCCTACCGATCCGATGTGTTATTCTGCTTAATATTTGTAGAGATATCGTTCCGTCTCCCACTGGGTGACACATTTGCAGTAGTCCTGCCATTCCCTCTTCTTGGCAGACAGATATTTGCTATAGATATGGTCTCCCAGAACCCGTCGGATAAATGGATCGGCTTCCATATCGTCGATGGCTTCTCCTAAGGTCATCGGCAGACTCTCTATGCCCAGTTCCTCTGCCTCCTGCTCAGTGAGAAGATAAACATTCTGCCCGATCGGAGCCGGTGGCATGAGCTGATGGCGGATTCCGTCCAGTCCTGCTGCCAGACAGATAGCCAGTGCCAGATAAGGATTGGCCGCCGTATCCGGACTGCGCAGCTCCACACGAGTTCCCTGACCACGAGGGGCCGGGATACGGATCAGGGGACTGCGATTAATCTCCGACCAGGTGATATTGATCGGTGCTTCATAGCCCGGTACCAGACGCTTGTAGGAGTTGACCAGAGGATTACAGATACAGGTCATACCCCTGGCATGCTTAAGAAGTCCTGCCACAAAGTGCAGGCACTCCTGGCTGAGTCCCATATCTCCCTTCTTATCTGCAAAAATATTCTTGCCCTCTCTGGATAAGGACATATTGATATGCATACCGGATCCATCCACCTCTGCGATCGGCTTGGGCATAAAGGTAGCATGTAAGCCATGGCGTATGGCGATGGTCTTAACCACCGTCTTAAAGGTCTGAATATTATCCGCTGTCTTCAGGGCATTCTCATAATGAAAATCAATCTCATGCTGAGCCGGCGCCACCTCATGGTGGGCTGCCTCCACTTCGAATCCCATCTCCTCCAGCGTCAGAACGATGTCCCGGCGGGCATTCTCTCCGATGTCAAGCGGTGTGATATCAAAATAGCCGGCCTTCTCATGGGTGATATTGGTCGGATTCCCATGCTCATCCGTATGGAACATAAAGAATTCACACTCCGGTCCCACATCAAAGGTATAGCCCATCTCAGCTGCCAGCTTGATCACTCTCTTGAGCAGATCACGGCAGTCTCCCTCAAAAGGAATCCCCATCGGTCGATAGACATCGCAGATCATACGAGCCACCTTGCCCTTCTGGGCTCCCCATGGCAGTATGGCAAATGTATTCAGATCCGGATACAGGTACATGTCGGACTCCTCGATACGGACAAAACCCTCGATGGAAGATCCATCGAAAAGGCATTTATTATCCAGGGCCTTCTCCAGCTGACTGACTGAGATGGCCATATTCTTGGTTGCTCCGAACAAATCGGTGAACTGCAGACGAATAAACTGAACATCTTGCTCCTTCACCATATCTATGATATCCTGTTTCGTGTATCGATTCATAATCCTAACTCCTTCATGTCATAATTCGTACGAAATCATACTTGTATGATATGGTATCATCCTTTTAGAAAGGATTCAAGGACAGGATCCATAGGAATCCATACAATCGTAATAATAAGGAACGATCTCTGCCCATAGATTTTATCATATTTTTCCATAGATAACAAGGGTGATATGAATTTTCATATATAAAATCCTTCATAAACTTTCTTTTATGAAGATTTTTCCCGTAATTTTTGCAGGAAATGTATGGTGACTTATTTTTATTTTCTGTAAGTGATATATTTTCTGCGCAGAGATAGTATCACACTTAATATTATTAAGTCGCGGTCTTGCTTTCATCTGTTAGCTGCATGTGGTCTGAGTTCCTTCCACAGCAGATGACCGGCCTTAGAGAGTCAGAAAAGAGCAGAGATTAAAAAAGAGGAGATATTATGGATAAGATAAATTATCAGAAGAAACTGGATCAGATCATCATCGGACTGGAGAAAGCTTCCGCTGCAGATCCGGCATGGCAGAAGCCCCTGCTCTTCCTGCATGCCTGCTGTGCCCCCTGCTCCAGCTATGTACTGGAATACCTGCATCAATATTTTCGCATCATAGTATTCTACTATAATCCCAATATCACTCCGGAGGAGGAGTACCGCAAGAGGATAAGTGAGCTTGCCCGCTTCATCCATGATGCCGGCTATGAAGAGGAGATTACTTTGATCGAGGGCCGATATGATCCGGAGAGATTCTTTGCGATGGCCCGTGGTATGGAGCATCTGCCGGAGAGAGGACAGCGATGCTATCATTGTTATGAACTGCGCATGCGGGAGGCAGCACAGGAGGCAGTGGCTCACCATGCCGATTATTTTACGACCACCCTGTCCATCAGCCCGCATAAAAATGCCGCCTGGATCAATGAGATCGGGCAGCGTCTGGCAGAGGAATATGGCGTGGCTCATCTTCCCTCTGACTTCAAAAAAAAGAGCGGATATCTCCGCTCCATCGAACTGTCACAGCAATATGGTCTCTATCGCCAGAATTACTGTGGCTGTATCTATTCCAAAGAAGCCTCTCTCAGGTCTTCTTGATAAACTTTGTGGCACAGGAAGGACAGGTGATCTCAATCCGTCCCTTACCCTTAGGCACACGAATCCTCTGTTTACAGGCGGGACAGTTGAAGAAACGAAAGACCTTCTTCTGCTCCCGCTCTTCTGCTCTGCGATCCATCCCATTGGTCAGTGGAGATAAAATAGAGAGAAATGCTTCATTTTCTCTCATCCTGCTCTCCTTCTTGCGGGAGATGGCCCGTAAGAAACAAAGGATCAGAAGCAGGAGCCCCAGAATACCCAGATATTGAAAGGATCCGGAAGGATGAATGAATTCTATCAGATCCAATACGATACAGATCAGGATACAGAAGATGGATAAGCTGTCCAATCCGTATCTGCCCTTAAAAAAATTCTCTTCACGATTCATAACATTACCTCCTAAGCTCCTCTGTCTATCCGTCTACATATATCTATCTGTATATATATCTATCTGTCTACAGATATCTATCTGTATATATATCTATCCGTCTACATGAATAATTGTAGGATCATCATCACAATCCTGCTTCCGCAGCTCATGATAAAACCGGCAAGCAACACTCCACCCATACAGGCAGTGATACTGGTCTTAAAATCCATCTTCAGTATACTGGCTGCCAGGGTTCCGGTCCAGGCACCGGTTCCCGGAAGGGGAATCCCGACAAAGAGGAGCAGGGCCAGAAATGTACCGCCCTTACCAGCCTTGTCCTGCAGCTTTCTGCCACCCTTTTCTCCCTTCTCCAGGAAAAATCTTCCGATCTTACCGAGGAAGGAGGGGCCCTTACTCATCCACACTAATACCTTCCTTGCAAATAAATAGATGATAGGTACCGGGAGCATATTACCGATGATCGCCAGAATATAGGATGGGACCAGGGGCAAACCCAGAACCTGAGAAAAGGGAATCGCTCCTCGAAGCTCCACGATGGGTACCATGGATATCAGAAATACTAAAATATATTTTTTTAACATAATTCTCCTTTATCACACAGGATATCCGCCATATCCTGCGGTGTCAGGCATATCTCAATATATCTTTTTCAAAAAAGACTGTCAAGCCATGCCCGGTTTCCTTCTTTCTTCATTTTTACCTGTTATAGGATCCGGCCGGTCCGCATATCTTCCCGGCTCTCCCATGGTCAGGATCTGTTATATTTCTTCAGAAGAGACTGCTTCATGGTCAGGATCTGTTATATTTCTTCAGAAGAGACTGCTTCATGGTATCGATAAACTCCCGATTCGTCCGGGAATTCCGGAAGATCCTCAGAATCTGCTCCATATTTTCTTCGGAACGCGGTCCGGACATCTCCCTGTGCAGAGCATATCCGATCTCCTGCTCCTCTTTGGTGAGCAGCAAGTCCTCTCTTCGGGTGCCGGACTTCTGGATATTGATGGCCGGGAAGATACGTTTCTCCGCTAATCTGCGATCCAGAACCACCTCCATATTACCGGTTCCCTTGAACTCCTCGAAGACCACATCGTCCATCTTGCTTCCGGTGTCAACCAAAGCTGTCGCCAGGATGGTCAGACTGCCGCCCTCCCTCATATTTCTGGCTGCTCCAAAGAACTTCTTAGGCATATAGAGGGCTGCCGGATCCAGACCACCTGACAGGGTTCTGCCACTGGTCGGAACCACCAGGTTATAGGCTCTGGCCAGACGAGTGATACTGTCAAGGAGAATCACCACATCCTCCTTATGCTCCACCAGACGCTTTGCTCTCTCCAGAACCATCTCGGAAACCTTGCGATGGTGCTCCGGCAATTCATCAAAGGTAGAATAGATGACTTCCGCATTTTTTCCTTCGATGGATTCACGGATGTCCGTCACCTCCTCAGGACGTTCGTCGATCAGCAGTACGATAACCTTCATATCGGGTTCATTGGCAATGATGCTCTTGGCAATCTGTTTGAGAAGAGTCGTCTTACCGGTCTTAGGCTGAGAGACGATCATGCCTCTCTGTCCCTTACCGATCGGGGACAGGAGGTCCAGCATACGCATGGAGACCGGTCCTCCCTCCATCTCCAGCTTGATCCTCTCATTGGGAAAGATTGGAGTCAGATCTTCAAAGTTCTGTCTCTTCTGTGCATCATATGGTTTATAACCATTGACGGAATCAATATAGATCAGGGCAGCAAATTTATCATTGGGCGAATTAAACTTGGTACTGCCTCGCAGGATATCTCCTGTCTTAAGGTTAAATTTACGAATCTGAGAATGAGAAACGTAGATATCATGATCACCGGTAAGATAATTATCACTACGGATGAAGCCATATCCGTTCTCCGTGAGCTCAAGGATACCCTCTGCCTTGGTCTGATTTGTCGTATTGTGTGGTGCTGCTTCCTCACTCTCCGAAGGTATGATGTCCTCCGGATCGCCTGTGGACAGATGATCTGCCTCCTCGATCAGCATCGCTTCTGTCGACTGCTTAAGTTCTCTGTATTCTGCTTCTGTCTCGGAGTAGGTCCTAGCCTCTGTTGCGGCTTCTGCTCTATCGCAGGTCCTTGTTTCTGTTCCGGCTTCCGCTCTATTGGATGTTCTTATCTCTGTTCTGTCTTCCGCCCTGTTGTAGGTCCTTGCCTCTATCTCAGTTTCCGCTCCGGACTCTGCACGGCTACCGCTATCTGCAGATGTGGATTCCGGTCCGGACTGTACCCTGGCTCTTCTATCAGCATTCTGATAGCGATTCTGTCCGGTCTGTCTGCCTGTATTTCGGTTGCTTCTCTGATTATAGCTTCTTTTCTGACCGCCCACTCTGCGCCTCTTCTCCTCACGCTCTCTGCCTTCCGCAACTCTGGCCGAAGAATCGTCAGAGGAGGAAGACTGGCTCACCTGATCGGAGACCGGAGCGGCCTGTTCCTGTCTTGCGGGAGTGGATCCGCCCTCCCGCTCCTCTAAGAGATTGATCAATTCCTGTTTTTTAAGCGCAGAAATCCCCTTCAGCCCCTGGGACCTGGCGAAATCACGCAGCTGGACCAGTGTCATACTACTATATGTCATAAATATCCTCCTGTTGTGATATATCTAATATTAATGTAATGGTGGAAAAATAAAATAGAAAATGCTATTGGAATCCTTAAAATCAAAATAACTTAATTTATCATAGCACAATCCGAAAATAATACAACCTTTTTCTATTTTCTTCATTGCAGAAAATCTTTTCCGATGATAGAATAAATCTTAATTGCGCTTTTATATTTTGCAGGACAGGAGATGGAGATGGAACGATATTATTCCTATTCCCGTTTTTTAAAAGAATACTTTGGTGAGAAGGTCTATAAGATCTGTCTGGATGCCGGCTTCACCTGTCCCAACCGGGATGGCAGGCTGTCAAGACGGGGCTGTCTCTTCTGCAGCGAGGGTGGCAGCGGCGAGTATGCGGAGCAGGCCGGTCTGCCGATCCGGGAACAGATTGCAAGAGGTCGCTCTCAGACAGCTTCCAAGTACCAGGGACAGCATTACCTGGCTTATTTTCAGGCATTTACCAATACCTATGCTCCTCTTCCTGTATTAAGAAGCCTGTATGAAGAAGCTCTCTCCTGCCAGGAGATCTGCGGACTGATCATTGGTACCAGACCGGATTGTCTGGATGAGGATGTTCTGCAGCTCCTGGAAGAGCTGCATCAGATCAAGCCTGTCTTTCTGGAGCTTGGTCTGCAGACCTGTCATGATCAGACAGCACATTTTCTTAATCGAGGTTATGATTCTGCAGTTTTTGCCGATGCGGTCAGACGCTGTGACCGCCATCATCTGCGCGTCACCGCCCATGTCATCGCCGGACTGCCGGGTGAGAGCAGGGAGATGCAGTATGAGACCATCGATTTTCTGAATGCACTGCCTGTCTCAGGGATCAAGATATCCATGCTATATCTCTTAAAGCGCACACCTCTGGCGGATTATTATGAGAAGCATCCCTTTCCTCTCTACGATATGGAGGAATATGTGGATGTCGTCACCGGCTGCATCGAGCGTCTCCGTCCGGATATCGTCATCGAAAGGATCACCGGGGACGGACCCAGAGATCTTCTGATTGCACCGGACTGGATTCTTCATAAGCGTCTGGTTCTGAACACGATACAAAAGGAATTAAAAAGAAAAAATATCACACAAGGGAAAAGTTATGTCTGAAGAGTCTTTAACATTATACAAATTAATGATCTTATATATGCTTGATAATCTGGATTTTCCGATGACAACCTCACAGCTCAGTGAGTTCTTCGTCAATCATGGATATACCTCTTATTTTCACCTGCAGCAGGCGATCAATGAGATCCATGATTCGGAATTCATCCGGGGAGAGCTTGTTCGTAATACCACAAATTATTATCTGACCATCTCCGGAAAAGAAACCCTGGATATGTTCGAGCATAAGATTCCGGAACCGATCAAGAAGGATATCCTGGATTACTTTGCCAAGAAGAAGTATCAGCTCCGCAAGGAGGTGGACATCACCGCAGAGTACTACCCGACCAAGAAGGGGGAGTATATGGTAAAGACCCAGATCAAAGAAAAGGGTGCCATCCTTATGGAACTGCAGCTGAATGTGGTCTCCCGGGAACAGGCCATCGAAGTCTGTGACAAATGGAGTGACAAATGTGATGCCGTCTATGCGACCATCGTAGAGAAATTATTATTAGAATAGAGACGAGCGCGAACAGCCCGCCCCTGACCGGCAGGATTCCATCGATGGGATTGATGGAATCCTGCCGTTTGGGGCGGGCTGTTTTGGCCTCTTTATCTTATTCTTCCGGGATTTCCATCTCCTCGCCGAGGGCATAGGTTTCGATCAGTTCCCAGATCTCATCGCGTCCTGTTTTGGTCACTGCGGAGAATGGAATGATCGGAACACCTTCGATCACCTTCAGGCTCTCCTTTAGTATCTTCAGATTCTTAGACAGCTGGCTGCGCTTCACTTTATCCGCCTTCGTTGCGACGATGACCGGAGAGAAACCATTACTCAGGATCCAGCGATACATCTGGATATCATTCTTCGTCGGCTCATGTCTCAAATCGATCAGCAGGAATACCATACGAAGCTGTCTGGAGCTATGCAGATAATTCTCGATCATGGGTCCCCATTTGGCTGCAACCTCCTTAGATACCTTGGCATAACCATAGCCCGGCAGATCAACGATATATAACTCCTGATTCACATTATAGAAATTGATCGTCTGAGTCTTACCAGGCTGTGAGGATGTCCTGGCAAGGGATTTTCGATTCATCAGGGCATTGATCAGAGAGGATTTGCCTACATTGGACTTACCGGCAAAGGCAACCTCCGGCAGTTGATTGTCCGGCAGCTTGCTGGTAATACCACAAACTGTCTCAAGTGCTGCACTTCTGATAATCATCGGATTCTCCTTTCTGTAATAAAACAACCATGCGGCTTCATCGCATCACGGCATATGAAGCACCACGGAATCTCTTCGTCCTTCGGACTCTCAAAATTCCTGTAAGAAGGCTCGTTCGATCACCTGAGCCATATGACTCACATAATTTATGGTCATACCCTCTGTAATCTCCGCCTCCAGGATCGATACATTTCTTTCATTTTGTGCAGGAACCAGAACCTCCTTCATCCCTGCCATCCTGGCTGCCAGAAGCTTCTCCTTCAGGCCGCCGATCGGCAGCACCTTACCACGCAGGGTGATCTCGCCGGTCATCGCGATATCGCTGCGAACCCGGGTACCAGTGAAGGCAGATAACATGGCCGTTGCCATAGTGATACCGGCAGAAGGGCCATCCTTAGGCACTGCTCCCTCCGGTATATGGATATGAATATCATGTTCTGTGAAGAATTCTTCCTTAATCTGATAGTCCGGTGCGATGGACCGGATATAACTCAGGCCGATCTCAGCAGATTCTTTCATCACATCACCCATGCGTCCGGTCAGCTTCAGATTTCCCTTACCAGGCATGGTATTTACCTCGATGGATAAGGTATCTCCACCCACGGAGGTCCAGGCAAGTCCCCGAACAATGCCGACCTGGGCTTCTCCCGGGCCGTCCTCCTCTGAGTAAGGAGCGACATCCAGATATTTCTCCAGGTCACTGGCATCCACATGGATTCCTTCCCCTTCTTCCAGGATATGTCTGGCCGCCTTATGCATGAGGGTTCCGATCTTACGCTCCAGATTACGGACTCCCGCCTCGCGGGTGTAGCTTCGGATCATGGCATAGATGGCATCGTCTGTAATCTCGATCTGATCCTCCTGCAAGCCAGCCATCTCCCTCTGCTTGCGGATTAGATATTTCTCAGCGATATGGAATTTCTCAACCTCGGTATAGGAGGATACCTCGATGATCTCCATACGATCACGGAGCGGCTTGGCAATCAGACTGACATCATTGGCGGTTGCGATAAAGAGAACCTTGCTCAGATCCAATGGGACCTCCAGATAATGATCCCGAAAATTCACATTCTGCTCTCCATCCAGAACCTCCAGCAGGGCGGATGCAGTATCTCCTCTGTGATCTCCACTGGCTTTATCGATCTCATCCAGCAGCATCAGGGGATTACAAACACCGGCCTGGCGTATGCCTTCCGCGATTCGTCCGGGCATGGCTCCCACATAGGTCTTGCGATGACCGCGGATCTCTGCTTCATCTCTCACACCGCCCAGAGAGATGCGGATATATTTCTTGCCCAGGGCCCTGGCAACGGATTTGGCGATGGAGGTCTTACCGGTTCCCGGAGGACCTGCAAGACAGAGGATGGTTGTCTGATTCCTTCCGCTGAGGGCACGGACTGCCAGATAATCCAGGACGCGATCCTTGATCTTGTCCAGACCATAGTGGTCCTCCTCCAGGATCTGTCCGGCATGAATCAGATCATTATTATCCTCAGATGTCTTATTCCATGGCATAGACAGCATAGTCTCGATATAATTACGGATGGTATAGCTGTCCTGTGACATGGTCGGAATGCTCTTGAATCTTTTGATCTCCTTGCGAATCTTGTCCTTGATGGGATCATTGGCCTGCAGCTTATCACAGGCCTCTGAGAATTCGTCCGCATCGGAGACGGTATTCTCCTCTCCCAGTTCCTGCCGGATGACCTTCTCCTGCTCCCGCAGAAGATATTCTCTCTGATTCTTATCGACATTCGCCTTGACCTTTCTGGTGATCTCATTTCGATAGTCACTGATGTCCACTTCCTCCATGAGTATGGCCAGTAAGATCTCCGCCTGTTTACGGACACTGACCTCTTCCAGGAGAGCCTGTTTCTTCTCCAACTCAAAAGGCAGCTCGGTGGCTATGGTATAGATCATCTTGCTGAGATCCTCTTCGGAGCCCATATCCTGCAGATTCAGCTTGAGGAAACCAGGATTCTTCTCCGAAAATAATCGGGTCCATTCCAGGATACTCCGGATCATGGCAGTCTTCTCTCCCCACTCCATGGGCTGGTCCTCTGCCTCCAGCTTCTCATATCTTGCGGTAAGAGAACCGTCCTCCTCGTAGAGCTCCAGGATACGGCCTCGATATAAAGCGTCCACGTAAACTCTCAATACGCTCTCGCCGGCCTTGGACATCTGTCCTACCCTCACGATGGTTCCGACCGGATAGAGATCCTCCTCATCCGGATTCTCCACAGCAGGATCCTTCTGATGTGCCAGAAAGAGCAGCTGTTCCTGCATCATGGCATGCTCCAGCGCTTTCAGAGACTTAGGTCTGGATACCTCAAAAAATGTATTGGTAGATGGATAGACGATCTTACCTCGTAATGCCAGAACCGGCATCACAGATGTCATATCATTATTATTCATATTTCTTCCTTTCCACACAGAGAATTCTTATCTCCGAACAATCAGATGCATGACAGAAGCTGCCGATGCATGTCCTGACATGTCAGGAAAATGTGAAACATTTCCTATGAAATAAGAAGAAGCCCGCACGTGACAAAATCTCCGCACCGGCTCCTGATCTGTGATGAGATCTCAGGCTATCTCATCATTACTCTTCTTTTTCGACTTTCTGGCGGAGCGTTTCGCCTTGACCTCTTCCACACGATAGGTGATCTCCGGTTCCGCTTCTCCCCGGACTGCCTCCGCTGTGATCAGACATTTCTCCACCGTATCGTCCGAAGGAATCCGGAACATCAGATCCATCACAACAGATTCCACGATGGAACGAAGTCCTCTGGCACCGGTCTGTCTGGTGATTGCCTTTCTGGCAATCTCGATCAGAGCCTCCTCTGTGAAGGACAGCTCGACACCGTCCATCTCAAATAATCTCTGATACTGCTTGACCAGGGCACTCTTAGGTTCCGTAAGAATACGGATCAATGCATCTTCATCCAGCGGATTCAGAGATACATTGATGGGAACTCGGCCGATAAACTCTGGGATCAGACCGAACTTCACGAAATCCTCCGGAAGTACCTGTTTGAACAAGGCACCCAGGTCCGTCTTTCTCTTCTCTGTGATCTCGGCCTGGAAACCGATGGATTTCTGGCCGATACGATTCTCAATAATCTTCTCCAGACCATCAAAGGCGCCGCCACAGATAAAGAGAATGTTGGTGGTATCGATCTGGATCATCTCCTGATGCGGATGCTTTCTGCCACCCTGGGGCGGAACAGAAGCGATGGTACCCTCCAGAATCTTAAGTAAGGCCTGCTGTACACCCTCTCCGGAGACATCTCTGGTAATGGAGGTATTCTCAGATTTACGAGTAATCTTATCAATCTCATCGATATATATGATGCCGTGCTGGGCACGGTCGATATCATAATCTGCTGCCTGAATGATCTTAAGAAGGATATTCTCCACATCCTCGCCCACGTAGCCGGCCTCCGTGAGGGCCGTTGCATCGGCGATGGCAAAAGGTACATTAAGCACTCGGGCCAGGGTCTGGGCCAGAAGGGTCTTACCGGATCCTGTCGGTCCGATCATGATGATATTACTCTTCTGTAATTCCACATCATTCTTCACGGTAGCCTTAATACGCTTATAATGATTATAAACCGCAACCGACAGAACCTTCTTGGCCTCATCCTGTCCGATCACATAATCATCCAGAAAGGCCTTCATCTCCATCGGCTTGATCAGATTGATATCGGAGCTATCTTCCTCATAATCAATGGAATTATATTCTTCCTCAATCATCTCATTACAGATATAGATGCACTCATCACAGATATTTACCCCCTCCGGTCCTGCGATCAATTTACTTACCATATGCTTCGGCTTGCCGCAGAAGGAACAGTACATCTCTTTATTGTCAGATCTTGATGCCACCTCAGTCACCTCTTTTCTTACATCAGCAAAGGTTACTATGGATAAACCATAGTAACCTTCCATCTTAGATTCGTTTATCTACAACGATATCAATCAGACCATATTCCTTCGCCTGCTCAGCAGTCATCCAGTTATCGCGTTCGGTATCCGCTTTCACCTTCTCATAGGCCTGACCGGTATTCTGTGCCAGAATACGATTCAGCTTTTCTTTTGTTCTCAAAATATGTTCTGCGGCAATTTCAATCTCTGTCGCCTGTCCCTGTGCACCGCCGGATGGCTGATGGATCATGATCTCTGCATTCGGAAGAGCAAGTCGCTTACCCTTGGTTCCTCCTGCCAGAAGAAATGCACCCATACTTGCTGCCATACCCATACAAATCGTAGATACATCACATTTGATAAACTGCATGGTATCATAGATGGCCATACCAGCTGTCACAGATCCACCCGGACTCATGATGTAGAGATTAATATCCTTATCCGGATCTTCGGACTCCAGGAATAAGAGCTGAGATACCACAAGACTTGCAGTAACATCATTTACTTCCTCCCCGAGAAAGATGATCCTCTCCTTTAATAATCTGGAGTAGATATCATAAGATCTCTCACCATGACTGGTCTGCTCTACAACATAAGGTACTAAACTCAAAATATGCCTCCTATACAACGATATTATTCTGCTTCGAAGTCAAGTTCCTCTGTAGCTTCTGTAATATTCGCATTCTCTAATAATAAATCAACTGCTTTCTGAACAGCAAGGTTACGCTTCATACCATCCTGCTCTGCAGCTCCCATATATCCCTTAATGGTATCGATGTCCATCTGGTACATCTCAGCCATCTTCGCATACTCTGCCTCGAGGTCTTCCTCTGTTGCTTCGATGCCTTCTGCTTCCACGATTGCTTCCAGTACAAGGCTGCCCTTTACTCTCTTCTCAGCATCCGGTCTCATATTATCCTTAAATGTGTTGAGATCAGAACCAGTGAACTGAAGGAACTGCTCGAAGCTAAGTCCCTGGTAAGCAACTCTCTGCTTATATTCTTCTACCATCTGGTCAACCTCTGCATCCAGCATAGCATCCGGGATATCCATACTTGCATTGGCAACAGCCTGATCGACTAAGGCATTCTCCATATTTCTCTTTGCATTCTCTTCCTTACCTGCAATAAGCTTCTCACGGATGTCTGCTTTGTACTCTTCGAGGGAATCGAACTCTGTGGTATCCTGAGCGAAATCGTCATCTAATTCCGGCATCTCTTTCTCTGTGATACCAAGAATCTCACAATGGAATACTGCAGCCTTACCTGCAAGATCTGCGGCATGATACTCTTCAGGGAAGGTAACTTCCACATCCTTCTCATCGCCGATATTTAAACCGATGAGCTGATCTTCAAAGGTATCGATGAAGGAGTGGGAACCGATGGTCAGATTCTGGTTGGATGCTGTGCCGCCATCAAATGGAACACCATCAACAGTACCTGCATAGTTCAGCTTGATGATATCGCCATCCTGAACTGCTCTGTCAGTTACTTCGATCTCTCTGGCATTCTTCTCCTGTGCCTTCTTAAGCTCAGCCTCTACCTCTTCGTCTGTGACTTCTACAGATTCCTTATCAACAGTTAATCCTTTATATTCACCTAATGTTACTTCAGGTTTTACTGCAACAGTAGCGGAGTAGATAAAATTCTGACCTTTGCCGATCTGAACGATATCAACTTCCGGTGCGGATACGATATCAAGGCCACTCTCTGTCATTGCATCAGAATATGTCCTCTGCATAATGTCATTGGCAGCATCCTCATAAAAGACACCGGCACCATATGTCTTCTCGATAACATTCATCGGTACCTTACCCTTACGGAAACCAGGCATATTAAAAGAAGATTTCTGCTTATTGTATGCTCTCTTCATCGCAGCATCAAACTCTTTTGCATCTACCTCAATGGTCAGCTTCGCCATATTATGCTCTAATTTTTCAACCTGTACACTCATTATAAGTATCCTCCTTAAAATGTTCCTTAGTAAATATATCTTTCTTCTCTATAATTTTAGACGAAAACACATTTTAGTATTATATCATGAGAAATATAGACTGTCCATAAATATTTTCAAAAAATCATGCGCTAATCTTGCCTTTTTCAGGCTGGAGCATTCTCGTCAGCCAGGTCATTCTCCACCTTTTTTATCATCGCGGAAAGCTGTCCGGCCTGATCGATAAAATAGCTTCCTCCCTGAGAGATCAGATATGACTTCTCCCGGAAGCCCCACTCACAGAGGATGCATGGCATACCACTGTTCTGAGCCGTCAGGATATCTACCTCAGAGTCCCCGATATAGACGGCCTGATCTGAATTGGCCCCAAGTCCCTCCAGCGCAGTAAAGACGGTATCCGGTGCGGGCTTGCGACGAATCCCTGCCTCTTCATTTCCACCGATCGCAATCTCGATATAGTCCTTAAAATACAGTCGGTTCAGCTCCTTGACCGCCGGATCCGATTTGTTGGATACGATGGCCATCCGATAGCCCTCTGCCTGCAAGGTATCCAGCATCTCCATGATCCCCGGATAAGGCCTGGTGGCATCGTTACAATGCGCTCCATAGTAGGCTTTATACTCCTCCAATATGGTGGAAAAGAGAGGATTCTCCTTCTCCTCCGGAATGGACTTGGCTACCAGATTAGGAATACCGTTGCCTACATGGCTTCTGACCTGTTCCATAGTGTGCAGAGGATAGCCATATCTATCCTGTATATAATTGATTGCATTTTGCAGATCCTTCAGAGTATCCAGCAATGTTCCGTCCAGATCAAATATCACGGTGTCTATCTTCTTCATCTTAACCTCCCCATACCATGCCACAGTACATGAAGCACTACGGAGCTTCTCCGTCCTTCGGACTCCCCATAGTACACGAAACAATAGGCCTGACCAGGTGCTTCGCACTCCCGTCAGGCTCAGAAAGAAAGCCATCTGCCCGTTTTTGCTGTTCAATATTATAAGCAAATCCCAGGCAGATGGCAAGTATTAATTAATCTTCACGATATTTCTTATATTCTTTGAATTCTTTCAGGATGCTCTCATCCGGCGCCTTGGTTGCAAGACTCACGATGATGATGCAGAGCAAACTGATGATAAAGCCGATCAGCAGTGAGTAGATTCCTGTTACCGTACCCAGTGTCTCTCCACCCATCAGCGGGATGTAATCCCAGAGGATAACAACAGCTGCACCGGATACCAGACCGGCGATCGCTCCCTGGAGATTGGTACGCTTCCAGAAGAGACTCATCACAACCAGTGGACCGAAGGCTGCGCCAAGACCAGCCCAGGCATCGGATACCAGACCCATGATGGAACTGTTCGGATCCCATGCGATGAAGAAAGCAAGCACTGCAACAACTAAGGTCGTATAACGGCCAATCTTTAATACGGTATTATCGTCTGCGTCCGGTTTCATGATATCACGGTAGATATCGGCGGATACTGCAGAGGAGCATACCAGTAACTGAGAATCTGCTGTGGACATGATTGCTGCCAGGATACCGCAGATGAAGATACCACCGATAAATGGAAGTGGCAGATACTCAGTAAATACCTTCTGGATCATCTCGATGAATACACACTCTGTGCTGGCGAAGCCATCGCTGCCTAAGATGTCCGGTGCCAGGAAAGCACGGCCGATCACACCGATGATAACAGCAAATGCCAGAGATAAAACAACCCATACGATCGCGATCACAGAGGATTTCTTTAACTCCTTCTCATTCTTAATAGCCATAAAACGTACCAGGATATGAGGCATACCGCAATATCCCAGACCCCATGCCAGATTGGAGAGAATATCGATGATCGTAATCGGATTATCTCCGTTATAGAAGAGACTCATATAATGCTCGGAATTCACTCCTGTGGTTACCAGAAGATCCGATACCTGGCCGCTGACGAAGCTCCATGCTATGATCGGAACAATCAGAAGACCGATCAGCATCAGCATACCCTGGATAAAGTCTGTGGTACAAACTGCCAGGAAACCGCCTAAGAAGGTGTAGACCAGAATAACCAGAGCACCGATCAGCAGGGCGATGTGATAATCAATACCAAATACGGTATTAAATAATTTACCGCCGGAAGCCAGAGCAGATGCGGTATATACCAGGAAGAAGATGACGATGATCACAGAGGATACACCCAGAAGGATCTTCTTCTCATCATGATAACGATTACCGAAAAACTCCGGTAAGGTCATGGAGTTATTGGCAACGATGGTATAGGCACGAAGTGGCTTGGCGATAACCAGCCAGTTGATAATGGTACCGAGACCAAGACCGATGGCAATCCATGCCTGGCCTGTACCCAGAGCATAGATGGAGCCCGGCAGACCCATCAGAAGCCATCCGCTCATATCGGAGGCCTGTGCAGATAAAGCAGCCACAGGACCGGATAAACCACGTCCGCCTAAAAAGTAATCATTGGCACCGGATGTCTGTTTCATGGACCAGATACCGATGGCGATCATCAAGCCAAGATAGCAGACAAATGCAATGATAATTGCACTAGTTGTACTTAACATATCATATTCCTCTCTTTCATACTATATTTCTCCGGGCATGTTCTGCCCGGCAACACAACTATGTGTCTCATTATACTGAAAATCACTTTCAGGAAAAAGCGACAAGTTTTCATAGAAAAAATAAAAAACATGACATTTTGTCATGTTATCATGTTATAATGATTCTTATCTTCCGGAATCAGAAAGGAGACCTTTATGGAATATAATAAATATATGATATTTCTGGAGGTTGCCAAATGCGGTAATCTCACCAAGGCTGCCGATACTCTGGGCTATACCCAGTCCGGCATCAGCCATACCTTAAGACGACTGGAGGAGGAATATAATCTCTCCCTCTTTTATCGAAGCCGCAACGGTGCGCAGCTGACACCTGCCGGAGAAGCCATTCTTCCCTATGTCACTCAGCTGGTACAGTCAGAGAAGAGCCTGAAGCAGATGGTTCAGTCCCTGCACGATCTGCATCAGGGTACCCTGAACATCGGCTCCTACATCAGTATCTCAAGGAACTGGCTGCCATCCATCATCCAACGCTTCAAGCAGGATTTTCCCTCGATCAAGATTAATTTTAAGGAAGGGGGCAATGAAGATATCCTGCTCTGGCTGGAGAACCATGAGATCGATCTGGGATTTTTAAGCACGGATCAGCAGGAAGGGATGGAATGGATTCCTCTGGCTACGGATCATCTCCGTGCGGTACTCCCCAGGGATTATCCTGTTCCGGCTTCCGGTCTCTTCCCTCTGGAGGATTTTCACGGCAAGACCTTTATCATCTCCGCCCCGGGGATCGATATCGACATACACCGAACCCTGCAGACCTATCAGATCACACCGGATATACAGTATTCTGCCAAGGATGATTATACCATCATCTCCATGGTGGAGCACCATCTGGGGATCAGTATCCTTCCCGAGCTGATCCTGCAGGACCACTCAGGAAATGTCCTCACCCTGCCCCTGGAGCCGGACTGTACCAGACAGCTGGGCATCCTGGTGCCATCCGTCAGCCTGTCCTCTCCGGTCACCTCCACCTTTATCGAATACACCCGTCTCTATATCGATTCTATAAAATAGCAATATCCCCCTTGCTTTAAGCCTGGGGGATATATTACTGTCATTATATCATATTTTCCTGGAATCCATGATTATTTCTGCGCGATCCTGGCCTCCGCTCTGGCCACAATCTCATCCATCTGTCTGAGAACTTCATCCGGCAGGGCTTCCGGCTTATGATTCTCCAGGATCTCGATGGTTTTCTCCTGCACGATCTGTGCCATATCCTTAGATCCTTCTTTCTGCCACTGTTCATAGGAAATACGCTCGAACAACTTCGGATACCAGACATCCTTCTTATAGTGTTCATAGGTATGCATATTATCCATAAAATGAGCGCCCGGACCGGCTTCCTTGATGACATCAAAAGCCAGTGTCTCCTCATTGATCTCGATACCTTCTAAGATCTTGTTGGACATACCGATGATCTCATTACACATTACCATGCTCTGAATGGAGCCCATGAGGCCGAAATCCATAAAGCCTACATCATGTATCATATTGCCACCGGTCGCTTTACTCATCAGAATCGGGAAGGCGCACTCCCAGCCTGCTCTGGCATCCACAAGTGGGGCATCTGTCGCACCGGCCAGACCGAAATTCGGAATATGAAGGTAACGGAAGATCTCATTGGATGCAGATTCAACCAGATAGCTCTCCGGTGCTCCGTATGGCGGATTCATGGTTCTCATATCCAGAGGGCTGGCACCGACACCACCGATAAAAGGTGCACCCGGACACACAGCCTGATGCAGTACCATACCTGCAAAGCATTCTGCGACACCGATCGACAGAACTGCTGCCATGGTTACCGGGACGGTTCCACCCATGATCATGCCAGGAGTATAGAGGCAAGGCACACGGTTCTTCGCCAGGATGATCACCTTCTCCAGAGCATCCTTCGTGTGGGTAAGCGGAGAAGTCGGTTCCGAGTAGATAACGACATTTGGCTTTTCTGCCAGAGCCTCTCTGCCACCCTTAACTGCAGCCAGAAGGTCGATCACATCCTCCAGATTCTCCCCGTTATTAGCCCAGGTAGAGATTGGTTTGGTCGTATTGCGGAGCATGGCATCCACTTCATGGACATCTGCCAGCTTCGGGGTATGATCCTGCTCTGTTACCAGAGACATGACAAAATCAATATTCTCCAGAGCATCGGCTACCAGAGCGGTATCTGCTGCATCCTGCTTGGTGGAGATATGTCTCTCACCGGTTCTGACATCCATAAAATTCGTACAGGTAGGACCGGAGCCATAGTAGCTGTTGCTGCCGGTAAATTCCATGGCCGGATTGCCGTTTCTGTCATAGATCATCACGGACTCCGGTACTGTCTCCAGTGCTTTTTTTACCACTTCACGAGGAATCTTCACGATCTTCTTCTCGACGGTACAGCCGACGGAAGCAAAGATCTCTCTCGCTTCCTTGCTCATAACCTTGCAGCCGACCTCTTCCATAATTTTATAGGTATTTTCCAGAATCTGTTCGATCTCCTGCTCAGATAAAACCTGAAACTTTACCATATCTGTTTTCCTCCCCTGATGATATGTTTATCCCTCAATTAGGCCTCTGCCACAAGCTTCTTCGCCAGTTCAACAGCCAGAGGAGCATTGGAGCTGTATCCGTCTGCACCGATCTTATCTGCAAATGTCTGGTTAACCGGTGCACCACCAACCATGATCTTGATCTTGTCGCGAAGACCTGCTTCATCCAGTGCTTCGATGGTATCCTGCATTGCATACATGGTTGTTGTCAGCATAGCGCTCATACCCAAGATATCGTATGGTTCTTCATCATCGATGGCCTCCTCGATGGCTTCCACGATCTCGTCTGCCTCGATATCCATACCAAGATCCTCTACCTCGAAGCCTGCACTCTCAAGAAGGAGAACAACCAGGTTCTTACCGATATCATGCATATCACCCTCTACTGTACAGAATAAGACTCTTCCAGCTTTTTTCACATCATCATTTAAGAGAAGAGGTTTGATGACCTCCACGCCCATCTTCATACCCTTGGAAGCGATCAGAAGCTCCGGTACATAAATCTCGCCGAGACGGAATTTCTCGCCCAGAACGTTGATTGGCTCTACCAGACCATTGTTCAATACTTCCAGCGGCTCCATGCCTTCATCGAGACATGCCTGTACTGCAGGTACGACTTCCTTTACCTTGCCTGCTTCCACGAGTGCTGCTAATTCAGATAATTTAGACATTTTTTCTTCCTCCGTAATCAATCATATGCTATAGCCTGATCCGCTGACTATCCTGAGATCAAGCCATGTGTGGGCTTATTGGAATTATCTTTTCAGTAATCCGTCAAGAAGCCTCTGTATCTTTCTTCTGGTATATTCCACGATATCCATCTCATTGACGGAACAAGACCAGTCGATATCCACTCCCATCAGATAGACCTCGATATCTTCCGCATATTCTGCGGCAGTGTACTGATCGCTGAGTCTTCCGGAATCAATACCACATTGTACCATTTCTTCTATATAAATACAAACCTTTCTGGAGCTTTTATTCATTTCCAGCCTGGAATGCATAAGGTTAGTCGCATACATGGCACGTATGGTTCCCTTGCCGAAATCCTCCGTTCCTTTATAATCCTCGATGAAAAACTGCATAAAACGCTCATCGAAGTCCTCGATCTCTCTGGTCTTCTCATAGGCTGCTTCCGCCACTTCATCATAACGCTCCAGGCTGTATTCCAGAACCTCTTTCATGGACTTGAAATGTCCGTAAAATGTTCCGACACCACAGTTTGCTCTCCTGGTAATATCGGCAATACTGACATTCTCATAGCCCTTCTCATTGATCAATTCAATGGTTGCATCGTATAAAGCGAGCTTGGTTTTTCTCGCATTTTGTTTTCTTAATGTATTCTCCCCATGCTTTGACATCGGTCTGATCTCCTTTCTATGATTCCTCAGAGAGAATCTTATCAAGGTCCAGTTCTCCCATCGCCAGGGCAGTCACATGATAACCCATATATACCGGGCCGAAATCCGTCTCTATGATATCCTCTTCTTCCTCAAGGCTTACATCTACATCGGCAGCTGCGCCGCGGGATATGGCTTCCGCTCTGGCCTTCTGCTCTGCCAGTGATCTGGCAAGCTGTTTGGCCTGCTCCAGATTATCCTCGCGATGTCTTTCTCCTCCGCCGTAAACAGTATATATACCGGTATTCTGATCCAACTGGATCTCCATGGTCACCTTGGCACTGATGTTACCGACGATGGCACCCAGCGCATTTGCTACCTTGGAATAATCCGATAATACAACCTTACTATCCAGAAGCCTGCCCACATCATGTAAAAATACATGGGTCGGTGCTCCGACGCCCACCAGAGTAGCCGGCGTAGTGATCATTAGTCTGAGGAAATCCGATGACTCTCCTGCTGTCAGGCGATCGTAGGTCTGGTCGATCAGCATCTCCAGCTGTCTTCCGATTCCGGTCTCATGCAGCTTAGGATTGGAATCCTCGATGAGGATACGCACGATATTGCTGTATAGCTTTCTCTTTACACTATCGTAGATCTTATCACACAGCTCTTCCACGGACAGATGCATACATCTTGCCATAATGCGGATGCCGTATAGAGAAGCCTCTGCGTCATATTTGGTAAAATCACCCTTCACATGCATCACATCGGTCGGTGTGACACCACAGCGCAGTATGACACCTTCACGGATCAGACGCTGCAGGTGATTTTTTAAGATCGTATTATTTAACTCCTGTCCCAGGACACCCAGGGACTTCGGTGCCTTATATAAGGCATGGGCGATGGCAGTCTCCTGCTCCGTATAATTATCACTCTCCATGATATCCCTGATACCGATATAGATATCATCCTTCTGACTGGTGATCAGAGCCGCCTTTCTGTCCTGGGCCTCCAGATGCTTACCAAGCTCCGGATAGCGGGAAGCAGCCATACACAGAGGCATGACCTTCTCATCCTCCAGGGCCAGGCTATCATCTCCGGTCATCACAACTCCGCTGTCTCCACCCAGACCGAAGGTATCGACAAAGAGTCCCTTGACGAAGGTATTCCAGCTTCCGATCCGCACTCCGCTCTTGACCTTCCTGGCTACTCCATCCTTGACGAAGGCGATATCTGTGGTGGTACCACCGATATCGATCACGATGGAATTCGTCTCATCGGATAGCTCCACCGCACCCATAACACTGGCTACCGGTCCGCACAGGAGAGTCTCGATCGGATGAATCCTGGCAAAGCGCTCTGTCATCAGACTTCCGTCGCTCCTGACGATGACAAAGGGGATGGAGATATCCAGCTCCTTGAGTGCTCTCTTCACTGCCTGAACAAAATCGCTGATAATAGAGATCAGACGGGCATTCAAAAGGGTGCTGGCACCACGCTTAATAATATTATTATCTGCAAAGAGCTCATGTCCGCAGACCACAGGAATATCATACTGTTCCCGGATCAGCTCTTTGGCCCTTTTCTCCATATTGGCTCCGGACTTTTTGGCAAACATCTCCACGACACCTACGGCATCACAGTCGGAGAACCATTCTCTTATATGGCTGCGGAAGTCCTCCCAGTCCGGCTCCCGGACGACCTTGCCACTCGGCCGGGTCTTACTGTCGACAAAGATCAGAGACTGATCCACCTTAAGTCCGTATTCCTCGCCTACTGCCAGGACATTGGACTTATTGGCGCCAAAGAAGACCAGCTTGGCTCTGCCGCCCTTATTCTCCACGCATGCATTGGTGGCCAGGGTAGTGGACAGGGCAAGCACTTCGGCCTGATCCACCAGCTCTCTCGGCAGGCGAGAGAGTGCTCTCCCGATTCCACGGGAGAGATCGTCCTTGGTCGTATGTGTTTTCGCATAAGCGAGTATCTTCTTATCTGTAAATCGATAGATGACTGCATCGGTACAGGTACCGCCTGTATCAATACCTATTCCAATCTTCATTCTTCTTATTCCTTAATCTTGCTGGCTGCATCTGCTGCGTCAAGGATCTCCTGGATCCCCTTCTCCTGCTTTGCAGTCAATGGCTTTGGTACATAATTCTCGATCGTATCCACAACGATCCGATGAGCTCTCTCTTCCATGGATAATTTACCCAGGGACTCCCACTTGGCATAATCATTACGATCCTGCACTCTCGGCTCCCATTTCTCCGCCAGATGCTCCAGAGTATGCTCCTCTGCCAGGAAATATCCCTTGGGACCGACAGACTTCATCACATCCATGGCCAGATTCTCCTCTGTCAGATTCACTCCCTTGAGAACACGGCGAAGCTGTGCGATGACATCATCCATCATTACCAGAAGCTCAAAGGAATAGGTAAGACCATAGTTCATAAATCCGACGTCATGACAGAGATTTACACCGGACAGACCGGAGATATAAGCCTGCTGTGTCGCCTCTGCGACTGCCTGACAATCCGGCATCTTGGATCCGCATGCACCACCCATACCCCAGGTAGGAAGACCGTAAAGTTCTCTTCCGATCTGCGGGATCATGGCATAAGCCATGTTGGATTCCGGACAGGAGTAAGTAGGCTGGGTACATTTCATATCAAGCATGGTAATACAGCCGCCAAAGACGAACGGTGCACCCGGTTTAGCCAGCTGATGGATCACGATACCGGTCAGGCACTCTGCCAGACACTGTACCAAAGCACCCTCCAAAGTCATCGGACCGGTTCCACCCATCATGATAGCCGGTGCATAATTGGTAGGAAGCATATGCTCTGCGCAGTAGATCAGTTTATCCACTGCCTCAAAGGTATGATTCATCGGAGAGGTCGGCTCATCATAGAGGATAATGAGCGGTTTATTGATGGCCTGCTCCATGCCGCCACGGACAACCGCAACCATCTCGGCGATATTCTTGATACTCTCACGGTCAGCTGCTGTGACAACCATCGGCTTGGTCGTATTGCGAAGCATGGCTGCAAACTGATGTTCATAGCTTGTACCCGGATACATGTACATCAGACCCAGACACATAAGGAAGTCAATATTGGGCAGACTGTCACAGAGCTTGGCACCATTGATCATATCCTGCTCTGTGAAGGTATGCTGTCCCTTGGTCTCGAAATCATAGAGATTACAGCAGTCCGAACCGGTTCCGAAGTAAGAATTTCTTCCGCTCAGGTCCATGGAGAAATCGCCGTCACGATCGTACATGAGGATGCGGGATGGTGCCTGCTTTAAAGCCCACTCTACCAGATGCGGCGGGATATGTGCTCTCTTCTTCTTTACATAGCAGCCGGCATCCTTCAGCATCTGCAGCGCACCCTTATGCTGGATCTCTGATCCCTCATCCTGCAGTAATTCCAGGGCGCAGCTGTGAATCTTCTGCATCTGATCTCTGGTCAGAAACTCCAGTGGAGATGCAGCATTTAAACAAATATCTTCTCTTCTCATCGTATATACCCTTCCTTTTAAATGAATACTTCCCATACAGAAAGAATCTTTACGTACGGGAAGCTTATGTTCATAGTCTCGTCAGATTCAGTGAATATTTTTCTTCGAATCCGATTCGATAATTATCATATCATATCAGTTTTCTATCTGTCAAGAAAAGAGCGCATAATGTGAACAGAATCATCTGGAAGCTTCTTCCTCGATGAGATTCTCATCCATCAGATCCTCAAACTGAGGCAATGGTCTTCCGTACTCATCATAGTCCTCTTTAAATACATCATATTTCTGTGGCGCCACCATGATCTTACACAGGGCGAAGAGACCAAGCACTTCTATAAGCAATGCCGGAAATCCGCCGACATTACAGATGGCTTTGATACCGGTAAGATCCAGAACCAGGGAACCAACCAGAGCGACCAGACCTAAGAGACATCCCCAGAATACCTTGAGGGATACCGGTGGTTCCGTATTATCTGTCGTCAGACCGACAGTACAGAGACCGGCGATGGCATTGGTGCAGGAATCCGCTGCTGTGACGAAGGACACGAAGACAACCAGGAAGAAGATGATCATGATTGGGACAGAGCAAGGCAGATTCTGTATCAGTTTTATGACAACTCCGGCATAATTCTCCGCATAGGTTTCCGCCATACCCAATCCGTCCATCTCCATCTGCAGACTGGTTGTGGAGAAGATCAGCATCCAGGCACCGGTGAAGATACAAGGAAGAATGAAGGAGTAGGTCAGCATGGTACGGAAGGTAAATCCATAGGAGATACGAGCGATAAATACAGCGGAGATCAGAGCCCATGCCAGATAGATTGCAAAGTAGAAGATTGGGAACCAGTAAGCCCAGTTATCTCCGGTCAGAGCACGCATATTCAGGATATCCGGAACAAAGTTAGCGATAAAGCTGCCGATGCTCTCCACACCAAGATTCATGATCAAGGCAGTCGGTCCGACCACAAAGACAAAGATCATGATAAAAACATAGATATAGATATTGAGATTGGAGAAGAAGGTGATACCCTTCTTCAGACCGGTGGTTGCAGACAGGATAAAGGTGGCTGCGATAAGCACAACCAGAACAGACATGCTGACCGCATTCTTGCTAATCACTCCGCCGGTAAGCTGACCCATACCATAGAGCAGGGCTTCCGAGCCGGTCGCCAGAGAGGTGACCAGACCGCAGACCAGGGTGAAGATACAGACGGCATCGATGATCTGGCCCGGCTTACCATTCATTTTCTCTCCAAAGAGCGGAGCCAGCATGGATCCCAGAGAAAATGGTGCTTTCATGTTATAGAAGGCAAAGGCCATAAGCATGGCGGGCAGGATATAGACGGCATAAGGAGCAAAGGTCCAGTCCATAAGAACGGCTCTCATACCGAACTTGGCTGCCGCGATGGAGAAGGCATCCAGTCCTTCCGATGCCGGTGGTGCGGAATAATGTGCGATAATCTCCGCTGCACCCCAGATCGGCATACCGGTTCCGATAATGGAACACAAAACGATGGAAAAATAGGTCTTCTTGCTGACGGTCGGCTTGGCATGTCTTCCACCGATCTTGACCTTGCCCAGTGGGGAAAAAAATACGACAAAGGCTGCCACGGTAATAGCAAAAACACCGAGACTGTAGAGCCAGCCGAAGCTGGATAGGAGTGAGTTGTTCACTGCGGTGACTCCCTCACCGAAGGAGGTGCCGGATACGATGGAGGCACCAATGGCGATCACCAGAAGGATGATCGGCAGAATAAATACCAGAGGTTTGAATTTTGTTTTCTTCATATCATTCTCTCCCTTAAAATGTTCCCGCTTTTGCATAATCAGGACTGACAGGGATATGCACCAAGGCATCTTCCCTTTCCCTGTCTTCGTTTCCCGCAAAACGAATCCTTTTTTACACTTCAAAGCATTAAATTGTAAAATACCCTATTATTATAGCATTCACTGATAGGATATAAAAGAATCATTTTCGGTGAATCATTTTCATTTTTTTGATTCAGTGAGATTTTTTTAAACTGTTACTGCATTTTTTTGTTGCGGATCCATATTTTTTTGTCTTATTGTGAAAAACTTTCGTTCTCTACATATATTTTACCTCTAGGAAGAGGAGAATCATATCCTACGTCAATAAACACACATGCGACCTTGGCCGCACCACAGGGTATGAAACACCATATGATACTTGCAGAAAGAATGGAATCTGTGATAGTATGGAACTATAAGATTAATTGAATATGATTCGTTGAAATTTCAGGAAAGGTGTATAGGATGAATTCATTAGAACGTGTAACGAAAATATTAAATCATGAAGAAGCAGATTATGTCCCGGTCTATCCACTGGTGAACAGTATATCTTACAAATATACCGGCATTAATTATGCGGAGTGGACTCAGAATCCGGAGAAATGTGCCGAGGCGATCCTCAAGGCCACCGATGCCCTGGATCTGGATGTTATCTGTACCTTAGTCGACCTGTCCATCGAGGCTGCGGACTGGGGGATGAAGATGCGTTATCCTAAGGATAAGGCTGCCGGCCCTGCCAAGGGGAAGAAATTAATCCAGAGTCCGGAAGAATACAGTAAAGTCGTGGTTCTGGATCCGACCCAGACACCACGTATGTCCGGCTATATCCGTATGGCAAAGATCCTGGCAGATGCCAAGGGACAGGAGAAGCCTATCGTCGGCTTTGTCTTCGGCCCGCTCGGTATCCTCAGCATGCTTCGCGGACTGGACAATATGATGATCGATATGTTTATGGATAAGGAACCCATGCATGAAGCCCTCAAGAATATCACAGCAACTCTGATCCGCTTCTGCGATGCTCTGATCGATGCCGGCTGCCATGCCATTATGTTTGATACCTTATACTCTTCTAAGACCATCATGTCCGCAGAGATGTGGGAAGAATTCGAGGGAGACTATATCGAGGAACTCGCCAGCCATGTCCATGCACGTGGTGCCATGGTGATGATCCATAATTGCGGCCAGGGTATCTACTTCCGCAACCAGATCGAGCGAATGCATCCGGAGGCCATCTCCTTCCTCTACTATCCGCCGGATTGTGAATCCATGCAGGATGTCAAGGAGAAGTATGGCAGCCAGACCACACTGATCGGCCATATTGATCCCGGTTATCTTATGACCTGCACGGAAGAAGAATTACGCCAGCTCTGCAGAGAGCAGATTGATGCCTATAAGAAGGATGGCGGCTTCATCCTGGCGACGGGTTGTGAATACCCGGCTCCTATGGATGACACCTTTGCCAGAATCATGGTAGAAGAAGCCAAAACCTACGGACGATATTAAAGGTGAAAAAATATAAAAAACAGACATGAGGCCTTCGGCCTCTCTACAGCACATGAAACAGTTCCAAAAAAGGCAGGATTCCGTATCACCTGGAATCCTGCCCTTATTTATGCATTATTCTTCTGTATTTGTATCTTTTTCAGGATAGGCAACTTCCTTAATGCTGTCCTTCTCTACCGTATAGGCCTCCGAACAATTCAGCGTGATCCGTTCATTGGTCTTGCTGACCTGATGGATGACCAGCTCATCGCCTTCCTTGACCAGTCCGTCTGAGATCTTCAATACATAATTACATACCTTTTCCGTATTGACCGGATTCCCATTGACATAGACTCTGCTGTAATCCGTGAAATTACTTCCCATGACATAGATGGAATCCCTGTCCTTCATCAGCTTGGTGATCTGCACTTCATCCAGAGCATACTGTAAGGTGGTCGGCTCTAATTTCTCCTGACCCTCTCTGGAGAAGCCGGAACCATAGAGGAGATCATATTGAAGAAGCTTCATGTTCTTCTTATATTTTTTGGTATCAGACATGGTCTGGTGATAGAGATTCATCACACCATCGTGGATCCCCAGCTGAGCCAGAACCTTGGAAGGCAGCTGATAGGATCTGAGATTACCGGACTCGTCATCCTTATGGGAAGCATTATAGCCGTAATTATCCCAGATGATATAAGGGGTCTTGTATTTGGAAGCTGTCGTCAGATCCTCTCCCTCGAATCCCAGACTGGGAAGGTGATCACCATATACCACCAGGATCGTCTCCTCTTCATAATCCGACAGTGCTTCCACCAGATGGCCGATGAAGCTATCCATCTCTGCGATTTCATTCACATAGTAGGTCACCGTATTCCGATAGTCGTCATCCCAGTCTTCACCATCTACCGTAATCTGTGGATCCTCCACCGGATCTGACGGATAATCGCCATGCCCCTGCACAGATATGGTATAGATATAATCCTGCCCCTGTGTCTTACGCATGGTGTCGAAAATATAATTGCTGAGGACCTGATCCTTGGCCCATCCGGCTGCATTAAAGGAGCGGATGTCCATATTCTCTATGGTGATAAAATAATCAAATCCCAGGTTCTGAAATACATAATCTCTGTCATAGAAGGAGACATTATTATTATGGATCACAGAGCTGTGATAGCCCTCCTCCTTCAGCCAGTAGGCCATACTCTCACAGGTCCTCTTATGAAGGATGCTGCGATAAGGATACTCTCCTGTACCGAAATAAGAGACATTCATTCCTGTGATCATCTCAAACTCTGTATTAATGGTGCCCGCTCCGTAAACCGGTACGGTCACATAGCCTGAAGTGGTCTCCTGCTGCAAAGCATGCAGATAGGGTAAGGGATCTTCTGATAATTGAATCCCCTTCACATCTGTGATATCAAAAAAGGATTCCAGCTGAATAAAGATGATATTCGGTGTCTTCTTCTCCGAATCATCCTCCTTCTCCAGCCTGCTCTGCATTTTCTTTACTAATTTCCTGACCTTATTCCTGGAATAATTGATCGGTCGGTCTATCCCGGTATCGATGGCCGTGATACAGAAGCCATAAGCAACACCATAGTCTTCATATCCGGCGATCAGATTATCGAATCTTGAGATTAATAAGCCTCTGCCTACACCAAAATATGTGGATACGCCAAACATGAGAAGCAGCAGGCCTACCAGGAAGAGATTGGTGCGGAAATCAAAGGACTTCCTGGCATCGGGACAGTAGAGAAATAAGGTCACCAGACCCGCGATGGCCAGAGTCAGTGCACAGATGGCCAGCACAATCTCCACCATGGAGAAATAATTGGTGATGACCGGTATCGTGGACTTGGCAATGGTCAGATCTACCGCCGTAAAAGGGGTCTTGCGGCTGTTCAGGATCACACCATTGACCAGACCTACCATAGCCCAGGCGGAGAAGATCAGTCCGAAAGCAAAATACTTCTTCTTCACCAGAAAGACGATGGACAAGGTCACAAAAATGATCAGCATATTATAGAGAAAGACAAATGTCCTCTCCTGCATGAATATGAGCAAAGCATCGATAGACTTCCTCTCCATGTACTCCAGAAAGACGCATAGAATAAATGAAGATACGATATTAAGACATAAAACTTTACGATTGGACGGATTCCAGATCCGGCTCCAGATCTTATGCCACATCTTAATTCCTCCTAATTATCATGATTTTATAATCATTGTGATCAGACGAAGACTGCTACGAAAGACCCAGTCTCTATTTTAATCGTAAGGGAATGCCACTGATCGACATATATACTTCATCACTCAGGGAGGCCAGCAGCTGATTGGCCTTACCTGCCATATCGGTAAAGATCCTGCCCAGGCGATAAGCAGAAACCATGGACATACCGAGCTCATTGGTCACCAGAATCAGCGTTTTATTCCCATCTCTGGCTCCCTTGATGATATCGCCCAGTTCTCTCATAACATCCGCTTCAATATCTGCAATCTCTGTCCTGGTCAGGCTATCAAAATCACGTTCTTCTTCAAATAAGATATTGGTGATCAGAACCGTGATACAATCGAGCAGAATCGTACTCTTCTCAGTCTCCCGAATCACCGCACCCAGTTCCCGGTAGCCTTCGTAGGTACCCCACTGGGAATCTCTTCTCTCCTGATGAATCCGGATTCTTTCCTTCATATCATCATCTGTCGCTATGGCGGTAGCCACATAGAGAACACTCCGCTTACCGTATTCTACTGCCTTCTCTTCCGCCAGAACGCTCTTACCGCTGCGGCTTCCACCGGTAACCATAATAACCTTAGACATAAGCTAATCCTCCTTCTGATATTTCTCTCCGACTCCTAATAAAGATTTCTCCGCCGTAAAAATATATTTGATCGTTAAGCATACACCGATCAATAAGACCCAGGTACTGAGGAAGCTGAAGCCGATACAGGTAACCAGACTATCAAGCAGCATAAATGGCGCCCTGCCGTAGATGGCGAAAACCAATGCTGCACCAAAAGGTGTCTTCCTGCCATCCTGTGTGCGAACGCCGCTCTTGCAGATCAGTGCAAAGAAGAAGGCCGAGATCATAAAGCCGGCGATCTTAAAGAGATAGAGCAGGACAAAGGTCATGATCAGGATGGTCTTAACCACAGGCAGCATCTCCACCAGAGTCTGATTATCAACATTATAGTCCAGCTTGGAGAAATCAACCTCATAAACCATATTGGAGTGTCTCATGACCATATTATTCTTGGAAATCAGGAACTCTTCCATATAGTCATCACTCAGGTCTTCCTCCTTATACTCCGTCACAGAGGAATCCGCCACCAGATGTAAGGCGGATGAGACCTCCAGATCCAGCGGACCATCCATGGTGAATACTCCCTCTTTTAAGGAAAAGGACGGGATGCCATTGGTCACGAGATTCTCAAAGCCACCGATGCTCACATCCCAGGCTCCGAAGGGAATCATATACTCCATGAGAAAGGACAGAGCACTCATCAGCAGGATAAAACCAATCAGAAATAACTTTCTGGCCGGTAAAAACTTTTTATATTTCGATGGCTGAAAAAATGACACAAAGATCTGGTCAAAAAAGCCATAACGTATATTTTCTTCCATAACTTCCTCCTCTTACAGACGATCCGGATAGTATTTCCTGTCATAAATTATCAGGATAGACTCCCTTATCGATGATAAATGATCGACTCTGCGATCCGGTCTGCTGTCGCCTGATCCGTCAGAAGCTCCACCAGCTTGAGAGCAAAGGCGATTGCAGTGCCTACGCCGCGGCTGGTCACCACATTACCATCTGTCACAACCGCATCCTCCAGATAGATCCTGCAGTCTTCCGCTGTCACCTTGCCGGGATAGGAGGTGGCCTGACGATCCTTGAGGAAGCCCAAGGCAGCAAAAACGGAAGGAGCAGCACAGATGGCTGCCACCCATCTGCCGGCCTGGTATTGTTCTTCTAATAAAGCACACAGACCTGTATGGGCTGCCAGATTGGTGGTACCAGGCATACCGCCCGGCAGAACCAGCATATCTGCCGGCATATCAATATCATCAAATAATAAATCCGTCTCTATCGCAATCCCATGGGATCCCAGTACACGGCTCCGGCCCATCACAGAGACCATCCTCAGGTCAATCCCCGCACGGCGGATCAGATCAACCACTGTCAATGCTTCCACTTCTTCGAAGCCATCTGCAAAAAATACATAAACCATATCTATCCTCCTGCCATCTCGGCTATATTACATATTGAATCATATAGAATCCTATTCATTTTATCCCAAAACCATAGCTTTCGCAAGTAAGGACACTATATTTTCACAAAAATCATCTTTTCTCATAGGACAAAGGGGTGTATGCTTATATTCTAAGTAAGTTCTATCATATGCAGTGGCCATGTCATCAGAGCCACGGACCTATTCAGAAAGGAATTTTATGGAAATCGAACGTAAATTTTTAATCAAAGAACTTCCGGCAGGACTCGGGACTTATCCCCATGATGAGTTATGCCAGGCCTATGTATGCACTGCTCCTGTCATTCGTGTCAGGCAGAAAAATGACCAGTATATCCTGACGGTCAAGTCAGGTGGGATGATGGCCAGACAGGAAGTCGAGATGCCCATCGATGCTGCAACCTTTGAACATCTTAAGTCCAAGAAAGACGGCATGCTGATCTCCAAGACCCGCTATAAGATTCCGGACCGGAACGGGCTTACCATCGAGCTGGATCTCTTTCATGACGTCTATGAGGGCTTCTGTATGGCAGAAGTGGAATTTCCTTCTGTCGAAGCAGCGGAAGCTTATCTGCCTCCGGACTGGTTCGGAGAGGATGTCACCTACGATCGCCGCTTCCATAATTCCCAATTATGCAGTAATTCTGTCGCGGAGGTCGCTGCCTTTCTCAGCTATGTCCTCCGGGAATAATTACAAAGAGTTCACAAAGATTTAAGAAAATATCACCTATCTTTTTCCAAACGAATGTACTATAATGAACCTTGTTTTGACAGGCAGAATGACATCATGGTTAAATCCATGGGCTTTCTGTCCTGCGGATGATTAATCATCGTTTATGTCTTGTGAATCATTTATCATCGTTTATGATCTACAGATGATTTATCGTCAGGGATGATATTATCATGATGGCATCATCATGAAGAAAGGAAGTTTAGGATATATTATGAGTGATATGGATCATACAGAAAAAAATGTCCCTCTTTCCGAGGGTGACTCACAGGGGTTCGCAGCCCCCGATGCATCAGGAAGCAGTTCAGAGAGTTTCTCCGGAGGAGACAGCCCGATTGCAGATCTTTCGACAGGCTCCGGACCGGCTCCGGGGAATAAGAAGAAGCGTATTCTTCTGATCGGAGGTATTATTATCTTAGTCCTTGCGGCGATCTACGCCGGCGGATGCTACTATTACTCCTCTCATTTTCCTCATGCCATCTCAGCCAATGGGCAGAGCCTGGGTGAGTTGACCGTGGCCGATGCGGAGAAGGTGTTTACCGAAGATTATGATGCCCACTCCATCACCGTGACGGAGAAGGAGCGGGAAGAGATCATCGATGCCACTGCCATTCAGACACAGATTGATGTCGGCAGCCAGGTGCAGGATCTCTTCGACAGTCTGAATCCTTATCTCTGGTTTACCAACATCTTTGGTAATAAGGATCACACCCTGGTCCTGGATGTAAGCTACGATCAGGCTGCCCTGGAGCAAGTCATCGATTCCATGGAGGGCTTCCGGAAGGAGAATATCGTAAAGCCGGTCAGCTGTTATATTGAAGCCAGTGAGAAGGAATTTGAGATCGTGCCGGAGGTTCCGGGGAATACCATTCTCAGAGACGATTTCGTTGAAGCCATCGAGAACTGCCTGGCGACCTGCCAGACCAGTCTGAATCTGGAGGAGGCCGGTCTTTACAAGCAGCCGAAATATTTCTCCACTGACGAAGTAGTAACCAAGGCTCTTGATACGGCCAACCTCTATACACACGGTACCATCGTCCATGATTTTACTTATACGACAGAGACCATCGATTATGATACCACCAAGGATTGGATCGAGATATCCAAGAAGTTTAAAGTAAGCTTGAATGACAGTGATGTCGGCGATTATGTGGAATCTCTTGGTAAGAAATATAATACCATGGGTTCCTCCCGACCATTTACCACGGCCACCGGTTCCAAGATCAATGTCTATGACGGTGATTACGGATGGAAGATTGATTTCCAGAAAGAGAAGAAGCAGCTGATCAAGGATATCAAGAGTGGTAAGGATGTAAATCGTCAGCCTGTCTACGAATACACCGCTGCGATCCAGACAGAAGAGACCGATATCGGAGATTCCTATGTGGAGGTCAGCATCTCTGCCCAGGAATTATGGCTCTTCGTCGATGGATCCTGCGTCCTGAATACCTCCGTCGTCACCGGTAAGCCGCCGCACGATACCTATAAGGGTGTCTACGGTATCACCTACAAGAAGAGAGACGATTATCTGGAGGGTTATAATAATGACGGAACTCCTTACCGCTCCCATGTAGACTACTGGATGCCGTTTAATGGCAATCAGGGCCTGCACGATGCCAGCTGGCGAGATGAGTTCGGTGGTAATATCTATAAGACCAACGGCTCCCACGGTTGTGTGAATTGCCCGACCTATGCTGCCGCTACCCTCTACAAATACGTGGATGAAAACTTCCCGGTTATTATCTATTAAAACCATATAAGGGGCTGTTCGCACAGCCCCTTATATTTTATCTTCTGACTTTGGTGCCTCTGCCGTCTCGGGAGGCTAGCTTTATCTTTGCAAAGAATAGCTCCTTCTCTTTATATAAGATATGGGCTTCGTTATCTCCATTCTGATGAAGATAGACCGCCTTGACAAGATCTTCATTCTTTAACAGCATGCCCCGCAGGCCCAGCGCAGCCTTCTTCTTCTTACTGATCTCTTCCAGCGGAAAACGAAGAAAATATCCATTCGTACTCTGAAGTACGATGCAGCTCTTCTTCTTCTCCTCCTCCGTGAGAGCCAGAATCGCGATCAATCGATCTCCCTCTGCCAGCTTGGTGGAAGCCACTGTCTTCTTGGAGACCATATATTCTGATCCATCCACAAACTTGACCATGGAGCTTTCGGTTACGAAAAGTAGCTCTCGATCCGCCAGCTCCTTCATCGGAAGGATCTTCAGTATCCTTTGGCTGGTATGGTCATAGTTGCTGACATTATCCAGGGGAATCCCCTTATCCCGCAGTCGGCCGGCTGGCAGATCCTGCACCTTCATCTGATGCATCATACCATCCTGGGTGAAGAGACAGAGCTTATCTGTATTCAGACAAGGTACGATAAAGCGATATTCTGCCTTTACCGTCCCTTCGTTACGATCGACGATATTCCTCTCCAGAGTCTTACCGTAACCGAAGCGGTCCATAACGAAGACAACCTCCTTCTCCTCGATCGGAGCCTCTTCCACCACATAGGCATCTGCATTGACCAGGGCTGTCTTACGCTCCAGGCCATTTTCCTTCTTAATCTTGAGCAGATCCTTGCGGATGACCTTCTTCATCTCCTGCGGATCCTGCAGGATTTTCTGATAAGCCTGAATCTCTGACAGGAGCCTGGCATATTCCTCCTGCAGAGCTAAAATTTCTAATCCGATCAGGCGATATAAGCGCATCTCCAGGATAGCCGTAGCCTGCTTCTCTGTAAAATGTAACCTGGCAGCCTGTTTCTTCGACTTCTGGGTCCGGAAGCTTATGGCATCGGTCTTACCTTCCGTAAGACAGGCTTTGGCATCCTTCAGATTGCTGCTGCCTCGTAAGATCTCTATGATCAGATCAATCACATCACAGGCCTGAATCAATCCTTCCTTGATCTCCTTCTGCTCCATGGCATGTTCCAGAAGCGTGGTATATTTTCTGCGGATCAATTCGTAATGGAAGTCCGTATGATGATGAATAATCTCCCGCAGACTCAGCTGTTCCGGTCTGCCGTCGACAATGGCCAGCATATTTACTCCGAAGGTATCCTCCAGACGTGTCTTCTTATAGAGAAGGTTCTTCAGTCTCTCCACATCAGCATTCTTCTTCAGTTCGAGTACGATACGGATTCCTTCCTTGGAGGACTCATTGGAGATATCCACGATGTCTGTGGTCTTCTTATTCTCGATCAGGCTGACCACATCGGCGATAAATTTACCGATATTGGCTCCGATCATGGTATATGGTATCTCTGAGATCACCAGCTTATCCCGACCGCTCTTGCGGCTGGCATGCTCCACATGAACCTTGCCTCGCAGCTTGATCTTACCGCTGCCGGTCTCATAGATCCCCAGGAGATCCTTTTCATTTACCACAAGTCCGCCGGTTGGGAAATCCGGGCCCTTGATGTATTGCATCAGTTCTTTATCGGTGATATCTTCATGATCCATATAAGCGATGATGCCATCCACTACCTCGCTTAGATTATGGGGTGGGATATTGGTTGTCATGCCGACAGCGATTCCCTCTGCACCATTGATGAGCAGATTGGGGATACGAACCGGAAGTACGACCGGCTCCTTCTCTGTCTCGTCAAAATTCGGTTGAAAATCAACGATATTCTTATCCATATCCGCCAGATAGACATCCTGGGTAAACTTCTGCAGCTTGGCCTCTGTATATCGCATGGCTGCTGCCCCATCTCCTTCGATGGAGCCGAAATTACCATGTCCATCCACCAGAGGCATCCCTTTCTTGAATTCCTGTTCCATGACCACCAGTGCATCGTAGATGGAGCTGTCTCCATGGGGATGATACTTACCCATGGTATCCCCGACGATACGAGCAGACTTACGATGGGGTCGATCCGGACGTAAGCCCAGCTCCTGCATGGCATATAATACTCGTCGCTGAACCGGCTTTAATCCATCTCTGACATCCGGCAGAGCCCTCTGGCATATGACACTCATGGCATAGTCGATGTAGGACTTCTGCATGACGTCAGAATATTCTGACTTAATTATCTGTTCCGACATATTAATCCTCTGTTTCTGTCTCTATATTTCTATCTCTATATTTCTGTCCCTATATTTCTGACTCTATATTTCTGTCTCTATATTTCTGACTCTATATTTCTGACTCTATATTCCGGATCCCTAACTCCGGATTACGAGATTCTGATATCCTGCACTTCCTTATACATCCAGTTCGGCATCCGGTGCATGCTCATGGATGAACTCTCTTCTCGGAGCTACCTCACTTCCCATAAGCATGGAGGTCACCTGGGAGGCCAGTCTGCCATCCTCGATCTCGACCTGCTTGAGGATACGGGTCTCCGGACACAGTGTCGTCTCCCAGAGCTGATCCGCATCCATCTCACCCAGACCCTTATATCTCTGCAGGGTAAAGGATCCCTTATGGGTCTTACGATACTTCTCCAGTGCTTTATCATCATAGAGATATTCTTCCTTGCCCTTCTTAGGAATGACCTTATAGAGAGGCGGTGTTGCCAGATAGACATGACCCTGATGAATCAGGTCCGGCATAAAGCGATAGAAGAAGGTAAGCAGGAGCGTCGCGATATGGGCTCCATCCACATCGGCATCCGTCATGATCACGATCTTGTGATATCTTAATTTACTGATATCAAAATCATTGCCATAGCCCTCGGAGAAACCACATCCGAAGGTATGGATCATGGTCTTGATCTCCGCATTGGCCAGAACCTTATCCATGGATGCCTTCTCCACATTCAGGATCTTACCTCGGATAGGGAGAATCGCCTGGGTCTTACGATTCCTGGCTGTCTTTGCGGAGCCCCCCGCAGAATCTCCCTCCACGATGAAGACCTCACACTCTTCCGGCTTCCGGCTCTCGCAGTTGGCCAGCTTCCCATTGGAATCGATGGAATATCTGGACTTGCTGATCAGATTGGTCCGGGCCTTCTCCTCGGCCTTACGGATCTTTGCCGACTTCTCCGCACAGGCCAGGACACTCTTCAGCTCATCCAGATGGCGATCAAAATACATCATCAGTTCTTCGCCGACTACCTCGGCCACTGCCTTACCGGCATCCGGATTATCCAGTTTGGTCTTGGTCTGTCCCTCGAAACGAGGGTCTTTATGCTTGATGGAGAGTACAGCGGTCATACCATTACGCACATCCGCTCCGGTAAAATTCGGATCCTTCTCCTTGAGGATGCCCAGATCTCTGGCATATTGGTTCATCACATTGGTAAACTTTGTCTTGAAACCGGTGATATGAGTTCCACCCTCCATGGTACCGATATTATTACAAAAACCCAGGATCTCTTCCTGGAATTCATCCACATACTGGAAGGCGATCTCCACGTCAATCTCATCGACCATCTTATGGAAGGAAACCACCTCACAGACACTATTCTTGCCCTGATTCAGGTCCTCCACATAGGCCTTGAGTCCATCCGGTTCATGATAGACGATGACCTCTTCCTCGCCGGGACGTCGATTCTCAAAGGTGATAGACAAGCCCGGATTCAGATAGGCTGTCTCATGCAGCCGGCTCTTGATGGCGCTGGCCTTAAAGTAGGTTTTGTCAAAAATCTCATCATCAGGCAGAAAGGTAACTGTCGTACCGCTGTCTCCCTTTTTGCATCGTCCGATCACTTCAAGGGGAGCGACCACCTTGCCTCTCTCATACATCTGCTGATACACCTTACCATCGGACTGGATCTTCACCTCCAGCCAGACGGACAGAGCATTTACCACGGAGGCACCCACACCATGCAGACCACCGGAGATCTTATAGCCGCCATTGCCGAACTTGCCGCCGGCGTGCAGCATGGTGAAGACCACCTCCACTGCCGGCAGTCCTGTCTTCTCATTAATCCCGACGGGGATACCACGCCCATTATCAGATATGGTCGCCGTACCATCCTCATCCAGGATCACCTGAATGTGATCACAATAACCTGCCAGATGCTCATCAACCGAATTATCCACGATCTCATAGATCAGATGATTCAGGCCCTTGGTGGAGACACTGCCGATATACATACCCGGACGCTTGCGAACAGCCTCCAGCCCTTCCAGTATGGCGATACTATTCGCATTATATGTCTGTTCTGCCATCTTACTCCTTCTCCTGTAATGCCTGTGATACTTCTTTCAGCTTCATGCCATTGGATCCCTTTAAGAGTACGATATCCTCCGGATGCACATGCTCCAGGACATAAGCCGTCAGGCTGTCTCTATCTTCAAAATGTTTCACAAAAATCTTATCATTCTGCTCTGTCACGGCACGCAGGATCTCCTTCGACAGCTCGCCGTAAGCCAGGATCTCATCGATCTGCTGTCCGGCGATGAAGCTGCCTACCTGATAGTGGTAGTCCTTCTCCTTCTCACCCAGTTCCAGCATATCCGCCAGAACTGCGATCCTTCTGCCCGTGATTCCCTCCATGGATGCCAGAACGCTGAGAGAAGCTCTCATGGAATCCGGGCTGGCATTATAGGTATCATCGATCAGCTGACATGCCTTTGCAGAGATCATGCGCTGACGCTGTCCGTGGAAGCTCTTAAGCTTCCGTGCTGCTGCCGCCACATCCTGCTTCATCTGATGAGCCACACCCAGTGCTACCAGAGCATTTCTTACATAATGATCTCCCAATACCTCCAGCTCCACATGCAGATCCATATCCTTACAGTGGAAGTCAAAGCTGGTACCACCGTTACCGGTCACGATATGATCGGCACGATAGTCACAGTTCTCATCCAGACCATAGAAATAAGTATCAAAAGGCAGCTTGCCGCGATATTCCTTAAGGAAAGGATCATCCCCGTTGAGAAATACCTTGCCATCCTCCGGCAGACCCTTTACGATGTCCATCTTCTCCAGACAGATATTCTCCTGAGACTTCAACTGGGCAATATGGCTGACACCAATCACGGTAACCACCGCAATATTGGGACGGATCATGGTCGTCAGCTTCTCGATCTGTCCTCTTTCGCTCATGCCGATCTCCAGGACTGCAGCCTCATCCTCCCTGCTAATATGGGATAAAGTGAGCGGAACACCAATCTGGCTGTTCTGATTACCTAAGGTCTGAAAAACCTGCATGCCTGCGCTGAGTCCGTGAGCAATCATCTCTCTGGTCGTTGTCTTGCCCACACTGCCGGTAACTGCTACCACCGGAAGCTTCATCTGATTGCGGTAATAGGTTCCTACCTTCTGCATAGCCTCCACGGTATCCTCCACGCGGATCCATGGTTTCTCTCCCTCCGCTGTATCATGCTCCTGGGTAAATGTCGCACCATTGATCTTCAGTGCTCCCTCGATAAAACGGTGGGCATCGACTCTCTCTCCGATGATCGGGACAAAGATACTCTGCTCATGTCCCTCACGGGAATCGATGGAGAAGTCTGTGATGATCTTCTCCTCATCGCCACATAATAAGCGTCCACCGGTTACCTCCACGATATCCTTAATCCTGATATGCTCCATACGATACTCCTGTTCTTTCTATAAATAAGAAGATGATAATAAGAAAGACGCTCTGCCATAAGACCCTATGGCAAAGCGTCGTTATCATCGATATTGCTGATTGCCAGTATCGTAAGTGTATAACAATCAAGCAAATGTTTCAAGTAATTTTTTCTATTTTTCAGAACATTAGTTCTGATTCTCTTCTATTTCTCCAGAAGCTTCTCCACGGAAACCAGTTTTACACAGGTCACGAAAAGCTTGGCAGCAAGGATGATTTCTTCCAGTGGCGGTAAGGTTGGGGCAATGCGGATATTGGAATCCTGCGGGTCATATCCATGCGGATATGCAGCACCGGCTCCTGTCATGGTAACACCGGCTTCCTTACATTTGGCTACGATTGCCTTAGCACAGCCTTCCATCGCCTGGAAGGAAATGAAATATCCACCCACCGGCTTGCTCCAGCTGGCGATCTCCAGATCTGCGATCTCCTCCTCCAGTAAAGCAAGAATTGCTTCAAACTTCGGTCGGATGATCTCTGCATGCAGCTTCATATGTGCATTGATTCCATCGATATCCTTAAAGAATCTGACATGTCTTAACTGATTGATCTTATCGTAACCGATCGTGCTCCACTTCATATGAGCTAAGATATCTTTGACATTGGCCTCGGAAGCAGATACTGCAGCCACACCGGCACCAGGGAAAGAGATCTTGGAAGTGGAAGCAAACTGATAAACTATATCCGGATTACCGGCCTTCTCACACTCTTCCAGGATATTGAGAATCTTCGCTTCCTTACCCGGATAGAGATGATGTACACAGTAAGCATTATCCCAGAAGATACGGAAATCCTCTGCAGCCGGCTTCAGATTGGCGAAACGTTTTACTACCTCATCACTGTATACGGAGCCACTCGGATTTGCATACAGCGGTACACACCAGATACCCTTGACTGCAGCATCATGATTCACATACTCTTCTACCATATCCATATCCGGACCATCTGCAGTCAGAGGAATCGGAATCATCTCGAAACCAAACTGCGCTGTGATACCGAAATGTCTGTCATAGCCCGGAACCGGACAAAGGAACTTCACCTGATCCAGCTTGCACCATGGTGTGGAACCCATGATACCGAACATGTAAGCTCTTGCAACCGTATCATACATGATATTCAGACTGGAATTACCACACACGATGGTCTGAGATGGCTTCGCTCCCATCAGGTCACCCATCAGCTTCTTCGCTTCCGGAATACCATCGAGGATACCATAATTACGAAGATCGGTTCCTGCCTCGGAATAGATATCATCTTCAGACAGGATGTTCATCATCTTTTTGGTAAGATCGAGCTGCTGCTTGCTTGGTTTTCCTCTGGAGATATCAAGCTTCATGCCCTTTGCCTTCCAGTCTTCATACTCTTTCACTAATTCTTCATGTAATGCATTTAATTCTTCCCGGCTTAATTCTTTATAAGCTTTCATGTTCTGCCTCCTGCGTATTCTTGATCTATCTGGATAGCTTGTTACATATCATTTCTCTTGCGCATATAATATCTCAAAAGCTTCTATGAATGAGCTCTGAGATGTAGCGTCGACTAACATTCTATTCCATATACCAAAAAAATGCAAGTTATTTTTTAAAAAAATTCATTTTTGTCGATTATATTCCATATTTTTCAAGAAAAACTCCTTTTTTCATGAATTATCACAGACATAATCTTCCATATAATGTCTCCTAGCCTTCCTGACTTTCTCCACCGCCGGACAGACAGGACAGATCCTCCTCTCCGATGATGAGAGACATCTCCATGGCCAGACTGCGCAGGGACCTGCCATAGAGGGTAGCATCCATGTCACTGACCGCTCTGCCCTTGATTGAGATTGCTCTGGCACGGAATTCATTCCTCTTCCGACGAAGCAAACCCTTTCGACGGTCTTCCTTCTCCTCAGGACTCCCCAGCATGAGGGCGGATGCGATCTCCCCTCCCTGTCCATCCAGAATCCGGATGGCAGCTCCGGGTTCCAGACTGCCGCGTACCAGCTCTCCGCGTATGAGAAAGATACCGGGCTCTCTCTCCGGATCCAGCTCATCTGCATAGAATAAAAAAGCGGCCTTCTCATGAATCCTCATGACATCCTTCTTCCAGTCTTCCATCTCCTGCTCGATCCCCTGCTGGTATCTCTCCATGGTTTTTTTATGAAAATCGATCAATTTCTGAAACATAGCCACCTCCGGCCTTCCTCTCCCGCAGGGATCTTCTCCTGCAGCTTCTCCCAGCCCTCACAGTCACTATCCCTGCCCAGGACCAGTTCCACCTCCAACCCATCTTCCAGTAAATGTCCGATGCGATCGACACATACCCGGAACATGGCATTATTGGTCACTCTGCCATCCGACAGAATATACATACGGTAATCCGCTGACAAATCTTCTGCCGTCCGACTGCGGATCTCCTGCATCCAGTCACAGCCGATCAGCAGTGCCTCCTCGATGGAATACTCGCGAATCATCTGGGGGATCTGCACACGATAGCCTTCAGAATACTCCCGCATATCCTTCCGTCTGACAACACCATCTCCGTATACAAAGCCCTGCAGGATACGACCATGCCTGCGAGCCTGCTCCAGCTCCAGTCTGTCCTGCATCTCATAAAGCATACGACTCATCTCCAGAGAATTTCTCCGCTCTGTCCTCAGGATCAGAAAGAGTACAAAGAGGTCTTTCTGCCCCTGTGGAATCTGAGCAAGCCTCTCCGCCTGAGACCCTGCCATACCATCCCCTGTCATGGTCCTGTGCGCAGCCTCTAATCTGCTCTCTTGCCTGACTTCTGCCTCCCGGATCACCTGGTCCAGCTCTTCCTTCCACTCATCCAGCGAATGGATCTCTTCCGTCTCAAACCATCGTCTCCATCGCTCTGGTAAGCTTCCGTAGAAGAGATAACTGTAATCCTGCTGAGAATTCCTGGGCGGTACCTTGACATTTCCTCGGTTACTGGCGATGAGGATCTTATAGAGGAACCTCTGATCTGCGATCCTCTGGGAGGAAGAATCCATCCTCTCCAGATCACCATAGATTCTCTCATCCTCCGGGTACCATTCATAGTCCTGCTCCTTCTCCTCCGTCTGAAAGCGTTCCGGATGAAGCATGCAGACAGAAGGATCCTGCGGATCCATGTCCACATAGACATCCGCCAGATCATAAAATCCCGCATAGATCGGAATCTCCTGCAGCTGCTTCTGTATCTTAAGCACCTTTGCGGCGATTCGATATAAACAGAGCTGATCCACATGATAGAAATCCATATTCTTTTTTAAAAATAACTCTTTCAGAGACAGACAGTCCCTGCGAGCCGTGACCTCCTTCTCATCATATCGCAGCTCCGGAATCTCACGCAGCCTGCGGATCAGGAGTTGATTTTCTCCATAAGCTTCAGGCACCGATCGATACCCCCTTCATCAGATCCTTCAGTGGTTTTACCACATTATCGATCATCTCAGAACTCAGAGGCTTGAGGATATGCTCCAGCTTGAGAAACATAGGGGAAGCCTCCTCGTCGATACTACCATCGGTATGAATAAAAGCGAAGCGAAAATCCTCCTCACTCATGGCTTCCGTCGTAAAGAAGATGGCCTGTCCGATCGGGCAGTCCAGATATTCGTCCCTGTCATTGCTGCCGTAAGCATCGGAGAAGAGGAGGATGGCATGATTCCTGCCCTGGCCCCGGAACTTCTCCAGAGCATGCCGGATGGCAGTGTGTACGGATTCTCTGCCGTCCTCTCCGCCTCCATAGAGAGGGAGATTTCTTAATTGCTTGAGAAACTGAGCCGAATCCTCCGTAAAATATCCTGTGTCAAATCGGATCCGCTCCGTCTCCTCTCCGCCTGCCTCGTCCCGGATCACGGTCAGACCCAGCTGGGGATAGACTTCGTATTTGGATAGCTCCTCAATAAAATGGACCGTAGCAAAATAAACTGCCGGAAAAACAGTATACATAGAGGCGGTTCCATCCACGATCACATCGAGATAGAGCGTGTATGCCTTCTCCTGTTCCTCCAGTAGGCTTTCCTGTAATTCTGTCGGAATCTCCGGATTCCTGTATGTCATATACTCATCATTCATCTTCCGACCTCCTTTATCTGATCTGCAGAACTTTAATCTGCGTACCTGCGTAGCTATAAACATCCCCCGCACTCACATAGTCCGGACTGGCAACGGACAGCGGATGACAGTCCTCATGGAGCAGGACCGCCTTCATCCGATCTCCCACACGATAGAAGGACATGATATGACCACTGTATCTGCCGTTCCGGCTGCGCTCCTGCCGTATGCCGAACTCGATTGGCACGAAACGACATTTCTTCACATAAGGGCGATAGGTAACCTCACCGATCTGATAGGAGAATCGGATGACATCCTTGTCCTCCTCTTCTTCCAGCAGCTCCGGCAGATCCTCCCACAGATTATGGTTCTTAAGATAAGCCTTCATATCCCGGATCACATCCTTGATCTCCCGATATCGCTCCTCATCCGGTGCGATCATCTTCGCAATGATTCCGTATAACTCCCGGTCAACTCCCGGCATCTCCTTCAGAGTATAGGCATATTGGTCCCCTGCCATATAGCGTTGGATCTCCTCATTTCCATGAAAATGATGATTCCCTGTATAGAGAAAATATAAGACCAGACCGGCGGAATAGATATCCATCTCTTTCCTGCAAATGTATGAATTCCAGTATCTGGGATCAGCATAACCCGGGGTACCCTTCTGCTGTCTGCGCAGAGTAACGGTCTGACTGGAATCATGCAGGTGCACCCAGTCAAAATCTATGATCTTCACTCTGGAGCCATCGGAGGAGACCATCAGATTCTCCGGCTTCAGGTCCCGGTGTATGATCGGATCTGTCTCATAGACAGACATATAATAATCAATCCCATAGAGGAATTTCATGGCGATTCTGTGGCATACAGCCATCTTCTGACCCCAGCTGTCTCCGGCAATCCCTTCATGGTACATGAGATCGGACAGATCATATCCCGGGATATATTCCAGAAGAGTGATAAAACGTGAGCTGCTTCGATCCAGCATCCCCCCGTAGATCCTGATAATATAAGGAGAATAGAGCTGTACTTTACTCTCCTTCTCCACATAGAGGGAATCCAGATTCTCACAGAATAGCACCTTGACAAAATATTTTCTGCCGGAAAAGGTATCCTCCGCAAGCAGACCCTGCTTCAATGAGGTCCGATATCTCTCTTTCAGGATACGTAAAGAGACGATCAGATCCTCTGACTGCCCCTCCTTATCTCTTACCCATAGAAAGGTCTCTCCTTCTTCAAAATAATGATTCATTTCTTATGACCTCCCTGCATCAGGAGCTTTTTCAGACGATCGACAATGTTGTCCACCTTCTCATCCTCCTGCAAAGTACGATAGATGCCTGCCTCTTCTTTCAAGGCGGAAAGTGGCTTAACCTCCCTTACAGAATCCTGCGCTTCCGCCTCCGGACAATCGATCAGGATAGCGGTCTGGTTATCGGTCTCACCATCGTCCCTGGCAGCCTGCAGGATCATAGACAGGGCCTGTGAGCTGCCCTCATATTGTCTGAGTATCTCTTCCAGCTTCTTCTCGGACAGATTGCCAAATGCTCCGTCACTGCCCAACAGAAGCATGCGGATCTCCCGATCCGGCAGACAGACACAATGGGGGCTGACCTCCTCCCTGCGTCCCAGATACTGCAGCAAACGATTCTTATTCTGCAGAAAGAGAGTCGCTCCCGGCTGGGTCTGTCCTGAGCGAACCAACTGCCAGGCTACATTCTGTATCTCACTGGCCATCTTGAGACTACCCTCTTTCATATAATAGATGGGACTGTCCCCCAGATTGGTCAAAATCCAGGTATCCCAGAAATGAATGGCCGTCGTCAGAGTGGTTCCGCCACGCAGTCCTGCATCCATACCCTTCTGATACAGGATTTTATTTAATTTATGATATACTTTTACAGAGAAATCCTTCAGAGCATCGATCTGACTCTTCAGAGGACACCCCTGAAATGTCTCACCCATGATCAGGCGAAGCAGCTCTTCATACCAGAGATCTACCGCTGTTCTGGAGTAGAGATTACCGGCATTCAGTCCTCCCATGCCATCGGCCACCACAAAGGCGCTGACCGTCGCCTCATGATTCAGACGCAGATCCATATGACAATAACTGTCCTCATTCCTGCTTCGTTTATTCTGTAATGATTCCAAAAAGAATACCATCTTTCTCCTCCCGGTAAGTCTTTTCTTTTCTGATGTCCTGTGTTAAACTGTATCCGTTCCTGATTACCATATCCGTCTCGGAGGTTCCTATGTTTCCAAAGCATTTTACCAGCCTGGAGCTCTATCAGAAAAAAAAAGAGATTCTTCTGTATCGTGCATCAGATCAAGAGCATCGTTACATACTAAAGAGTATTATAACAAAAGATCCCGCGCTTAGACAGGCTTTTTATGATGAATATAAGGCTTTCAGTGAATTATCCTCCCCTTCTCTGCCATTCTATTATGGCATCATGGAAGATTTTCGCTATCCCGATCAGCAGGGAGCCTATCTCACCTTATGTATGGAGGATTGCTCGGATGGTCTTCCCATGGATCAGCTGCATTACACTGCCCCGGAATTGACGGAGATTCTGTATAAGATCGGGGAGATTCTCCTCTATCTTCTGAATCATGGCATCCTCTACACGGATCTGAACCCATCCAATGTACTGGTCCGCAGATCAGAAGGGCAGTGGAAGGTCATATTGATCGATTTTACCTGTGCTTATTATTATATCAGGAATCCTCATCCGGACTATCCGCTGAAGTTCTCCTATCGACTCAGTCCCTCCTTAAAGGGTCAGCAGCTCTTGATACAGGAGCTGGCTCTTCTGCTTCAGGATATATTATTACAGGACGAAGTGTCTGAGACATCCTCCGCCCTGTGTCTTCTTCTTGAGACCGGACTCCATCCCGGCGAGTCCCTCCGTCTCACAGATTATCTTATCATGATAAATAACAGCTATGCGCATTCGTCAGGCCAGCTGCATGACACGTGACCCGGCTGTTCTTATTCCTCGTCTCCTCCCAGGAGATGTTTGTAGAGGGATTCCACAACAGGAACCAGGGTTTTACCAATCTCCTCGGTTCCTAATTTATTTACGACGATGACATAGCGGGGATTCTCTGCCGGGGCATAGCTGACGAACCAGGCATTATTGCTTCCGTCTCCACGCTGTGCCGTTCCGGTTTTGGCCGCAACCTGGCCGTATTTATCCGTGATCTCATAGGAATCTGCCGCCTCTACCATAACCTTCTGCAGCTTCTGCGCGATATCCGCTGTCATGGTCTGTGCCAGTATGCTGCTCTCTCCCTCATAGACTGTCTTGCCTTTTCCGTTTACCGCCTTAGAGAAGAGATATGGCTTCATCATCTGTCCGTCATTGGCTATGGACTGTACGATCATGGCCATCTGAAGGGGAGTTACCGTCGTTTCTCCCTGACCAAAGCTGGTCGATGCCAGTTCATTTTCTGATGCATCCTTCAGAGAAAATGTAGAGTGCAGCGTGGTAAAATCCAGCGGGATATCCTGTCCCAGAAGGAAAGAATCTCCGGCCTGCTGCAGGATGTCTCTTCCCATCTTCAGTGCCCGATCCATAAAATATACATTGGAAGAATGGATAAAGCCTTCCTCGAAAGAGATCTCCCCGTAGGCATTCCCATTATAATTCCGTATGGTCTGCCCATTTACCTTGAGCGAACCGTTATCATCCACGATCTCATCCTCCAGCCCCTCTTCCAGGATGGCCTTGGAGGTGACTAATTTGAAGACGGAACCCGGCACCACCGCATTCTGGTAGGCATTGGATAAAAGCATTCCTTCTGATTGGCTGATCTCCTGCCAGTCATCCTCCAGCTGCTCCAGATCGTAGGTCGGGGAGGAAGCCAGGGCAATGATCTCGCCCGTTTTGGCATCCAGAACCACGACAGAGCCAGTCATATCCTTAATCTTCTCATAAGCCTTCTTCTGTATCTTCGCATCGATGGTCAGAGTAAGATCCGCTCCTCTCTTCTGATCTTCCCCGGAGGAAGAATGCAGCAGATAATCATTCATGGTCTTTTCGACTCCGTAATTCCCGTATATCTTCGACTGATAGCCCAGAAAACTGGTAAAAGCAGTTCCATCCATATACTTCCTGTCTCCTCCTGCCTCCTCAGTCCAGGCGATGGCCTTGCCATTGCGATCCAGGATGCTACCTCTGACGTATTCCTTCTCGTATGCCACCTGCTTCGCTTCCGCTTTTTGCTGATCGGCCTCTTCCGATATGCCCGGCACCAGTGCAGAGATTCTGAATAAAGACACGAACATGATGATGACCAGAAGCAAGGATACGCTTTGCACAATCTGTGCCCTTCGCAAAAAATGTAACTTCTTCACTATTTCTTCCTTTCCATGGAATCTTTCCCGAGATACAGAGTAAGACCCCCATCAACATAAAGCTGACCACCAGAGAGCTTCCTCCGCTGGAGATAAAGGGTAAGGTAATTCCTGTCAGTGGACACAGACCGGTACTTCCCGCAATGATAATGATCGTCTGATCCAGAAACATGGAGATCAGTCCCACTGCCATCATACGCTGATACTTATCCTGTTTTCTCACACATACCTTCATGCCTTCCAGCCAGAGCAGGATGAAGATCAGAAAGACCAGCAGGGCAAATATCATACCGCAGCGCTGAATCAGAGCCGGGAAGACCAGGTCGCTGGTCTTTACCGGAAGGTCTGTCACCGAGCTGGTACCGAACCATCCTCCCAGAACGATGGACTCTCTGGCTTTGAGCAATTGATAACCTAAACCATCGGCATCCTTCTCCGGATGCATCCAGTAGATCACACGATTGGCTATCTTGTGATAATTGGATAAAAATTTTTTCACCACCGGATTGCTGCCGATCTGATAGCCCAGCTCGATATATTTATCCAGCTGCATTCCTGTAAATACCGTGACCGCAGCCAGGGCTCCCATGGAGATGACCGTCAGCAGGAAGACCTTGATCTCCGGCACGAATAAAAAGAGAAAGGTAAAAAATACCATAAGCAATAGCAATAAGGTTCCGAATTCTCCTTCCAGGATCAGAAAGCCCATATCCATGAAGGAGACCAGATAGAATCCGACCAGCCTCTGTCTGTCCGGTTTATCCACCGTGCCTAAGAGAGCCGCGGCGATAAAGAGATAGAGAAACTTGATGATTTCTGTGGTCTGAACAGAAAATCCGCCGATGCTCACCCAGTTTTTTACACCACCAACACCTTTACTAAGGAGCAGAGTTGCCAGGGACAAGCCAAGGGACAGCAGGGTGAGAAGCTCCGCTGTCTTAATATCCGAGATTTCTCTCAGATTCCAGTAAAGAAAGCCCACCAGAATGGCCGCTGCTATGGCCAGCAGATACTGAATCTGCAGAGACTGGGTCAGAGACTGACTGCTATAGGCCTGCGGATCCTTCAGAAGCTGTTCTTCTTTAAACAGGCTCTGCAGCATAGTTCCCACTGTCAGGAGAAACAAGGACAGCAATAAGATCCTCTGATTCCCATGAAGCAGGCAGACCAGATAGGTGGAGAGCAGACTGATCAGAATCAGCAGAGGAAGCATATCGAGGTATATCTCTCCTGCTCCCTTGGCATATAAGAATAATAATGCGGCGATCTGAATCGGAATGACGGTAAGTACCTGCGATCTGCGAAAGGAATAAAAAGCACGTTGAAGCTCCCAGCTGATCCGCTCACCGGTCAATCCGTTTTCTTTATTCTCATGTCTGTGTATCATAAAGGCATCCTTTCCTTCCCGGCAGCCAGAGTCGTCGGCTGACTGCGATGATTCTCTCCTTCTACCCGGAACTCATAATGTCCCAGATAGAATCTGTTCTGCTCTCTGAGGGGATATTGCTTACACTGGGTCCCCTCAGCATAAATCTTGTTCGCCGTTCCCAGATCTCTGAGGATCCATTCTCCCTTCTCCTCAAGAATCTCTGCATGCTCTCTGGCTATGGAGAGGTCATTGAGGACCAGATCATTCTTCCCATCCCTGCCGATCCGATAGGGCACCTGATCTACTTTTATCCTTTTTACAAGGTTTTTCTCATCATCCAGCATGGTAAGATAAATCGGATGATCTGCCGGAAAAAGCCTGCGGGCAGAATCTTCTTCCTTAGTAAGAGAAGTTTCTTTCTCTTCCATCTTCTTCTCCTGCCTGTTTTTTCTTTCTCCGGTCTTCTGTCTGTTCTGCATAAGGGATGCACCGGCTGCTTTCTTCTGCTGGCGAAGAGCCCATTCATCCACGAAATGCTCTCCCTCCCTCTCCGCTGCTGCCAGTCCTCGATTTGCCATAAAGAGGACCAGACCTGTCAGAATAATCAATATAACGATGCCAATCTGTGCAAATAATGACATAATAAAACTCCTGCCTTTCCCAAGCATTTCACTGCTTGTTCTGACAGGAGCATACCACAAGGAAGCCTCTTCCTCAAATCATTCTGTTTCTTCATTCTTACGGTCCGGAAGATCGCTCGTTTTTACCCAAAATGCTCATGAGCATAGCTTCCGAACCTGAACCGTCTGATAATCATAGTTTCTGAGCCTGAAGCTTCCGATGATCATGGCTTCTGAGCCTTCAAGCTGTCCAGAGCAGAAAGTAAGTCTTCCGGAGAACAGGCATGGCTATAGCAGGCGTCTTCGCCCAGATTCTGTCGCAGCATCCCAATCAGGACGGAGGCATCCAGATTCTGTCGCAGGAATTCTGCCTGAAGCTGTCTGGCCATCGAATCATCAAAATCCTTCTGATAGCACCGTCCGGTCCATACGGAATATAGGAGAGCACTATAATAATAGATATCATTCATGTGAAAATCTTTAGAGAATTTATTCGGCTTACGCAGATAACAATAATCCTCGAATTTTTCCCTCTCCAGGGGATCGGAAACCACATGTCTGGCAACCGCCAGATTACTGAATTCCCAGGCCGGATAAGTCTCCCAGGAATCCCCACTCTCCCAGGCAGCCTGACCGGCGTTCCGGAAGGATTGATTTTTACGATTGCGGTTCACATCATCGTATAAGACACGATCCACCGAGGCATATCTGGCATATCCGGCCTTCTCATAACCATAATCCTTCTCCGCCTGCAGGCGCAGAAATTCTTTTCCGATACTGATGGAGAGCCACCATTTCTGTACAAAGGGCAGCTCATATACTGCATTATATTTGCGGCAAAGATCTCCATCGATCTCATAGCCCTTCTCTTTCAGATACTCTGCGGCAGACTCGATCAGAAGCCACACCTCCTGGGTATTGGCCAGAGTATCTGCCTTATAGCGGGCAATCACTTCGATGATGATCTCCACAGGACTGATTCCAAGCGGAGCCATCTGCGCCTTAGCCAATAGCTTTTCGATCGATTCCAGAGAAGGCTGTAATGCGATACAGAAACGAAGCAGCCACTCCCTGGTCACGATGGCCTTGCCGGCACGAATCTTGGAGAACTGTGCCTCACAATGAAGCAGACCGATATCTCTTAAAAACCAGGCTGCTTTCTCAAAATATCCATATTCTTCCTGGATTACTTCCTCCAGACACTGTCCGAACCTTCTGGCACCTTCTTTGAACTCATGCTGATAGCTGCGAATGATCATCAGGAAGTCCTCCAGACTGGCAGCCTCGGCCAGGAGCACCCACAGGTCAGTCGTATTCAGGCTGCGATAATCTTCCGATGGCTCCTCTAATAAAATCTGTTCAATCTCTTCTTTTACCTCTTCAAACTGATGGATGGAAAATAAGCCATTGATCACAGCAATCCATAAGGCATCATCGATATTCTTGCAATACAGACCATAGCCCATGTAAGACTCCAGGAGAATATAATTAATCTCCTCCAGACTCATCTCCAGTGCGATACCCAAAGTGACATAGATCTCACGGCTCGACGGCATCGAACCTTTCAGCCAGGCGCCGATCGTCTGTCTGGTAACCGGAAGATACTGTACCTGTCCCTTTCTCTCCACCCTGTGATAGACCTTTCTTGCCAGAGAGGTATTACTATAATCAAAACGATCCATCTGCGTCTCCAGAAAATCAGAAAAAGGAATCTTGCTCTGACTATTTTCCATCAGACGATCTTCTATGATATCCAGAAAATTATCTCTGTTCTCTGCAGCGATCATATCTCCTCCTCTTCCCTCTTTTTCAGCAGAATCAGTCCCTGGATTGATTGGATGATGACTGTCAGAATACCCAATAAGAGGAAGAAATATACCTTAATCGTCTGTGGGAGAAAGACCCAGGCGATCGTCTGGATAATATAACCCTCCACCAGGCACAGACCCAGAGCCTGCCACAATCGATATCCATCCTGCTTCTTTCGTTCGATTCTCTCTGTTGCATAGTTCAACATGAGAATCAGCCACATACCTCCCACACCGAGACTGATCTTCCAGTGTCCGATTACCAGAGCATAATTCAGCAGATATAATATGGATCCTGTCAGAAATCCGTAAGGGAGTCCCCGGATCAGAAAAGGAAGAAATCTGCCGGACTTCTCCTCTTCCTCCAGACTACGATATAATTCCACGTCGGTATGCTCCTCTTCCGGAATCAGTTCATATCTTTCTTCCGTCATCTCATCCACTGCCTCCTCTGTCTTCTCATTTCGATTCTTTCTCTCTTCTTTTAATTTATCCTGCTGCTTCCCCGACAGACTGCTGTAGAGTTCCTCAATCTCACAGGCCCGATCCAGCTGAAGCTCATCCAGTTCCTCACAGCGTTCTGTCAGCTGGGTCAGGAAGCCCTGCATGAGCTGAACCCACTGCTTCTTTCTGCCCAGATGCTCTGCAATCTGTGTCATATACTGAAAATGTTCCGGCTCAAACACATCCTGATTCAAGATCTCTATGCCATCCAGCATCCATCGATCCTTCACTGCCTGGGATAGGGCTGCCGCTTCCATGGCACAGATATAATCCTTCAGAACCGGCAGACTCTCTCTGTGCTGCCGGTAAAAACGACCGGCGATGCTCTGATCCTTCCCGATAAAGTTTGTCATAAGCTTGGTGTAGAGCATGGGACGCTCTTTGTGTAAGGAAGCCAGATAATCTGTCGCCAGCTTCTTATAACGCTCGCTGTAACGGGATATGGTCCAGTCCATCTCTGCCAGAGTGATTGCCTCACTCTTTCTGGAGATGCCCTCTGACAGGATCTTCAGATAGTGCTCATAATCCTCTCTCTGCCAGACCTGCATATGATAGTAGCTAAGCAGATTATCACAGATTTCCCGCATGGCTTTGGAATCTCCCGCTGCATAGAATAGCTGGGGAAGCTCTTCCAGCACAAGCCCGAGAGCCGGGATATCCAGCATATGCTGTATGCAGAACTGCAGAAAGAGACACTGAACCTCCTTCAAGGTATTTTTATCAATCTTGCGTCCATGGATCAGATCTTCTACCTGTTGGATGAATTCCCGGTATTCTTTCTCATCCCTCTGATAGATGGAAGCCAGAGTATCATAGAAGAAGCGATCCAAGGCATCCTCCTGCATATTTCTTCGGATATATTCCCCATTGGTCAGATCCAGAAGATCATCATTGTCTTCCTTCTCCGTAAAATAAAAGCTGCTGCGTCGGTTCATACCACAAGGCCAGGAGGCATATCCTGCCTGCTTTCTCAGAGTCGGGGGAAGAAGGGCATGAATGGCATACATGACTTCTCTCGCGCGAGAAGCATATTCCTCCCTGTCCCATGCTACCTGGATCGCCAGATTGGTCGAACCACGAAAAACGCACCAAAAGACTGCGCGGAAGAAGTCCGGCAGTCTGTCTGTCAGCTGATACCTGTTCAGAATCTCTCTCGGGGAAGCCCAGTTTTCAGAAAGCTCCACCGGTGGGAGATAGATTCGCTCCATATGATCCCAGGATCCGTGAGGTATGCTATACACCGCGGGATCCATCTCATGATAATTCATACATTGGTATAAATATACCTTCTTATTCTTTCTCTGATCTTCTCCGGCAGGAACCGGCTTGACAGCCAGCTTGACAAATCCCGCCTCCGGGCTGTACATAAGGAGTTCTACCTCCATGCCCGTCACACTGTCCGGCTCTGCCATGCCTGCCATCTTCTCCATCTCTCTGAGCTGGATCTTCTCCTTGGGACTACTCGATGAAGTGATTCCCAGACCGATCGTGCCTCCGATAGATTGCTTCGACCAGGTATATTCATGTCTTAAAAATTCTGCCTTCAATCCAGCCAACCTCTTTCCTGCATATATTTCATAACCAGCCACAATAAGGGTTCCTCCACCCGGATCGGCTGAACTTTACCGACTGCCTTGGTCACCTCACCCGCTCCGTCCTGAACGATCTCGGTCTCACAGCCAATCGCCGAAACCACAAACAAGCTGCTGGCCTTATAATCCTCCAGGTTCCTCTGCAGACGAAATACCTTCTGATCAAAAATCTCTGACAGAATGTCCTGTCTGAGGAAATGATGCTCCATATTAAAGAAGCCATATTCTACATGCTCCCTGTCAAAGAGCAGATGACTGGCCGGATAGGATCGGATCTCGCCGATATCTTCCAGCTTATCGCTCTTGGCCAGAGTGAGAGCCATATATTTCTTATGGAGCAGAGACTCTCCCAGACCGGATCGAATGGAATCCATGATCATCTCTGCTTTTCGTTCCAGGATATACTCATCACTATGCGCGCTGTCTTTTATGAAATCACCCACATCCATCCTCTGCTTATGATTCCGATTACTCTGAATCTGATAGGAGATCTGCTCCTCCTGACTGAGAATCCGCAGTTTCTGTAGAATCTGTTCTTCGTCCGGCATATTCTGGGTCAGAACTGCATGATCCAGATGCATCTGAGCCGGATCCACCATACAGATGAAACCATCCATATGTCTGGCAAAACCGGTCCGACCGGCACCGGTATTCTCCCGGATCAACTCACCTGCCACATCATAGATCGCCACGATCAGTGGATAGGTCCGATCCTCGATACGATAGGTTAATTCTATGAAGATTGGCTTACGAAAAGCCTTACTGGTCGCTCCCGGACAGATGCCCTGACGAAAGAGCAGATCCGCGTTCTTCTCCATCTCCAGATAATATCTGTCACCGGAACTGCCTGCCGCATTCCTTGCCGTGAGGTTCTTGCGCTGCAGCACATGATATCCATCCATCATAAGAGAGCTGATGTACACCGTTTTACCGGAATCCACACTTCCTGCCATCCCGACCATCAGCATATCGTATCGAAAGAAGTTCTGCGGTAAGGTATTATGGCAATGAGGGCATATCATGGTATTGGAGTAAAGATTGACCGCTCCCTCATGGGCAGAAAATGTATAGCCGTAATTCTCCGAATCATACTTCTTCATGGCCAGAGTCTTACCGGCAGTGCTTAACTCCTGGTTCAGTTCTGTCAGAATCTGATTATCTATGATAATACGGTCCGCATCAATCTGCTCCTCCGGCACTCCCATCGCATTCCAGAACAAGACATAGGGGAGATCCTTCTTTGGCGTAGCCACATCATTTAAAGCGGGAGAGATAAATCTTGCCCCGTCGGTGTTCAAAAGAAAACCGGCCTCATCATTGGCAATATCCAGAAAACAATATGGACATTTTTTATGAATTAATATATTCTTCTCTTTCATGGTCTCTTTGCCTAACAACCTTTCACAGCTTTGATGGAAATCTCATGCTTGGATTCCAATATCAGATAATAAAGGATATCTCTCCGGATCAAAGCACTCTGCACCATATGGCCCTCATCTCGACTCTGACCCTCCTGTCGGATCTCAAATCCGGCTCCTTTCGAACGGATCAGAAGCTCATTCATCTTATCCGTGGCACATATCTCTATATTCTGATCTTCGATATAGTAAGTATATTCTTTACCGGAAGGATGCCTTCCGTGAAGAAGTATGTGATCCAGAAGGACGGAACCATGTTTCTTTCTTCCGTTATTCCTGGTGGCACAAAATCCGCCAAAGGCCGAACCATGCATGATCTTAACATCCATATAAAATGTTCTGGCTTCCTGTTCCCTGGCCTCTTTTTGCTGGATTGCCTGCTCTTTCTCTGCCCGGATCATCTCCAGCTGCATCTCATGCAGAGCGATGGCCAGCACATCTGACTGACTCTTTCTGACTCTCTGATCATGTGACAGCTGCAGGATTCCGCCGGATAAGAAGATCGCACACATTACAAGTCCGATTTCTGCTATAATAATCATCTTTTTATTGCTCCTTGTATCTTTTTCTATCCATGATACCGGATATCCCGGGCTTTCCGGCTCCCGGGATCCTCAACATCATTATAGCAGACATTCCGCTTTATACAAAGAGATTCGTTTATTGATTTTTACCTGTTTTTCCTATAAAATAATGATAATACCATATGAAGAGATGTGAGGTTAGATATGTCATATTCCACCATAGAGATGCGAGAAGAATTCCATATTGACAGTATCGCTACGATTCATCATTTTGAATATAAGAGTGATTATATATATAAGAGTGAATATCATGATTTCCGGACCATATTTTATGTGGAGCACGGAAGCCTGGAACTGTCCGCTTCCGGTAAGAAGGCCCTTGGCATCTGTCTGGAAGAGGGGCATCTCTATCTGCAGGCAGCCAATGAACCTTACTCTTTCCGCTCCTGCGGAGAGGAAGCAGCTCTGGTATATATGATTGGCTTTTACAGCCAGGATGTCTCTCTGGATCTGCTATCCGGCAAGGATCTGACCTGTGATGATAAGCTGAAGTCCATCCTCCGATCCATCTCGGAGGAGAGCCGGCGCTGCTTCACCTCCCGGATTGATTCTTCCTCCATCTACCATCTGGAACGCAGATTTGACCAGCCTTTTGGCGGAGAGCAGCTTATTCTTCTCTACCTGAAGACTCTGCTTATCTATCTGATGCGTATGCCGGGCATCCTGGATCAGAACGAACCGATCTATGATTCCGAGTCACTCAAGCGGGATATCCTGCTCTATAATCGTATTACGAATTATTATATGGAACACATTACAGAGCATCTGAAGGTTGAGACTGTCTGTCAGGAGTTCTCCATCGGTCGATCCCATCTGCAGCGAGTCTTCCGCAAGCAGACCGGCATGGGGGCGATGGAATATTTCTGCCAGATGCGTATCAGTGTTGCACGCCAGTATATCCGGGATCAGGACATGAGCCTGACAGAGACCTCCAAGGCACTGGGATATAGCTCCGTTCATTATTTTTCCAAACAATTTAAAAAAATTACCGGTATGACACCATCTGAGTACAAAAATTCCATCCTACAGGCTCAGAACGATCCGATCTATCAGCATATTCATAAATAAGAAAATACAGGAGCTGCCACCGGCAGCTCCTTGCACATGCCGGGGGATAAAGGAAGAGCTGTCATGATACCATGCATCACAACAGCTCTCTGTAAAATCAGGCCCAGAGCTTCTCCGGATATTTTCCTTCTCTTTTCATATCAGCAATCGCTTTCACAACAACTGCCTTATCTTCCTTATATGTGACACCATACCATTTCTCAGAGCACTCCGTCACCTCCACCGTAGCTTTTCCCTCCGATAAGAGATCAGATACAACTCCCGGCAGGAAATATTCACATTTCATCGGGTTGACCGGAAGATTTTCATCCAGGAATGCCGGAAAACGTGTTTCAAGCTCTTTCATAAAGCCCGGTGTAAATCCCCAGCAGTTCATGGATACCGGTGTTCCGTCGGGGACAGGAGTCCAGCTTGCTCCGTCATCCAGGGTATATGCTGCGCCGCTTTCCTTCTTCTCGATCCGTGTACGTTCCGTAATCTCCGTCAGATAATGATTCTCATCCACCTGGCAGACACCGCGTGATACATGTCCATGCTCCGTGATCGTATTCTCGATACGAAAGCCTACCATATTATAGCGATAAAGGGCATCATCTTCATGAGTCGTCAGATAGTGATAAAGCATCTCAAATGCCTCTCTGCCATAAAAATCATCTGCATTGATCACCGCAAAGGGAGCATCGATCACATCCCTGGCACATAAAAGGGCATGACCCGTTCCGAATGGTTTCACTCTCCCCTCCGGTACCTGATATGCTGCAGGAATCTTATCCAACTCCTGGAAGACATATTCTACTTCCATATAAGGTTCGATTCTTTTTCCTACGATCTCCTTAAAATCACTCTCGATCGCATGCTTGATGATAAATACTACCTTTTTAAAGCCGGCTCTCATGGCATCATAAACTGAAAAATCCAGAATCGCATGTCCCTGTTCATCCACAGGATCCATCTGCTTTAATCCACCATATCTGCTGCCCATGCCGGCTGCCAATACTACCAAAATTGGTCCCTTCATAATATAAAACCTCTTTCTGTTTCTTCTGATATATATTTCCTGTATATCCTATTATAATTTAAGTTCTCTATTTGTCAAATCCTATCATTTATCAGGAGAAAAAGCACGAAAAAAATATCTTGCTTGCAAATTTTTTTCATTCCTTTATAATATATTTGTGAAATTTATATCAATAAATATCCGATTCCGCAGGACCTCAGGGGGATTACCTATGAACCAAAAACATTATAATTTTCAACTACATTCCATTCATCGGAAAAGGCAGCTTAATATATCACATATAAACTTCTATCATGGCAAGTCAAAAATGAACAACTTTCTCAATGGACATAATTATCCTAAGATCATCTATGCTTCCAGGGGAAATGGTTCCATTTTCGTGAATGATACAGTTTTTCCTCTGTCTGAAGATGATATTATTCTGGTGAATCCGTCGGATTTTCAATTCACTTTGGAACCAATCGATTCCACACTGGAATTAGTCATCATTGGTTTTGAGGATATCCACTTCCTCTTCCCGGCAGAAGACAGCAATTCCTGCCTTGCACACTATAAGATCAATAATCCTGATTGTCTTGATTTCCTTGCCAGGATTCTTTATGAGCTTAAGCAGGGACAGCTTGACTATCAGCAGGCATGCGATTACTATATCAACCTGCTTTTTATCTATCTGCAGAGAGAGTATAATGTAACATATAATATTGTGGTTCGGGAGAAATCAAATAAAGAATGTGAATTGATCCGTGATTATATCGATCAACATTTTGCAGAGAACATCACTTTGGACATCCTGGCTCAGGAAAGCAAGATGAACAAGTACTACCTTGTTCATTCCTTCACCAACAATTATGGCTGTTCCCCGATTAATTATCTGAATGAAAAAAAGATCGAAGAGAGCAAGTTCCTTCTTGAGACAACAAGCCATTCGATTGCTGATATCGCGAAGCAGGTCGGTTTTTCCTCTCAGTCTTACTTCTCGCAATCCTTCAAAAAGCATACCTATATGACACCAAATGAATATCGTCGTTCCAGCAGAAAACAATAAGAACAGCTCAATCTCTCCTATGCGGAACAGAGATTGAGCTGTTTTTTAAGGCTCTAACCTAATGGTAAAGCAACCATCACACATATGATGCAGCTTACATAAAACATAATGCCGGGCTTCCAGGATAGTGCTGCCTCTGGCTGGCTGATCTGCGCAGATTCTTCCTGTCTTCTCATCCGATATCTCATATACAGGAAGATACACAGGATGGCCAGCAGGCTGATGAAGGCTCCGATCATACATGCGCTGAGCATAATCCTGCCATCTGTATCTCTGAGCTGGCTATCCCAGAAGATATGATATCCTCCCAGATTCAGCTCACTTAAGAATCGAACAAATCCTGTATCTGCATAGGCGGACATCAGTATGGTATAGAGATTATAGAGCATATGTATCCCTATGGTTATGGTAAGATTCTTCCTTATGCTATAGATCAAAGCAAAGAAGAATCCCATGACAAATGCATAGGTCATCTGGTTAAAATTCATATGACCCAGGGCAAACAGCAGGGCAGATATAAGAATTGCCTTCTTACCATAACCCAATCGTTGAAAAATAACTCCCCGGAAGATCAGTTCCTCGACGATGGCCGGGAGCAGGGCCAGCACCAATATCGCAGCCCAGAGATGCTCTCCCACATTGCGAACCGAATCCGATACATAATTGGTAAATATCAGCATGGATAGTGCATTGACATACTCTCCGATCACCAGCAGGAGACAGGTCATCCAGAGGATAAATCCCATATCTCTGATGCTGCATCTACCAACATGATTGGCCGTGATCATAAACGGAAAGCTGCCAAAATGCTGATACAGGAGATAAGTTAAAAGAAGCAGGTTAATTATAAAGGAACTCCCATAAGCAGTCGGCATGTGGACCAGAAGAAAGAGCGTGCATGACCAACCGATTGCTGACCAGAGCAGGGCCATTTTCCCCTCTTTATGTGCATAGGCACAGTATAGCCAGGGAATCGTATTAAGCATCAGATAACCCGGCACAGAAGCCATACATACTGCAACCAATGCCGATCCTGCGATATGGATCAATACAAACCACATCCAGAACTGATCCAGAGAATTGGAATGATAATTATTCATAAGCGATAGATTCCTTCCGATGTGATCCGAATCTTCTTCATCTTATAAAGACGACCAATTGCTCGTTTGTATTCATTTTTACTCATGCCAAAGACTTCTTTAATCTCCGTCGGTGAGGACTTATCATGATATGGCAAAAAGCCCTGATTCACTTCCAGCTTCTCCATGATGTAGCCTGCATCAATATCCATCTGCACATGGGTCTTCTCTCGTAAGCTGAGATTCAGTTTGCCATCCTCTCTTCGCTCCTTCACTCTGGCTTCCACAAGCTCTCCGATCCGGAAGCTGCGAACCATCTCATTCTTAGGAATCATGCCAAGGTAGCAATTATCAATAGCCACGAATGCTCCAAACTGCGGATTCACACTAAATACTCTGCCACTTACCATATCATCGACCTTATAATCCGAATCGGTTCTGAGATAATCATAGATCTTCATGGTAGCACACAGACGCTCGCTTTTATCAATATATAAGGCAAATAGATATTTCTCTCCCTTTTTCACTTTTACTACCTGCTCACTATAAGGCAGCATCAGATCCTTTTCCAATCCCCAGTAGAGGAAAGCACCGATCTTATTCACCTGAACCACTTCAAGTTCGCTCACCTGACCCAGAGTAAGCATGGGACTTTTCGTCGTAGCAATCAGGCGATCCTGAGAATCCTTATATACAAATACCTCTATCTCGTCTCCCGGCCGGATTCCTCTCGGTACCTGTTTTCTCGGCAGGAGAATACAATCACTGTCATCCCCTTTATCGCGGACATGATCACATAAATAAACACCGAAATCTGTTTTATGATCAACATAAAGATGTTGAATTCTTCCTAATTCTATCATAGGATACTCCTTTTCTATACAATATAAAATGTTAAATGTGGTTAAAAAAATCAATCAAAGCCAGCAAGGTATCTTCCTGATTGCGGAATCGACATCGGATCCTATCCTCTTCCTCGATCATATCAATGAAAATCGTATCATGTTCAAAAGCAGACTGACGATAGTCTACCATTACTTTTCTCAAAGTGTAATCCACAGGCAAACACTCTTCTCCCCAACGGACATAGAAGGTGTTATTCACATGAGCATTACTATCCAGATAATAGTGCTGTACCGTAATCTTTTCTTTAAAAACCCATGATCCACCTTCCTCCAGCTTTCTCTTCACACCGATTCTATCATCTGAAACATCAGAGATATATGCCTGGGTCATGTCTTTAGGTACTCTCTGTGGAAGCATCTTTTTCAGATCCATTAAGAGCCAGAGGGAATCCGCCTTCGCCAGAACAGCACCACTCTCATCTGACATAGTGAACCTTCGATAACCATAAAAGCCTCTCATCTTGTAAGGTTCCGTGATGACTTCCAATCTCTCGCCCAGACCCGGATAACGAGAAATCTCGACATTCCATGCTAATAAAAACCAACCTCTGTTTCTTTCCAGCTCATCCTTCACCTTATATCCCAGAGACTCCGAGTGAAAGATACTGCTATCCTGAAAATATTCCAGGATCTTATGAAGATTGACCCTTCCATCCGGTCCCAATTCACTGTATCTCACCTGCACAGGCATACTATATCTCATAATAATCCCCTTAATCAAATGTCTCCCCACAACCATAGCAGGTTGCATGGAGTATTCTTCTTTATTTACGATAACTCATACTATCACAAAATCTGTAAATAGTAAAACAAAAAGAAAGGGTTCAGAAACCCGACGGATCTGAAACCCTTAAATTCATTCAAAAACGACTTGACGCTCTTACTGCAGAATCTGCGTCATCCTCTATCAATTCTATTCTGCTAAATCATACGATTCTTTCTGGACTGTTCTTCATGAATGATGGCCTTCATCGCAGTCTCCACAGCAGATGTATCACCAAAAAATGCAAGGGTGGTAATGTGCTGAGGACAGCTTCCGTTAATCTCTACAGGATAGACATTACTGGTCTTGAATACTCGGTCAGCATAATAGAGTACTCCGGCAACGGTAGTCTGGAATAAGCCAACTGCCTCATATTTTCTCCCCTGCAATTCATTACGTGAATCTGCATTCATCTTACGATAAAACATATTCATAACTAACTTACTCGGATTATAAATAATACGTCCCTCTGCCATAATACTCTCCTGCCTCTCCTATATTATAAATAAATACTTCTCTACAAGAATCTAAACTAATCAAATAATATCATAGCCACTTAAGGAAAACAATAGACTTTCTTGTTTTAACATAATACTTTATCGTTATTTACCATGTGATCTGTGAGCAAAGTCACCCGATGGATTCTCATCAATATAAAAGAAAAAGACACTTATAAAAAGTGTCTTTAGCAGCGCTACCAGGATTCGAACCTGGAAATACCGGAATCAGAATCCGGGGCCTT
>R05__coassemble_29_pt1 | contig 81781 bp, 64 predicted proteins | sample R05__metabat2_low_PE_006 | metagenome-assembled genome bin R05
GGTTGTTTTGTTATTCAGTTATCAAGATTCGTATCTGTCGCTATCTCGCGAACAAGATGTATCTTATCACAGAACAATAGGCTTGTCAACACCTTTTTTGAAAGATTTTTTATTTAATTGTGTTTCATTTTTACACAATTTCAATTGACTAACCTATAATATTCTTCCGATTTATCTTGCATCGACTTGCAGACGACTTGTACGATATTACACTTCTTTTTCAGAAATGTCAAGCATATTTTTCGAAGTTTTTTTAGGGAAAATTGTGGGATGCTTTAGTATATGCAAGACCTATCTCAGCCTGTGGAAGGACGAAGTCATATGGGCGTTTATTATTGGGTAAAATTCCTATAATGTGATTAACATATATCCAATAAACAGGCGAAGGCCTGGGATTTTGGGCAGATCCATCTAAAAGTGAACTTCATATGTCCAAAAAACTGGCGAGGGCCTGGAATCTTGGGCAGATCCATCTAAAAGTGAACTTCATATGTCCAAAAAACTGGCGAAGGCCTGGAACAGCATGAAATCAGCCTCTGAATCGTTAACAACATTTTCAGACTGTGGTAAACCAATATAGCGAACCAACATAAAGAAACATACAGAGTAACCCTGTCAGGGTTTGCATTTCTATTTCTTTTCCCTTGTGTTATTATTATAGATATTTCATCAAAAACAATCATGCGACTTCGTCGCACCACAATACATGAAGCACCACGCCTGATTTCGTGCTACGCACTTTCCTCAGGCTCAGCACATGAAACGGAGCTTATATCATGAATTATAATAAAATCAACCATACAATCCTCAGTCAGCTGTCTCATACCATCGTCTTCAGAGGTTTTCAGGACGATGAGATATGGGAGGCTCTGCAGTGCCTTCGCTACCGGATCGCCCATTACGAAAAAGAAGCGCTTATTCTGCAGGAAGGCGATCGAACCAACGAACTGGGCATCCTGCTCGATGGCCATGTGCGCATCGAGCGGATCGACTATATGGGCAATCGCAATATCCTCTCTCATGTGAGTCAGGGACAGATCTTTGCGGAAACCTACGCTTTCCTGGATGAGGAAGTTCTTCTGGTTGATGTGGTATCCGGAACAGAATGTAATATACTATATATTGATGTGCACAGAAGCCATCTGGCAAATATACAGGACTATGCCTGGTATCCTGCCCTGCTTATGAACCTTCTTATCTTATCAGATCAGAAGAATCTGGAGCTGTCCAGACGTAATTTTCATACATTTTCCAAGCATGTCAGAGGACGAATTCTGTCCTATCTGTCCGAACAGGCACGCCAGGAAGGCAGTCCGGAATTCGATATTCCTTACAACAGGCAGCAATTAGCGGATTACCTGAATCTGGATCGCAGCGCCCTCTCTAAGGAATTATGTAAGATGAGAGATGAGAAGCTTCTCAGCTTCCACAAAAATCATTTTTCCTTAAAAATGAGTCAGGAAAACTTACCGAAATAAAGGAAAACGAGGCAGCAAAATTATGAACATCTTATTAAATATCAATAATTTCAGTCAACCATATGCTTACGATACTCTTCGACAGATTATCAAGCCGGAAATGCATGTATTGATCATCCCCTGGTCCTATCATGAGGATTATATCCGGAGTGCAGAGGATTTTGATCGGGAATACGGAAAAAACGGAGCTCAATACGAGGAGATTGCTGCAGAATTCATGAGCTACGGCATAAAAAGAAGGAATATAAGGGTCCTGCATTATTACAAAGATAGTAAGCGAATCGCACGGAGCAAGTTCTATCATGCGGATATCCTCTTCCTGACCGGCGGCTATCCGGATCGTTTTCTTTATCGAATCGATCATGTCGGCATCCGTTCTCTCATTCAGAGCTTCCCCGGCATCGTCATGGGGACCAGCGCCGGTGCCATGATTCAGCTGGACCGTTATCATGTAACACCGGAAGAGGAGGGGCAGGATTATGAGTATCATGAAGGGCTGGGACTTTTATCCGGCTTCGACATCGAAGTACATTACGAGGATTCCTTCGCTCATCTGTCCAGTCTGATCATCGATCTCAAACTCCATGGAACTCCGATTTTTGCCTTGCCGAATACCGGTGGCATGATCGTAAACGGCGAGGATTATCTGTTATTGGGCGATGCATTTCCTATTGATGAAGAAGATATCGAGGATTTGCAGGATACCCTGGATTATCTGATAGAAGAGGATGACACCTGGTAAGACAATCATGATGAAAAAAAGAGGGGATTTCCCCTCTTTCTGTCATTTACGGCCTTCGACGCAGATCCAGTCTGTGCCCTGCCGGAGATGAATCTTCGTCTTACGGAAGCCTGCCATGGAGAAGAGCCAGATGAATTCTTCTACCGTGGGATTCGTTAGACTGTACTCCGCGATATTCTCAAGGACTGACTCGCTCAGACCCTCCTTACCGTAGATATCCGCGATCAGGTAAAAGCTGCCGCCCGTTTTCAGTACTCTGCGTACTTCCTTCAGATTCTCCAGTGGATCCGGCCAGAAATAGAAGCTCTCCACCGTGGTGATCACAGAAAATGTCTCATCTTCATAAGGCATCTCTTCCACAGAACCAAGGAGCACCTGCAGGCGCCCTGATTCCACTGCATCCTGATTATATGCCATGGTTTTCTTTACGGACACCTCACTGTAGTCGATACCGTAAAGTCTGGCCTGAGGATACTGCCGGGATAAGAGCTTCAGCGTATTGCCGCCTCCGCAGCCGATATCCAGTATCTCTATTACTGAGTCAGCATCCGGCACCATATTCCTGCTCTTAGAATCCGGCACTATATCACCATTCTTAGCATCCGACATCATATTACCATTCTTAGAGTCCGACTCTATATCACCGATCTTGGATAAAGCCCAGCTTGTCACCCCACTGTGGTCTGCATTCATACGGTCGAGCATCTGCTCTCCCGCTTCTCCTTCCGGTTTGCGTGGATTACCCAGACGGGTAATCTCAGCCTGTGTCTCCTGATCTTCCTGTTTATCCTTACTTCTTATCTCTGAATAATCACTCATATTCCTTCTCCTGTCTTAATGATTTATCCATGATACATCGTTTCTGTATCATGAATCATCGCCCATATGTATTCTCCTGTCATAATCATTTATCCATGATGCATCGATTCTGTATCTGTGCGCATCCTTCGTCCATCATATCACAGGATGTCACTCCCGGAAAAGTACAATCTGTCTGGACGCATATACGCTGATTATGATATGATAAAATATATTACTCTATACAGAGAATCGATGATAAAATCTCTCTATACAGAAAATACATACACACAGATTACGACAAGATTGCCGGAGGCATTCCGGATTCATAGGAAATGCCATGCGACCTTCGGTTGCTCCACATCACAGGAAAGGACAGACGAATATGCCTGATATAAGCACTGATTCCCATAGGAAAATTCACAGATATCGATTCATACTCCCACTGATACTATGTCTGAGCTTCTTCCTGATTTTCATTCCTTCTTTCGCAGTATATGCCAATGAAGGCAGCAGCGACACAGAATATGCCATCATCGACCAGGGCATCTGGGGAGAGGGCTCCAGCTGGATCCTCTATGAGTCCGGTGAGCTATGTATCACCTTAGTCGGTGACAGCCTCTATGTCGATGGTCAGAATCAATGGTCTGTATATGAAGAGCAAGGTCTGATCACAAAGTATACGATCTCGCTCGGAGATACTACGAATATCCTTTTCCCTACCTGCGATCATGACTATATCCTGACGGATTACCTGGCTGCTACCAGGGATAGCAATGGGCAGAATACCTATACCTGTTCTTTATGTGGAGATAGCTATCAGGTCGTGACTTATTATGATGGTTCTGAGCAAAGCTGTGACATCGATTCCGATACAGAGACCTGGTATCAGTTAACCGCCAACGTAGATGACCAACCCATAACCATAACATTTACAGACACGGATCATGTTGAGATCCGTCTCGCTGTCGATGTGGAATACACTCTGGTAAAGCTGTCCAAGAAGACCTCCAAACTGGTCAAGCTGAAGGCCAGCAAGATACTGAAGCTTCTGAAGAAGATCTCTTCCAAGTCTTCGAAAGCCGCCATCACTACCGCTTCCCTGGAGACGGAGGAGGATATAGAGGATGCTACAGAAAATGTTACGACTGATTTATCAGAAGCAGCAGGCACAGGAGAGGAAGAAGGAATCTATGAGGAAGAGGAGATCTGTGATGAAGAAGAGATCTATATAGAAGAAATAGGTATCATATCCTCCGAGGAATGTGGCATCGGTATACTGGAGCTGGAAGATGAGGATGGCTATACAGAAACCTTGACCTTCCTCTTCGAAGAAGATGCCTCCTCCGATACGACAGAAGTATCGGAGGACAAACAGGATACAGACCCTGTAGAAGCTACTACAGAAACGAGAGCTCAGTCAGAAACCACGGAAGCCTCTACCGATGATACCGAAGCTGACACAGCATCCACGGAAGCTTCTACCAACGATACCGAAGCTGACACAACATCCACGGAAGCTTCTACCAGCGATACCGAAGCTGACACAAATCCTGCAGAAGTCACCACAAAGATCCCACCGACAACGACCCCTGCCCCCACAACAAGCTATGCTGCTAAGACGAATCAAGCTCTTAAGGTTGGCACTCGTTTTACCTGCTCCGGTACCGTCTATAAGGTGATCAAAAGTGGGAAAGTACAGTATATAAAGCCTTGTAATCAAAAGGCAAAGACGGTCAAAGTACCGGCAGCTATCACATATCGTGGCAGAACATATATAGTGTGCTCCATCGCATCCAAGGCCTTCTATAGGTTAAGCAAGATAAGAACATTGAAAATCATGAGTAAGAAGCTCACCGCAAGCTCCCTGGGAAGCAAAGCATTTAAGGGGATCTATCGTAAAGTAAAGATTTATGTACCTCGCTCCATGATCAAACGATACACAAAATGGTTCCGAAAAGCTGGTCTGTCCGAAAAAATTCATTTAATCGGTAAAAAATACTAAAACGGTAAAAATACTAAAAATCCGTGAATACCATATTTCTTTTTGGTATTCACGGATCTTTTTCATCAATCAATATTGGGGGAGAATTCCACATCAACCTGATTCCATTCCTTCCAGCCGGTTTCGACCTGCCCGGCCGGAATGTGGATCTCATAATGGATCGTCTCGCCCGCTGCCACGCGGTACTCATCGGTACATTTGCCGGATGCCACCTCTCCCAGCTGCTGATCCGTCACCTGGTAGTCCATGTCATTTATGATACGTTCCTGCTCTGTGCCATTGGAGATAAAAATCTGCAGATCCAGCGAACGATCCTCATTCTGCCAGAGCATGGCAGTATCAAATATCACCGCATCCTCCAGAATCAGATTCTCATCTGCCCAGTGATAGGCCAGAGGATAGAGCTCCGTATTCCGGTCCGCATTCTGCGCAGACTGGTATCCCTGTGGAAATGTATCAAGCTGGGCCCGGACGATCTCATCGTCCTCCATAACCAGATAGAAGCCATCCTGCCTGGCCTGGATCGTGTACTCCATTCGCCGCAGGTCCACATAGGAAGCGGGATCCGGATAGGGAGCCGTCACTTCATAGTGCAGGATCTCACAATAATACTTATCCCCGATATGAGCAAGCTCTGTATAGAGCGTATGCTCCAAATCCTCCTCATAGCATAAGGACTTCAGATGCTCGTAGTCCTCTTCATAATCCATGATCTGCACGATGTTGGGATGATCCTGCAGCTCCAGCATAATCTCGATCTCTTTCTTCATCTTCCGGGTCAGAGACTCCAGATAGGCCTCCAGTGCCTCCCGGGAGTAATACTCCTGCAGGAGCTGATCGTAAGCCACGTCATCCTCCGGGACACGGATAATCTTAATGACCGATGCGATATGATCCTTTTCTACCAGATAAACCGAGCCATAGGCTCCTTTTCCGATCTGTTTTTTTACTGTCCATGCCTGCCATCTGGCAGGAAGATATTGATTCATGACATTATAATTCCTCAATTTTCAGGACTCACTCCGGAGTCTATGCTTTTCCAACGAAGTCTCTTTTTCCTCTGTCCCGGCCCGATCTTCAGCCTTTGACTCTGACCTTCACCTTGACCGTCTTGCTGCCGGACCGCACCCGGATCACTGCTCTTCCGGCCTTTCTCGCCCGTAAGACTCCGCGCTTCGATACTGTGATGACGGATCTCTTCGACGTGCTGTAAACCACCTTCTCCCTACTGGTAAGTGGCCATACCGATACCTTTAAGGTCCGTTTCTGTCCCCGGCGCAGGGCAATGGATTTCTCCACGGTCAACTTGCTTGTCTTCACCTTGGACCTCTGCACCTTTACCCGGAATGTCAGCTTACGTCCGCTGCGCAAGGTCGCTGTGATTACAGCAGTTCCCTTCTTCTTGCCCGCGATCAGCTTACAGGCATTTCGACCGGTCAGGGCCACCTTGACCAGAGCAGGCCTGGAGGATCGATAGGAGATAACCCGGTCTGCGCCGGATAGTCCTGTCAGCGGGCAGATGGTCACTTTTTGTTTTATCTTCACAGGAAATGTTCCGGCAATCACTCTGGCATGGGGAGAGCTTACAGTAGAAGTGGCAGAAACTGATTTCTTGTCTGAAACAGGCTCTGTACTGACATCACTCTCTTCCCCGGCAATCGACTCGGACGGAGATTCCTGACCGGATTCGCTCTCGACATCTCCACCTTCCGATTCATCGTCTTCAGTGTCTCCACCTTCCGATTCATCGTCTTCGCTGCCTCCACCTTCCGATTCATCGCCTTCGATGTCTCCATCCTCCGATTCATCGTCTTCGCTGTCTTCATCCTCCGGATAGATCTCCTCCGAGAGGATCTCACCACATTTCTCACAATAAGTCACCAGACGATAACTCTCCGGGCTCTCCGCGGTTGCCTGGACATAATCCTCCATCACCGGCTCTCCCGGCTCATGCTGATAAAAAGATTCCGTGCGGCTATCGCTGATACCGTAAGCGGAGGCAGTAAGAGTCGTCTGATAATAACAACCCTCCAGGCAGGAGGTCTCCTCCCCGATCTCGATCTCCCGGCTATCATAATAAGCCCCATCATAAGAGACGGTAGCGATGGCATAGATACCATCCTCATCCTCCTCCCAATGGATCTCCGGAGTGCCGTAATGCCAGCCTGCCGGAGTGAGTCGTGCTTCTCCGAAGAGATCTATCTGGTCCTCATTATATTGATAAATCACAGCATCCTCCGTCTCATCGGACAGATTGACCTGCAGTCCGTCCCGGGGACTTCCACTGGCTCCGCAGAGATAGAGCAGATTGGGTGCTCCGATGGTTCCTTCGTCACAATTGGTCAGATCCACGATATAACGCTGTCCGTCGATATCCAGGAGATTATAAGCATGGGGCAGATTTTTGGAATCCCCATAGGTCACCGTGCCATAGACCGTCATACAGGTGATATTTCCGTCAAATATCGTGAGATCACAGAGATACTGAAAGGCCCTGGCATAGGCCTCACAGGTTACCCTGGTTGAAAAGTCCGCATCAAAAACCGAGAGGATCTGCATAGGCGGGCCACTGACAGCCTCTGCATCCTCCAGATAATTGGCCAGATATAAGATGCGGTCCCGATAGGTTTTTAATTTATCCATATCTGAGCGGGAAGCCGCATTCCGAACGATATTCTCCGCGATAAAAAGCACTGAGATGGCGCTGGTAAGACGATCCTGGTCTATGATCGTCCGACAGGAGCTCTCGCCTTCCACTGTGGATTGCTCTGAATCTTCTGCTGCAGAATTCTGCTCTGCATAGTCCTCCAGGATAGGGAAAGTAAAGCTCACCTGACTCACGCAGATGCCGACTTCCTCTCCGATTTCCACCAGGCACAGCTCATAGGAAGGAAGCAGCCCCTGGCTGCCATCAAACCAGAAGAGGTCCTTCGGACAATCTGCGAGCAGTGCCGTGAGCAGACGCTCTGTCATATGGTTCAGCTGCCCTGTGATTGCATCATCGGCCTCTTCCGTCAGCTGGTATTCGACCTCTGTAGTGTCCTCAGCCTCTTCCGTCAGCTGATATACGTCCTCTGTATTATCCTCACGATCCTCAGTCATTGATTCCGGCTCTGTGATATCCATGATTTCCTGTGCGGACGGACCTTGCCCGGCTTCATATAGCTTCTCCACTCCCAGACTCTCTGCTGTGAAGAAGAGCAGATCCTCTCTTTTCGTCGCATCGGAGAAATCGAGAGACAATACCGTGCAGGTCTCCTCCCCTGCAGCGACCTTGCGAATCTGGGGAATCAGACCATCATAGAGCAGTCTCTCCTCCGTGGTCAGTCCCTGTCTGCCGGCCATGGCCTGTCGGGCAGAGACCGGAGCCGAAAGCATCCAGATTGCCAGGAAAAGCATGGCTGTCAGGGAACATATTTTATATTTTCCTATCTGCTTGCTAATATACATTTTTATCTATCCTCTGAGACAATGGCATGTCATTTCCATCCGCAGAACTGCCATATCATTTACATCAATTCATGAAAGGAGCTCTCCAGCATATCCGAGTAGGTCACAAGGGGCATCTCCGATAAGAGACACAGAATCAGAAAGGATTCATAAGGATTGGCAGGATAGAGCTCCCGCATGCCCACGCGGGTCAGACGTTCATTAATATCCTTGACAAAGCTCAGAAACATCTCCCGGGAGGACCGATTCGATTCGCTGGCATGGATATAGAAGCACAGGGTGATCAGATCGTAGCGACGCACCACATACTGATCATTCAGCAGCTTGGTGATTCTCTGTCTGCTCAGAAAATGAATCCCCAGATGCTCTGTCAGCAGGGACATGGAGGTTCGCTTCATATTACCATAGCTGTTCCTGGGCACTCCGGCATAGAGCTCCTTCTCGATATCTACCGGTGTGATCTTATCCATGGTAAGATGGGTCCCATATGGTTTGGAATACTGCCCACGCACTCTGACGATGGCCTCTCTTACCTCATCATACAGCCTGAGGAATTCCTGTCTGGCTCCCTGACTATGCTCGATGGCTCCGGACTTGAGCCTCTCCAGATAACGCAGGAGACTATGCTCCGGGTTCATCTTATACTCCACACTCCGGACGATCCGGAACCAGTTCTTCTTATAGCTCCTTTTCTTCTTCTCGACAGAATAATTTTTATACAGCTCCAGATAATGCAGAGCCTTCGCATAAGGAAGCTCCTGATCGAAGCAATACCAGTAGATGACTTCCTCGGGATCGTAGGGGTTGAAGTCCTCCTCCAGCAGAGCCTTCTGCAGAAAATGTGACACCTCCTCCGGGCGCATACGCAGACCAAAGCCCAGACACATCACCACAGAGCGGTTGACCGACTGCTGTGTCAGCCAGCGAGTCACGATCTTTCTGGCCGGAGTCAAGGTTTCTGTCAGAGCATAAGGTGCATGGTTCTCATAGAAGGAATCCATGATCAGCTTTCTGTAGGTATTCAGGTCAATCTCTGTGTAGGATAGCTTCTTCCCGGAATCTGCATCCACAGAATCCAACACCATTCGATAAAGATATCTCTTCAGATAATCCCCGAAGGGTACCAGACGAATCTCTTGCAGAAAGGTCTGCAGGAGCTCTCCGGAATTCATATCCTGCTCCTCCGTCATCTTCACGATGTGGCGGATATCGGATACTGCCTGCTTGGTAAAATCATAAGTCTTTACAGAAGCGCTGAAATCAAATTTATATAATTGCTCAAAAAAATCAACCGATGAATTCATAATCCTATCCCCATATAGGTCCCCAGGATAGCGGAGACCCTCCCCTTCATCAAACCACCATAGCCTTCCCTCTATCCGGCAGCTTATGTACTGCAGACAATAAACAAAATTACTTGCAATGAAAATTTTATCATAATATTTTTTTACTTACAACGGGCATTGAAACTACAGGGACAATGAATGCTTCAAACCGGGAGGACCTGCCTCCTCTTACAAAAGAAAACAGAAAGCAGATATTCCTGGTTGACATTTTCTTAAAAATCATTATAATAAATAAAAACAGTAATGATTACTGTTTTATACGACTAACAATATTTCACACAAGATATTCAACACAACACATTTTATGAAAGCAAAGGAGAAACACATCATGAAGAAATTTGTCTGTACTGTATGCGGATATATCTATGAAGGCGAAGCTGCACCGGAGAAGTGCCCTACCTGTAACGCACCGGCTAAGATGTTCAAGGAAGTAGAAGGCGAGATCGAGCTGGCAGCAGAGCATGAATATGGCGTATATGCTAAGACGGTAAAGAATAATGATAATGTCAGCGCAGAAGATAAAGCATATATCTTCGAGCAGCTCATGGCTAACTTCAACGGAGAGTGCTCCGAGGTAGGTATGTATCTCTGCATGGCTCGTATCGCTCATCGCGAAGGCTATCCTGAGATCGGTCTCTACTGGGAGAAGGCTGCTTATGAAGAAGCAGAACATGCAGCAAAGTTTGCTGAATTACTGGGTGAGGATCTCGAGCCAAATATGAAGGCTACAACCAAGGACAACCTGGCATGGAGAGTAGACTGTGAATATGGCGCTACCGCCGGTAAGTTCGAGCTGGCAAAATGTGCGAAGAAGAATGGTCTCGACGCAATCCATGATACCGTTCATGAGATGGCTCGTGACGAGGCAAGACACGGCAAAGCTCTGGCAGGTCTGCTGAAGAGATATTTCGGATAAGAAGATAGAATCCATCACATTTCCTTGTGAAGGGATGATATCGTCGGATCACCGATCAGGCAGATAGACTGTCTGTTTACAGCATAAGATAAGCATAAGATAAGGCGTCAGAGCCAGGGGTATGATCTCAGATCTATCCCCGGCTCCGGCGCCTTTGTTCATCACGCTCCGTGATTCCAGAAGCCTCGGTGAAGTGCCGTAATCTCTTCCACTAAGGCCGGATCATCCACCGGTCCTACCACCTCGATCTCCTTCTGTCCGGCTGCCACGATAGTCCGGCAGTCCAGGTTGAAGGTCGGATTCTTCTCATCGCTTCCGGTCATCTCCAGAAGCTGTGTCTCGGAGAGTCCGTATACCACATGACCGATATTGGCCCAGTAGATGGCTCCCATGCACATGCAGCATGGCTCGCAGGTCGTGTAGAGAGTACATTTCCAGAGCTTATCCTTCGAATAAGTCTGGCTGGCTCTCGACGCCAGCGTTCTCTCGGCATGTGCCGTAGCATCGTGCAGCTCCTTCTCCGCATTGCCCTGGGTCATAAGCACCTCGCCATGCTCATCCACCAGGATGGCACCGAAGGGATTGGCCCCGCTCTCGACAGACTTCTTCGCTGCTTCATTGGCAATGCGCAGATACTTTATATGTTTCTCCATGTTATCTACCATGATCCCTGCTCCTTTCGATCTCTGCAAAACGACGAGAATAAGACCATTTCATTTACTGTAAAAATGTTCCGTCAACCATCTGCTGCAGATAGTCATTATACTGGGTCTGAACCTCTTCCGGTACGATATCTGCCATAGCGCCTGCTCCCAGAGCACCATTCTGCAGATTACCATAGATAACTTCTCCACCGAAGGAACCGTCAGCAACTGCCTTCATACATTCACTGATCATGGCAGAGTTATCGGTAAGCTGGGAACAGATGACACAATCATTCTGACCCAGGATGTCGGATGGCTGGCCGATATCATAGATCTTTACCTCACCATTTGCTGTGTTGGCCTCATCGATGGCCTGACGTGCACCGGAGTCAACCGCAGAAGCGTCACCGAAGAAGACATCTGCGCCTTCATTGATCATAGCCTTCGCGAATTCGATACCCTTATTGGAATCATCAAAGGAACCGGCAAATACTGCATCCAGTGCTTTTACTTCCTTGCCATTCTGCTCTGCAACGTACTGTGCTGCCTCAACATAACCGGCATACTTAGCCAGTGTAGTATCCAGCTCCATACCACCGATAAATGCGATGGTACCGGTCTCGCTCATCAGACCTGCCAGTGCGCCGGCGATCCAGCCGATCTGCTGTGCATCCGGCAGAAGGGATGTGATATTCTGATTGGTAGCGCTGGCCGGAAGATCCTCCGCACCATTTAAGAGAGCAAAGGCGATATCCGGATACTCTTCTGCTGCCTGAACAACGGCGTCGGTATATTCATTACCCGGTGCATAGATCATATCGCATCCTAACTGACAGTAGGAGATGATAGAATCATAATATGCATCCTGGCTGATAGAATCTGTCACTTCATAGGACCATCCCATCTTCTCTGCTGCTTCCACCATGGCATTATAGCAGGCAGAACCCCAGCCACCATCATTGATACTGGAATTACAGATCATAGCAACCTTATAGTCGCTTGCTGCCTCTGCGGCTGCGGTAGTTGCCTCGGCGGATGTCTCTGTCTCGCTGCCGGATCCGCAGGCTGCCAGACCCAGAATCATCGTTGCGGACAGAAGGACAGCGATTGTCTTCTTCATAAACTTCTTCATATTCCTCCTTTTGTTGGGCAGTCATTCTGTCGACTGCCTGTATAAGTATACTGATAGAATTCATTGTATCATTGAGAGGCCATTCGGGCAATGAGAATTTATTTTTATGAAGAACCAACCGAGCGAAGCCGAAAAGAGCGCAAAGTACCCTCTGGGACTTTGCAAGCGAATTTTACGGCTTTAGCGAGGTGCAAGAACATTCGTATGTAGGACGATCGTCCGGAATACGAATGTTCGCAGGAATTTCGGGAGTCCGAAGGACGGAGAAATTCCGTGGTGCTTCATACCGTGTGGAGAGGCCGAAGGCCTCATGAAATTTTTGAAGAATCTTAGATTTTTGTGCATGTAAAATTATGTTAATTTTATATTGACATTTCCATTTTATGGTTGTATTATACCAATAATATAGTAAAATTAATGATTTTATAGTATTTTTATTGTGTTACTATTTCTGACAAATACAGCTTGCAGATGGGAGGAGGGATCTATATGGATCATCCGTCAGACCGACCGAAGTATGATACAGGTAAATATCGTAAAAATACCCTCAGGCAGCCGGAGAAGACCTCCTCATCCACAGATGACCTGATAAAAGAATCCTGGCAGTACGGTAGCAGTGCTCGAAAGCAGACTCTCTATACGATCAGGGATTATCTGGCTTATCCGGAGGACCAGAGGGTGGAATTGATTAACGGAGTCTTCTATGCTATGGCAGCACCTACGATTATTCATCAGATGGTTTCTGCTCAATTATGGATGATGATAAACTCTTATATTCTGGAAAAGGGAGGTCCCTGCCTGGCTCTGTATGCGCCAGTCGATGTACAGTTGGATAAGGATGACTATACCATGGTCCAGCCGGACGTCCTCGTCGTCTGTGACCCCAATCGTTATAAGGATGGCAACCGCATTTATGGTGCTCCGGATTTTATCGCAGAGATCCTGTCGCCATCCAATCCCAGCTATGATCTGGGGATAAAGGTCAGCAAATATATGAATGCCGGTGTGCGTGAGTATTGGGTTATCGACTCCACGCACGAGAAGGTGTATGTCTATGTGAACGAAGAGAGCCTCATGATTCGGATTTACAGCTTTGAAGACAGGGTCCCTATGCAGGTCTACCAGGGAGACTGTGTCATCGATTTTCGCCGGATTCGTTCCCATCTGGCTCGCTATATAGAATCGTGAGCAGAGGCAGTATATACATACAGAAGAACCTTCACCAACCGCTCCTCTTGCCTGTAATCAGATATAGAGAATCGGTGTTTTATATCAATAATCAACATAGAATATCCCTGTAACATTTCAGGCATTTATATTATAATGGAATCAATATTTCTATGATAATAGAATCCATATTTCTATTATCATGATATCAATCGAAACGATAAGCTGGAGGAGAAGATGAACAATCAGATAGAGATTACAGATCGATTAAAAAACAGAGAAGAGTGCTTGTGGATCAATCCACACAGGGAAGCCGTGGGCGAACGCCCGACGGTGAATGGCTACGGATTCGTATACATGAAGGCGGCGCAGAATCGTTTTATGCGCTTCCTGCCTTATATCGCCAGTGCATTTCCTGAGACGGCTGCTAAGAAGGGGATCATCGAGTCCGCTCTGATTCCGATTCCGAAGATGAAGGCATGGCTGAATGAGCAGGGGGCTCAGATCCGGGGACAGGTCTTCCTGAAGGACGATGCTCACCTGCCGATCGCCGGCTCCGTCAAGGCCAGAGGCGGCATCCATGAGGTCTTATTCCTGGCGGAGTCTCTGGCTCAGAAGGCTGGCATGCTGCATCCCAATGATAATTACAGCAAGATTGATTCGGAGGAATTCCGTCAGTTCTACAGCCAGTATACCATCCAGGTCGGCTCCACCGGCAACCTGGGGATCAGTATCGGACGCACCGCTGCCCGTCTGGGCTTCAAGGCCATCGTTCATATGTCCCGGGATGCCAAAGAGTGGAAGAAGGAATTACTGAGAAGTGAGGGAGTCGAGGTCATCGAGTACGATGGAGACTACAGTCTGGCTGTCGCCCAGGGGCGGAAACGCTCTCAGGAGGACGATCACAGCTTCTTCGTGGATGATGAGAACTCACAGAACCTCTTCTTCGGCTACTCTACCGCCGGCATGCGCTTAAAGGTCCAGCTCTATAAGGCGGGGATCACTGTGGATCAGCAGCATCCTCTCTTCGTCTATCTGCCATGTGGAGTAGGTGGCGCTCCGGGCGGTATTACCTTTGGTCTCAGGCAAATGTACGGGGATGCGGTGCATTGCTTCTTCGCAGAACCTGTGGAGGCACCTTGCATGCTGCTGGGTATGGCCAGTGGCAGACATGAGGATATCTGCGTGCAGGATATCGGTCTGTCAGGACAGACCATCGCTGACGGGCTGGCTGTGTCCCGCCCATCCGGCTTCGTCTGTGACATGATGGAGAGCCTGATGTCCGGTGCCTACACCGTAGCGGATGATGCTCTGGCTCCATACCAGAAGAAATTAGAAGAGCTGGAGGGCATCTTCCTGGAGCCATCAGCCTGTGCCGGCTTCAAGGGATTGGCTTCCATCGAAGCAGCAAGTGACTGGGCTTCCTATCTCCGGGAAAATAATCTGGAGGACTATATGAGTCAGGCCACCCATGTCGTATGGGCAACCGGTGGCGGACTGATGCCGAGATAGAGGTAAAGGGCAGTCTGTATTAAGACTGCCCTCTCCAGTCTCCTCTGGAGACTAGCACCTGATAGCCCACAGATGCTACTCTTCTCTCCATACCGTGCCGGCATTCTGCTGCCTCATCACCAGTACAGATCTTACCGTCGTAGAGGAGATATTTCTCCCGGACGTCCCCCGGAGACAGATTCGGCATCACCACATTGGCTCCGGCCAGAAGTCCCAGCTCCCTGCCCAGGGGATGAATGGTACCCAGAGCCGTGGTGGCCGGCAGTAATACCCGGGGATAGGTCATGCGCATGACAGCCAGCAGGATCAGCGTATCATATAAAGTTCCCGGCTTCTCCTCCCGGCAGGGTGTGTCCTTATGAGGGATGAAGGGACCGATTCCGATCATGTGGGGGCCCAGCTCCTGCATAAAGCGGATATCCTCGATCAGATGATCTGTGGTCTGACCGGGCGAACCGACCATCATGCCACAGCCGACCTGATATCCGATCTCCTTCAGATCATAAAGACATTTTCTTCGATGCTGCCAGGACATACTGTCCGGATGCAGCTGCTTATAGTGCTGCTCATTGGCCGTCTCATGGCGTAAGAGATAACGATCTGCTCCGGCATCATAGTAGGCCTGATAGCTCTCCTTCTCCTTCTCTCCGATGGACAGGGTCACGGCACAGTCGGCATGCTGCTGCTTGATTCCTCTTACGATATCGCAGATCATGGCATCATCATAATAAGGATCCTCGCCTCCCTGCAGGACGATGGTGCGGAAGCCTAAGTGATACCCCTGATCCGCACAGGCTAAGATCTGCTCTTTGCTCAGGCGATAACGCTCTGCCTGTGCATTTCCTGCCCGGATACCACAGTAATAGCAATTATTCTTACAGACATTGGTGAATTCAATCAGGCCACGCAGATATACTTCCTTCTGATAGACGGATTCTCTGACCTGCTGTGCCCGATGAAAGAGCTGAAGAATCGGACGATCCGGATGGGATGTCTCCGGATCCTTCCTCAGCAGCTGATACAGCTCTCCCGGATCTATCTCCCGGATCTCCTGTCTCAGTCCCTCGATCAGAAGACGATAGTCTTCATCGGATAATGTATGTTCTCTGTATAATTCCTCAATCAGTCGATCTGTTTTCATAAAATTAACCTTTCCATCTCCACAAAACCTATGTGAATTTATGATTCAGGATACCATTCTGCCACTATCACAGATTCCGATAACCGCATCCTGCAAGAATCCTCTCACCAAAGGCCTCTGCCCTCGGAAATCCCTTATCCTTCACCTCCGTAACAGCCTGTTTTAGCGCCCTTTCAAAATTTCCTGCCAAGCTGTCAAAATGTTTCATGGCTATTTTCTTACCGAGACCTACTTCCGCCGCTGCATCCATAAAGTGTTTTCTTTGAATCTTCTCGATATTTATCTCATCCCCGATATAGAAGGACATATCTTTGCTGGAACGATAGGCTCTGGTGCAGATAATGTCATAGGCCGGAGCCAGACGGATTCCCTGCATAGATGGTGAATATAAAAGGGAATAATTCTTCAGATGGCAGTCTGTATTGCCAATCAGATAGTTATATACTATTATATCCCATAACTTCATCTGATCCTCCAGCGGATTGGACGAATTCTTCCGCAGGAGTTCGAACATCCATCTCAGATATCCTTCTTTCTTCGTCTCATATTTATTAGCAGCAGAGATGCCTAATGCCTGAGCAAAATCTTCCTGATGCAGGCGCATAGGAATCAAAAGCCCGTCTTCTGTTCGCTTCTTACTCAACTGACGATCATATCTCTCTGTAGCATAGAGAACATCAGCATCCTCCCCAGCTTTCATATCAATGATAAAGCTTTCCGGAACATCAATACCGATATAATGAGCTGTACGAACGCAGAGCTGTTCATTTAATACGATCTGATCTAATCGTATATGGCTCTGTTTTACGATATGGGTACTGGCAGCATTACCCAGAGGGAGATACCAATCCCCACTCTCTTTATCATAGTATAATCCCACTTTACCGGAGGCACCGGTAAGAGACAAATGTGTTTCAAGAAGCAATTGTGTTGATTTACTGGCGCCCTCTGCAGCCAGCTCTTTTACCCGCTCTATAGATAATTTCTCATAGCTTCCTGCAGGCATCTCACTATCTTCTTCCAGAACTAATAAGGCTCCCAGGCATTCCTGACCCAGCTTCTGCAGGATATGCAGATAATCTTTCTCATCCGTCTTCGCCCAATTAGCCACAGCACGCCGGGAGAATCCTTCCGGCAGCAATCCCTCAAAAAAGGCCTCCGTCTCCATAGCACTGAAGGCTTCTTTCTGTAAAGGCAGATGGACAGAAATGGGCACGATATCTTTCATAGACAGATAATCTCTGGAATAGGAAAATTGCGCATCTTCATAAGATGTACCGGTGATATGGCCTACATGATGCTGTTTTCCATTCACTTCGATCGATACATTCAGTCTCTTCACTTATTTTCTCCCCTTCAGCTCGATATCGATGCCCAACATATTGGCAAGATATATGGCTTTGCCCAGTTCTGCGGTTTCCTTGCCATTCTCCAAATCTGAGATAAAACTACTGCTGAATCCTGTCACTTCTGAAACCTGCATTTGCGTATATTTTAATGACTTACGACGTTCTTTCAAGGCCTGTCCGAATTCTCTGCTGTTATTAATTACCATACTTGTGGCTCTCCCTCCCCATCAAAAAAAATACAACCAAGGTATGATGCTCATGACGGAATTGCTTCGCGGCTAAAGCTGCTGAAATTAGCCGTACGGCTATTTTCCGCATCATATATCACAAAAATAGCCGTACGACTATATTATGCATATTATAGCACAAATATATCCGTACGGCTATATAATTCATTCTTTCAAGCACATTTATCATGCCCGGATAAGCTAAGGTTCTCAGAATTCAGAATCAGAATCATATACGATTCCTCTGTCAAAAGCCTCTACTCTTCTTCCTGGATCTCTTCTACCATCTCCCAGATGTTCGCAGCAGACTCGAAGTTTTTATTCTCCATGTACTCCATGCCGATCTCGATGTCGAACTCATCCTCCAGTGCTACGATCAGAGATGTGATACCGATCGAATCCAGCACCTTACCGCTGACGATATTATCCACCTTCGTGAAATCAACTCCAGACTTTAAACCATTTAAAATCTCAATAACCTTATCCATCTTATAGTCCTCACTTTCATATATTCCGGAAGCTTCTTTCTATCATACAGTATCCGCTTCCTTTATTCCGGAAGCTTCTTGTATAATACCTTACCCGCTTCATTTTTAGGGATCTCTTCTATATATCTTACATCAAATGCGGTCTCGCTGAGATGGGTTGTGTTAGACAGCCAGCCACGTACCTCATCGATCTTATCTGCATCGGTGATAAAGGTAACCATATGATCATCCACACCGGAGGAAGCACAATCCATATCCTCATGCTGAGTCTTGATCAGACGGTCGATCTCGTCCAGATTAACACGGTTACCGAAGATCTTCAGGAAACGCTTCTTGCGTCCCACGATATAATAATAACCGTCGGCGTCACGTTTGGCCATATCACCGGTCACCAGACGGCCATGACGCTCATCTCCCAGGGCCAGATCCTCTCTGCACTGAGCATAGCCCAGAGTAACATTATCGCCCTCATAGACTAATTCACCCACCGTCTCTGCCTCAGTGATCGTATTACCATCCACATCGATCAGCAGGAAGCGACCACCAGGGATCGGCTTACCCATACTGCCGTACTTGAGAAGGCTGACCTCGCCCGGCAGATAGGCCATACGAGCTGTGGCCTCGGTCTGACCGTACATAACGATAAACTTCTTATCCCTCTCCTGGCACCACTCGGCAAACTCCTTATGGAGCTCCGGACTCAGCTTACCACCTGCCTGGGTCATGTAACGCAGTGCCGGCAGCTTCATGCGGAAGAATCTTACCTTCTTCAGCATCTCATAAGTGAAAGGCACACCACCAAAGGATGTAGCCTCTTCCTTCTTGGCAAAATCCCAGAAATGCTTCATGTTCATCGGTGCATCGGTCATGAGCAGGGTCGCACCTGCCTGTAGATGGCTGTTGATGATGGACAGACCGTAGGTATAATTCATCGGTAATGTAGTGATCGGTCTCTCGTCCTCTGTGATCTCCAGATATGCCACGATGGCCTCTGCATTGGACTGGATATTCTTATAGCTCTGTCTTACTAACTTGGGACTGCCGGTAGAACCGGAAGTGGTCAGTAAGAGGGCCAGCTCTTCATATAAGTCAGGCGCTGTATGTGCCGGACACTGAAGTAAGCTGTAATTCAGCATCTCACATACTGCCTGGTAGCCATCGAATTCCTCCCGGCTGGCTGTCGGCACATAGAGATACTCCGGCTGGTATCGCTCCAGCAAATGTGCGAGCAGATCCCGGTCGATCTTCTTATCCAGTAATAAAGGTACCACTCTGCTGTTCAGACAGGTCAGGTAACCGATCACACTGGCCGGAGAATTCTCACACAGGCAGATGGCCATGGTCCTGTGGTCAAACTGCTCTGCTAATTCCTGTACATAGGCATCCAGCTGACGATAGGTGATCGTCATGCCCTCTGCGGTGATGATCGCAGGCTTTTCACTTGCTTTTATATTATAAAACATATTGCACCTCCAGACGATAATCCTCGGATTATACGAATGATCACTATCTGTTCTCATTCTTCTGAACAGATAGATTATTTACTCTGATATCATAGTGACTCTAGAACTGCTGGTACATAAAGTCTGTATCCACTCCGCTTCCAAAGATACCTAAGATCAGTATCATAAAACAGAAGAGACAGATCACGATACCGCAGAATACTCTGTTCTGCTTATTAAACCATACGAAGATATTCTCTCCGTTTTCCTCGATGGCCGTGATGGCAAAGAGGAGAACCACACCCAGGAATACGATCAGGAAATTCATCGCATCCAGACCATAATCCGTGAAGGAGAAGCCCACGAAATGTAAGAGGATCCTCTTGATGATATGACCCTTATGATGGAGGGTGTAGGTCGCTGCCAGGAAGCGTCCGCCCATGAAGATACAGAAGATCTTGATCGTGCGGAAGATCTGGTAGGAGAAGCACTCCGTGTTCACATGCAGTCTGCTTAAGAGATTCTGTATATCATCGGAGAAGGTGGAGGAGAAGAGGATCAGGATACCATAATAGAGTCCCCACATGACATAACCGATACCGGTACCATGCCAGAGACCGGTGAGGATCCAGGTCGTCATAACCGGCAGGATCAGGGATACCATGATCTTCAGATGCTTACTCTTCCAGCTCACTGTCTTTTTATTTAATTTCTTTACGGTCTTGGATACAGAGATCGGATAGTAGACATAGTCCTTAAACCATCCACCCAGTGTCATATGCCATCTGCGCCAGAACTCCGGTACATTTGCTGCCATGAATGGATGATTGAAGTTCTGCTCCAGCTCGATATCAAACATCCTGGCCACACCACTCACGATATCCATATAACCGGAGAAGTCCGTGTAGATCTGGATACCATCCATGATCATACCCAGGAGATAGATGGCACCCGGCAGTCCATCTGCCGTCATGGTATTACCGACATAGATGGAGACGCGGTCCGCGATTACCAACTTCTTGAAGCATCCTAAGAGGATACTCTCCATACCGATCACAAAGTTACTCCAGGTAAAGTGAAGCTCCGGCTTCCTCAGCTCCTGTCCCAGACGATTATAACGGGAGATCGGTCCCTGCATGATACGCACGAAGAAGCAGTTAAATAAGAGGAATCTGGCGAAATTCTCCTCGCCTCGATAACGCTTCCAGTAGAGATCCAGCAGATAGCCGATATTGGAAAATGTATAGTAAGAGATACCCAGCGGCATAACCACGGTCAGGGTATCCAGAGGCTGTCCCGAGCCTGCAAAGATGGATACCAATGCGGCATAAGCCTCAGTAAAATAATTAAATAATTTGAATACAACCAGAAGACCGATATTCAGTACCAGGACAATCAGCATGGCTGTCCTGCGCTTGTTCGCATACTCCTTCTTGATGGCCTTCTTCTGCGCCTTATCCTTCCCGACCTCTTCCAGTCTGCTGTCCTGCTCCGAACGGAGCTTATCCAGCTGTCTGCCGCCAAACCAGGTGGTAAAGGATGTAAATAAGATAAAGTAAACCAGATGATCTCCGGCGATCCAGTAAAATACTCCGCTGCTGATCAAAAGACTGATCCAGCGATACTTCTTGGGAAAGACGATAAAGAGCAGGATCGCAGCCACGCAGAATATCAGATAATTTATCGATGTAATTGTCATATTATGTAACCTTCCTTATCTGCTATTATTTCATACGGAAACTGGTCACGGTATTGGTGATCGTCTCCCCTGTACTATCGTCGATAACGCTGAGCCGGTAGTAAGTACCGAAGTCATCCTTGGGGATGGTCAGAGAATAGCTGCCGTCCTCCTGAGCCTGAAGCTCTACCGGATCCTTATCCTTCCATTTATGCGTCTTCTTCTTACCGGATACGGTACAGCACTCTACATGGATATCCTTTCCGACCAGAGTCAGTGGTTCCGTGGATATGCTGACCTCCACATCTCCCTTGGACTTATCCACCTGATAGGTGAAGAAGAGAGAGGACTCATCCGCAGGATATTTCTCCTCCATGGAGTCACAGAAATAGTCACCATCCGGATCCTGGATATACTGACTGAAAAATGCTGCCTTCTTCAGACTGCCCTGATAGTTCAGATGGTCCGCATCGGAGAAATCCTCCATGGTCGGATTCAGGTACTCATCCTTGACCAGATTCAGATCCAGCAAGGTAATACCACGCTCATCCAGGAAGGAGCCCATGGCTTCCGATACATCATCCCAGCCTGTCGTCAGGGAGAAATAATACTCCAGCTTAGGTGCGATATAGAATACCAGCTTGACTCCCTTCTTATTACAGAGGTCAATCATCTTCTCGATACATCCGTACTGATAATCGGTAAACTCCTCCGAGGAGAGGGTGTCCAGATTCTCGGACTCCGAGTTGATCGCCAGAGTGTCTCCGCCGATATAAACCGTGGAATCCTTACGGAAGAAGCCCCTGCCCATATATTTATTGGACGAGTAATCCTTATAGGACTCACTGGTCTTGTTCTTATAGGTCTGTATCATACGATCCAGAGACAGGTCCTCCAATGCATTGGCATTCCGGCGCAGTCTCAGGAAACTATTTACATATTTATCTGTAGAAAAATTCGTCAGGATCAATCTGGCTCTGAGGATGGGATCCCGGATATAATCCAGACCCAGATAAGCATAGATATCCTTTGGCTTATCGCGCTTCATCAGCTGATAGGATATCTCACAGTAGACCTGCTTGATATTGGGCTGGGCTTCCAGGGCTGCTTCCAGAATAAAGGAGCTGGTGGAGCAATCCTGACTGGTCGTCGCCAGATTAAAGACATCCAGTCCGGTCTCCTCTGAGATCGCCCCCGCATTTAAACCATACACACCATGGGAGGAGCCCAGGAAGAGAACATCCACATTATCCTGTTCATAAAAATCATTGATAGACTGTCTGGACCTGATGTCACTATCATCGGTCATCACGAAGTCCAGACCCTTGTAGATCACCACGATGGCAGCCATAAGTAAGACCACACAGATGACCCTTCTAACATATAACCAAAATCTTTCTTTCTCTTTCATTTTCTCTCCATCGGAATACGCTTCACCCAATCAGTGATCCGTACAAAGGGCGGCTGACATAAGATCCACACAAGAAGACATGTCACTACACAGCACTTAAGTGCTGTATCCCCCGACGCCATCCACTGTCTGACCGGAAGCACATTTTTAAATAATATACTCAAAATCACATTATGAAATACAAATACCGGCAAGGTCTGTGACCCAAGCCCTGATAACAGGCTCTCCCTCTGCGGCATAAGGGCAAGTATCGCAAGAACAAGCATCATAGAAAGCAGGATGGCCCCGAGCCGCCAGAGTCCTCCCCAACAGGGGTTACAGGAAACCCCAAGATCCGCATAGCTTCTATGTCCCCGGAAGAGATTCTTCCAGACCCACAGTTCTTCCGAACCATAATAACATGAGAAAGCCAGGGTCACAAGCAGCAGCATAAGACTGCCGATCCGGATGCTCCTTCTCTCCAGCTGCTTATCCAGCTGACCGGGATCGGTCATATAGCCCAGATAGAAGAAGCAGTAGAAGGTGATCGTTCGGTTCAGGGATAAAAAGGAAGTGGCATGAGGAGCATAACCATAGCCGACCGCAGCCAGAACCGACAGAAGCAGAATCGGCTTCTGCGGCAGATGGCGCAGTAAGACAGACAGGCTCATCCATAAGAAGACGGACATGGCAAACCAGGGCACGCCATCTTCATGAAGTAGATCGATCTTTACCGTCTGAAAACCACTGCTGATCCATCGATAGCCGGCGCTGAGCAGCTCCATAAAGAGATAGATCAGCAGATAAGAGAAGATCTTCTCCCATCGGGCCTCCCGGATCGTCCTCTTCGCAAAGCAGCCACAGATAAAGAGAAAGGCCGGCATATGAAAAAGGTAGACCCAGAACTGGATATCCCCGACCAGGGGACTGACACTGCTATAGGTATATGCGATATGACCGAATACCACACAAGCGATCAGAAAAAGCTTGGCATAATCATATCTTGCACTACGTTTCCTTCTTATTATATCACTCATTTTCCATCTTGAATTATGACTTTTCCATAAAATCTTATCGAGCGAGGCTGCCGATCGTCTTGCAGATCGCCTCCGCCGTACTTGAGGGAGCACTCTTCGCTGCATTATGATTCCCCGGAATCACTGTCACCGGCCAGCCAATCGCCTCTGCTCCCTTAAGAGAACTGCTGCCAAAGAGACGCTCCTGCCCCTCTTCTGTGACATAAACCACGACCGGCTGCTCTATGGACTGCAGGACTGCCAGATCCGGCCGATAATGCTGGACTTGGTTCAGCTCACCGTACATAAAATTCTTCAGATTGGCATAGGTCTGTCTCATCTCTGCCATGGATCCTGCTGCGGATTCCTGCGCTCCATCGGAAGACACGATCTCAGAGAAAGCGACCAGGGCCCTCTTGATCTTCTTCTGCTGCAGATAGCCATTCAGCTTCCCGTTCCAGGCATCCAGTGCCCGGGCACTCTCCCCATCGTAGGCGAAGGAGGGCTCCAGCAGGATCATGCCACGCACCAGCTCCGGATGCTGCAGACACAGCTCGATGGCGATCAGACCCCCGGCACTGTTGCCGAAGATCCAGGCCGGCTGATCCGCCGCTGCTCTCAAAATTGCTGCTGCCTGCTCCGCCTGTTCCTCAACAGAGTAGGGATCTGCTTCCTCTCTTCCGTGACTTATCTCTTCTGATGCTGCCCCTTGGTACTCTCCCAAAGCAGCAGCTCCGTAACCATATCGATCATAGGAGATCACTCGATAGGTGTCCTTTAATCGTTCAGATACAGAGCAGAAAAAGGAGCCGTCACTGATAATCCCATGAATCATCAAAAGCGGTTCCCCTGCCCCGACTGTATATATCGGTAATGTCATACTATATTCACTCCGATTCGTCTGTATATCCTGTGAATTCATCGCCTTTACATGCCATATAAGCCCACTAAGTCAAGATGATTTTATATCACAAGACCATAAATGTCAATCCATGACAGAGTATTCTGCTGACTGAAAATCCAGCTTACTCTTTTAATATCAGAAAAAATATATTATAATAAGTAAACAAAGCATTTTTCGGAGGAAATATTTATGAACAAATATCGTGATTTTGATAATTACTTAAAAGAATATCCTACAGAGGACGGTTATTTCGGCCGCTACGGCGGAAATTATCTGAAGGATCCGGAGCTGCTTAAGGCATTCCGTGAATATGCGGAGGGCTATCAGACCATCGCCCAGTCCGCTCAGTTTATCGCCGAGCTGCGCCGTATCCGCCGTGACTTCCAGGGCCGTCCTACCCCGGTTTATCATTGTCAGAATCTGTCCAGCCTGCTGGGCCGTACACAGATCTACTTAAAGCGTGAAGACCTCAACCATACCGGCGCTCACAAGCTCAACCACTGTATGGGAGAGGGATTACTGGCCAAATATATGGGCAAGAAGAAGCTCATCGCCGAGACCGGAGCCGGCCAGCACGGTGTGGCTCTCGCCACCGCTGCCGCTTACTTCGGACTGGAATGTGATATCTACATGGGTGAAGTCGATATCGCCAAACAGGCACCAAATGTAACCCGCATGAAGATGTTAGGTGCCAGAGTCGTACCGGTAAGCTTCGGCCTCAAGACCCTGAAGGAAGCCGTCGATGCAGCCTTCATGGCTTATGCCAATGAATATAAGGATGCCATCTACTGTATCGGTACCGCAGCCGGTCCTCATCCATTTCCTCTGATGGTACGTGACTTCCAGTACTGTATCGGTGAGGAAGCCCGCGAGCAGTTCCTCGGTATGACCGGTCATCTGCCGGATAAGGTAATCGCCTGTGTCGGTGGCGGATCCAACTCCATCGGTATGTTCACCCCATTCGTGGCGGATCCTGTGGAGATCATCGGTGTGGAACCGCTGGGACGCGGACCGAAGCTGGGAGATCATGCCGCTTCCATGACCTATGGTGCAGAGGGCGTTATGCATGGATTCAACAGTATCATGTTAGCCGACGAAGAGGGTAACCCGGCACCGGTATATTCCAATGCCAGCGGCTTAGACTACCCGGCTGTCGGACCGGAGCACGCACTGCTTCATGATATGGGTCGCGTAACATACGAGACTGTCGATGATGACGAAGCCATCGAGGCACTCTTCCTGCTCTGCCGCCATGAGGGTATCATCCCGGCCATCGAGAGCTCCCATGCCTTAGCCTATGCCATCCGTGTGGCTCGTGAAAATAAACCGATGTCACTTCTTGTGAACCTGTCCGGCCGCGGCGATAAGGATCTGGACTATGTCGCAGAGCGTTATGGCTACGGCGAAGAACATCTGGCTATGATGGCTAAGAGACGCAGCTGATATCCTTCCGAGGCTCTGTACATAGATAGAGAGGGTTCTGATTGAGACCATCGCTCCTCAATCAGGGCCCTCCCTTTTTCTGTCATTCTCAGAGATTCCAGCCGCTGTATGGATCAAAATCATAGATAAACTGTGTAAAGAAGTGATCCTGTCGGATATAATCTTCCAGCTCTTCCTTATATTGCTCGATCCGTCCGTTATAGAAATATCCGGAGAATCGGATATAATCTCCGTCATTTTCCTTCATCTGCTCCCCGTCGTGCTGCTTTGTGAAGGTCATCCAGGCTCTTTCGTCCTTCTCCGTATCATAAGGATAGATGGTCAGACTGTCATAGATGCTGTCCTCATAATCAATCCCTTCATAGATCCGGGATATCATCGGCAGGGTCTTCGTAAAGAAAGTGTCATCCGCAGCCTGATTCAGATAAATCGCCAGATTGCGATTATAAGGATTGGCCTTGATGTCAGCCTGAGGGCAGATTCTCTGCAAGACCTCCTGCATCCCGGAGATATCATACTCTTCCGTATAGCTTACTCCGAAATGTGACCTGTCCTTATAGCTTGTATAATCCCCATAGTAATAAGTATCCAGATGAATCGAAGCATAATCCATATCATATTGATAATTCAGGATCATATTCAGGTAATCCTTCAGATAGGATCCCGCCTGAGATTCCTTATCCCCGGATTCCTTTTTCGATCCCTTCTCGTCTGCTTCTCCTGTCATGCTGATCTCGGTAAATACGAATTCATTTCCGGAGAGATCCTCCGTGATCGGCAGGGAGGCGATCACCAGATTATCCAGCATAAGATAGAGCGTCTTACCCGGACCGCTAATCAGATCCTTCAGCTCAGTGTCATCGCCCAACAGAAGATCGATGCTCTGCTTCTCCTCATCGTATTCTATGATATTCCTTCCCTCTTCTGCGGACAGAGTCAGATCATGATATCCGTATCGCAGAGTAAATGTCTTATCATGGATCAGGGCATCCATGATCTGATCATTCAGGTGCTCCGGCCCGATCTTGATGGCAAAGCCCCAGTTCTCCAGATTGGCAAAGGCATAGCTGCTATCCAGAGCATCCAGCCGGTTCTTTACGATGCCCTCCACCGATTCATATTCCTCATTAGTCAGTCGATCATAGAGCATATAATGAAATACATAAGAATCCTCCGCCATATCCTGCTCATTACACTGATTGATACCGACAAGCTTGCTCTCGTTGATATCCTGCCATACCATATCCTGGTCCACCACATAATAATTATAAGGATAATGCAGCTTCTCCCCGCCGTATTCCTGAATCAGGAGCTGCTGCAGATCAAAATGCTCATTCTGTCCGGGATAGATATCATATAGCCCTTCCTTATCCGAATTCGGATAGAGCCTGTAGCCCTCATAATATATGCTATTGGTATCATATCCCTGGTAGATATCATTATTGATCAGATAGAGATCTCCGCCCTCTTCCTGCAGATATGCCGCGATCTCCTCCTGCACCCTGTCCGAGAAGACGATCTCCAGTCCATCCGTACTCCCGGTCCCTGCACCTGTATCCGCTTCCGCTGCAGAGGAATCCGCAGAAGCATCACCCTCTGAAGCCTGCTCCGCTTTCTTCAGGGTTATATCGCTCTCTGTCTCCAGACGGGAGATCGTCTTATATTTTCCTCTCTCCCCATCATAGCATACTGACAGATCCGTCGGCTCCGTGATAAAGTACTCCAGCAGCTCGGCCGTATCCATATCCTCCTCATAGGACTGAGGATAAGTCAGTATCATATGTCCCTCTTCTTCGGTAAGCGTGTAATCCTCACCAAAGATAAGCTCCAGACGTTCTTTCAGCAGGACCAGGTCCTCCTCTTCTTCCTGCGGGGATGCCTGCTCATTGGGCCACAGATACACCCTTCTTGTCATGATCAGGGCAGAATCTGCCTTCCCCTGATGTTCTCCCACACTACAGGCGCTGCAGAGCAGAGCGATCCAGAGGATCATAAGAAGGAAGAGACTCTTTTCCACTGTAGGCTTCTTATTCTTCATCATATCCTCCTATCTCTTCCTCCGCCATGTCGATGATATCCTGCAGCTGGTATTCTTCAAAGATTCCGATCAGGGGATCCGGTTCGTCCGCTGAGACATATCTGACATAGATCTTACCATTCGACGCATGATAAGCCAGAACATTTTCTGCTTTGCCGAGCAAGCCAAAATACTCTCTGTCCGTCTCTATCATATACAGGACGGAACTATCTTCTATATAGAGGATATCTCCCTTCATCCTCCAGCTGAAAGGAACAATTGTCTGACGGGACAGCTCCTCCTGATTGAGACAGGTCTTCTTCCTGAGATCATACTGATAGAGGCAGCCCTGCCAGAGATAATAAAAAGTATCTCCATCCTCCGTAAAGAAACCATAAGGGCTCTCATCATCCTCCTTATCCTCCCTGTAGGATATGCGATCCACTAATTCTCCATCCAGCTGATAGAAGAAGATCGTGTCCTGATTATACAGAGCACATTGCTCCTTCTCTTCCTGCCAGGTGATCCAGTCCGTCGTCCGGCTAGTGATACCTTCCCTGGTCCAGGAAGCCAGATCGATCTCCGCTATGGTCTCCTGCTTCTTGCGATCGATGATATAGAGATAGAGCTCATCTTTATTCTGATAAGCGATATAATCTCCCGACGGACTGAGGCTCAGACTGCAATCCGTACTGAACGAAGCCCCGCTATGACCGGTCTGCAGCCTGAAGTCACATTCTTCCCCGGTGGAGAAGTCCCTGCTGCAGACTCTGCCATTGCTGACCGTAACCAGAATATGATTGCTGTAGGCATAGCAGTAGGCGTCAGACTCATAGAGCAGCTTATCCCCCAGAATCTCACCGGACTCCGGATTGATCCTTATCATAGAGAAGCATCCCTCTGTACTGTCCTTCCATAAGAGCTCCAGCTCTCCCGACCCATTGATCTCCCGCGATACGATATCGTAATCACCGATCTCCAGATTGGTGGGATATGCCTGTATGTCTCCATCTTCCTTTATCACATAAAGGGTATTCTCAGAAAATGTAAGAAAACCATCCTTATATTCGATGAGCTTCTCACTATTTATGGCATAATCCAGCTTATCTCCTGTCACCAGATGCTCGTCACTCTTGCCCGTGACGTATTTTACGATGCAGCCATCCTCTTCCATGACATAGTAGATCCCCTCGTAAGGAACCTTGCATAGGGCAAGCAAGGTATGATCAAACATATCATAGCTCTGTACCGAGATCCCGATCCCGTCCTCACTGGCATAGGTATTGTACATCCTGCCGGAAGTGGTATATGCATAGATATTCTCCTCAGAATAAGCCAATGCTTCTACAGGACTGTCCAGCTCACTCTGTCCTGCGATACTTCCGTCCGCTTCCTTGATCAGCATGAGATTATTATTCAGACAGTAGATACAGCTTCCCTCCGCATAGATCCCCTTCTGATTCTTTTTCAGGAGCCTGTCCGATGATCTGGTGGAATAGCGATGCTCCCACAGCTTCCTGCCATTGGTCAGTTTACAGGCCTGAAGGACGACCTGATCCTGATCTGTCGTATAGTCAAAAATGATCCGCTTATCCTCCAGGATGACATTGCCAGGCTGACCGGCATGCTCTATTCTTATGACACTGACCGGATTCAGTTCCTGATCATAGACATAGTAGCGAATCGTATGCTCCTCATCCGAACAGGTAGAGAAGCAATAGATCGACCCATCCTCCGCCTGGGCACAGGCATAATCAGAGCGACATTCCTCTGTCTCCAGGGAAAGGGTCTTCTTCTTCAGGTAGCTTCCATCCTTATCATCCAGCAGAACCAGATTCGTTCCCGTTAAGACCCAGATCTCTGACGATTCATTGCGATGCATAGTCATGTAGATCTCACTGGGGAAGCCCTTCCGCCAGATCAGCTCTCCCGCCACATAATCATAACAATATACCGCATATTTATCAGAGAAATATACCAGCCGATCCTCCCGGTAATTTACCGATGGTATGGATTCCATCGTCAGATCCGAAGCCGTCGTAAAGCTATGCAGACGCCTGGTATTCTTCGCATCATATACATAGAGATGTCTGCTGTCATGCAGGATCAGATACTTCCCCTCCGAATCCACAAAAAGATCCTCTTGAAATCCCGCGTCGGAAGAGATCAGCCCCTCTGCCTTGGTATAGCTATTGGTCTGATAGAGACCCAGCATATAGGTCAGATTATACTGTGCCTGGGGGATCAGGGGACGGTCTGTCTCCTCTGACGGAAGTGCCTTCACCATATCGGCCAGAGCGCCGTAATAATCCCCATCCTCATAGAGCCCCTCTCCTTCCTTCACCAGGAAATGTGACTCCGTAGCCAGCTGCTCCCGGTAGGCCTTACTGATCTTCTGATTCTGCCGGAGCACATAAGCCGTAAAAGCAGTCAGCACCACCAGCAGACAGGATAAAAGCAGGGCAAATCGCTGCATCTGATAACGCTTCTGCCTCTGATGCAGCTCATCATAGGAGCAGTGGAGAACCGGCGCGACGATACGCTCCAGCTCCTTATTCATCTTAGACAGAACCTCTTTCTTATTCTTTCCCCGGATATCGGCAGCAAAGGGCTCTCCCATACCCAGCAGAACCTCCGGAAATGCTTCCTCAGGCTCCCCATCGATCAGCACCGGCAGGATATGAGAGGCCGGATGATATTTTAAGAAAATATTAATCTCCCTTTTTACCCAGATCGATGCCCGGGAGGCCGGCGAACAGATGACCAGAAGGAACTCCGTCTCCTTCAGCTGCGCCTCGATCTCCTCCGACAGATCATGGCCGATGGATAATTCCTCCTCATCCCGGAAGACTCGGTTGATCTTCTTCTTGCCCGTCTTCTTCTGTATGCCTCTGGGGACATGATAATGCTCCAGCTTCTTCTGTAATCCGGCCGCCACCGCATAATCCAGATCGGCATGCTTATAACTGATAAATATATCGTATTTGTAGCTCATATAGGTCTCCTGACAATATCCGGACGAATCCTTCTTGCTTGCAAAAATATGTCTCTGTGTAATAAAATAAGATATTCTTCATCGCTTCTCGCAGAAGCAAATATATCATCCTCCTGTATATCTCCTTTTATTATACCCTTTTTCTTTATATTTCAAAGGGTAGAATAGGTATAATTTTAGAGGGGACCAAGCATCTGCAAAACCTTCCACGCGACTCCATATTCCTTCCACGTTCTGAGATTATATATAGATACCCCTTCCTTATCCAGGAAAAACTTGATAAAATTGATAGTACTAAACAAAACAAAGCGCCAACTGCTGACTTCCATCAGTAGCTGACGCTTTCTTTTCCTCATATTCTTTTTCCGATCGGACCGGTATATCACAGCAGAAGCTTCACTGCCCCGTATATCCCGGCATTGTTGCCTAGGGTTGCGAGATGAAATGCTGTGTCTTCTGTCGCATGAAAGGCATATTTTTTATAGTAATAAGCGATTTTCTCGATTAAAACCTGGCCTGCTTTGGACATGCCGCCGCCGATCACAAAGACTTCCGGATTCAATACGCATGATATGGTGGCCATGGCTCTTCCTAAGGTCTCGCAGGCTGTATCCACGATAACCTGAGATACGATATCGCCTTTATCGTATTGTTCAAAGATGTCTTTGGAAGTAAAATTATCTATGTCACGCAGAGAAGATTTTACAGTCGGATAATCATGAAGATACCTCCTGGCGATTCTTACAATCCCTCTTGCGGATGTATACTGTTCCAGACAACCCTTTTTACCACATCCACAGACCTCCTTCTCATCCGAATCCACTAAAATGTGGCCGATCTCTCCGGCGGCTCCATTGATTCCATTTACAATCTGACCATTGATTATGATGCCGCTGCCAACGCCGGTTCCCAGCGTAACCATGACGATATCTTCATAGCCCCGGCCGCCACCCTGCCACATCTCACCCAACGCAGCAACATTGGCATCATTGGCTGCCTTTACTCTCATGCCGGATAATTGATGCATTTCTTCTTCGATATTAAATACATCCCAGCCCAGATTTACACATTTATATACTGTGCCATCCTTTCCGACAGGTCCGGGGATACCCATACCGATTCCTTCCACATCAGAGGAAGAGAGGTTATTTTCTTTCATCGATAAATTTAATGATTTCATAATATCATGGAGAATGCAGGAACCATTCCCCTCTTTCCTGGTCGGAATCTCCCAGGAAGATAAAAGGCTTCCGCTTGTTTCGAACAAGCCCAGCTTGATCGCAGTCCCTCCGATATCGATACCATATGCATATTTTTTCATTTTCTCACCTGTATTCATTACCATGTCACATTCTATTATTATATGCCATACACCTGCATCGTAATGATTCTGTCGAGACATACCGGAGAGGGAATCATATACGATACAGGTGTGCTTCTTACTACACTCATGCCCCCTTGGGAAATAAAGTTAAAGGCTATGTAGGAGTAGAGTTTTATGTATTATTAAACATGAGTCTTTACAGAAGAAGCGGCTTCCTAAACATCATAAGATGATGTTTACGCAGATTGGATATAGGAATTAATCATTATATCCGTTCGGATTCTCAGACTGCCATCTCCAGGAATCCTGACACATTTCCTTTATGCCGTATTGTGCAGTCCATCCAAGCTCATTTCTTGCTTTTTCCGGATTACAGTAGCACATATCGATATCTCCGGGACGACGTGGTTTGATCACATATTTGATAGGATGTCCGCATGCTTCTTCAAAGGCATGAACCACATCCAGAACACTATATCCATTGCCCGTTCCCAGATTATATATGGATACCCCTTCCTTATCCTTTAATTTTTCTATGGCTTTCACATGACCGATGGCCAGATCGACCACATGGATATAGTCTCTGACACCGGTACCATCCGGAGTATTGTAATCATCTCCGAACACACCCAGACACTCCAACTTACCTATGGCTACCTGTGCGACATAGGGCAGGAGATTGTTAGGGATTCCCTTAGGATCCTCTCCGATCTTACCGCTCTTATGAGCACCGATCGGATTAAAATATCTTAAGAGAATCACATTCCATTCCGGATCAGAAGTATGGATATCCGTCAGAACCTGCTCTAACATGCTTTTCGTCCATCCGTAAGGATTCGTCGGAGTTCCTTTTGGACATTCCTCCGTAATCGGAATCATGGCCGGATCTCCGTAAACGGTGGCAGAAGAACTGAAAATAATATTTTTACAGCCATGTTTTCTCATGACATCCGTCAGAATCAGCGTTCCCGTTATATTATTATGATAATATTCGATTGGCTTAGAGACAGACTCGCCTACTGCTTTCAGACCTGCAAAATGAATCACTGCATCGATTTTATTTTCTTCAAAGATCTGATTCATCGCATCCCGGTCTAAAATATCTGCCTTATAAAAGGTCAGATCCTTCCCCGTAATCTCTTTTACCCGCTCCAGAGCTTTTTCACTGGAATTATAGAGATTATCCACTACAACAACTTCATAGCCTGCATGTAATAATTCCACACAAGTATGACTTCCGATATATCCGGAACCTCCTGTTACCAATATCGTCATATCACTCATCTCACTTTCTTACTATAAAGCTTTATCGCTTTTCTTCCATATAGATTCTGCATTCCAGGGGCTGCATCATGGATTGCGAAGCATTGCTGTGATAAAATGCAGGACTGCCATCTGAATTCATCCTTACATATTCCGAGTAGAGTACTTTATAATCTTTTTGCGGGATATCCAGACATACTGCATGAGCATTAAAGTTCTGCACAAAGATGTATCTCTGTTTCTCATCTTCTCTGCAGGTCACTTCTATACCTTCCGGGATATCGATCCCCAGAGGATTCTCTATATCTGTCATATCTAATATGGCTGCATAGAGATCATCATAGAAGCCTGCTTCCGCATCCGCTCCGATATAGAAGGCCTTGCCTTTTCCGTACTGGTTTACAGTGACAGCCGGCATGCCGGCATAAAAATCTCTTCCGTATCTCATAAAAGGAATCGCCGTATCCACCTTCATTAACTGACAGAGATGTTCGCATCGATAGGAGATATCCCGATTCTTTTTCTCTTGGGACATAACACCACTCTTCTTGGCTGTGAATTCCGATAAAAAATCGCCTTCCGGAATCAAGGTATTATATTCTCCGTCATATAAAGCATCGATTTCTGTACTGCGAAGTCCCATTAGCTCCATAAGTTCGCCCGGTGTTCCACCCAGATAGCAGAGATCATGCTCATCCACGATTCCGCTCCAATAGGTCATAATGAAGATACCGCCATTTTTTACGAAGGACTTGATCTTATCCGGGAAGCCCGGCCGGAACATATACAGCATAGGCGCTGCCACAATGCTATACCGATCCAGGCTCTGTGTCATATCGATGACATCGACATTGATGCCCTGCTTACGAAATGCATCATAAGATTTTTGCACACTTTCTTTATAATAGAGATTCTCATTTCTTGGCCCCATGGCATTTTCCATGGCCCACATATTCTCCCAGTCAAATAAAATGGCGACCTCTGCTCTGGTATCTGTAGATGAAATATCCGAAAGAGATCCCAGCATCTCTCCCAGATGCTGACATTCCCTGTAATTTCTTTCATCCTCTCTCCCGGAATGACTGATCAAGGCTGCGTGGAACTTTTCATAACCGCCTCTGCCCTGCCTGATCTGAAAATATAAAACACTGTCGGCACCATGTGCAAGGGCCTGGAAGCCCTGGGCCTGGATCATCCCCGGTCTGGTCAGCTTACTGACATCCTTCCAGTTTGTCGCTCCCGGACAGGATTCCATGAGCAGAAAGGGTTCTCTCTTCAGGGATCTCATAATATCATGCTGCATGGCAGTATCTGCCGCTCTTAATATGTTACTTCCTTTATCCCAGGAAGGATAATTATCCCAGGATATCACATCAATCACATCCGCTAATTCATGATAATTAACAGGCTTATAGTGATACATAAGATTGGTCGTCGTGGCTTTTCCGGCACCGCCTTCTCTGAGAGCCTCGATCTCCCAGCGACAAAAATCCGTCGTTTGGTGAGAAGAGAATCTCTTCCAATCCAGACTAAGCCCATCGATAGAGATTTCCCCCAGGGAAGAAGGACTTTCAATCTGATCAAAGCTCTGATAATCATGCCCCCAGAAAGCAGTATTCCAGCATCGATTCACTTCTTCTATGGTATGATATCTCTCTTTCACCCAGGCCCGAAATGCATCCTGACATAGAGGACAATGACATTCCCCACTATATTCGTTGGAAATATGCCACAGGATCACTGCCGGATGTGCATCGAAGCGTCCGGCTAATCTCCGATTGATGAGTCGTACTCTTTCTCTGTAAGCTGGAGAACTGTAGCAATGATTCTCCCTCATACCATAAAGCTGTCTGCTCCGATCCTCGTTTACCCGAAGAACCTCCGGATATTTGTCAGCAAGCCAGCGAGGCCTGGCTCCGGACGGAGTTCCCAGGATCGTAGAGATACCATTTGCATATAAGCGATTGATGATCTCTTCCAGCCAGTCAAAATCAAAGCGATCTTGCTCCGGTTCTAACTTAGCCCAGGAAAACATCCCTAAGGTTACGGTATTCACATGGGCTTTTTTCATCAGTCGAAGATCTTCTTTCAAAATCTCCGGATGATTCAGCCATTGATCCGGATTATAATCCCCGCCATATAGTATTTTCTTCCAGTTCATTTTCATATCTTATCCATGCTCCTGACTTGTATATGAGGTATGATACGCGTATCGGAATTTCTCCACATCATATGATGCACCTTTCTCCACAGCACATGAAGCACTCATGCGACCTGCATCGTACCATAGGGTATGAAGTAAGTCGCATGAGAATATCACTATAACATTTTTCTTTCCGGTGAGAGCTTATTTCACAGCACCTGTAATACCTTCCACGAAGTTTTTCTGAAGTGCAAAGAAGACAATCGCTGTCGGAAGCGTGGTCATAAATACGGCCAGCATCAGCATACCATAGTCTGTTACATAACCGGAGATCAGGTTGGAAATCAGCATCGGCATGGTCTGCGTGGAGTCATCAGACATGATAACCTTCGCCCATAAGTAGTTGTTCCATGCATTCATAAATGTTACAACCGCTGCCGCTGCATAAGTTGATTTCATGGTAGGGATAAATAAGCGGAAGAAGATTCCGACTTCACTGAGTCCATCGATACGAGCCGCTTCTATAATCTCTTTCGGGAAAGCCTGCGCTCCGGTTCGGAACATCATGATCAGAAGAGGAGTCGCCAGTGAAGGAAGCATAAAACCGATGGTAGAATTCAGTAATCCGACTTTAGAATACATCTGGAAGAGAGGTACCATAAGCGCTACGAAAGGAATCATCATCGTCATGATAATAATTTTATAAACAACATTTTTTGCTTTATCTCTGTAGACTATAAAGGAATATCCGGCCAGAGAGCTTACGATCATGGCTACGATCGTAATCAGAATCGTATATTTGCAGGAATTAAAAAAGTTTGTCCACAGAGGCTGTGCTGCAACCAGGTTTTTATAATTTTCGATCAGATTGGTTCCGATGGATAATTTACCTGCTACAACATCTACACTCTTATTGGTAGCTGCCAATACCATCCAGATTAACGGAAAGACCGAGATGATACTGAATAAGATAACAAAGAGATACATAAAAAACATTTTGACCTTACTACTCACCATCATCACCTACTTTCATCTGAATAAAGGATAATACAGCAACCAGAATCAGGATAATAAAGGACATGGCTGAGGTATATCCGAAGTTCGGTACTCCCAGGAATGCTTTATTGTAAATATAATGGGACATGGTGATTGTGGCATTACCGGGACCACCATTGGTTAAGTTCATGGACTCATCAAATAACTGTAAGGTACCATTGATCGACATGATGGTTGTCATGAGAATCGTTGGTTTTAACAAAGGAACCGTAATACCAAAGAATGTCTGAATGGCATTGGCACCATCGATCTTGGCTGCTTCATATACGGAATATTCGATATTCTGTAAACCAGCCAGGTAGAATACCATGTTATATCCGGTCCATCTCCAGATCAGTGCAATGATGATGATAATTCTTGCACTGGCGGAATTGGACAGGAAGTTATATGCACTGTCGAGAACACCAATCTTCATAAGAATAGAATTTACAAAACCATCCGTAGCAAAGAGGGATCGGAATATGATCGCATAAGCTACCAGAGATGTGGCACAAGGTAAAAAGATTGCTGTTCTGAATATTCCGCGGAAGCGGAGCTTGGGATTATTCAGAATCGATGCCAAAATAATCGCCAGTAATAACATAACCGGAACCTGAATAATCAGATATAGAAGGCAGTTCTTTAAGGACTGTATAAATACTGCATCTGAGAATACTCGTTTATAATTGGATAAACCTGCCCAGGAGAGCTGAGCTCCCGTACCGGACTTAAACGATGTGATCAATGCCATGATCGTAGGATAGAAACTCAAGGCAGTGATACATATCATCGCAGGCATAAGAAATCCCCAACCAGTCAACTGCTGCTTCTGAATGAGGGTCATACCACCTTTTTTCTTCATTTGCTTGACCTTTCTATGCTCGGAGAAAAGAACGGTTCTGTTCCTTCTCCGAATCTTTCATACTTTCGTGATTCATTATCAGTTTTCATTCTTTTTTCTATGAATATTCCCCTATCCATCTTCCTTCGATAGAAAGGCAGGGGGGATACACGGCTTCGCATGGAAATATGTCAGAAATGATACGAAGCCGTGTAATTTCAGAAAAAAGGAAACAATCGGTTAAGGTGATTCTTTACTGTCCCATATCAAATATCGTAGTATCTTCGGCTGTCTGAAGCTCACTGTCTATATCTGCACCGGATACTACATTGGAGAGAAGGGTAGCCACTGCAGTATTCTGCTCTGTATAATAAACACCAAGGTTGAATGCAGGGGTCTTGGAAGCAAAATCTGTGATCAGACTAAATACAGCCTGTCCTCCATAGAATTCCTGTGGTTCTGCATATACACTGCTGTCTGCAGCAGGAAGGTAAGTAGATAATGCGCCGGAGCTTGGAAGGATTGTTTCGTAAAGCTCTACACTACCTGCAAATGTCTTGGATAAGAAATCCACTGCAAGATCATACTTATCACTGCTCTGAGTGATGGCCCATGTGGAACCACCCTGATTCGAGTAGTTTGTTGCATTCGGCTGATCCGGAAGAGCCGGGATATCTGTGATGTTCCATAAGCCGGACTGATCCTCTGCAGTCTGGATGGAAGCCATGATCCAGCATCCATTAATAACACCACAGGTCTTACCACTTGTAAATGTACCGATATACTCATCCCAACTGTTTACAACACGAATAACGCCTGCATCCACTGCTTCTTTATAAATTTCAATACACTGTTTCAGACCTTCATTGCCTACCATGTAAGGAGTACCATCATCATTCCAGGTAGTAAGGCTGGCAGACTGCATCATCTGATAGATCAGATCAGAAGATCCTGCCTGAAGAGAACAGAGGGAATATCCGGTTTTATCCAGGACGTCTTTACCAATCTCAATCCACTGATCCCAGGTAACATCCGTGAGATCTTCGATCGTATATCCGGCCTCTTCTAAGATATCTGTTCTGTAAGCAGCGATATCTGTTCCGTTATCAAATGGAACACCATAATTCTTTCCATCGATCACAGAGTTAGATGTCTTTGCCTCTGCAAACTGAGTAAAATCAATACCACTGTCTGTAAGATCACAATACAGATCCGGATAATTGGTAACATATTTCTGATAAGCATAATCCTGCATCAGCATGATATCCGGAAGAGAATCATAATCGCCGGAACCAATAATGGTAGCCAGCTTGGTCTGTGTGTCATCCCAGCTGATCTCGGAAATCTCAAGCTTGAAATCCGGATTCTCCTGCTGATAAATCTTCTCCGCCTCTTTCATAGCATAGATATTAAAGCTCTGGTCCCAAGCCCATACGGTAAGGGTATTCGGATCACCGGATTCTGCACTTCCTGCGGAAGTCGAATCTGTAGCTGAGCTACTGCCACCACAAGCTGTCAAGCCAACTAACATCGCTGCAAGTGCTATGGCAACTACACCTTTTTTCATTTTCCTCATTTGTAATACCTCCTTATATTTAATGAAACTGCACAATATTAAGCAGCCATTCACATGATAATATATGCAAATTATACTAAAAAATACTAGTGTATTGGTGTCATCCCCAACTGTAATATTCCCGCATATTATCCTTGTTTTAATTTTTTCCCTTTCCACTTCAAGGGAGAACAGCCCACATACTGATTAAAATTGCGATAGAAGCTGGATTTGGACTGAAAACCAACCATATATGCGATATCCTCGATGGACTGTTGGCTGGTGATCATCATTTCACATGCCTTTTTGATCCGAATCCTCACGAGAAATTCCTGCGGGCCCATATGTATGTAGTTTGTAAATTTCTTACGCATATAGGACACGCTCATATTACAGAGATGTGCAAGATCTCTTACATCAATATTTTCCTGATAATGTTCCTGTATATAGCTGATTGCCGGATAGATTGCATCGAAACCATGGTGGTATCCGACGGCTTCTGTCCCCAGATCAGATACCGCATTTTTATTCCGGAAGAGATAGACAAGGAGAATTTGTAATAAGCCAGAGGTATTGTCCATATACAATAGCTTTTTCTCCCGTAGTTCCTGAAAGAGGAGTTCCATAATCACCTGAATATGAGAAAAATCACCGGAATCAGCATAGGAGAATAGGATGCAATCCCATGAATTCCCGGCATATTTTTTTATATAGGACTGATTATAAGGATAGAGCATCCGAAGAATTTTATCCTGATCCACCAGGATATACTCCCATCTTGCTCCCGTCCGGTCATCTCCTGATATACGACAATCGATTCCTGCCGGAAGAATAAAACAGGTATCCTGAACATATTCATACATTTTATTATTCTGACGAATTTTCCCGGTACCTTGCATACAATGCGCAATCTTCATTCTGTCCTTGGGCAGCACATGATAAGCACTGTCTTCCTGAGATATGATTATTTCATGAAGAAGGAATTCTACCCCTGATTCAAAGGATTCATTTTTATGCCCTTTTCTTGTTTTCTCCTCTATTGTATCCATTTTCTTCACCCGTGATTCCTCGTAACGATTATCTGTTCTTACGGCTTTATTATAGAAAACACTTATAATAAATAAAATAAAGGAAATTAGACAGAATATACATAATATGATATTATTTGATGTAAATAATCCTATATAAATACATTTTTTTTAATATTCCGTATGTATCTATATGGAGTGAGATGTTTGTGGGAGAAAGTCATGTATAACAACAGTGCATATTGGAAGAATTCAAGAATCGATGTAAAAGATAAGAAGCACCCACTATTTGTGACAAGCTGTGGGAATTATAAGCTGCTGACGAAAGAGATCCTTCCGACTCATCGTCCCAGGGGACGACTGGATTATCAGATTCTTTATATTGCAGCCGGAAAAGGGGAGTTCTACTTTCAAGGCAGGAAAACATATGTCACCGCCGGTCATATCGTAATCTACCATCCGAAAGAAGAACAGAAATATTACTACTATCTTAAGGATAATCCGGAGGTTTACTGGGTTCACTTCACCGGCAGTGATGTGAAAAATATCCTGAGACAATATCATATCCTGGAAAAGGACCATGTGATCTATGTCGGTATGACACACTATTTTAAATATGTATTTAATATGATGATATCTGAGCTCCTTTTATGTAAAGATAATTATGAAGAGATGCTGGTCTATATGCTAAGACAGATCTTCATTCTGATCAATCGCGGCGTATCCAATCCTGTCACTGCAAAGCAATCTCAGATCAGCAACCAGATTGAAGGATCCGTCAGATATTTTAATGAACATTTCAATGAAGTGACCAATATCGAAGAATATGCCAGAAGTCTGGGGCTGAGCACCTGCTGGTTTATCCGCAAATTCAAAGAACATATGGGAACCACACCTATGAGTTATATCCTTGATATCCGGCTCCGTACGGCCCAGCTCATGCTGGAGAACTCCGATGATAATATCTCCGAGATCAGCCGCACCATAGGCTATGATAATCCGCTCTATTTCAGTCGGATTTTTAAGCAACGCATCGGAATGTCACCTTCGGAATTTCGCAAAAAGCATAAAGGGGAGTGGAACTGAGCCATACATAAATAAGAGACAGAGAATAGATCTCTGTCTCCCGCTTCACCGGATATCAGCTCCGTTTTATATGTATTGAGATAGTTCACCGGATACTTAACCTGATATGATCTCCGGTTTCATATGTATGGAGAAATGATATTCATTCTGATTGAGCCGATACTCATCACTGAGCTGTGGGCCGCAGCTTCCGGATCCGATACCACTCTGTCGATAATCGATACACAGCACAGTATAACCTGACTTCTCCAGTTCGAAGTTATGCTTCTTTGTCGTCAGTTCCTCCTGTGTGTATTCTGAGGCATTAAAGCTGAGCGGATTCTCCGAATATACGGTCAGCTTTGACCTGCGGTCCTGCACACTTACATATTCACATCCATAATGGCTGCCATGCTCCTGAGGTTTCACATAATCCTCATACATAGAAGAAACTGTCGCTTCAAAATATCCCAGCCAGGATGCCTGCCTTTTATCGATATAGCTCTCATATGGCCCATAGCCAAAGAAATGTACCGTGTCCATCTCTTTCGGCAGGAATAAGCGGATACCTAATCTCGGAAGAAATGTTTCATTTACTTCAAACATATTGCGGATACCATGTCGGTCATAGGTTTCTACCGGCTGATTAAAATAGAGAGCATATTCTTTTCTCATAACAGAATCCTTCTCTACCGTAAAATCAGCTACGATCCTGCCATCCGGATAGATCTTCCAGATGATCGAAAAATCAAGCACTCGCTGACGATAAACCGCTGCCATAGAAGAAACCGTTGCGATCTGAACACATCCATCCGCTCCGTCGCTTACTTCATTATAATAAGCTCGGGTCGTCAGGCGATCATAGCCGGCTTCTTCCCATAATCTTCTTACGACTCGATCATTATCCGTAGGCGCTCTCCAGACATTTAGCTCCATCGGCTTTTCAATCAGACAACGATCGTCATAGATCAGGCTCTCAAACAGCCCCTTTCTCTTGTCAAATGTATAGCGGAAATGGCTTCCCTGAATCACGATCGATCTTTCATCTTCTGCGACATCGATTGGATGCTCTGTATGTCTTCCGTAAACGGATGGTTTTTGCACATTTGCCGGCGATGATTGGATATGATTTTCTTTCTCCTCATTCAGCAGCTGAGCACATTGCCTGGTCATCCGGTCAGATACCATGATCTGATCGAATCCAAGCTGCATCCCTTCCTGGCGTAAGGCATCTCCGTATTTTAACAAAGAACGGATGATTACTGTGATCTTGCCCTCATAAGCCGGTATAGCAATCGGCAGGATTACCTTCTTTTTCTGTCTGGCTTCCAGATCCAAAATCTCCGGATCATCAATTTTGCCACTTACCATGATATTGCCATCACACTCTACCGAATAGGTCAGGTAGAGATAATCCTTCAGGTTGGTAAAATCCAGGTTATTCTGCAAGATATAGTCTGTATTATCCCATTCCTCTTTATAAATCCTTAAGGGACGATGAACATTCTTATATTCTAATAAACCTGTTGTCACACCACGGTCCGGCTTTACGATTCCATCCATACAGAAGCTGCCATCATGAGGATATTCGCCGGATTCTCCGCCGTAGAGGAACTTAGGCTTACCATCCGGAGTATCGCCGATATAGATGCCATGATCACACCACTCCCACACGAAGCCTCCGACATAGCTATCATACATTTCTTCTAATTTATAATAATCTTCCACATCTCCGGGGCCGTTTCCCATGGCATGAATATATTCGCACTGGATAAAGGGCTTATCCGGATCATTCTGCAGATAAGCATGCATCTCCGGAATGGAGGCATACATACGGCTGCGAAGGTCTATATTGGAGTAATCATTGAAGCCATTTTGCGGATTTCTCGGACGATGCAGAGAACCCTCATAATGCGTCAGACGGCTGCTGTCATACTCTTTGGTCCAGGCCAGGGCAGCTTCAAAGGTCACACCATAGCCGGATTCGTTTCCCATGGACCAGATCAGGACACAGGATCGGTTCTTATCCCGTATCACCAGCTTCTGCACACGATCTGTGATTGCAGGAATCCAATCTCTGTTATCACTGATAAATGGCGGGAAGGGGTGTTCTCCGCCCTCCTCAAATATGTTGACATTATAGAGATCTACCACACCATGCGCTTCCATATCTGCCTCATCGATGACATAGAATCCATATTTATCACACATCTCATAGAATTCCGGAGCATTGGGATAATGACTGGTGCGGATCGCATTAAAATTATGCCGCTTCATTATCAGGAGATCCTTATAGATATGTTCCCTGTTCACAGCGCTACCAACATAAGGATCGCTATCGTGACGATTGATACCACGGAAGCGGAGCTTCTTACCATTGAGATATACGACACTATCCTTAGTATAAATTTCTCGCAGACCGATATGCTCTCGAATTACCTCGTCTGAGGTGCTCAGATAAAGGGTATAGAGATAGGGCTGCTCCGCATTCCACAGGATCGGCTGCTCGATGGCAAACTGAATCTGCCTTCCTCTTGTCTGATCTGATTTACCGGAGATTCCTACCTTTCCATGACTTTTTCCTGATATTACTTCCTTGCCACAGGCATCATATAAGATATAAGATATCTCTTCGTCCAGATGATAGCTTTCGATATCAATCGTAAGGTAAGCCTTTTGATAATCATCTTCAAAAGACATCTTTACAAAATAATCTCTGATGTAGCCCTCAGGTCTGGCAAGAATATATACATCCCGAAAGATGCCGCTGCTTCTGAACTTATCCTGATCCTCCAGGTAGCTGCCATCACACCATTTTAAGACAAGCACAGCCAGGACATTTCTCCCCTGCTGCAGATATGCTGTGATGTCATACTCTGCCATGGCATGACTGACCTGATGATATCCGACAAATGCGCCATTCAGCCATACATAAAAACAGGAATCCACTCCCTCAAAATTCAGATGATAGGTCCGCTTATCCTCCGCTTTCTCATATATGAATTCCTTGATATAAGCACCACATGGATTATCATGAGGTACATAAGGGGGATCAAAAGGAAATGGATAACGGGTATTGGTATATTGGGCCTGATCATATCCTGTCATCTGCCAGTTGGACGGCACGGGAACCGTGTCGTAAGCATGCGCATCATAATCCGGCGCAAAAAAGTTTTCAGTACATTCATAAATGCTGGCAAAATAGCGGAACTTCCAGTCTCCATTTAAGAGAAAAAATCGATCCGTATCCCGCCGGTCTTCCCAGTTGAAATCCTCTTCAGGGGAAAAGGGAATATAATAAGCACGGCTCTCTTCCGTATTTACATCAAACACGGATAGATCTTCATAATATTTCGGAATCTGCATATTATCCTCCATCTCATTATAGTCAGTGTGATGCACCCATTCATCACGACTTCATAATAAAGGTCTGAAAAAATTATTTCAACATCAGCAAATGAAGTGGATAGTAAATGGGAGAAATCAAAGTAAATACGGGAATATCTTTCATCCCACATCTCAACTTTATTTATTAATCATAAGATGGATCATGCCAAATATCTATGTCATAAATTGATTTATATATGCATTATATGAAACACTACAAAATGTATGATATGGTGATACAGTTCAATAAAAAAACGACCCTTACAAGCATGAGGCTCATAAAAATCGCTTTTCTCTGTAGGAATTCCATCTCCTGTAAACTATAAAATGCACCTGCGCGGATTCGAACCGCGGACACCCGCTTTAGGAGTAGCACCTTTCCCCGTTATTAGCTGTAAATCTTAGTAAAGTTCAGCACCAAAAAACCCTTATTTTATGCGGGTTTGCGGGCTTTTTTCAGTCAATCATAGTCAACCTCTGTTTGGTCCAGAAAAGCACGTTTTTTACCGGTTGTATTAGCAAAAATCGCCTTTTTCAATTCGAACTCCCAATCGTTTTTGAGCCCGAAAAAAATAGGCCATTTCGGAACTGGTTCGAATTCAATATACTTCGTTGTAATCAGATTCTCGGCCACATGCGATCAAACAAAAATATGTACTATTAGACTTCACTGTTATTATACTATAGAAATTTTGATATTTCTAAGGTTTTTGGCTATAGTTGAATAAATATTTGTGCAAGCGTAGCCAGAATAATATGATTTTTGGGCCACAAAAACTATAGACCAGGAACTGTTCTTAGTTCCTGGTCTATATGTTCTCTTTTACAGATATGGGTTTTGAAGGAAATAAACATGTAAATTTGTATGTCTTCCCAATGAATTTCCATTTCTCTCTTTAATATATCTCCAAGAAGCCGGAAAACTATTCGGTACTCCGTTGACAACATCGGTGTTCAAATAATCAATGAATTTAATTTCCTGTCCCTCAAACATTTCATAAAAAGCATCTGCATATGCTTTCTTTTGCTCGTCGTCCAAGTTTAATTGATTGTACAAAGCATGATCTAAGTTACAGGACATAAAATATCCTGTATATGGAATATCATGAATGCTTGTCTGTTCCAGAAGGTAGTCCATCATTTCTCGTTTTTGATTATTCCGATCTATTATTTTCTGGGGATACTTACACGAAATATCATTTAACGAATAAAAAAACTCTGATGTTGTCCCTTTTACTATGGCTGAATCCGGAATATAAGCTCCATCCATGTCAAAAATTTGTACTATCTGCCATATATCGCTTTTCTTGAGCTTATTATCCTGAATATACGTTTTAACTTTTGAATATATAATTTCTAAGGCATTATCCTTTGTAATATTATTGTCACTTGTTATATCTCCATTAGTAAACTCAAAACGTATATTTTTATGACTATATATTTTTCTAAAAACCCGTTCCAATGCCGTTTTATCAGTATTTCCTTCTACAATAAAGAAAACTGTTTTTTTGGTTTCTGGTTTAATTCTTCCCAACAAGCACCCCTCCTTAATTATTTTCAGCTTTGTTTAAAAAGGATGCAAACTGTGGTGAAATATTAATTTCAACTTTTTGCCTTGATGAACCAGCCTTTCTAAAGGCATATCCTATTGACTGAAGGTCGGAATCATCATACAAATCTTCTTTTTGTCCGCCCAACACAACAGCTCTGATATAAAAATCACGTTTATTATTGTTCTTCTCAATTCCTTGTAATCGAATATATCGATTATCCGGGTTAACTGTCGAACATATAATATTATTAGCATCGAGCTTTTCCAGAATTCTTAAATTGTGGGAAGTAAATATAAGCTGACCTTTTGCTTCTTGTTTTAATACGCCAAGAAGTTCTCCCAGTAAATACTCAAATATTCCAGCATCCAATTCATCAACAACCAGGCAAATCTGAGCGGAATTATAAAATGCTATCAAATAATTCAATAAGGAAATGATTCTTTTGATGCCCTCGGACTCATATTTGGTTAAAAATCTTTTACCATCACGAACAGAATACACATCTATCTGCACGAACCTTCTTCCTTTATTGTCAGTCTCTTCATTGACTTTTTGTATGTCCACTTGAAGGTTAGGAACAATTGCCTTCAACGCAATATTTATAGCCTTTGTAGCATGACATAATTGTTCATACATGTCTTCTGGTATATTTGCATGTCCACTAGTAAACATCGGCAAACATCCTTGAACGATATAATTGCCCGTTTCACTGTGTACATTGACCGGTAAAAGTGCATTTGCATTAATTGCACCTAATTGATTTACTTTCACTACTTGAAAATAAAGTTTTCCAAAGTCAGAAAGACCTTTAATTATACTAAATAGTATTAGTGCCTCATCATCATTATGGGAACTATCCGCAAAGCTCTTCAATGCTACATCATTAAATAGAATTGACAAATTACGTTGCGCACAATAAATAGCCAGATTTTGAATCGAATTAATAACCTGAATATTTTTAAAGTACTTCATATAATCAGATTCTATAGCTGCAACCGCACCACTAAGAATAGCATCCGAAACATAAAATGGGTTAACAAAGCTCAATTCACGTTTTGTTTTCCAAGATGCACCTCTTCGCCAATAAACCAAGTTTTCTTGATAAACTTGTATCTTCCTCTCGGGTAAATTCTTAGATAATCTAAAACTGTATTGAGCTTTATATTTGTTTTCATTGTCATCTATGAAAAAGGTAACGCTCATAGATGTCCCATTGTTGTCATCAATCAAACCCTCGAATTCTGAATATGGGATTTCTAAGCCAGATAAAACCATTCTTAAAATATCCAGAGCTTCAATCATGGCTGTTTTTCCTGATCCGTTCTGGCCATAAAGTCCAACAATGTCATTTTCCTGTAATCTAGCTTTTTTTTCAACGCTAGAATAATTCATGTATTTTATTTCTCCATAATTGACATTTTTGAAATTATTCAGTTCTGTCTTTATAATACGTACCGTGCTCCTCGTCTCCACATTCTTCCTCCAAACCAGACATTTTGTCCATGTATCACAATATATTTCTTTTGTAAGGCACTTTAATTTTATATTGATTCCGACATTTTGTCCAGTATTATATTATATTTTAATTGTTTTTTATAAGATTTTATATATTAACGAATAACGATATGAACCACCAGCAAATAATTATTTCATGGTCTTTGCCAAAGAGCTCAATAATGCCAACAGTTCCGGATTATTAAGCAGTTTTCCTAATAGTTCAGGATCTACATTATCCGGAACTGCCATTGTATCTCTCTGCATTTCTCCGTGAATGGACGGATCCAGATTCTGCTTCCCATAAAACGCAATCCCAGGTCAGTCCCAGCATCTCACCCATACAAAGTGAACATGCAAAGGCAAGATTAATGGCAAGCTTCAGCCTGTCATCTTCACACACCTCCAACGCATGCATCATTGTCTCTGCCGTCCAGATCTCTCTATGTTTCATTTTATGTTTTGGCACAGTGGCATTGATACATGGATTTTTCTCCATCAGTTCCCATTTCACGGCCTGCTGAAAACAATTTCTTAAAAGCTTGTGCGCATCACGGATCGTACTTGTAGAAACAAATTTACTTCGAGATTTATTTGAAATGGGATTCTTAACAGAAGGTGTTTTCAAAAGCTGCTGATAATATTTCTCCATATATCTCGTATTGATATCGGATAACTTCACATCGCCCAAAATCGGCAGAATATAATTATTGATCAGAGACTTGTTTCCCTCATAAGTGGCAAGAACCCATTTGTCTTTACCATACACTTCCACATATTCCTTGATCAGTTCTCTTACTGTCGTGCATTGCGGGACAACAAATTCACCCATCTGCTGTTTGTATTCAATTTCAATCTTTCGTTTTTTTGCTTCCGCTAATGTTTTACAAGTTTCCCATTTCTGTTTTCTATTTCCTTCCTTATCTGTCTAAGCATCGTTTTTTCTCATTGCTATCTCAACTTTTTTACCGGAAAATGCGATTCCGTACCTGGCAATTTCATTGATGCCTCTATCCAGAAGGTCTGTATCATATCTTTTCGTATGAATCTGCTTCAAAGCATCTTTGGCGTTGCCGGAAAGTTCTTCCTCCGAATTCGCTGCTTTAAACTCCATAATGATTCCGGGAAGATTGTGAAGCTTCGGTTCCAACACCAGATCAAATCTCCCCTCTCCGGATTCTCTGTTGGAACGGATATAATATCTGGAAGACATTCCCGCAGCAAGACCAAGCATCATGCCATGGTAAAATCCCTCTGTTGCTCCATCGAAACAACTGATACAGCTAACCATATAATTGCGAAGAGACTCCTGAAGTTTCTTTCCATCATTCAGATATAATGCCTTTTCAAGACCGGCCATTACATTTCCATCTACGGTTCCTCTGATCCATGAAAGGATTTCTGTATTATAAACTCTCTGTATTTCCTTATTGGGCAGAGCCAGTTCCACGAAGGTTCCGAATTCGGTTTCAACAACCTCACTTACTGGTTTCAGATAGCCTGCAATCAAGAGAAAACTGAAAATTGTGTCTGTTCCATCCGTGATGTTCGGATAAATAACATCCATATTCAAAGATGCCTGCACGGTCTGTCCCTGCATAAGAGAGAAGAGATTTTCCGCGATTTCTGAAGTAAGGGATGATAAAATTTCTTTCATGATCTGGTTATCACTGGTATTGGTCCAGTAAGGTCTGGTCTGGCAGTTATTATAAAAATAATTTGCCACAGACCATGGATTATAGATTTCTGTATTTCCGAAACGATATCCGTCATACCATTCACGAAGTGATTTCATTTTACCATTCTGACCGTAATATGCAGCCATCTCCTGTACTTCGCTATCAGTAAAGCCAAAATATTCGCTGTATTTTTCATCCAGAACAGAATTCACAACAGGATTATTCAGTCCGCTGAACAGATTTTCTTTCGAAACACGAAGGATACCGGTAAGAACAGCAAATTCGAGAGAAGCATTATCTTTTAAGCCTCCGGACATGAAATTTCTCATGAAGTTAATCACTTCATTATAAAAATTTCTCGAATGTCCCTGCTGGATTGGCGTGTCATATTCATCAATCAGAACAATCACTTTAGAATGATGATGTTTTTCCAACATACGTTCCAGATTCAAAAGAGCCCTGGTATATTCCACTTCATTCAGCTGATCCGACTGCATTTTTAACAGGTAGGTCTGCTCCACGGGATTTAGACTACTGCTGGTAAACAATTCACTGTGACGCATATATTCATCACGGATTACATTCTTAATCGCTTCAAATGTACTGTCCCAATCATTAAATTTTGCATCTTTAAAAGTTATGGATATCACAGGATAGGTCCCTTGGAGCTTTTGATATTTTTCTCCACATTTCCAGATTTTTTTATCTCTAAAGTAAACAGATGTATCCTCCTCTGTCTTCTCAAAATAACTTTTAAGCATATCAAGATTCAATGTTTTGCCAAATCTTCTCGGTCTGGTAAAAAGAATAACCGGAACCTTATCATCAATCAGGTCGCGGATCAACAAGGTTTTATCTACATAATAGCTATTCCTGACAATATCGATATATGAAGTGTTACCAACTGCACAGGCAAGAATTTCATGCCCTTCATTTTTCCCATAGACAGTTCCTTTATATGCAAGCACAGAAGCCTCCGGAATCTTCCAGTCACGTCCTTCTTTTCTCGCTCCCGCAAAGGTATTCTTATTACACAGCCCAACTACTCTCCTGGTTGATAAATCAAGCATTTCAGCTGCATCTTTTGTTGAAATATATTTAATATCAGTCATACTGGCACTCCCTTTCGGAAATATTATACACTTTTTCGGAAATATATACAATTTCATTTCCGTTTTTTTAAATTATTTCCGAAAAAAATCCGTCTGTCTCAGATATAATAACTGAAGCAGACGGAGAATAAAGAATTCCATGATTCTGTATTTGATTATTTCAACTCTCTACACCACAGCTTCCACCAACGTATGCTTCTTAAAATGCCGTTCCATTACACCCACGGTTTTATTTTTATTAAAATTAAAACTGAGCATATAACCTCTTTCCAGGTTATAGTCTTCCAGATAACTGATCAGCTGCTGCTCTCCTCTGCTGTTATATTCATCCCCATGCCAGATCTTCATCTCGATCACATACTGTTTTCCCTTATAATCGATGATCAGATCGGTTCGCCCCATGCTGCGAGTCCTGGATTCAATGTAATAATGCCCGGTTCCATTGATCAGCGGCCGGATATAAAGAAGGAATAATTTTCTCCCGTTTTCTTCGATAAAAGCATCGGTATCCTTCCCATATACATCAATAAAATGCTCCACGAATTTAGTCAGGATCCGTTTCATATCCAATTCATCTCCCTTGATAAACTGAATCTTGCCATCCTGTCCCGCATGATATGTCCTGCTTTCCAGTGCTTCCTCTGCAATAAAAAGATTATACAGCCAGATTTCAAAGATGCGGTTTGCCACAGCAACCTGACCATCTTCATTTTTTAAAAAGCCAAACATGAAACCTATCGATACTAACTCCGTAGCAAGATTAAAAGGAATACTCTTTCCACAGAACAGGATCTCATGAAGAATATTTTCAAGTACAGGATAATCTTTTAATTTCTTTGCGATATCATCAAACAGGGCATTGGTTTCATATACCAGGGTGTTGACTGCATCCAGAAACCCTTCATGTGACCAGGCAGTATGGCCCTTTGCATCAGACTCCATCTTATCAAGGATCTGACATAGTCTGGAAACAAGATACGGATACCCGTCAGTATAGTCATAAATTTCCTGCGCCATATCTGAGAGATTCATTCCGGTTTTATGATCCGCCTCATAATCCTTCAGCATTGCTGCAATCTGTAGCGCAGAAAAACTCATATCAATATCAAAATCTGCAGCAATGTTCCAAGGACTGTTATCCTTGTGCTCATCCTCCGATCGCATCTTACGTTTCAGATTCTTGATATCATAAACACCGGCCAAAATTACTGTCTGGAATGTTGCAAATCGGTTTCGGTTGATATAATAGCCTCGCAGTTGTGCCAGGAAATCAAGGAAAACCTGATTATTCGTCGCACTATCAACCTCATCGATCATAAGTACCATTGGCTTTGATACTTTGTTACAGAGGGTGCTGATTGCCTGAAATAATTCCACCAGTTCAAATTGGTCCCCATCTTCCTTATAGGCCTCTTGAAATTCTGTTATTGCATCCTGGTTGACCTTCTTCTTACTTTCCGGATTCACACGAAATGAATTCGTAAAGGCCTTCGCAAAGGCAATCGAAAAACTATTCTCGTTCTTAAACTTTGCGTCACTCATCTGCATCTGAAAATCCATGCTTACTACAAAATAATCATGATTAAGATAATCATACAGAGCCTGCAGGGTTGTGGTCTTTCCAAACTGTCTGGCACGATTGATCGTAAAATATTTTCCATCGTCCACCAGTTTTTTCACCTGTGCCAGTCTCTGATCCAGATCTACCATATAATGCTCGTTTGGTAAACAAACGCCAGTCGTATTAAATGAGCGGTTTTTTCCAGCACTTCCCACCTTATTTCCCACTTTTTCATAAACAGACTCTTCGGGAATCATCCAACGATTCCCTTGTTTATAAGCTCCCGGCATCTTATGATCATTGCAAAGTGAGTTGATATATCTCTTTGTTCGTCCTAAAATAGTCGCCGCTTCCAATGAAGTCATGTATTTCATGTCATTTCACCTCGCTTTTATGATTCTTAATTCCAGTATAATGCACAATTCCCACTTTTTCAATAATCACTTCCCATTTCTCACTTTTTTTAATTTTTAGAAAAGGGGACCACCATACTGTCTTTAAAGCCTTATCTTCGTTAATTTTACAGACTCCCAAAAAAAAGAAGAAGCAATCCGTTTTTCTAATGTTTTAAAACGAGATTGCTTCTTCAACAAATGCACCTGCGCGGATTCGAACCGCGGACACCCGCTTTAGGAGAGCGGTGCTCTATCCAGCTGAGCTACAAATGCATAGATGAGATCCGGATGACAGGTCGTCTGTCCGGACTCATCTATTATACGATACTTTTCTCTGTTTGTCCAAGACATTTTGCATCCTTTTGTCCAAGACATTTTGCATTCTTTTTTCCAGAATATTTTGCATTCTTGACATGATTAAAATTAGCTGATAGCATATTTTTGATTCATGACGAGGAAATATAATTTTTACTTCCCTGTCATGCAGAATCTTATTCTTTTTACATTTATCTCATGTCAGGATTATAAGATGAATGCGAGATAGATGATAAATCATATAAAACAACCATGCGACTTTCGTCGCGCCACAGTATATGAAATCACCAGGAGGAATTATCATGATAAGATGCAGAAAAGGCTTGAAGTCATTTTTATCCTGTTCTGCCCTATTACTTCTGCTTAGCGGATCACTTCTCCCGCTGACCGGATGTAAAGGGACACAAACTACGACACAAGCAACGACGGCTACAACACAAAGTTCTGCGGAAGCTACGACACTAAGTTCCGTAGAAGTCACAACACAAGCGATCGATAGCCTGAGCTCTGAGAGCTCCACAGGAATCACTACAGATAATACGGTAACAGGCGATCTTGCCAGTCTGGACTACAGTGACAGCACAAACTGGGCTTACCTGGGTGAGAGCGTTGAGGAGTCAGACAAGGCGATCGATGTATTTTTCATCGCCCCGACCAACGTCATGGGAGATGAGGATCACTTGATGGCGGATCTGAATGATGAGAATGACAAGAAGAGAATCCTTGCGGCCATCGGCATGCAGACCGGCATCTATAATGAGACAGGTCGTTTCTATGCCCCTTATTACAGACAGATCACCATGAAGGCCTACGAGGCATCTGCTGAGGATAATGAGGCTTATCTGCAGGCTGCTTATCAGGATGTTAAGGAGGCATTTGACTGGTATATGGAGAATGAAAATGACGGCCGGCCATTCATCATCGCCGGCTTCTCTCAGGGTGCGGATCATGGCAAGAGACTGCTGAAGGAGTATGGTGCTGATTCTGATTTCGCTGAGAAACTGGTTGCCGCTTATCTGATTGGATGGAGAGTGACGGACGACGATCTGCAGGAGGCTCCTTATCTAAAGATGGCCCAGAGTGAGACCGATACCGGAGTCATCATTGCATTTGACTGTGAGGCAGAGGATGTGGACGATACTCTGGTCGTACCTAAGGGCAGCTTTACTTATTCCATCAACCCTCTCAACTGGAAGACGGATTCCACTCCTGCTAGCAAGGAGGAGAATCTGGGCTATGTCTATCCGGCATCGGACGGAAGCGTGAAGAAAGAGATCCCGAATCTCTGTGGTGCTGTCATTGATCCCGAGCGCGGTACCATCAAGGTGAATGATGTGAGTCCGGAGGATTATCCGGCGATCCTGTCCATCTTCCCGGAGGGTTCCTACCATATCTATGATTATGAGTTCTATTACCGTAATCTCCAGGAAAATGTAAAGGTCCGCACAGAAAGTTATCTTCAGGAGCAGTAATATCTGAAAAGAAAAACCTGAGGATTTCATTGATTGATGATTCCTCAGGTTTTTTGATTATATTCATATTCCCATATGGTATATAGACGCTCTTCTCTGCTAAGAATATGGTCTGCATTGGTCATGAAATAATGGAGAAGCTTAATATTCCAAGGCCGGTATTATAACTGATCCATCTGTCCCTGCATCCAGATATGCCCCTTCCATCTGCGGCCCTTCATGGGGATGCCGAGTAGATTCTTCTTATTGATCATGACCTCGAACTCGATCGAATTGCAATTCAGTGACATATAGTAGAGCTCTTCTCCTGTCAGGCGATTCTTCATCTCATTCACTTCCGTAATCTCTGCCAGAACAGCATATTTATCACACTCTACGGTATGTGGCATGAAGTAGGAATTCACGATGGTGAAGATATCTTCCAGTCTGGAGCGGATATTCACCTGGGTAAAGGTTGTCATATCATCGATCGTCAGCTTCTCCATGGCCTCCACATTGCCGGACTTGGCAGCATCGATCATGACATTTCTTCTCTCATTTTTTTTGCGCTCATCCCGAGCGGTGTATTCATCCCTTTCAATTGGCAGCAGGACCACTCCATCGGTAGCCAGACCGGATAAGGTGACGCAATTCAATGCATTTGCATCCAGTCCATAGTCGCACATTCTGCGATAATCTAAGGGATTATTGACGGAAAAGATCAGGGGGATACCGATGTTATTATCGTCACAATATCCAAAGTATCCTTCATGGTCGGAGCAATGATCCACATCAAATTTCTCATTAAATAAATAATTACTTCCTTTTACATAAGGATAGAAGGAATCAATATCACTGTCCTCTTCTGTTGCCCCTACCTTGATCAGACAGAGACCAAAGCACTCACCGTAATCCTTCTCATAGACATAATAATTCTCATCATCATCCATCACATGGACTTCTTTTCTGGTCGGAGATTCCAGGACCTGTTTTTTTAACTCTCTTATTCTCTTATTGCTCTGATATTCGCTGAATCCTATGCTCTTCAGATAATTATGCATCCTGTCCTCCTCCTACATAGACTAACACAAAAAATATAGAACGATTCTTCCGATTTTGCAAGGATATTTTCCGTGATAATCGATAAAAGCTGATATTTCATGAATCCATTTCCTTTAGATTGTCAGGACTTCATGAATATCAGCTTTTATAATTCATCATTTTTGTTGCATTGTATACTTTTTGTATTTTTTCTTATATTTTATTATATTATATACTCCCTGTATTATTTATCATATTTTGTCAAATTATATGTTTTTATGATAGCAGCCAGGTGTTTAGAATAATATTTACTGGTTGCGTAGCCTCCTTTTTGTATGATGGAAAGCTGTTTTTTGTAGCTGGTCGTCGCTGTGATTCCTTTATAGCGGGTAGATCCGTCATCTTTTTTTGAATTGATCAGATAGGCGGAATGGTCTGCGATAGACTGAGCCAGACTGTTATATTTTCTGAAATAGGCTGTAATATAATATTTCTTCGTACCGTTTTTGTACTCTGCAGTCCTCTTCTTATATGACATTCCGGTCCACAGGCTGCCCTTCCAGGTATTATGGGATATTACTTTTTTCATACCGAAGAGATTATTTGCCTTCTGGCATAATTCCGACTGTCCGTATCCTGTCTCCAGATATGCCTGTGCGATCGTTACAGATGCCAGGATTCCGCTTCTGTGATAGTCTTTCTGTGCCAATGGTCCGATATATTTGATAAATGCAGACGTACTCATTCCCTTCAATACTTTGGCAGTGGCCAACTTCTTTTTAGTCAGCTTGCTTGTCAGGACATAGGCCTTCTGTCCCTTGTATAATATCTTAGTATAACTTCCCTTCTGTCCGGTACAGGTTAATTTCTGTCCGATCTTATAGATCTTGACTGTTTTGGAGCTTGTGCTGGTTCCCTCCCGGGCAGTTGCAAAGTTGGACTTTACATACATATTATATTCTTTGGCTTCTACCTTCTGTTTACTGCTGATGCATATGACGCATAGCAGAAGACATAGCATTAGATGTATTCTTCTTTTCCTTGTTTTCATCTTTCTCTCTCTTTCTTGTCTTTGTCTATAGTACACTCTTCCTAATCGTGTTTCTTATAACAGAAAAGAAGTGTACTTCCACATAAGTATATGTCTGCACACTTCTTTTTATTGCGTTTTATTTCCGGATCTCAGTCAGGATCTGTTTTTATCCCTTCCTTTTCTGCCGGTGATTCCTATAAATCTGCTCTTATTTCTTCTCCTCAGCAGTCAGCTCTGCTTCAGGCTTGCCGTAATTTAATGCCATATTCAGTGCGATCTCTTCTTCCTGCGCCAGGGCAATCTCACATACTCCCTGTTTTATCTCCTTCATATAGACATGACAGCCAGCACGATTATGAATGGTATTCAGGATAAAGCCTGTATCTTCACAATTCAGCATAGCCAGACAGAAGCTAAGGGTACCGCCACTTACATTTTTCTCGATGCTAAATGCATCATATCGATAGATACCGATCTTATTATAGCTTTTTCTTACCTGATTATAGATAATCGCGATCTGGTCATCATTATCCTTCTGACCGACCTTCAGATCATCGATCTCACGAAATCTCTTATATATCGTATATTCCAGGGATTTACCGCTCTCTCCGGTCATGAACTCCACATATCTCTTTCTCATCTTCAGATAGTCCAGAAGTAAGAAGAATAATGTAATTAACATAACGACAAAGATCACACTGACGAATACGATAAATACATCCAGCTTCACATTAAAAAACACCAGTATTTTACTATCCATAGATTTCTCTCCATCTCTTTTTTTATTTGCTCTTCCTGCTGTTCCGATCCCTTCGGACAGCTTCTTTTATATATTAACATTTTTTTCGTAAGAATGGTAGAGCTTAGTTCGATATACTTTGAATCATATCGATGATTCTTTCCAGTTCGTCTTTGGAGTAATACTCGATTTCTATGTGTCCTCGATTATTTTTTTTATTTTTTATGGTGACTTTGCTTCCGATGATTTCTTTCATGCGATTTTCAAAAAAGGAATACATCTCTTTATCTTCTTGATTTTCCGAATTCTCTGTATCCGGATCCGATTTCTTTTCTGATAATTTTTTTACCATTTTTTCGGTATCTCTGACACTAAGATTATCGTCCAGGATCTTCAGGGCCAGTTCATATTGCTCTTCCTGATTCTCTAATCCTAAGAGAGTTCTTCCGTGACCGCTTGAGATCAGATTCTCCAGAATCATTTTCTGTACTCTGTCATCTAATTTTAGCAGACGCATGGTGTTGGTAATCGCTGTTCTGCTCTTGGATACACTGGCTGCAATCTCGTCCTGCTTGAGACCATACTCTTTCTTAAGCTGTTCATACGCTTTCGCTTCTTCGATGGCATTTAAATCCTCTCTCTGAATATTTTCAATCAGTGAGATTTTCAGTGTTTCCTTCTCATCAAATGAACGGACAATGACCGGAATCTTCTTTAAGCCTGCCTTTTTACTGGCTCTCCAGCGTCTCTCACCAGCTATGATCTCATAGAAGCCCTCTTTTTCCTGTACCAGTAATGGTTGAATCACTCCATACCTCTTAATGGAATCGGCTAATTCTTCTATAGCATCTTCATCAAAGATACTTCTCGGCTGGGAGCGATTGGGTTCTACTTTCTGTATGTCTACCTCTATGATATCCTCCGTCTTTTTTCCTTTATTTTTCTTCCTGGTCTGATCTGTCAGCTTGTCCGAAGAATTATTATCCTCCGATACAGTTGATGACTTTCCAGCCTTTGATTTTACTGATGATTTATTACTTGTGGATGTGGTTGAAGGTTCCCCATCCTTCCTCTCTACAGATGAATCAGATGCTTTATCTGCTGATGTTTTTATTTCCGATTTTTCTTTCGATGTGGCCCTGGTCGCCTCCTTCCCGGCTATGTCAGATGTGCCACTCGGAATCAGCATATCAAGTCCTCTTCCCAGACCTCTTTTTCTGGCCATATTCACTATCCTTTCTATATATCAAGACTTACTCCTGTCCTCTATCAAGACTTACTCCTGTCCTGTGTCATGCCTTTCTTCTGTCTTGTATCAGGACTTACTCCTGCCCTGTATCAAGACTCATTTTTACACTTGGAGTAGATCATGGATGAAACTTCCAACTCCGGAAGGAAGTTACTCCGCATCTCTTAATTCCATCTCATAATTCTCTATCACTTCATCTGCCAGCAAAGCATATGCTTCCGCTCCACTGGACTTGCGATCATAGAGATTGATTGGCAGACCATGACTTGGTGCTTCTGCCAGTCTTACATTTCTTGGAATGATCGTCTTATAGATGCTATATTGCAGGTTATCCTTAACATTTTCCACTACCTGCAGAGACAGATTCGTTCTGGCATCATACATAGTAAATACTACGCCTTCTATATGCAGCGATGGATTTAAATTCTTCTGAATTAAATTGATGGTATAAATTAATTGAGATAAACCATCCAGTGCATAGAATTCACATTGAATCGGAACCAATACCGCATCGGATGCTGTCATGGCATTTACCGTCAACATCCCCAATGCCGGAGGACAATCCAATATGATAAAATCATATCTGTCTCTTAATGGTGATAATTTTTCTTTCAGGATATGCTGTATACTTCCTTCTCCCTGGGTAATCAGTTCAATCTCTGCTCCTGCCAGATCACGATTTGCCGGAATCAGATCCAGGCCTTCTATCATATCTGCCATGGATATAATGGCTTCCTCCGCACTGATCTCCCCAATCATCATCTCATAGGTTGTATCTTCGAGCTCATTTTTATCTAATCCGAATCCGCTCGTTGTATTTCCCTGAGAATCCATATCAACCAGTAAAACTTTCTTTCCTTTTTCTGCTAAACACGCTGCCAGATTAATGGAAGTTGTCGTTTTACCTACGCCACCTTTTTGATTTGCTATAGCAATTATCTTGCCCATATATTATTTTAACCTCCATATACGTATGATGACCTGCGATGCTGTGCAAGCCGCATCACAGTTTTTATCTTTTTATTCATACCTTATCCTTTGCAACATTCGCTCTCCGAAGAATTATTATAACACATCTTTCTGCTAATTACATTCTAATGTTTCACGTGAAACATTGATTTTTCTATTTACTATATTTACAATTCTTTTCTTGCTGTGATATCATACTTACGCGCATTCGTTATACATGCGTTTTTCTGACATTATAAATTAGAAAATGGAGTTTACTATAATGAAGAAGAGAATAAGAAATATCATTTTACTGTTTCTATTTATTACATTATCTGCTACTTTCCAAAATCTTGGAATGAAAGCCAATATCGGTGTATGTGCTGTTTGGGATTGTTTAAGTATGAATGTATATGAATTGACTGGTCTTAAGGTTGGCACCTTTGGTATGATTATGAATCTAAGTCTGGTTGGCCTACAGATTATGATACTGCGAAAAGATTTTCCACCAATCAGATTGCTTCAGATACCGATTTCATTTGTCTTTGGATTTGTTACAAATATCGTATATTATCATATCTTTTCCATGTTTGAAATTCATTCTTATCCCCTCAGACTTCTATGCTGCATTTTATCTTATGTTGGTTTAGCATTTTGGACTGCAGGAAATACTTACTTGAATATTGCGCAGACTCCTACCGAAGGCACCTGTTATGTATTAAATAAGAAATACGGTTTTAATTTCTCTGTCCTAAGATTTTTACCGGATTTCATATGCATCAGCCTATCACTGATTTTATCACTGGTATTCGGATTAAGTTTTAAGGTTCGAGAGGGTACGATTCTTGGCATGTTTATTTTAGGTCCTATGATGGGATATTTCATGGAACATTTCTGGAAGAGCAGACTTGATCCGGGATTATAAACATCTGCAGCTTCCATGTGCCTTCCTTCTATAGACCTGACAAGACCTGACAAAAAAATGTTTCACGTGAAACATAACACGTGAAACATTTTTTTACATATAATCAATTACGTTGCTACCCGCCAGCATACATATCTGTTTAATATATCCCTACCGTAGGATATAGTAGTAGATATAGTAGTAGATATACTTTACATCTGTTCCGGACATTCGATTCCCAGAAGATCTAATGCGGATTTAATCACATTCATAGTCAAACCTACCACTTTCAGTCTGGCAAACTTAACATTTTCATCTTCTACATTAATCTGACAATCATGATAGAACTTATTAAAATGCTGAGCTACAGATACTGCAAATCTGGCGATCATAAACGGTTCAAATTTATCTGCAGCATCTTTCACAACATCCGGGAATCTGGCCATGTCCTTAAGCAGACTCATGGTAGCATCATCCGTTAATACACTGTAGTCTATGGTCTCCGGAATCTGAATCTCACCTACTTTACGGAAGACACTGGCACATCTGGCATAGGTATACTGAACATAAGGACCTGTCTCTCCGTCAAAGTTAAGAATCTTATCCCAGTTAAAGATAACATCTTTGATACGCTGATTATAGAGATCATTGAAGAGAATGGCACCGATACCAACCTGTCGAGCTACCGTATCCTTGTCCGGAAGCTCCGGATTCTTCTCATTGATAATCTCTTTAATCTTCTCGATGGATGTCTGAAGGATCTCTTCCGCATAGATGACATTACCATTACGAGTGGACAGCTTACCGCCTTCCATGCTGACCAGACCATATGGTACATGGGTCAGCTGATCAGACCAGTCATATCCCATTAATTCGATTACCTTAAATACCTGTGCGAAATGCAGCTTCTGCTCTAAGCCTGTAACATAGATACACTTGGAGAAATCATAAGTTCTCTTACGATATAATAAAGCTGCCAGATCTCGTGTAGCATAGATACTGCTGCCGTCTTTTTTGGTAATCAGGCATGGAGCCATATTATATTCATCTAAAGGAACGATATTCGCGCCTTCACTTGGAACGAGCAGCTTCTTTTCAGTAAGAATATCCACGATCTCCTGGGTTTTATCTCTGTAGAAGCTCTCACCGGTAAAATGATCGAACTCCATACCCAGTAAGTCATAGATACGACGATACTCTACCAGACTGATGTCCACAAACCACTGCCAGATGGACAGAGCCTCTTCATTTCCTCTCTCCATCTCTGCAAACCATTCTCTGGCCTGATCATTCAGGGTCGGATCCTTCTCTGCCTCTGCATGGAACTTAACATAAATCTTCATGAGCTCAGCGATACCGTTTTTCTCCACTTCTTCTTTGCTGCCCCACTTCTTATAGGCAACAATAAGCTTACCAAACTGTGTACCCCAGTCACCCAGATGGTTGATTCGCTCCACCTTATAACCCATCTTGGTAAAAATCTTATAGAGAGCATTACCAATGATGGTTGTACGCAGATGACCTACATGGAAATTCTTTGCCACATTCGGAGAAGAATAATCGATACAGATGGTTTTGCCACAGCCTTCCTCAGAAGATCCGAACTTATCCTGGGAGATTGTCTCTGTAAGCATCCTGGCATATTCCACCTGAGCCATAAAGAAATTAATATAACCACCAACATTCTCCAGCTTCTCAATTACAGGATATGCTTTGGCTTCAATCTGATTCTTAATATCTTCCGCGATCATGTTTGGTGCTTTGCGATATACCTTAGCTAACTTAAAGCATGGAAATGCGTAATCTCCCATATTCGCTTTTTTAGGTACTTCTAATAAGCCTTCGATCTCTTCTCTATTTAAATCACTGATATTCTCTGATAATATATCGATTAATTTATTCTTCATTTATTATTCTCCTTTTTGTATTATATCTTTTATTCCATATGATCCATCTCTTTCTGGATGGATTCCATCTCCAGTAAGAGATCTTTAATCTCGTTAAGCATAGACTGATGCTGTTCTACCTGGCTTTCCAGTCTTCTGAGATCCGAAGTCAGCTGCCTGATCTTCTCATCCTTCTGATCCTCTTCAATTCCTGCCAGATTCAGTGGAGAGAAATAACGACGGGTGTCCTTCTGATTGGAAGCTTTAAATAATTTTTTATCTTTTTGCTCTAATTCAAACTTTATCTCCAGGATCTCGTTCTCCAATCCATCCTTCGTCTCAGAGATAGCCACATATTCTGAAGACATATGACGCTTCAGTCGGTCATATAACACAGTAATCCGGTTCTTTATATTTGCTTCTTCCTTAAAAGAGAACGCATTCTTTAAATTATCTGTATTTGCCATAAATATATCCTTATATTTTCTGATATCTTTGTCAGATGAGGCAGGTAAAATAATACTCAAAAACGACTTTCCGTTCTTGCTGTGGTATACACATCCTATTTTAGCTTGCCTTATTATGTATTATATAATTTAAAGTTCCATTATTACAGCTTTTACTATTTAGATTGATGATAAAGCAGAATGTTTCACGTGAAACATTTTCACCAAAACATATGTTCTGTTGGGTAAGCATGCATCCTGCAACTTCACCATTGGATATCATACGCGTTTCGGAATTACTTCGCTGCAAGCAGCTGCACGCATACAAAGATCCACCGGATTACCGCAAGGAATCCTTCGAATGCTTTACATACTTATAAGGGACTCCTGGATGGTACACCGGCCTTTCTGGGATAGAGCTTAGGGGTGCCCTTACATTTCCTTATCTTAATCAGCAGACGTTCCGAATCGTCTCCATCCAATTGGAAATGTTTCTGCTCCTCAATCTTACAGCCCAGTACCTTAAGACAATTCTCAGCAGACTGAATCTCCTCCTGTCCCTTCTGGGATTTATAAGAGACAAAATAACCATTCGTCCTCACGAAAGGAATACAGTATTCTGTGAGGGTACTGAGATTGGCCACCGCTCTGGATACACAGAGATCATATCGTGCACGATGATTTTTATCTCTGGCCAGATCCTCTGCCCTGCCATGTACCGCAGATATCTTGTCTAATCCCAGGGCATCGATCACCTCGTTCAGAAAGCGGATCCTCTTCTGTAAGGAATCCAGGAGGACAAACTCGATCTCCGGATAGGCAATCTTCAGCGGAATTCCCGGGAATCCGGCACCGGTTCCTATGTCGATGATGGAATGAACCTGACCCATATCCATCACCTTCGCACAGGATAAGCTGTCAAGAAAATGCTTACTGATCACCTGGTCCTCTTCTGTAATAGCCGTAAGATTCATCACCTTATTCTTCTCTACCATCATCTGATAAAAGAGATCGAACTGTTTCAGCTGTCTCTGGCTTAGGAGCAGCCCCATCTCTTCTGCCTTAAGCTTCAGCTTACTCTGGAAATGAAGATTCTCCTGATAATTCTGATTATAGTCCAACATCTTCTACTCCTGTGGGATGTGCATCCCTCTGATTCTTCTGATAATTTAATTGATGCAGATAGATGACCAATACGGAGATATCCGACGGAGATACGCCGGAGATACGGGAAGCCTGACCGATGGAATGCGGACGCACCAGATTCAGCTTCTGTATGGCTTCCGTACGCAGATTCTGTACCTCTTCATAAGAGATATCCTCCGGAATCAGGCGATTCTCCAGTTTCTTAAACTGTTCTACCTGCCTGGTCTGTCTTGTAATGTAGCCTTCATATTTCAGATCTATGGTAACCTGTTCGATCACTTCTTCCTCCAGGCCCGGGCGGTCCGGATCGATATCTGCCAGACTATCATAATCCAGCTCCGGACGCTTGAGGAGCTCTGCCAGAGTGGAAGAAGTTTTTAAAGGAGTACTTCCGCAAGCTTCCAGTAAAGCCTGTACCTTCTGGTTGGCACCGATCGGGGTGGACTTCAGACGCTTCGTCTCCTCAGCAATCTGCTCCTTCTTCTTCAGGAATCTGTCATATCTGTCCTGCTCGATGAGACCGATCTGATAACCGATCTCCGTCAGACGCATATCGGCATTATCCTGGCGCAGAAGCAGTCTGTACTCTGCACGGGAGGTCATCATACGATAAGGCTCATGATTCTCCTTCGTTACAAGGTCATCGATCAATACTCCGATATAGGCCTGGGATCGATCTAAGATCAGCTGTTCTTTCTCCTGACAGAAGAGAGCTGCATTAATTCCTGCGATCAGTCCCTGGGCTGCTGCTTCTTCATAGCCGGAGCTGCCGTTAAACTGACCACCGGAATAGAGTCCGCTGATCTTCTTGAACTCCAGAGTAGATTTCAACTGGTTTGGATTAATACAATCATACTCGATGGCATAGGCATTTCTTATAATCTTAACATGCTCCAGACCCTTTACGGTACGGTACATCTCATACTGAACATCCTCCGGTAAGGAGCTGGACATACCGCCTACATACATCTCATTGGTATATTCACCTTCCGGCTCGATAAAGAGCTGATGACGATTCTTATCGGCAAAGCGTACCACCTTATCCTCGATGGAAGGACAATATCTCGGCCCCGTACCTTCGATAATACCGGCATAGATTGGGGAACGATCCAGATTATTCCGGATAATCTCATGGGTCCTCTCATTGGTGTAGGTCAGCCAGCAGGAGATCTGTGGCCGACGGATATCTTCCTCCTTATTGGTGAAGGAAAACGGAACGATCTTCTCATCACCAAACTGCTCTTCCATCACAGAGAAATCAATACTTCTCTTATCAATACGGGCCGGCGTTCCTGTCTTAAAACGATATAACTCGATACCATGATCCTTTAAGGACTGACTCAGATAATTCGCTGCCTGCAGACCATTTGGTCCGGTATAATTAATGGTCTCGCCATAGAGGCATCTGGCCTTCAGATAGGTACCGGTACAGATAACCACGGCCTTGGCATGATAGATGGCACCGGAATATGTTTTAACCCCGGCGATCCTGCCATCCTCCACGATCAGCTCTGTCACCTCAGCCTGACGTAAGGTGAGATGATCCGTATTCTGCATGGTGTAACGCATGGTCATGGAATAACGGTCCTTATCTGCCTGCGCCCTGAGAGAATGGACTGCCGGTCCCTTGGATTTATTCAACATCTTGGACTGTATATAGGTTTTATCGATATTCTTTCCCATCTCGCCGCCCAGGGCATCGATTTCTCTCACCAGATGTCCCTTGGAACTGCCGCCGATATTGGGATTACATGGCATAAGTGCCACGCTATTCATGCTAACCGTAAAGATGATCGTCTCACAGCCTAATCTGGCAGCTGCCAGTGCAGCCTCACATCCGGCATGACCTGCACCGATGACCACGACATCGTAATATTCTTCGACTGTTCTCATCTTATCCTCCTTTTATTTCCCGGTACAGAACCTGGAGAAGATCTCATTTACCAGATCCTCCTCCAGTGACTCCCCAACGATACTGCCCAGACTCTCATAGGCATTCATCATATCTATGGTGAAGAAATCCTCCGGCATCCGGTCAAGGATACTGGACTGAACCATCTTAAGGCTCTCCAGCGCCTCCTCCAGAGCATTCTTATGTCTTGCATTGGTGATATAGAAATCCTGTGTTTCATCTATTCTACCATGAAACATCATCTTTTTTAATTCATTTATAAAGAGATCGATCCCTTGATTGTACTTGGCAGATATCATGATACAAGGGGTATCCTCCTCCAGGTATGGACCGATGCTGTCCCGGTCCCATGCTTCTCCCAGGTCCGACTTATTCAGAAGGATGATCTTCCTTCTCCCTCTGATCTCTGATAAGATCTGGATATCCTCCCGGCTGATGCTGTCTGCCATATCCATGATGAAGAGGATCAGGTCGGCCTGCGCAATCTCTCTGCGAGCCTTCTCTACCCCTATCTTCTCCACCTTATCCTCTGTCTCATGAATCCCGGCCGTATCGATGATATTCAAGGTAATCCCATCGATGGTTACCGATTCTTCCAGCGTATCACGTGTGGTACCTGCCACATCGGTGACGATGGCTCTCTCTTCTCCCAGGAGAACATTTAAAAAGGATGACTTGCCGGCATTCGGTTTGCCGACGATACAGGTTCTGATGCCTTCCGAGATAAATCTGCCATCATCATAGGAAGCCAGCATCCTCTCATCCGTGTCGATCCAGTCCGCTACATGCTGAGCTAACTGATCCGCATAACCATCCAGACTGATATGCTCCGGGTCATCAAGGGCCGACTCGATATAGGCGATCTGGTACAAGATATCCTCTCTTAAGGTCTTAATCTTCTCTGACAGATTGCCCTTCATCTGCAGGATGGAATTCCTGCGGGAGGCATCATTCTTCGACTCGATCAGATCCATGACTGCCTCTGCCTGGGACAGATCGATACGGCCATTCAGAAAGGCTCTCTTGGTGAACTCACCCGGCTCTGCCGCCCGGGCACCTTGCCGGAGGATCAGACTGAGGATCCGGTAAACCACCTGAACACCACCATGGCAATCGACCTCAACCACGTCCTCTCTGGTATAGCTGTGAGGCGCTTTCATAATCAGTACGATGCACTCATCTATGATCTCCTCGTGATCCTTGATATATCCCAGATAGATCCGATGGCTGTCCCAATGTCCCGGTCCGTATTTCTTATTATATGGTTCAAATATATTGTCGAGGATTCTTAAAGTATCCTCTCCGCTGATTCTTATCTTACCGATTCCTGCATTCGATACCGATGTGGCAATCGCTGCAATCGTATCGTACTCTCTGATCATAATGCACCATTCCTTCTATATGCTCCTGTGATCTAAGTATCATCTCTTCTGTCCATCCTATAAGGTGTAACTCCCATGACCATGGGGGACACACCTTATAAGACCACAAGATTGCTTCTCTGACTGAAAAAGGAAATGTACCATCGACACATTTTCTGCAGACTATTACGAATGAAAAACAGGATGCCTAAAAATTCGATGTGAATTTTTAAACATCCTGATTCTTGCAAATGAATTATCTATCCTTTTTCAGCATGATAACTACTCTACGATACGGTTCCTCGCCCTCACTCTTGGTGCAGACATATCTGTCATTCTGAAGAGCAGAGTGGATCACACGTCTCTCGTAAGGATTCATCGGCTCCAGAGAAACGGTCTTCTTGCTGCGCTTTACAGAGTATGCAATCTTTTTAGCCAACTTCTCTAAGGTAACCTTTCTTCTCTCGCGGTAGTTCTCTGTATCCAGCTTGACACGGATATAGGACTCACTCTCACGATTAACAAAAAGGCTGATAAGATACTGGAGAGAATCCAGTGTCTGACCTCTCTTGCCAATCAGAATACCCATATCAGGACCGGACAGGTCGATATCCATGATATTCTCTTCTTCTTTATAATCGATAGCCACCTTGGTCTCAACCTTCATCGCTGCAAAAAGCTCATCGCAGAACTCCTGGGTTCTCTCCAATAATGACTTCTGAAGTGTCACGCGGATCACAGCCTGTTTTACATTGAACAGACCAAGGAATCCGGCACTACCTTCTTCAATAACTTCATAGTTTAATTTATCGCTTGGCATTCCGAGCTCGAGGGTAGCTGCTGTGATCGCATCCGCTACGGTCTTGCCCTTAAATTCCATAACTTCCATTATTGATTTCCTCCCCTGGCGTTCTTCTTATTATATTCCTGAACGCTGTAAGCAGCTTTTCCGATCTCCCCAAGCTTATCGTAGGCAACCTTCTTGCCATCATTCGGATCTGCGATAACCTTGGTCTTAATGGCAGCATTTCCCTTGATGGTATGATACTGTTCATTCACATAGCTATGCTTCACACCTTCGTTGGTCTCTTCCTTGCCTGAACCGGCTAAGCTATCTTTCATGCGCTCCGTGATCGTCTTCTTGCCACTGGCCTTTCTCTTCTCTCTCTTCTTGGCAGCCTTCTCTCGATTCTTAGCTACCAGCTTCTCGAGATCCACACTGTCAAAGTATGCATTAAGAGCAAGCTGCTGAACCAGCTGCAGTAAAGCACTCATGATCCAGTAGAGACCGAGACCTACCGGCATGATAAGACAGAAATATACAGACATCAGCGGCATAACGGTTGTCATGCTCTTGGTCATCTGTGCTGCCTGATCATTATTATTCTGCATACCGGACATGGTCTTTGCAGAAAGGAACTGGAATAAACCTGCCAGCAGAGGGATCAGCCAGTAAATGGATGGATGGAATCCCGGTGTCTGGGAGATGTTGATGCCAGCCACAAAATCATTCATATTTACGATATGATTCGATGTAGATGTGATGACATCACTTACGGTTGGAAATGCATCGGCCAGCTTAGCCCATGCATCTTTATTAAAATAAGATAACTGGTCGATGATGGTATTCACAGAAGAGCTGCTGTCAATCGCTTTCACGTAGCTGCTTCCCAGACCATCAATGATCGTGTTCACCTTATCAGTATATCCGGATACACTCTGAACAGCATTTACGATCGTCTCGTACTCAATCTTAACCTGTGGGATATATGCCGGGATCTTACGGATTACCTGATATAAAGCAAGCAATACAGGCATCTGTATCAATAACTGGGCACAACCACCGGTCGGACTGGTTCCATACTTCTCGTAAATAGCATTAATCTCGTCATTCTGTTTCTGCATGGAAACGGAATCTTTTTTGTTGCGGTACTTTTTCTGAACCTTCTGGATCTCAGGTTGCATTGCCTGATTAATTCTCTGGAATTTCTGCTGGTTCACCATCAAAGGTAATAACAGAATACGCACGAAAATAGTAAAGATGATGATGCAAAGACCGATATTCTCGATACCTACGGAACTTAAGGCATAGAAAATAAATTGCATTACATATCCCATCAATGTAGCAATCCACCCGATAATCGGTGCGGTTGATTGGGTCAGTAACATACTTATCCTCCTTATTTACGGAACAGGATCATACCCGCCTTTGGAAAAGGGATTGCAGCGCAGGATACGCCATACTGCCAGCAAGCCGCCTTTCACTACACCGTACTTCTCAATGGCCTCGATCGCATATTGAGAGCAGGTCGGCGTGTATATGCATGTAGCTCTCCCTTTGAGAGCCGACAAATATTTCTGATAAAATCTTATTATTTTAATAAAAATAATCTTCATATCAATCTTCTTCTGCGTACAAGTGATGTAATTTCAACAGATGCATTAATGCGCGTTCAAACTTCTCATAGCCCGAATCAATTGCTGGTTTGCGCGCAATGATCACAATATCGTAGCCCTTCTTTACGTCCTCCCAGTGAAGACGCATGACCTCCCGAATCACTCTGGTCACCCGATGTCGTACGATACTGTTTCCGATTTTTTTACTTACGGAAATCCCAACGCGGTTCTCCCCTGTCTGATTCTCACGAATCAGCATGACAAATGTCCGGTTCGCCCTGGATCTACCCTGCCGGTAGACAAGCTGGAACTCCCTGTTATTTTTCAAAGACTGAAATGCACTCATCATTTTCTCACCTTTTAATATAGATCATCAACTCAGATCAAAACCATCGAAATGAATATAAATGAGAAAAGAAAAGGTCACATCACTGCGACCTAAGCTGATAATTTATTTCTTCCTTTTGCTCTTCTTCTAGCTAAAACTTTTCTGCCATTAGCTGTGCTCATTCTTTTTCTGAAGCCATGAACTTTAGATCTCTGTCTCTTCTTTGGCTGATATGTCATCTTCATGCGAAAGCCACCTCCTTTATCATTCTTTCTGTTGAAAACATCAAGCCTATTATATTGAAAAAAGTACCTCTCGTCAAGTAAAATCCATGTTATTTTTTAAAAAATCATCTTTCCGCACAGTTCCTGAGAGTTTTGCACATAGAAATCACCACTTATGCACGAGTTATCCACAATTTGTGCATAACTTGTGTATAACTTCTGTGTTATTCACTTCAATACCAGTCTTTTTTTCAGAAAATCTCAGAAAATGCGGATTTTTTTTCGTGGATAAGCATGCAAAAGTTATCCACATCCTGTTGATTACTCTGTGGATTATCCCTTTTTTCAGACTTATCAACAAAAAGTTATCCCCCATCGATATTTTTTTCTCCCCATTCCAATATTGAAAATTTTCGGGTTCTGTTATACACTAATAACCATCTGATACTTTGGACGATTCTGATCTTAAGGTGCAGGATCGGATCTGAGATTATCGACATAAGATCCTTCCTTATGGTTCCGATCTTATCCTCATACATTATAAGTTATCACATTACATTTATAATAAGAAGAAAGTACTTTGTATCTTCCTTTTTCATACCCTGCAGGAATGGAGTTTACAGCAATGAAGAATCTAATTGAGTCCAAGTGGCCCGAAATCATCAATATTCTCGTGCGGGAACACGAGATCTCTGAGGTGGCGGCCAAAACATTTATCCAGCCTTTGGAGATTCATACCCTTACGGACAGTGATCTCACCTTCTACGTGGCAGCCGGCTCCCGTGGCATCGACTTTATTAAGCATAAATTCTACGATATGTACCTTGCCATGGCGATCGAGCAGGTTACCGGTAAGAAATATAATATACTCTTTACAGATTCTCCGGAAGGCAAGAAAGACGCTTCCACTCTTCCATCCTCCGTTCCGCATAAGACCATGGGTAATCCAAAGTGGACCTATACCTTTGATACCTTTGTCGTAGGACCTACCAACAAGATGGCCCATGCCGTATCTGTTGCGGTAGCAGAATCTCCGGGTATCTCCTACAATCCTCTCTTTCTCTATGGCGGCGCCGGCCTGGGTAAAACACATCTGATGCACTCCATCGCCCACCATATCGCAGAAAACCGCAAGGATCTGAAGGTACTTTATGTCACTTCCGAGACATTTACCAACGAATTGATCGAGTCTTTAAATAAGAATAAAAATAAAGAATTCCGTGATAAATACCGTAATATTGATGTCCTGCTGATCGATGATATCCAGTTCCTGATCGGTAAGGAGAGTACTCAGGAGGAATTCTTCCATACCTTTAATGAATTATATGATGCACATAAGCAGATCGTCATCTCCTCGGATAAGCATCCCCGTGAGATCACGACGCTGGAGGAGCGTCTGCGTTCCCGCTTCGAGTGGGGTATCACTGCAGATATTCAGCCACCGGATTATGAGACCAAGATGGCGATTCTGAAGAAGCGTGCCGAGCTGGAGAATCTGGATGTCTCAGAGGAAGTCATGCAGTATGTTGCAAGTAATATTAATTCCAACATCCGTGAGCTGGAAGGCGCTCTGACTAAGGTCTGCGCTTTCGGCAAGCTGGAGAACAAGCCTGTCACCCTGGAGCTGGCAGAGCATGCACTCAAGGATACCATCGAGAACCAGCGTGAGATTACACCGAATCTGATCATGGAGATCGTGTCGGAGCACTACAATATCACGGTCAATGACATCATCTCCAAGAAGAAGAATAAGGAGATCGCACATCCACGTCAGATCTGCATGTATCTGTGCAGACGCTACACCGATGTCTCCCTGCAGAATATCGGTCGTATCATGGGCAATCGTGACCACACGACCATCATGCATGGTGCCGACAAGATCAATACCTTGATGGAGCAGGATGAAGGACTGAAAGCCAGCATGAACATTATTATAAAGAAGTTAAATCCGCCAACCTGATTCTGTGGATAAGTCTATGTGGAAAAGTGTATTAGTCCTGATTCATTTTTCCACATTTTTCTCACATAAGCCTGTGGGTACTGTGTGGATAACTTTTATCCGCTTTTTTGCAGTGGATAAATGTGGACAAAAATTTTCGCTATCCACCACCTTATCCGCCTGGTTATCCCTGCGCAAAAACCTTTGTATTATCGGCTCCGGCGCACTTATACACAGAATTCACACCCCCTACTACTACTACTACTGATAATATCTTAATTTATCTCTATCTAAGCATCGAAAGGAGTTATACACAATCATGAAGATCATATGCCCGAAAAATCAATTCTTAACCGGAGTAAATACTGTCTCCAAAGCGGTATCCTATAAGACAACCATGGAGATTCTGCAGTGTATCCTCATCGAGGCTTACGATAATTGCATCCGTTTTACTGCCAATGACACGGAGCTTGGAATCGAGACCATCATCGAAGGCCAGATCATCGAACCGGGTAAGATTGCTCTGGAAGCAAAGATATTTACAGAGATCATCAAAAAGATTCCTGAAAATGATGTCATCCTGGAAACAGAGGAAAATGGTAAGACTCACATCCAGTGTGAACAGATTCATCTCAGTATCATGGGCAGACAGGGAGATGATTTTACTCATTTGCCGGAGATCGCCAGGGAGAACTGCATCTCCATCTCCCAGTTTGATCTGAAGGAAATGATTAATCAGACCATCTTCTCCATCTCTGATAATGAGAATAATAAGCTCATGACCGGTGAGCTTCTGAGTATCAAGGGAGATTGTGTCACCATGACTTCTCTGGACGGTCATCGTATCTCCGTACGTAAGGTTCTGCTGGCAGACCAGTATGCAGACAGCGAGGTTATCGTTCCGGGTAAGACTCTGGCAGAGATCAGTAAGATTCTTCCGGGGGATGCAGAGAAATATGTACAGTTATATATCACGCCGAAGCACGTCCTCTTCACCTTCGAGCAGACGACCGTAGTATCCAGATTGTTAGAAGGTAAGTTCTATAATATCAATCAGATGCTGTCGACAGATTATGAGACGAAAATCACTCTGAATAAGATGGAGTTCCTGCGCTGTCTGGATCGTTCCACCTTATTTACCAGAGAGTCCGATAAGAAACCGATCATCCTCAAGATCGATAATGATAAGATGGATATCATGATCTCTTCACAGATCGGTTCCATGAAGGATCAGCTCCCGATTCAGAAGGAAGGTAAGAATCTGGTGATCGGCTTTAATCCTAAGTTCCTGGTAGATGCTCTGCGCGTGGTGGATGAAGAGGAAGTCTCTATCTATCTGATCAATTCCATCGCTCCATGCGTGATTCGTGATGAAGAGAGAAGCTACCTCTATCTGATCCTTCCGATCAATGTAAATAATACAGACTTTTAATCAGGAGGAAGCATATTATGATAGAGTTTCAGTTAAAGGATGAATATATTAAGTTAGGCCAGTTATTGAAAGCAGCCGGTCTGGTCTACTCCGGTGTGGATGCAAAGTTTGCCATACAGGACGGACTGGTTCAGGTGGATGGCGAGGTGGACACCCGTCGCGGCAGGAAAATATACGAAGGTATGACGGTAGAATTTGAAGGAGAGCAGATTAAAGTGATCCGATAAACGATAAAAAGGGCAGATTTGCCCTTTTATCTTTTCAGGGGCAGCATGGGGAGGAGTTTCTTTTCGGCGAAGAAGCAGGATAGACGATCCCTTGTCGGCTCAGGAGGTGTGGCATGTACGTAGAATCGATCGAATTATATCAATACAGGAATTATGATTCTGTCAAGGTGGAATTCTCTCCCGGTGTAAATATCCTCTATGGAGATAATGCGCAGGGGAAGACCAATCTGCTGGAGGCAGTCTATGTCAGTGCTACATCCAAGTCTCACAAGGGCAGCCGGGACCGTGACCTCATCCAATTTGATAAAGAGGAGGCCCATATCCGTCTGATGTTTTGCAAAAAGGAGCTGACTCATCGGCTGGATCTGCATCTGAAGAAGAAGAAGGCCAAGGGGATCGCCATCGATGGTGTGCCGATCCGCAAGCTGTCGGAGCTCTTCGGCATGCTTCATATCGTATTTTTCTCTCCGGAGGATCTGTCCATCATCAAAAATGGGCCGGCGGAGCGCCGACGCTTCCTGGATCTGGAGATGAGCCAGCTGGATAAGGGCTGTTACAGTCTGCTGGTGGCTTACAATAAGCTGCTGAATGAGCGGAATAATCTGCTCAAGCAGATTTATTTTGTCCCATCCCTGAGAGAAACGCTGGATGCCTGGGATCAGCAGCTGATCGATACCGGTGTCATGATCATAAAAAAACGAGAGAGCTTTATCCGGCAGATCGATCTTATGATGCGGGAGATTCATGGCAATCTCAGCGGAGGACAGGAGCAGATGGAGGTGCGCTATGATCGCAATGTGTCGTCGGAGGAGTTCCGGGAGAAGCTTCTGGATCACAGGGAGAGGGATATCAAGAGTGGTACGACTTCGGTCGGTCCCCATCGTGACGATATCGGCTTTGTCGTGAACGGCACCGATATCCGTAAATACGGTTCCCAGGGACAGCAGCGTACGGCTGCCCTGTCTCTCAAGCTCTCGGAGATTCGTCTGGTGGAGCAGGTGGCAGGAGATAAGCCCGTCCTGCTGCTGGATGATGTCCTGTCAGAGCTGGACCATCACAGACAGAATTATCTGCTGGATTCCATCTCGGATATCCAGACCATGATATCCTGTACCGGACTGGATGAATTCGTACAGGGACGCCTGGCTCTGGACCGGGTCTTCCATGTGGAGAATGGCCGGATCACAGAGCGGAGAGATGATATGAAATAGATTTCACTTTTTTAACAGAAAATGGATATTTTTATTGAAGAAAGCTGTCATTTTATGGTATAATATATGTTACGAAAAAATATAGTTTAACTTTGATATAGATAGAACAGGAAGCGGATGGAGGATAGTATATGAGCGAAAAAATCAATATCGTGCCACAGGAATATGGTGCGGACCAGATTCAGATCCTGGAGGGTCTGGAAGCAGTTAGAAAAAGACCTGGTATGTATATCGGCAGCACTTCCTCCAAAGGTCTTCATCATCTGGTTTATGAGATCGTGGATAACTCTGTCGATGAAGCCCTGGCAGGCTTCTGCGATACGGTGGAGGTATTTATCAATGCGGATAATTCCATCACTGTTCGCGATAACGGACGTGGTATTCCGGTTGGCATTAATAAAAAGAAGGGCATCCCGGCGGTGGAGGTTGTATTTACCATCCTGCATGCCGGCGGTAAGTTCGGCGGTGGCGGATACAAGGTATCCGGCGGTCTGCACGGCGTAGGTGCCTCTGTTGTAAATGCCCTCTCCACCTGGCTGGAGGTAAGGATCTTCCATGAAGGTAAGATCTATCAGCAGAGATATGAGAGAGGCAAGGTCGTATATCCACTGAAGATCGTGGGCGATACGGAGCGGAGAGGAACCGAGGTTCATTTCCTGCCGGATGATACGATCTTTGAGGAGACTGTATTTGATTTCAATATATTGAAGCAGCGACTTCGTGAGATGGCTTTTCTCACCAAGGGACTGAAGATCGTGCTCTATGACCATCGGGAGGAGCATCCGCAGACCCTGACCTTCCATTATGAGGGAGGCATCAAGGAGTATGTGGAGTATCTGAATAAGCAGAAGGATCCGCTCTACCCGGAGATTATCTACTGTGAGGGTCAGAAGGGAGATGTCTTCGTGGAGGTCGCTCTGCAGCATAATGATACCTATGTGGAGGGTGTCTACAGCTTTGTAAATAATATTACCACGCCGGAGGGTGGTACCCACCTGGCCGGTTTCCGTAGTGCATTGACCAAGACATTTAATGATTATGCCAGATCCAATAAGCTGCTCAAGGACAGTGAGCAGAATCTCATGGGAGAGGATATCCGTGAGGGTCTGGTTGCCATTATCAGTATTAAGATCCCGGAGCCTCAGTTCGAGGGACAGACCAAGCAGAAGCTGGGTAATTCCGAAGCAAGAGGTGCCGTGGACAGTGTCGTCAGTGAACAGCTGACCTATTTCCTGGAGCAGAATCCTAATGTAGCCAAGATCATCTGTGAGAAGGCGATTCTGGCACAGAGAGCCAGAGAGGCAGCCCGTAAGGCACGTGATCTGACCCGCAGGAAGTCTGCGCTGGATGGTATGAGTCTGCCGGGTAAGCTGGCAGATTGTTCGGATAAGGATCCGAAGAATTGCGAGATCTATATCGTAGAGGGAGATTCCGCCGGTGGTTCGGCCAAGACGGCCAGAAGCCGTGCGACCCAGGCTATCCTGCCTCTTCGCGGTAAGATCCTGAATGTGGAGAAGGCCCGACTGGACAGAATCCTGGCGAATGCAGAGATCCGTGCCATGATCACTGCCTTCGGTACAGGTATCCATGAGGATTTTGATATCAGTAAGTTACGTTATGACAGGATCATCATCATGACCGATGCCGATGTGGATGGTGCGCATATCGCGACCCTTCTGCTTACCTTCTTCTATCGCTTTATGCCGGAGCTGATCCGCCAGGGGCATGTCTATCTGGCTAAGCCGCCTCTCTATAAGGTGGAGAAGTCCCGCAAGGTCTGGTATGCCTACAGTGATGAAGAGCTGAACCGTATCCTGACGGATATCGGTCGAGACAGTAATAATAAGATTCAGCGTTACAAGGGTCTGGGTGAGATGGATGCCTCCCAGCTGTGGGAGACCACCATGGATCCGGAGAAGCGTATTCTGCTTCGTGTCAATATGGATGACGACAGTGCCTCGGAGCTGGATCTGACCTTTGATACCCTGATGGGGGATCGTGTGGAGCCTCGTCGCGAGTTTATCGAGGCCAATGCACAGTATGTAAAGAACTTAGACGTATAAGACTGCTCGCAGGGTGAATGATAAGATCACTTTCATTCCGGCAGGTCCTGTCGGAAGAGCGGTAAGAGCAGGAGGACAGTATGGACGATAGTAATATTTTTGATAAGATTCAGGAGGTTGACCTGAAGGATAAGATGGAGACCTCCTACATAGATTATGCGATGAGTGTTATCGTATCCAGAGCATTGCCGGATATCAGAGACGGATTGAAGCCTGTACAGCGTCGTATCTTATACTCTATGATCGAGTTGAACAACGGTCCGGATAAGCCACATCGTAAGTGCGCCCGTATCGTTGGTGATACTATGGGTAAATATCACCCGCATGGTGATAGTTCGATCTACGGCGCCCTGGTGAATCTGGCTCAGGACTGGTCTACCCGATATCCTCTGGTGGACGGACATGGTAACTTCGGATCGGTGGACGGAGACGGTGCAGCCGCCATGCGTTATACCGAGGCCAGACTCTCTAAGATCTCCATGGAGATGACTGCGGATATCTATAAGGATACCGTGGACTTTATGCCGAACTTTGATGAGACGGAGAAGGAGCCGACGGTTCTTCCTTCCCGTTATCCGAATCTCATGGTAAATGGAGCCCAGGGTATCGCGGTCGGTATGGCAACCAATATCCCACCCCATAATCTGAGAGAGACCATCAATGGTGTGGTTAAGATCATTGATAACAAGGTGGAGGAGGATCGCGACACCAGCATCGAAGAGCTGATGGAGATCGTGAAGGGTCCGGATTTTCCGACCGGAGCCGCCATCTTAGGAAGAAAAGAGATCGAGCGGGCCTATCGTACCGGCAGAGGGAAGATCAAGGTTCGCGCGGTAACCAATATCGAGCCGATGAATAACGGTAAGCAGCGTATCGTGGTGACGGAGCTTCCATATATGGTAAATAAGGCTCGTCTGATCGAGAAGATCGCCGAGCTGGTCAAGGAGAAACGTATCGATGGTATCACTGAGCTGCGTGATGAGTCGGACCGTGAGGGTATGCGTATCTGTATCGAGACGAGAAAAGATGTGAATGCCAATGTCTTACTGAATCAGCTCTTTAAGCATACCCAGCTGCAGGATACCTTCGGTGTGATCATGCTGGCCCTGGTGGATAACCAGCCTAAGATCCTCACACTGAAGCAGATGCTGGTTCATTATCTGGATCATCAGAAAGAGGTTGTCACCCGCAGAACCCAGTATGAACTGAATAAGGCCAAAGAGCGTGCCCATATCTTAGAAGGTCTGCTTAAGGCACTTGACTTCATCGATGAAGTCATCACGATCATCCGGGAGTCTGCCAATGTGGCAGAGGCGAAGGCCAATCTGATCGCACGCTTTGCATTTTCCGAAGCACAGGCACAGGCCATCGTGGACATGCGTCTGCGAGCTCTGACCGGTCTGGAGCGAGACAAGCTGCAGACAGAGTACGACGAGCTGATGGCCAGGATCGTCAGACTGGAAGCGATTCTTGCAGACGAGAAGGTTCTTCTGGGTGTGATCAAAGAGGAGATCACTCTGATCCGTGATAAATATGGCGATGACAGAAGAACGGAGATCCGGATGGATGTGGAGGATCTCAGTGATGAGTCTCTGATCCCCAGAAAGGATGTGATGATCACATTTTCCAATCTGGGCTATATCAAGCGCATGGCACCGGACCAGTTCCAGAGTCAGAATCGTGGCGGTAAGGGTATCCGGGGCATGAATATGATAGAAAATGATAATATCAATGACATGTTTATGACGCACAGCCATAATTATATCATGTTCTTTACCAATAAAGGTCGTGCCTATCGACTGAAGGCCTATGAGATTCCGGAGGCCGGCAGAACCGCAAGAGGTGTGAATATCATCAATCTCCTGCAGCTGACACCGGGCGAGAGGATCAGCGCCATCATACCGGTGGAGAATGAGATGGATGAAGAAGATAAATATATCTTCATGGCGACCCGTCGCGGTATCATCAAGAAGACACGCTTATCGGAATATAAGAATATCCGTAAGGTGGGTCTGGCTTCCATCGTCCTGCGAGAGGATGATGAGTTGATCGAGGTGAAGATCGGTTCCGGGGAGGAGGATGTATTTCTCGTCACCCGCGAGGGACAGTGTATCCGTTTCCATGCTTCTGATGCCAGAGAGATCGGCAGGGTCTCCATGGGTGTCAAGGGAATCAATCTGGCCGATACCGATGAGGTCGTATCCATGCAGATCAGTTCCGAGGGCGAGGAGATGCTCTTTGTCTCTGAGAAGGGATACGGCAAGCGCACGAAGATGGAAGAATTCGGGGTGCAGTACCGAGGCGGTAAGGGTCTGCGATGCTATAAGATCGCGGAGAAGACCGGCTATGTTGTCGGTGCCAAGGCGGTACATGAGGACGAGGAGATCATGATAATCACCTCAGAAGGCATCGTCATTCGTATCAAGGTCTCAGGAATCTCTGTCATCGGTCGTAACACTTCTGGCGTCAAGCTGATGAACATCGCTGCGGACAGTGATGTCAGGGTAGCACAGGTAGCCAAGGTGAAAGCGACGGAGGAGTCTGAGGAGAATGCGGTGGAGAACTCTGGTGATTCTGCCACTGTGGATTCTTTTGATACAGAAGCGGAGTCTCCATCTGAAGAATGATACACATCCATGACATGTGCCTGTTCTGCATGCCCAGGGGTGGAAGTTAAGAGAAGTCGGCGTCAATGATTTATATAAGACAGTGTGATCAGGAAATAGATTGACTGCGCTGTATCAGTAGTATAGTTGAGGGGTTGTCACACCATAGATTTACAGACAGTGGACAGCCCCTTTTTCACATAAGAGACTTTTTACATAAGAGAGGAAGATATCATGAGAAAGATTCATGTGGATCAGATCATACAGAATCTGAGAGAAATGTGTATGGAGGCAAATTATTATCTGTCTCCGGATATGAAGGAGGCATTGAATCAGGCACAGAGCAAGGAGCAGAGTCCTCTGGGATGCCAGATCTTAAGCCAGCTGCAGGAGAATCTGGAGATCGCCGGTGAGGAGAGGATCCCCATCTGCCAGGATACGGGTATGGCGGTAGTTTTCGTCGATATGGGACAGGAAGTGCAGATCGAGGGAGGCTTTCTGGGGGACGCCATCCATGAAGGAGTCCGTCAGGGCTATGTGGATGGTTATCTGAGGAAATCTGTCGTTAAGGATCCATTTCTTCGTGAGAATACCAGAGATAACACCCCGGCTATCATCCACTATAATATCGTACCCGGCGATGACTTTCGCCTGACGATCGCTCCCAAGGGATTTGGCAGTGAAAATATGTCACGGATCTTTATGCTCAAGCCGGCCGATGGTATGGAAGGAGCGAAAGCTGCAGTGGTTCAGGCAGTCAAGGATGCCGGTCCCAATGCCTGTCCACCCGTTGTCATCGGTGTCGGTGTCGGAGGTACCTTCGAGAAGGCAGCTCTTCTGGCCAAACAGGCCCTGACCCGTAAAGTGGGAGAACACTCCGAACTTCCCCATATCCGCAAGATGGAGGAGGAGCTTCTGGAAGAAGTGAACGGACTGGGTATCGGTCCGGCCGGTCTGGGTGGCACAGTGACAGCCCTGGCAGTCAACGTAAATACCTATGCAACCCATATCGCCGGCATGCCTCTGGCAGTCAATATGTGCTGTCATGTCAACCGCCATGTGAGCAGAGAATTATAGTGACGCGGACCAGAAAGTATCATTGATATAAGAGAGCAAGTGCAGAGCACAGATCAGGAAGAATGGAGAGATGATCATGAAAAGAATAATACCGGTGCCATTCCGGGAGGAAGATATAAAAGAATTAAAGGCGGGCGACTATGTCTATCTGACCGGTACGATCTACACAGCCAGAGATGCAGCCCACAAGAGAATGTACGAATCCATGCATAAGGGAGAGCGTCTGCCCATCGAATTAAATGGCAATGTCCTCTACTATCTGGGACCAAGCCCGGCCAGAGAAGGCCAGGTGATCGGATCGGCCGGTCCGACGACCAGCAGCCGTATGGATAAATATACACCGGATATGCTGGATGCCGGTCTCAAGGGTATGGTCGGCAAGGGCAAACGCTCCCAGGCGGTCATCGATGCTATGAAGAAGAATCAGGCCGTCTATTTTGCAGCGGTGGGAGGAGCCGGAGCCCTCTTATCCAAATGTATCAAGGCCGCAGAGGTGGTAGCCTATGAAGATCTGGGTACTGAAGCTATCCGTAAGCTGACCATCGAAGAGCTACCTGTGATCGTCGTGATCGACAGCGAGGGACACAACCTCTATGAGACAGCGACAGAGCAGTGGAAGAAAGCATAAGTTGTCTGCCTTGTTACCTCTTATGGATAAATGGGAAGGCAATTTATATTAAAAAAAATTTAGCCTTGACAATAAAAGAAGTCTTTGGTAATATAATAGAGCGTCATGTTTATGGCGTAACAATTACATATTCTGTTATTGTTTAGGCATATGGAGAAGTACTCAAGTGGCTGAAGAGGTGCCCCTGCTAAGGGTATAGATCGTTTACGCGGTGCGAGGGTTCAAATCCCTCCTTCTCCGTATTATTTTTTTGGCCTTTTTACCGGAAGGCATAAAAAGACCAGAAGAAATGCTTGACAATGATTCGAGTATGTGATATCTTATTAAAGCTGTCGCAAAGAGTTTTAAGAAAAACTTAAGAAATTCTTAAAAACATCGAAAAAACTTCTTGACATTAAGAAGGGGATGTGATAGTATAAACAAGCTGTCGCGAGTGAGTGACAGACAGGAATCTTGATAACTGAATAACAAAACAACCTTGAACGTTCAATTTTCATTCAAGC
>R05__coassemble_31_pt1 | contig 79260 bp, 62 predicted proteins | sample R05__metabat2_low_PE_006 | metagenome-assembled genome bin R05
GAGCAGAGGACTGAAAATCCTCGTGTCACTGGTTCGATTCCGGTTCTGGGCATTATTTTTTTATCCTTTTTACTTATTAAAATTAAAAAAATAATAAAAAAAATATAAGGAGGAGTTTATGGAGAAGGTATCGTTGAATACAGTTTTAGAGCAGAATCAGGGATTGCTGGTTATCGATATCCTTTCTGCTGCCTATGTTGCACTGACCATCTTCTTTATCATAGCCAGACATAAGGTAATCTTTGAATTATTTGATGATTTCTGGAAGAGATATCTTCCGGCCAAAGAACGTGGAGAAAATCCTCCGTATGTCACTTATGACTGCAAAGGAAATGATTAGAAGAAGCAATCTTTTCGACAAGCAGGACAAGGATTTACATTTTCTGAGCAAGTATAATAGGATATAATATTCTTGAAGTAGTATGTTTATCTGCGAGGAGTCATCACTGAGGGAGTGTCTGCAATGCTTGAGATTAATAAAGAGAACATTATTGCATATATGAAGGAACACATGCCGGAGTTGGATATCTCTCTGCCGATTCAGATCTCCATGGTCGGAGAGGGCAGTCAGGAAGAAGACGGAGATGGCTATGTGAATTATATCTTCCGTATACAGTCGGAGCAGTATGCCTATGTTCTCAAGCAGGGTCGTCCTCTGGGTCGTATGACCGGTAATCCTATGAATATGGAGAGGAATAAGCTGGAGTATGATGCCATGCGTATCTTTTACTCCATCGCGCCGGAGTATGTACCTTATCTGGTCTTCCATGATGAAGAGAATCATGTCTTCGTGATGGAGGATGTCTCCAGACTATCGGTTTCCCGCTTCCAGTTTAATAAGAATATCATCTATCCTTTTTACGGCAGACAGTGTGGCGAGTATCTGGCCAGAACCGCTTTCTATACCTCGGAGTATTATCTGAGCAGGGAGCAGTATGCAGACCTGCAGATGAGATTTGCCAATGTTGAGATGCGCAGGGTTATGGAGGACGGTATGTTCCTGGAGCGCTTCGGCATGGGCAGTGATGAGAATCTGGGACCGGAGTTCCGTGATTTCTGTGAGGATATCAGTACGGACAGCCGCTATGTGACGGAGCTTTATAAGATCCGCCGTTCCTATATGAGTCATGCAGATGCCCTGATTCATTCTGATTTCCATACGTCCAATATCTTCGCTTCCGAGGAGGAGATGAAGGTGATCGATATGGAGTTTGCCTTTATGGGACCATTTGGTTATGATCTGGGTTACCTGACGGGGAATCTGATCTCTCAGTATTGTGCAGCCTGCTTTAAGCCTTATGCTTCCGAGGAGGAGCGCAGGGTGATCAAGAGTTATTTTCTGGCGACGATCAAGAGCTTATATGAGATATATTTTATGGAATTCGCCTCCTGCTGGCGCAAGGATGTGAAGGATCGTTATAAGGGACAGACCGGACTCCTGCATAGTATCCAGGAGGATGCCTTCCGGGATTCCGTCGGCTATGCTTCCATGGTGAACTGGTTCCGGGCAGCGGCCAATATCGAGTATCCCGACTTCGAAGTGATCGCAGATCCGGCAGACCGCAGAAGGGCCAAGACCTTATCTCTGATCATTGACTGGCAGATCATGTTTGCCCGATATTCCTATCGCAGCGTGGATGATCTGATCGATAATATCATATATGTAGAGAAAGAATTTATGAAATAAAGGGGCTGTCCGCAACAGCCCTCCCCAAAACGGCAGCTGGTTCCATGGATCCATGGAACCAGCTGCCGTTGTTGTTCGTCTGATTTATTCTGTCGGAATCGGTTTATAGGCATAGCGGCGATAGGTCTGTGTCTTTTTGCCATACTGGACCGCATTACATCGCAGACAGGCCATACAGCGGACGCAGGCATTCCTGGTCCAGACCGGTTTGCCATCGATCATCTCGATACATTTGGATGGGCAGCGGGAAGCACAGACACCACAGCCGACACAGCGGTCGTCGGCGTAGAACTTCTTCGTGGACATATAGCGATTACAGAGAGGATACATGGCATCACTTAAGAAGCGTTCCATCCTGCTCCAGTCAGGCAGCTCATGCTTACGTGCCTGGACGGACTCCCGGATAGAGGCAATCACAGGCTCCGCGTCGATGATGCGCTGCTTCTCTTCTTCTTCGTCACCTAAGGGACCGAACATAATATAGTTGGATGGCATCTTTACATCGAAGCAGGCATGGAGGGGGTAGCCCTTCTTTTTTAATGCCTTGCGAAGCATATTGCCGGATGCCCCCGGACCGCCTCCGTGAGTGAGGATAGCATAGACATAGCTTATCTCGCCCTTCAGCTTCATATGGCTTATAAATTCAAGCACGGTTTTGGGAATGCCGGAATAGTAGACCGGACAGACGATACCTACCGATTCATTTTCTTTTAAGGTAAAGCCACAGCGTTTCTGCTGAAGAGCCTTCTTGATATCTACGGTGCGGGGATCCTGCATGGACTTCGCTACATGTCTGGAATTATCGGTTCCGGAAAAATATAATATCATAATATCCTACCTCTTCTAATATAATATCAATGAGAAATATCTGGCATGTCCGTCCTTCTTCCAGCAGGTCATGCCCACATGATCCGCCATCTTCTGGGCATGGATGCAGTAGGCGGACAGACAGGAGAAATGTCCGTAAGGTCCGGCGGTCATGACCAGCATGTCCTCCACACCATCCTGCTTTATCAGATCATGGAGAACCAGAGTCAGCTTATTCTGTCTGGCCTGGATCTCATTCTGCTCCTTGCGGTCATAATAAGGATTGCAGGGTGTTTTTGTCTTGAGGATCAGAGCATGCTCGTAGCGATTCATCCGGGCCAGCATATCCTCCAGCTCTCCGCAGAGGGGCGGACAGCCCTCGGCGACATTATAATTACCACAGGTATTTTCTTCACATAATTTACGAAATTCCGGCCGGATGACAAGATCATCCACCTTCATGATGCCGGCCTCGGCGAAGCCTACGGCCCTGGCTAATTTTATATAGTCCATACTTCTACCTCCCTGTCGAAGAAATGATTCGAGACCATAAGAGATCCCGTCAGCATAGCAGGATCAATAGTCTTCCAGGAAATTGTGCTTTACTCCCTTTTTATCCTTATACTCTATGACTGTGCTCAGATTCACATTGGTCACACTGTTGAAGATATTGGTCTCCACGTGGGGATTGTATTGCTTCATACGGGCGATGATCTGCTTGGTTTCCATACGCTTGGAGGCGGAGCTGCCGTCCTCGCGGCAGGAAGAACAGGTATCTGTAAAGTGGCAGGCACACTGGATAAAATGCAGTCCGTTATAATCACGCCAGTTGAGGATATCCTCCTCGCGGATCAGATACATGGGGCGGATCAGTTCCATACCCTCGAAGTTTGTGCTGTGCAGCTTGGGCATCATGGTCTGCACCTGGGCCCCGTAAAGCATGCCCATAAGTATGGTCTCGATCACATCGTCATAGTGATGTCCCAGGGCGATTTTGTTACAACCCAGCTCCTTCGCCTTACTGTAGAGATAGCCGCGACGCATGCGGGCACAGAGATAACAAGGGGACTTCTCTATCTCATAAACCGCATCGAAGATCTGTGTCTCGAAGACGGTGATCGGTACGCCCAGCATACGGGCGTTTTTCTCGATCAGCAGACGATTGATCTCGCTGTATCCCGGATCCATGACCAGGAAGACCAGCTCAAAAGGAAATTTATTATGCCGCTTTAATTCCTGAAAGAGCTTGGCCATAAGCATGGAATCCTTGCCACCGGAGATGCAGACGGCGATCTTATCCCCCTCCTGGATCATGTCATATCGGTTGATTCCCTTAGCAAATGCAGTGAATAGCTTCTTATGGAACTTCTTACGGATGCTCTGCTCCACATCCGTCTGTTTATTGCCGTAGTCATCTTTATAGGAAGAAGTCAGCCAGGCGCTGTAGCCCTCCTTGAGACTGACAGCATCGTAGCCCATCTCCTGCAGGAGCTCAGCATATTGGCGACTCTGTATGCCCTTCATACAGTAGAGGACGTAGCTGCTGCCAGTGTCCAGACTGCCCTCCCTGGCCTGCTCTAAGATATCCGGCACGGAGACAGAATTCGGTATGGCTCCGTAGGTATGGGAGCTGGCATCTCTCACATCACAGAGAGTGTATGTCGATGGATGAAGATCCCCCAGCTCTTCTATGCTTATTTCAATATTTTCTCTTTTTTCGAACATAGTGTATCCTTTCGTATCTTAGTCCTTACGGCTTTCCTGCAAATATTCTCGACCGTGGACTCACGCGTATTATTAAAATTATACTTAAGGAAGGATGAAAAATCAATAAAGCATTTCCCAGGGGGTGCTCATATATGATTCTGAAACTTTTTTGTAATAAAGTTTGTGATTCTCAGAGGATATATGATATCATATACACAGGGTCCCGGATGGGAAGCTGCGGCGGATCGCGAGCGAGGCAAGAAGGCTGGATCCGCCGGATGATCGAATAGATACAAGGAACAGGAAGAAGAAGATATGTTAAGAATATGGAGAGATATAAGGGTTAGGATATCCTGCAGAGCGGCCAAAGCGGTATCATGCTTCATGGAACAGCGGATATTCACAGGATCTTTTTTAATGATATTTATGTTTGCCATCCTCATGCCATGCTTACCCGTCTATGCCGGCGGAAGGCAGACTTCTCATAAGGATGCGCAGAGGATTGCCGGATTTGTGGGACGGCATCACAGAAAGATTAGCAAGGACAGTAAGGCATCACCCTATCAGTCCTGCAGGATCGTCATAAAAACAGAGGATGCGGACGGCCTGACTTCCAGCAGGGCCGGAGCGCAGGCCTTGGAGGATGCCATCGACAGTCTCTACCTGTCCTCCTATCAGGAATATATCCTGCAATATGCCGATGAGGCTCACACACGGTCTGCCTACCGGGCCTTTCGGAAGCTGTACGGCGATTCCTGTTATGTGGATGAGATTCTGTCTCAGGATGATCTCATGGCCTTGGATGAGACAGATGCCGAGACAGAAGATACTGAGGCAGAAAACGCTGAGATAGAAGATACTGAGATAGAAGGTCTTGAGATGGCAGATTCTGATGAGCAGGATTCCGATACGGAAGCCGATGTATACAGTGGCCTGACTCTGACCTCCGATCAGATGACCTGGGGCTATGATTATATGAATCTGTCCCATCTGCTTGCGGACAGCCAGGGAGCAGAGAAGGTGACCATCGCCATCATCGATAGTGGCTGTGATATGGATAACTGGTATTTTGACAATTGCCGCAGCAAGGATAGCGGAGCAAGGGAGGCTCTCTTCTCCGCGGACAGCTATGATCTGGTGGAAGAGGACAGTGATCCTCAGGACGAGAGCTCCAACGGGCATGGTACCCATATCGCCGGTCTTATGGCAGCCTGCAGCGATGAAAATGTATCCCTGATGATCTTGAGGGTATTTGACAGTAACGGACAGAGTACCCAGCTTCTGATCGATACCGCCATACAGTATGCCATCGATCATGACGCAGATGTCATCAATATGAGCCTGAGTAAATCTGTCTCGGATGGAGAAGTCGTGACCTGCTGGGATGATGCCATCGACAGGGCCTATGAGGAAGGCATACCGGTATGCTGCGCCTCCGGCAATAATGCGGCCAAGGGAGAGACGATCCTGAATAATTATCCGGCCTGCTATGAGAAGACTATCTCTGTGGGAGCCATCGATACGGAAGGCTGCGTCGCAGACTTCAGCTGTGGCGGCGCTTTACTGGATTTCTGTGCTCCGGGCAAGGCCATCATCAGTGCGAAGAATGGAGCGAGCAGTGCAAGTACAAAGAAGCTGAGCGGTACCTCTCAGGCGACGGCCCATGTCTCCCTAGCCCTGGCTTATATAAAGGCCAATAATCCGGATGCCGACATGGAGGAGCTCTACCAGCTGGCCCTCACCCAGTGTCTGGATCTGGGAGAGGAAGGCCGGGATGACAGCTATGGACAGGGATGCCTGGTATTTTCCTGTGATCATTCCTATGAGACAACCATGTCCGATGCCAGCTGCACGGAGGCCGGCATAAGCAGAAGCCTCTGTTCACTCTGTGGTATGAAGAAGGTCAGACAGGACGAAGCACTGGGCCATGCCTTTGAGAGCTATACCCAGCCGGCGACAGAGACGGAGGATGGCTATGAATGCCTGCTCTGCAGCCGTTGCGGTCTGATGAAGGATAAGGTGATCCTTCCGGCGACAGGCAGCCAGACGGATACAACAGAGGAAGATAGGGATTCAGGAGAAGATACGGGGGCAGAAGGAGATACGAAGACAGAGGAAGATAAGAAGACGGAAGAAGACCAAACCGAAGGCGATAAAAAAGATTCGGAGACAAGGGGAGAGACATCTAAGACAAATGGAGCAGCTGATAAAGTGACAGAGACTACAAAAAAGGCAGGCCAGACCCAAAATGTGACGAAGTCTTCCGTGGTCAAATATAAGATCTCCCGTCCGACCGGGATAAAAATCAGGAGATTAAGCTGCAGAAGATACCGGATCACCTGGAAGAAGGTCAGCAGAGCCACTTATTATGAGATCCAGTTCTCTAGTAGCAGAAGCTTCCGCAAGGCGGTAAAGATCTATAAGGTAAAGCAGGCAGCTCAGAAGAAGCTGAAAAAGGTCTTAAAGAAAAAGAAGGCCTGTCGCAGATATTATATCCGTATCCGCACGGTTTATAAGAAGAATGGAAAGAAATATTATTCTGCATGGAGTAAGATCTATAAGAGATAATGATCTCTCAGTTATGATAGCACTTATGCATATAAGATAGGTAAATGATTTGTAAAAATGTCAGGAAGAGTAGGAGGGATAGAAGGAAAGAGGAGATAGAGGAGAAAAGCAAATAAGAATAAAGGAAAACATGAAAAAATCAAAGAAACCTTATCTTCTGATTTTTATCCTGTCGCTGTTCTTATGCGGGACAGTCATCAGACAGGATGTCTATGCAGATTCCATCGCATCAGGCAGCTGCGGCGACACGATAAATTGGGAGATCGACAGCGATTATGTGCTGACCCTTTCCGGTAGTGGCACGATGACAAGCTATAGTTCGTATTCTTCTGTGCCGTGGTATTCCAATCGCAGTAACATCACTTCAATCAAGGTGACAGGAGATATCACAAATATCAGTGCCTATGCATTTTATGGCTGCTCCCAGGCGACCAGCATAAGCCTGCCGGACAGTATAACTGAGCTGGGTGAGTATGCATTTTATAATTGCAGTGCGGCGACGGACCTGATCGTCCCGGCTAAGGTAAGCAGTATTGGTGCCTATGCTTATTACAGATGCTCTGCCATGCAAGAGGCAGTAATCCCGGAGGGTGTGACCAGCATCGAGTCCTATACATATTATGACTGTGATGGTCTGACCAGTGTAGAGCTTCCGGAGACAGTGACCAGTATCGGCTCTGATGCCTTTGAATATTGTGACGGACTGGCAGAGATTGATATCCCATCCGGAGTTAAGACGATAGGCAGCTATGCCTTCCGCTATTGCAGCAAGCTTAGTAAAGTGACCTTCCATGAAGGACTGACCACCATAGGCAACTATGCATTTTATAATGATACGGCCCTGACAGAGATCGCCTATCCATCGACTGTGACCAGCATCGGTACAAATTCCTTCTACGGTTGCAGCGGAATCACGAAGGTGACCTTCCCGGCAGGGATCACAGCAGTTCCGGCTTATGCCTGCTATGGCATGACAGGTCTTACGGATGTGGTATACAGCAAGAGCCAGGACCAGGACGGTAATGCGGTGGATACTGTGACCAGTATCGGTAACTATGCATTTTATAATTGCGACAGTCTGACCAGCGTAGAGCTTCCGGAGACATTAACCAGTATCGGTTCCGATGCCTTTGAATATTGTGACGGACTGACAGAGCTTGATATCCCATCCGGAGTAAAAACAATTGGCAGCTATGCCTTCCGCTACTGTAGCAAGCTTAGTAAGGTGACCTTCCATGAAGGACTGACCACCATAGGCAACTATGCATTTTATAATGATACGGCCCTGACAGAGATCGCCTATCCATCGACTGTGACCAGCATCGGTACAAATTCCTTCTACGGTTGCAGCGGAATCACGAAGGTGACCTTCCCGGCAGGGATCACAGCAGTTCCGGCTTATGCCTGCTATGGCATGACAGGTCTTACGGATGTGGTATACAGCAAGAGCCAGGACCAGGACGGTAATGCGGTGGATACTGTGACCAGTATCGGTAACTATGCATTTTATAATTGCGACAGTCTGACCGGTGTAGAGCTTCCGAAGACGGTGACCAGTATCGGCTCCTATGCATATTATGACTGTGATGGTCTGACCAGTGGAGAGCTTCCGGAGACAGTGACCAGTATTGGTTCCGATGCCTTTGAATATTGTGACGGACTGACAGAGATTGATATCCCATCCGGAGTAAAAACAATTGGCAGCTATGCCTTCCGCTATTGTACGGCTCTGCAGCTCATTGTCGGAGGAGAGGGACTGACTAGCATAGGAAGCAATGCTTTCTATGTAAGCTCTGAGATAAGTACGATTCTTCTGACAGAAAATGGATCTCTGGATTCTTATAATTGGTCTGATTCCCATCGAAATGTGATCTATGTGGAGAATTCTTATAAAGCAGGGAAGGAAGTGACAGCTTACTACTGCGATAATAAGATGCTTTACTTCTATGGCCGTGGCGAGATGGATGATTATACAGCAGATACTATCCCATGGAAGGATATCCTCGGAGAGACCAGCTATGTAAGATATGACAGCAGGATCACTTCCATCGGCGCTTACAGTATGTATGGCAGTAAGCTGGAGGCTCTGACCGTCGGCAGTGGTGTGACATCCATCCACGATTATGCCTATGCAGCCTGTGATGACCTGATGGCTATCACTATCGGAGAAGCGGTGACTTCCATCGGGCAGCATGCCTTCCTGGCTACGGATTCCCTGGCTACGGTTCTGAATAGCTCCAGCGAGACAGCCGGTGCCTATGGATGGACCGATGACCGTCGTGTGGTCGACGATCATGGTAAGATTTATCTTATCTCTGATAATGTTCAGGCATATCTGCTGAACAATAAACTGACCATCTCCGGTTACGGAACGATAACGAATTACAGTAATTATAGCTATGTGCCATGGAAGTCCGAGCTGAATGATATCTACTCGGTTAAATTATCAGAAGGTATCTCCAATGTACCGGCTTATGCTTTCTATGGTTGTACGCTCTTATCCTCTGTTGATCTGGGACAGATTGATACGGTTGGCAACTATGCTTTCTATGGATGTACTGCCTTGAAGGATATCACCGTAGCAGCTTGCACCATAGGCAACTATGTCTTCCAGGGCTGTAGCTCTCTGCAGAGTGTGACTCTGGCAGATTATCTGGAAAGTATCGGTTCCTACAGCTTTAAGGGATGCAGTTCTCTGGCGGAGGTGAATCTGGAGGATACATCCATCACTTCCGTTCCATCCTATCTGTTTGAAGATTGTATCTCCTTGAAGAGAGCGGTGATTCCGGCTACGGTTGAGACCATTGCATCCTATGCATTTAATAACTGTGAGAAGCTGAACACACTCCGATTTGAGGAAGGTGTCAGCACGATCAATTATCAGGCCTTCCAGAATTGTACTTCACTTACCAGTGTGAAGATTCCGCGAAGTCTGACCACGACGACAGCCAGCAGCGGCAGAGGTATCTTCTATGGCTGCAGCAATCTGACAGAGATTACATTTGCAGATAAGGTGAGAACGATCCCGACTTACCTCTTCGCAGGACTGACTTCCTTAAAGGAGATCACGATTCCGGCAACCGTTTCCGAGATTGGCAGCTACGCTTTCTATCAGTGCACCGGCCTTGAACAGGTAAACTGTCCGGATTATCTGGGTGTGATCGGATCCTATGCCTTCTATGGCTGCAGCAGCCTGAAGGAAATGAAGCTGAATGAGGAGCTGTACGAGATTGGCAGCGATGCATTTGCCGGCTGCACCGCATTGGAGAAGATAGATCTCCCTGCACTTAAGACTCTCGGCAGCTATGCCTTCCAGGGCTGTACTGCCCTCGAAGAAGTCAATATGCAGGCAGGTATCACGGTGCTGAATAGCTATACCTTTGCTGGGACGGCCATAAAGGAAATCAGTCTGCCATATACTTTAAAACAGATTAATAGCTATGCATTTACCAATAATACGAATCTGACCACGATCACGATCCCGGAAAATGTAAGCTCCATCAACAGCAGTGCGTGTAACCAGAGCAGTATGCTGATCCGGGGTATCACAGGAAGCCAGGCAGAGAGCTTTGCGACGAGTAAGGGCTATACCTTCCAGGCCATGGCTCAGGATATCACAGGTCTGACCCTGGATAAAACGGAGGTGACTCTGGCACTGAATAAGACGACGGCTCTGACCCTGTCCGTCACACCGGAGAGCTTCTTATATACTGCAAGCTGGACCAGTGAGGATAGCTCCATTGCGACAGTGACCGTGGACAGCACGGATCCGTTAAAGGCCACAGTGAAGGCAGTCAAGGCAGGTAGTACGAAGATTACAGCGACAGTCGGCAGCAAGACTGTGACATGTACTGTGACCGTGGATAACCTCCTGACAGCAATCAGTCTGAATCGATCCTACATCTATGCAACGACGACATCGACCACCCAGCTCAGTGTAAGCTACACACCATCCAGTGCGACCAATAAGGATATCACCTGGTCCAGCTCGGATAAAAATGTAGCGACCGTATCGGATAGTGGTCTGGTTACACCGACAGGCAACGGTACTGCCAGAATCACCGCTTCAGCAGCGGGCGGTACCATCAAGTCCTACTGCTTCATCGAGGTTAAGATGAATATCCCGGTTACGGGTATCAGCATGTCTCAGACGGAAGTTCTGATGACGGAGGAGCAGATGAAGCTTAGTGCATCGGTTCTTCCGGCCAATGCTTCCAATCAGACGATCACATGGTCCTCCTCAGATTCATCCATTGCCACCGTGGATCAGGAAGGAAATGTGAAGAAGGTGGCGGATGGCAAGGTAAGGATCACAGCTCGTACGGCAGATGGTGGATATACTGCTTCCACAGAAGTGACGGTTCAGACCATCTCCGTGCCGGTAGAGAGCATAGAACTCAGTCAGGATGGTGTGGAGATGAATGCCATCGGTACCACCTGTCAGTTATATGCCAGCATAAATCCTTCGGATGCAGATATCCAGGATATCACCTGGACCAGCAGCGACAGTAAGGTAGTCACCGTGGATGATCAGGGTCTGGTAACCAGTGTCGGAGGCGGCACGGCAACCGTAACGGCCAGAACCGTGGATGGTTCTGCCAGCGCCAGCTGTGAATTCACTGTCATTCGACTGATTCTCTCCATGGGTATCAACCCGTCGCAGCTTCAGATGAAGGCAGGCGATACGGCAGATCTTCAGGTGGAGATCAATCCTTCGGATGCCTTATCTCAGGACGTGACCTGGTATTCCACCAATCGTAAGGTAGTTACAGTGGATGATTCCGGTCATATCACAGCAGTGGCCGATGGTAAGGCCTATGTGAAATGTATCGCCAGGGATGGAAGTAATCAATCCGCAGCCTGCCTGGTTACGGTAGGAGAAGCGGCAGCTTCCACCACAGAATCCCAGCAGACGACTACGGAGAGCGGACAGACTACAACGACCACCACCACAGCAAAGACAACGACCTCTGCTGCAAAGACAGTGAAGGCACCTGCCAGGGTCACAATCAGCAGTCTGAAGGCAGGGAAGAAGAAACTGACCGTCAAGTGGAAGAAGATAAGCTGCGTGGGATATCAGATCCAGTACGGACTGAAGAAGAACTTTAAGGGAGCGAAGACCGTAAATGTGAAGGCTTCTCTCAGTAAAGTGATTAAGAGCCTGAAAAAAGGCAAGACATATTATGTGAGGATTCGTGCCTATAATCTGAACGGAAAGAAGGCAGTTTACGGATCCTGGAGCACCATAAAGAAAGCAAAAGTGAAGTAGGAGGAGCCTGATATGAGAAAAAAGATCTTATCCTGGATGCTGGCTGGTCTGATGATCGTCGGCAGTATGGCAGACAGCCCTCTGTTGGCTTCTGCTGCATCGACCGGGGAATCGAGTGCGATTAAGACAGAGACAGTCTCAGATCGTCAGACGGTTGCTGAGAATGAGGATGCTGCTTCGGTGGATGGTAATTCCTCCGAAGAGAGCACCTCACTCTCTTCGGAGAGTGATTCCTCGGAGCAGTTAACGACGGAGTATATCTCTTCAGAAGAGACGGAAGCGACAGCCGTATCCGCAGATCCGGCTGCAGGAGAAAGTGATACAGCATATGCGGGAGATTCCGCGGAGACGACCAGCTCCGATTCGGAAGACACGGAAGATTACTCGGACTATATCACGGTGGAGTCCTCGGAAGTAACCCTGACGAATTCCGATACGATCGATTATCTCTCGGAAGAGGATGTGGCAATCGAGACGACGGATGTGCCTATGCAGACCATTGAAGTGGAGGATACGGAAGATAAGGGCATCTCCCTGCAGTCAACAACAGCCAGTGAATATCATATCTTACTGGTACTGGATGTCTCCGGTAGTATGAGTGGAACACCGATGACCCAGATGAAGAAGGCCTGCAATAATTTCATCGATGATATCCTGACACAGGAGCCTGACGCAGGAATCGGTATCGTTACCTTTGCCTCCAACGTGACGGACTACACCTTCTCGGGCAGTTATTTCACCAGCAATCGGTCCTCGCTTCGCTCGGTAATCAGTGGTTTATCAGCGAGTGGAGGCACTGCGATGAATGCCGGTCTTAAGAAGGCCGATGAGATCCTGCAATCGGAAGGAGCAAGCCAGAATATCATCATCCAGATGGCAGACGGACTGGCCAATGAAGGAAGCTCTTATACGTCATCCAATGCCAGATATTATGGCACCTCCTATGTGGATCCTTACGGAAATGCATTTACTTACAGTTCAAGCACCAGAGGATATTGTTCGGAAGTTTATAATACCTATTCCGCCATCTCCGGCTTGTATAATATCTATGCACTGGGCTTCTTCCACAGTATGAGCGGAACAGACAAGCAGTTTGCGGAAGTCTTCATGAATGATGTGCAGAACCAGGCTTCCTTCTATGAAGTAGTGAATGCGGATGATCTCTCCTTCTCCTTTGAGTCCATCGCAGAGGATATCAATGCGGATTATCTTCATATGAGTAAGGATGCACTGACTCTGGAGCAGGGTGACAGTGAACAGCTGGATGTCAGCTTTGATGCCGATTATCCATCCAGCGATAAGATGGTGACCTGGGGCAGCAGTGATAGCAGCATCGCCAGTGTGGACAGCAGCGGAAATGTGACGGCCCTTGCCGAGGGTAGCTGTACGATCACAGCAGAGGCCGGTGGATATAAGACGACAGCCACAGTCACTGTCACAGCTAAGGCTGCAAAAGTTGCCACATTTTCAGTCAGTGTGAAGAAAAATACCAAGGCACCGGAGGAGAATGCGGAATACACCTTCGCCAATGGTGCTACGATTACCTATGATGGTGTGGATTACACCACGGGAGCATATGGATATGTCATGATACCGGAGGTCGATACGGAGATTCAGGTTAGCCTGGCAGGATATTCCACCAAGACAGTCACGGCGGAACAGCTGGAAGAATCCAATGTCATCTATCTGGAACAGATCTCGGAGAATCCGGTCATCAATGCAGTCTGGATCGGTTCTACCGATGCCCTGCGGGAAGAGGTATCCATCGATATTATGAAGACCTCCTCCACAGTCCTTTCTGTAGATGTGGACTGGGGTAACAGCTCATACGGCAGTGTCAAGCTTATGCAGGGTGCCGGCGACAGCCTGGTGGAGGAATCCTTCAGCGGGAACAGCTTATCCTGTGTACTGAAGGATAAATTCGATGTATCCTCTGAGCTCTATGTATGTGCAACCAATGCAGCCGGCAGATCCATCAAGAAGAAGTTAAAGATCGTTGCGGATTCCAATATCCTGAATGGCGCCGGTCTGGAGATCGCCGGTTCTCTGAAGATCACCATTCCGAGTAAGGTACCATTACTGGGAGGAAATAATCTGGAGCTGGATCTGAAGAAGCTGGAGAAGACGGAGATGGTTCCGTTTAACTGTTCCTATGAGGATGGTAAGGTCTATGTCTCCATCGGTGTGGATATGGCTGGTTATTCCAAGTCCCAAAAGGGTAAGAAGTCAGAGTCGGAGTCCAAGGGAGTCATCCCTGCTCTGGTGAAGAAGCTGAAGAACGTAAAAGAGAAGGCTAAGAAAAAGGATGATTCTGCATGGGATCAGCTCAAGGATATCAAGAATACTTATAAGAAATATATGAAGAAGTCCCCTGTGAAGTTTGGATTTGATGCGGATTGTCAGGTTCTGGGCTTCATCGAGGGTACTTTGGATGATCAGGGTAAGCTTCAGATCCTGGATTCCGGTATCATCGTGGCACCTTCTATCGGTGTCAAATGGGATGGACAGTTCTCCGTCGGACCGGTTCCATGTTATTGGGAAGCAGCCATCTCGGGAGAATTGAAAGCCCAGTTTAATCTCTATGCGAATCCAAATGCCGGTTTCGTTCCTTACGGTAGTGCGGAGCTGTCCATCACCGGTAAGCTGGGTGGCGGTCTGGGTATCAATAAGGTGGCTACGGTCGGCGGAGGCGGACAGGCCAACTTCACACCAAAATATGTCCTGACCCAGCAGAAGAAGAACGAGTTAACAGCAAAGATTAAGCTGAATGCTTATTTTAAAGTCCAGCTGGCCTGCCTGGTCTATACCTGGGAGCCGGAAGGCTTATCGAAGACCTGGAATATACCGGACAGCGGGGCGACGACGGCATCCCTCGACGAAGATGACATATACGATCTGAATCAGTATAGGCTCGAAGATCTGACCTATCTCCTGCGTACGGACAGCTCCGGTATCTGCCTGATGTCTGCAGATGAGGAGGATTCCTATGCACAGACGGTCAGCAGCTTCCATGAGAACAGCTATAGTCTGACAGATCCTCAGATCGTCGCGCTGGCAGAGAATACCAAGCTGGCAGTCTGGGTAGATTATTATGCACAGGAAGGCCAGACCAGTATCGATAATAATGACATCCATCTCTACTATTCCTACTATGATGGCAGTCAGTGGTCTGATCCTGCCATGATCGAGGATGACGGAACCATGGATTATTCTCCGGCTGTCGCTGTCGTGAATAAGAAGGCCTATGTGATCTGGCAAGATGCAGATGCGCAAATCAATGCAGAGGATAGCGCAGACAAGATCGCAGGCAAGATGGGTATTACAGCAGCTGTATTTAATCCGGCTTCCGAGACATTTACTGTGACAGCTCTGGCTCAGAACACAGGTTATGTGGATACGCTTCCGCAGATTGGCGGTGAGGGAGATACCGTAGTAGCTGCCTGGGTAGAAAATACAGATAATAACTGGTATGGTCAGGGCAATCATAATAATATCATGACGGCTGCTTGTCAGTCCGGCAGCTGGTCGGATGCGACAGCATATCAGAGTGGCCTGACTGCAGTCTCCGGTCTGGCAGCAGACTATCATGCAGGCAGTCAGATTGCCTATATCCTGGAGCTGGATAAGAGTCTCAGCTCCGCCACAGAGGAGGACGCTTCTGAGACAGAGATCTCCGGTCTGGAGCTCTATGTAAATGGCAAACAGCTCACAGATGACACTGTGCTGGATTCTGCCCCGTCCTTTGTGGACCATATCCTCTACTGGTACAGCGATGGCGGTATCAAGGCAAATGAAAGTCTGAAGGCAGAGGATACCGTGAGCATCCTGGGTACAGATGTGACCATAGAGAGTGATGACTATCAGGTTGTTACAGATGGTAAGAAGAAAGCCATTATCTATCCATCCGTCTATCAGTCGGAGGATGGCTCTTCGGATAAGGACGGCATCGCCAATACCTTAAATGCAGTATATTATAATTCTGCTTCCGACAGCTGGGGCAGTCCGATCTGCATGACCGATGGCAGTGATTATATCCAGGGCTTTTCCGCAATCTGGGAGGATGATGATCTCTTACTCCTCTATGATAGCAAAGAAGTTACCGGTAAGCTGGAAGACGATATGGAAGATCCTTACGGAAGTGCCAGCCTTCTTCTGAAAACATACGAGAACCGATATGCAGTTACCGTGGATGATTGTCTCTATAATCCGGAGGATATCGTAGCCGGCGGACTTCTTCCGGTGACCTTACAGGTTACGAACAGCGGTATGGCGAAGATCGACGGCATCACCGTAACCTTCCGTGATGCTTCCGGTGCTGAGATCAGTCATGTGAATCTGGCCCAGACCATACTGTCCGGCCAGGATGCGGAATTTGAACTTAACTACCAGATCAGACAGGCCGATATCGGTAAGAAGATCACGGTAGAGTGTAATCCGATGAATCAGACAGCAACATCCACAGATGATAACAAGGCAGTGATCGAAGCAAGCTACAGTAATATGAAGATCAATCAGATCTGCTGGGCTATGAATGAGGATGGCAGCGCGAAGATCGTCGCTCAGGTCTATAATGATGGCTACACAAGCTTTGATAATGTGATTGTCAATCTCTACAAGGAGTCTCCGGATACAGAGAATCTGAAGAGTGTGAAGATCAACGGCTCCTTTGTTTCTATGGATCAGCAGATGGTATCCTTTGATGTTCCTTATGAAGAGGGCGCATCCTACTATGTTCAGATCCAGCCACAGGACGAGGAATATAATATCGGTGATAATGCAGATTATGTCACATTTGCTTATCAATCGACCGATGAGAGCAGGACTCTGACAGATGTAGAGGTGGAGAAGACCAAGACCGTATACAATCAGGGAGATACTCTGACCTTAGGTGATCTGAAGGTGACCGGCAGCTACAGTGACGGCAGCAAGTCAGATCTGACCAGATCGACAGCTACCTCCATCGATGTATCAAAGGTTCTGATGTCTGTAGCGGGCAGCTATAATATTACAGTAACTTACAAGGATAGCTCTAAGACCTACAGTAAGACGATTGCCATCACGGTAAATGCAGTAAGCGGATCCAATTCTTCCACCAGTGCGACGAGTGCCGGTACAGCTGCTGCCAGAACCGGTATGATCGGCAAGAAGATTACATCCGGTACTTATGTCTATAAGGTGCTGACTGCGAACACAGTACAGCTGCTGCAGGCAAGCAAGAAGACCATAAAGACAGCCACAGTAGCCTCCACGATAAAATATGGCGGAGTCACTTATAAAGTAACTTCCATCGCTGCCTCAGCCTTTAGCGGATACAGTAAGCTGACCAAGGTGACAATCGGCAAGAATGTAAGCTCCATCGGAGCCAAGGCCTTCTATAATTGTAAGAAGCTGAAGACCGTAACGATTCAGTCGGCTGTGATCAAGTCGATGGGTTCCAAGGCATTTAATAAGATTTACAGCAAGGCTGCCATCAAGGTTCCGGCTGCGAAGAAGAAGGCTTATAAGAAGCTGCTGAAGAAGGCAGGAGTGCCGAAGACCTATAAATTAAAATAATCTTATGATAAGTTATCATAAGATAGAATAAGCTCGATTGGGCGCCGCAGATTTCGGTAATCTGCGGCGCCCTGGTCGTTATCTTGATTTTGGGCAGAAGATAGCTTTTATACGTGAATTCTGTCCAGGAATCCTGGCAGGAGACTTGCTTTTTGGGCAGAAATGATGGATGAAGGATGTTATATATCCAAAAAAACAGCTGGGACCTAGGATCCTGGACAGAAGCATGAAAAAATTAATATCATATGCCCAAAAAAGTCGGCGAGGCCGATGAAATTTGGGCAGAAGTGAGTAAAGATGATTGTCATATGCCCAAAAAGCCGGCGAGGCTGAAGATTTTTGGCAGAAACCAGTTAATAATAATGTCATCTGCCCAAAAAAGAGGCTGTGGCCGTAAATCCTGGGCATGGCAAGATAAAAATGATGTCATATGCCCAAAACTCAGACATAAGCCAAGAAGTCTGGACATAAGCTGGTATAGAAGAAGTTAATCTGCCCAAAAAGAAAAATCCGGAGATATACATATCTCCGGACAAAAAATAAGAGCGCGAGACGGGATTCGAACCCGCGACCCTCGCCTTGGCAAGGCGATACTCCACCACTGAGCCACTCGCGCATATCGTTTATTCAACTGTGTTTAGTATATCACGAATATTCACATTGTCAAGAATTATTTCAAAAATTTTGACAAATAAGAATATTCTCTCCGGGTCTATCTCTCCCCGGACCATTGATCCATTTTCGACAAGCAACAAATGCAAGAACGCTTCCGCGCTCTTGCTTAGGTATGCCTATTTATGTTTTTTGGATTTTTTTGCAGGTTTTTTGGCGATTAATTTCTTGATGGACTTCGTCTGCGTTTTGTTACATACGGAACAGGTTCTGGTCTTGGAACCCTTAGAAGTAGCAGTTGCCTCTTTTGTTACAGTCCATGCACTCCATGTGTGTTTTAATTTAGCGATCTTCTTCGTCTGAGTTTTGTTACATACGGAACAGGTTCTGGTCTTGGAACCAGCTTCAGAGCAAGTAGCAGCCTTGGTTACAGTCCATGCACCCCATGTGTGAGCCTTCTTGATGGTCTTGGTCTGGGTCTTGTTACATGTGCTGCAGGTTCTGGTCTTGGAACCAGCTTCGGAGCAAGTAGCAGCCTTGGTTACAGTCCATGCACTCCAGGTGTGTTTATGATGCTTATGGCTCTTAGCGCTGGCTGGAACAGCTGCAACTACGAGTAAAAGGCAAAGAACCAGGAGAGTGCTGAGACGTCTCTTCATAGATTTCATAATCTTCCTCCACTTTTCTACCCTCTATAAGATTCTGTAAATATTTTACCTATCATGAAATTAAGATTCATAAAATTTTACCTATCATGAAATAAAAAGCAGTTTTACAGAATAATCTTAATAGAAGATGATGACTTCGGATAAATATGTTTATTAGTATCTAGCAATGATCAGATAAAATCCGGAGATAGATATCATTACTTTATAAGAATAATATCATAGAAAAAATGATATTGCAAGATAAAAATTAATAAAAAAGAAAAGAAAATGTAACAAATTTGTAATAAATTAATTTATAAAGTGCCACTTTCCTTTTTTACATAAATGATGTGAGAATGAGGAAGCAGGCACTTTTCTGATTTATGAACAGACCGATAAATTTTTCTGTCATTTTACAGGATAAGATGTTATGATTTGTTCTGATACTTTAAGGAGAGAGAGGAAGTCATAAGACAGGTTGACTTCTCTAAAGATAAAAAGAGGATAATTAATGTGAGATATATCTTATGTGGTATTAATGCCAAATACATTCACTCCAATCTGGCCATCTATTCCCTGCAGGCTTATGCCCGGGAGAAGATGGGCCGGGAAGAGTATGCAATAAAGAAGACAGACAAGGAGAGTCGAAGAGATAAGGGGTCTATCGATAAGCCGGAGATCCTGATTCGGGAGTATACCATCAACCATTATGTCGATGATATCCTGCAGGATCTCTATCAGACCCAGGCGGATGTCTTTGTATTCTCCACCTATATCTGGAATGTAGAGTATGTGAAGGAAGTAGCAGCGGAGCTGAAGAAGGTATTGCCGGAGTCAGCCATCTGGGCAGGCGGCCCGGAGGTATCCTATGATGCGATACATTTCCTCGAGCAGAATCCGGCTGTGGACCTGATCATGCAGGGAGAAGGGGAAGAAGTCTTTTATCAGCTGACACAGCATTATGATGGCAGTCCGGCTTCCCTTCCGGCCATGGCCGGGATCGCCGTTGGCAGTGGGAGGAAGGATTATGGCTTTGCTGCCTTGATGGATATGGATGAGCTGCCCTTCGTTTATGAGGATTTTCATCTCTTTGAGCATAAGATCCTCTATTATGAGACCAGCAGAGGCTGTCCATTTCATTGCAGCTATTGTCTGTCCTCCATCGATAAGACAGTGCGATTCCGCTCTCTGGATAAGGTGATGGCGGAGCTGGATCGCTTCCTGCAGGCGCAGGTTCCCCAGGTCAAGTTTGTCGATCGTACCTTTAACTGTGACCGGGAGAGAGCCCTGAAGATCTGGCGTTATGTGACGGAACATGATAACGGAGTGACCAACTTCCACTTTGAGATCTCCTCGGATCTGCTGGACGATGAGAGTCTGCAGCTCTTCTCCCGTATGAGATCGGGATTGATCCAGTTAGAGATCGGTGTCCAGTCCACCAACCCGCCGACCATTGATGCCATATCCAGGCATATGAATCTGCCGGAGCTATTCCGTCGGGTGGATCAGGTCCACGCCCTGGGAAATATCCACCAGCACCTGGATCTGATCGCAGGACTTCCTTATGAGAGCTATGAGCAGTTTGGCAGATCCTTTGATGATCTTTATGTCCATGCACCGGATCAGCTGCAGCTGGGTTTTCTTAAGGTATTAAAGGGAACACAGATGATGCTGGATTCCCGGGAGCATGATATACGATACCGGCAGAAGCCTCCCTATGAGGTTCTGTCCACCCCCTGGCTCTCTTATGGCGATGTTATCGCCCTGAAGGGTATCGAGGAGCTGGTAGAGCTCTACTATAACAGCGGACAGTATACGCACACTCTGCGCTATGTGCTGTCCCGCTATGGCAGTGCCTTTGCATTTTATGAGAGCTTCTCCGGATATTATCGTGGGAAGAATCTGCATAAGATGAATCATAATCGTCTGCAGAAGTATGAGATCCTGCGGGACTTCTTAGGACAGCTGGATATGGAGCTGCCACTTCTGGATCAGCTGCTGCTATATGATCTCTATCTGAGAGAAAATGTCAAGGGCAGACCGGACTGGGCCCCGGACCTGTCCGCCCATAAGAAGATTCATAAGGAAATGTATCGGACCAGGGGTGCCATCCTCTATCCGCAGATCCCGGCGGAGGAATATGATTCCAGAAAGGCAGCCAATCAGAGCCATATGGAGCATTTCTCCTTCGATATCTGTGCCTATACGCAGCAGGGCATCTATCAGGAAGGCGACTATCTCTGCCTCTTTGATTATCAGCAGAGGAATCCGCTGAATCAGGAAGCCGGAACAGTGTGCCTGGAAGTCGGATCCCTGATGGAGGATGCACAGGAAGGATAAAGGGCTTCCATCGCTCATTTTGCGACCGTGGACTCACGCGTATCATGAAAAATCTATGAAATAATCAGGGAAGGTCTTGAATATCATTGGAAAATCATTTACAATAAAAGATAATTTGTTTTTTAACTAACAGGAGGTATAAAGATGCGTTCTAAGAAACATCAGAGACTGACTGCCATTATCATCGTTGTGGTGATCGCAGCTATGGTACTGACTACAGTATGTTCCGGTTTTTTGATGGGAATGTAATTAAGGATTTATCAGATAGTGAGGAATCTTCATGACCTTGGTCGTGAGAGGAATCAGGGAGAGAATATGCTTCGTATCGGTAGGATAAAGGAGAGCGTTTATCAGCGTTCCGTGGAGAAACAACTTCATAATGATAAGAAGGCTTGCCAGCCCTACCTGACGCAGACAGTCACAGTGGAGGGCTGGACGCTAGCGGCGGAGCGAGTGGTCCGGAATATGGTGAATGCATTTGCTTCCAGGGGCGCTGCTGTGGAGCAGATTACGGTTTCCGTGATCATGCCGGCAGGAAGCGAGGAAGCGGCATTTCGTGGATTTACCTCCGGACTGGGATATTTGTGTAAGCAGGAGAAGATCTGGGTGACAGTGGAGGATGCCAGAGTCTTAAGAGAGGTCAGCATCCCATTGATCCGGGCTGTAGGTATCGGCCCACAGACCGGCAAGACGGAGACAGATCGTCTGGCTGCGGATATAGATGTGATTCTGGCAGGCAGTATCGCCCGGGAGGGTGCTGCCATTCTGGCCATAGAGAAAGAAGAAGAGCTGAGGAAGCGTTTTGCGGCTTTCTATGTAGAGGCGGCCCAGGCCCTATACGACGATGCAGCGATGCCGGCAGTCCGGGAGCTGATAAGGGAGTACGGAGCCCATGGGATCGCAGTACGCGAGGGCGGTATCTTCGCCGGCTTGTGGAATCTTGCTGCCGCCGGCAAGGTGGGTCTGGACATTGATCTTGGTGCGATACCGATCCGACAGCACACGGTTGAGGTCTGTGAATATTTTAATCTGAATCCCTATATGCTCCTGTCAGGAGGATGTATCCTGCTGGCAGCGGCTCATGGAGAGTCTCTGGTCGCAGCACTGGAGGACAGAGGAATCACAGCAGCTGTGATTGGCAAGACCCGGACCGGTAATGATCGTATCATCCGATACGATGACGAGATCAGATATCTGGAACCACCGAAAGCAGATGAGATATATGCTGCGCGGGACGCGCAGGCGAGTTATGAGAAAGAAAGATAGTCCACACAGATGGAATTGAGGTAGATAGAATATGCGTGATCAGATTTTAAGAATGCTTGAGAATAACAGTAAGATTGACCTGCATGATGTTGCCATCATGCTTGCAACAGACGAGACAGTCGTTCTGAATGAGATTCAGAAGATGGAAGAGGAAGGGATCATCTGCGGATATCCGACCCTCATCAACTGGGATAAGACAGAGGAGGAGAAGGTGAGTGCTCTGATTGAGGTTCATGTGACGCCTCAGCGAGGCAGCGGTTATGAGAAGCTGGCAGAGCGGATTACCAATTATCCGGAGGTAAAAGCCATCTATCTTATGTCCGGAGCCTATGATTTTGCTGTATTTCTGGAGGGTAAGACCCTGAAGGAGGTATCCATGTTTGTTACCACCCGTCTGTCCACTCTGGATGATATCACCAGCACAGCAACCCATTTTATCCTGAAGAAATATAAAGACCACGGTATGATCCTGATCGACAAGGAACCGAGTAACAGAATGAAGGTGTCATTATGAGAAATCCATTATCCGATAAAGTCATAAATATGAAGCCATCCGGTATCCGTAAGTTTTTCGATCTGGTTCAGGAGATGCCGGATGCCATCTCTCTTGGTGTCGGCGAGCCGGATTTTGATACCCCATGGCATATCAGAGAGGAGGGTATCTACTCTCTGGAGAAGGGACGTACCTTCTATACATCTAATGCCGGTCTGATGGAACTGCGTAAAGCCATCTGTGGCTATCTCAACCGCCGTTTCGGCATGGTCTATGATCCGAAGACGGAGGTTGTGGTTACTGTCGGTGGCAGCGAGGGTATCGATATCGCCCTTCGTGCTATGCTGAATCCGGGAGATGAAGTGATCATTCCGGAGCCTTGCTATGTATCCTATCTGCCATGTGTCGAGCTGGCAGACGGTGTTCCTGTCCGCATCGAGCTGCAGGAGAAGAATGAATTCAAATTAACCGCAGAGGAGCTGGAGGCAGCGATCACAGATAAGACCAAGATTCTGATGCTGTCCTATCCGAATAATCCTACCGGTGCCATTATGACCAGAGAGGAGCTGGAGCCGATCGCTGAGCTCTGTAATAAATATGACTTATATGTTATCTCCGATGAGATCTACTCTGAGCTGACTTACGCAGAGGAACATGCATCGATCTCCTTATTGCCTGGTATGCGTGACCGCACTATCGTGATCAATGGCTTCTCCAAGGGCTTTGCTATGACCGGATGGAGACTGGGATATGCAGTCGGTCCGGAGCTGATCTTAAAGCAGATGACCAAGATCCATCAGTTCTGTATCATGGCTGCTCCGACCACCAGCCAGTATGCCGGTGTGGAGGCTATGAACAACGGAGATGAGGATGCTGCCATGATGCGGGAATCTTATAATCAGAGACGCCGTTATCTGCTGGCCCGCTTCGAGGAGATGGGATTAAGCTGCTTCGAGCCAAAGGGCGCCTTCTACATGTTCCCTTGTATCAAGGAGTTCGGTATGAGCTCGGAGGACTTTGCCGGGGAATTACTGAAGGCAGAGCAGGTAGCCATCGTGCCGGGTACCGCATTTGGTGATTGTGGTGAAGGCTTCCTTCGTGTCTCCTATGCCTATTCCCTGGAGGAATTAAAAGAGGCACTGGACCGCATCGAGCGCTTTATCAATAAGCTGCGTGCAGAGAAGAATTAGCAAGATAACAGATTGATGCTATTACAGATTCGTAATATAACCGATTCATTTCTATGGGGCTGTCGCTTGCGATGGTCCCATAGTTCCATCTATCAGAAACAGGGGGAATGTCATGGTAAATATCGTATTACATGAGCCGGAGATGCCGGCCAATACCGGCAATATCGGAAGGACCTGCGTAGCGACAGGCAGTGTCCTTCATCTGATCGAGCCATTGGGCTTCCAGATCAATGATAAGATGCTGAAGAGAGCAGGCTTAGATTACTGGGATAAGTTAGATGTGCGTCGTTATCTGGATTTTGAGGACTTTCTGGCGAAGAACCCGGGAGCTAAGATCTATATGGCGACGACCAAGTCCAAACAGACCTACACCGATGTGCAGTATGAGGACGGCTGCTATATCATGTTCGGTAAGGAGAGCGCCGGGATCCCGGAGGAGATCCTGCTGGATTATAAGGAGACGGCAGTCCGCATCCCCATGCTGGAGAATATCCGCTCTCTGAATCTGGGGAATTCCGTAGCGATCGTCTGCTATGAGGCACTTCGCCAGCAGGGCTTTCAGGACTTCCAGCTGCAGGGACAGCTGCACAGACACGAGTGGTAGAAAGTTAGAAAAAGTAGTGGCGCAGAAAGCTCCGACGGGCTTGCTGCGCCTTCCTTCTTCCGCAGGATATGATATTTTATAAGAAATAATAAGGCTCATACAGATTCTTCAGCTTCTGCAGGATCATGAGAGCATTCCGTTCCACAGAGTTCTTCTTCTTATAGTGCTCCACACTGTAAGGAAGGATATGGATGGGCCTGAGAGCCTCCCGACTTAATCCGCCTTCCATAGGCATATGATCCAGGATATGCCCCTCCATCGCCTCCATGGAGACGGTCTTATTCATAAAGTAAAATGCGGTGTAGCCCTTAACACGTGGCTGCACCCTTTTTGTTACCCGGAAACGGACATGAATCACCTGATCTGCCTGCAGATTCTTCTCAAAGTCAGGCAGCTGATCGTCAGGGATCATGACTCTTATGGCAGCGATATGATCCTCCTCATGATAGTTGCCCTCCAGATAGTTACGATAAGGAGATCGACGCATGATCTGATATTCCTGCTCATCTGCGGGATTCCTCTCTCCCTGGCGGAAGAAGAGCATACTGTCATTACGGATGGCAAAGACCAGATAACCCAGATCCCGACTCTGCAGATAGTGACAGAGATAGGCGGCATCCTGCTTTGCAAGCTCTCTGACCTCAAGAAAGGTATTATCCCGGATATCGTAGACAGCGGCACCGTCCAGCACGATGATCGGCATGTTGATATTGACACATCCCATCTGAGAGATGAGGAAGGCAGGTGCCCATTTGGACTCCAGGCAGATGCGGGCCCCTTCGTCATAGAGACGATTCAACTCGATCAGCACACGGGGAGAGACATGAGAGTAACGGTCCTCCACTAAGTCCTGCAGTCGCAGAAAGAAGACCGTCTCCGGGTGCTTCCTTCTGGGCAAATGAAAAGCATTTACCAGGTTACCGACGATGGCACCGATGATGGTATCCGCACAACGGTCCAGTGTCTGCACAACCGGCGCATCGACATCCGGATAGGTGATGATCACACATAAGAAGACGATAGCCGCCAGACCGGCGGAGCTGTGAGTGTGCGTCAGCACGCAGGTATAGAGACAGAGGATGACACCAACTGCCATACAGGCATAGAGCAGGAGCATGTGGTCCACCATCCATGGCTGCGAGTTAAAGAAGAAGAGATAGAGCAGACCCCAGAAGGCTCCGATCAGAGTCCCCAGGATACGATTGATCGCCGAGGTCTTACTATCCCTGGCATAGGGCTGCATGCAGATGATGGCAGCGATGGAGGAATGGATCACCAGCCCCTGGTAACCACGTAAGACATAGATCATCATACAGAGAAAGACGGCAATCGCCGTCTTTATGATGCGCATCCCCAGGGGTGGCAGGGTAAAATGGTGAGTAAAAACATGGGTTTTCTCTAGTTTCATAGTCATTTACTTTCTATTCATTAATAAAAGCTTTATCGGATTACCGCAAGCAAAGTCTACGGCGGATTACCACAGGGAAAGTCTGCGCCGGATTAGCGGAAGGTCACGATGGTCACACCGGCATCGCCCTCACCGAATTCAGCCAGCTTGTAGGACTTGACAAACTTCTGCCGGCGAAGATATTCATGGACACCCTTACGCAGAGCACCGGTCCCCTTACCGTGAACCACACGCACAGAGCTAAGACCGGCAATCATGGCATCGTCCAGATATTTCTCCAGCTTATTGACCGCCTCATCCACGGTGTTACCCAGCAGATTGATCTCCGGATTGATGGTGGCAGCCTTATTGATACTGTAGCGATCCTTGGATGGCTGGGACTGCTTCTCATTCTTCGGCTTGTCCCGAAGCTCCAGATTCTTATAGTTAACCGTCGAGCTTAAGAAGCCCATCTGGATGACCAGATCCCCGTTCTTATTGGCCGCCTGCTTGACCGTACCCTCCAGAGAGAGACTGGTGACATAGACCGGATCGCCCACCTTGAAGTCGGACGGATCATGGATCTGGGAGGCCTTCTTAGTCTTATAGGACATCTGCTTCTCCAGCTTGCTCATGCGATTCCGCAGCTCGGAGCGGGTCGCTTCCGCCTTTTTGGTATTATTCTGACCCGGATGCTGACTCCAGGCATTAAACTTACGGATCGATTCGTCCGCCAGATCCTTGGCATCCGAGACGATCTTCAGCGCCTCCTCACGGGCATCCCTCAGCATCTGCGCCCGCTTCTCCTTGATGTCATCCTGACGCTCTCTCAGCTGCAGCTTTAAGGCATCGATCTCCTGACGGGTATTAAGCAGCTCCGCCTGTTCCTTCTCGATCTCGGCCTTATTCTTCTCTAATTCCGACAGCATGGACTCGAAGTCGATGGCAGACACATCCAGCTGAGAGCTGGCCTGATCGATGATATAATCCGGCAGTCCCAGCCGTTTGGAGATGGCAAATGCATTGGACTTACCCGGGATACCAATCAGCAGTCGGTAGGTAGGAGACAGGGTTTCCAGATCGAATTCACAGCAGCCATTCTCCACACCCTCAGTATTCATGGCATACATCTTCAGCTCCGCATAATGGGTCGTGGCGATGGTACGGATCTTCGCTGTGTGCAGATCATCCAGGATGGAGATGGCCAGCGCGGCACCCTCCGTCGGATCCGTACCGCCACATAACTCATCAAAGAGCACCAGAGAGTCCGGCTCCGCTTCCTTTATAATATGGATGATATTAGTCATATGAGAGGAAAATGTACTGAGATTCATCTCGATACTCTGCTCATCTCCGATATCTGCGAAGATATCTGAGAAGATAGCCAGACGCGATCCCTGGAAGGCCGGGATGTGCAGACCGGCCTGTCCCATCAGCTGGAAGAGACCGACCGTCTTAAGAGATACGGTCTTACCACCGGTATTAGGACCCGTGAGCAGAAGCATGTTGAAGTCCTCACCGATATAGATGTGGATCGGAACCACAGTCTTAGGGTCCAGTAAAGGATGACGGGCCTGCTTGATATCCACGATACCATCCTGGTTGAAGTCCGGTTCGGTGCCCATATATTCCTTGGCATATTTGGCCTTGGCAAATACAAAATCCAGATGGGTGAGGATCTTGAGATTCTCCTCCAGATCCCTGGTAGAGCCGGCAACCTGGACACTGAGATTCTTCAGGATCTTCTCGATCTCTGCCTGCTCCTCGATATCCAGCTCCTTCAGCCGGTTATTCAGATTGACCACAGCCATAGGCTCGATAAAGAGAGTAGAACCCGAGGAAGACTGATCATGGATCATACCCTGGAAGATATTCTTATACTCCGCCTTGACCGGTACACAGTAACGACCATTTCTCATGGTGATCAGAGCATCCTGCAGGATGCTGCGGTTACTCTGGGAATTAATGATGGAGGACAGCTTATTATGAATGGCGATATTAGTCTGCTTGATCTCTTTACGGATCTCCTGCAGCTTATGAGAAGCATCATCACTGATCTCATCGGCCGACAGGATGGCATGCATGATATTCTGACGCAGATAGTCCAGAGGCTCCAGCAGATCAAAATAAGTCGCCAGACAGTCGAAGGCCAGACTCTCATCCTCCGTATCCCCGTAGCTCTTTACATGCTCTGTGATGGTAAGGATCCGGGCAATCTCCAGCAGCTCCTTAGCCGTCAGAGTCGACTCAATCTCCAGCAGACGAAGATGAGGATGGATATCCATCAGACCCTGAAAGGAGACGAAACCATTCTTATAGAGACGACTCAGAGCGTCCCGGGTCTCCTCCTGCCAGTTAAGCACCTCCTCATAATCCGAAGAGGGCAGTAATTCCCGACAGAGCTTCTTACCCATGGGGGAGGAAGCATGCTCGACCAGCTGGTCGATAATCTTATCATATTCTAATGTTTTTAATACTTTTTCGTTCATATATAAAAGCCTTTCGGTTTCGATTCATTTATCATGCAGGCACTACAGCAGCCATCTATGTCGGCAGCCCTGCCCTGCTCTTAATATTTCACCCGGAAATCCTTCTCCTCCAGAGCCCGAAGCGGCTGGATATCCCAGATATCCAGATACTCTACCCTGGCGAAACGATTCCCCTTCTTCACATCATCCACAAAGAGATCCACCCGATGCTCCGCACCCTGGACTTCAATCTCCACTGTGCCGTCATAAAGATTCCTCACCCAGCCGGTGACCTTGCGATTCGATGCAAAGGACTGACAGATGTAGCGAAAACCCACACCCTGTACTCTGCCATGGGCGATAATATGTTTGCGAATCATGGATCGCTCTCCTTTCTTTAGGATAATCACATACAAATGTGTTTATCAGATCAATGTCATGTGGAAGCAGAATGTGTATGCCCCGGCAGGAATGCTGAGACCTTCCTGAATAAATTGTATCTGTAAATCATTTTTTGTCAAGAAGTGTCGACAAAAAGCCAGGATCGTCTGACGAAAAACTTGGGAGATCCCATCATATTTTCATTGTTTTCAGGCAGAAAAAATAGTATAATCCCTCTATATTGGATAAGAACAGCGCAAGAGCTGCTGACTTAGAAAGGAAACGATATGCATTATATTGGAGAGTTACGAGAGGGAGATAATGTGGCAGAGATCTATCTCTGCAAGGTGAAGAACATCGCAAAAACCAAGGCAGGCAAGACATATTACTCCCTGGTACTTCAGGATAAGACAGGTCTCATCGATACCAAGATCTGGGAGTTGAATAACGGTATCGATAATTTTGAACAGATGGATTACGTCCGCATCGATGGAAATGTTACCAGCTTTCAGGGCAACCTGCAGCTGAATGTCCGCCGACTCCGCCGGGCTAAGCCCGGAGAGTACGCTCCGGAGAATTACATCCCTACCACCAGTAAGGACATCGAGGAGATGTATAAGGAGATCAAGAACTTTGTCAACCACATCCAGAATATCTATCTGAGACAGCTTCTGATCGCCTTCTTCGGTGATAAGGACTTCGAGAGCAGATTCAAGGCCCACTCCGCCGCCAAGCGCGTGCACCACGGCTTTATGGGCGGCCTCCTGGAGCATACCTTAAGCGTGACCAGGCTCTGTGAGTATTATTGCAGCATGTATCCCATCCTCAATCACGACCTGCTGATCACGGCAGCCCTCTGCCATGATATCGGTAAGCTGACAGAGATCTCCACCTTCCCGGAGAATGACTATACCGACGAAGGTCAGCTGATCGGTCATATCGTCAAGGGTACCATGATGATCCATGAGAAGATCCAGAAGATCAACGGCTTCCCGGAGAAGCTGGCTAACGAACTGGAGCACTGCATCCTGGCCCACCACGGCGAGCTGGAGTATGGCTCCCCTAAGAAACCGGCCCTGATCGAGGCAGTAGCACTCAACTTCGCAGATAATACCGATGCCAAGCTGGAGTCCTTCACCGAGGCCCTGGCAGAGGAGAACCGACAGTCCGGAGAATGGCGAGGATATAATAAGTTATTTGACAGTAACATCCGCGAGACCAGTAAGGCCGGACAGAAGAAATAAAACGCGGAAAATGAATCGCAGAAAATGAATTGCGGAAAATGAATCGCAGAAAATGAATCGCAGAAAATGAATTGCAGAAAATGAATCACAGAATGAATGGAAACATTTTCAGAAAATATATATGTGTCTATAGATAGGATAGAGTAGAAGGCAGGATAAGATATGGACTTACAGAAGAACCAGGAGATTCTGCTGACGATCGAGGATTTTACAAAAGAAGGGGAAGGCCTTGGGCGATATCAGGGCTTTCCTTTCTTTGTGAAGGACACCGTGATCGGGGATGAGATCGTGGCAGCAGTGACAAAGTTAAAGAAGAACTACGGTTATGCCAGACTGGTATCCATCGTGAAGCCATCCCGGGACCGCATCACTCCCCCATGCCCTGTGGCCAGACAGTGCGGAGGATGCAAGATCCAGCAGCTCAGCTATGACAAGCAGAAGGAGTTCAAATGGAAGCAGGTCGCCGGCTGTCTGAGCAGGATCGGCGGCTTTAAGGATATCGAGGATAAGATGGAACCCATTCTGGCCATGGAAGAACCCTGGCACTACCGCAATAAAGCCCAGTTCCCCATCGGATACGACAAGGAGGGGAACCTGGTGGCCGGCTTCTATGCCGGACGCACACACTCCATCGTAGCCAACACCAACTGCCTGATCCAGGCACCGGTGAATGAGACCATCCTGGAGCGTATTCTTTCTTATATGAAGGCCAATGGCATAACCGCCTACGATGAGAAGAGTGGTAAGGGTCTGGTCCGTCATGTCCTGACCCGCGTCGGCTTCGTGACCGGCCAGATTATGGTCTGTCTCATCGTAAATGGTAAGGCAAAAAAATTAGCCAATCCGGATCAACTGGTAAAGAAGCTTTCCACCATCGAAGGAATGACCAGTATTATTATTAATACCAACACCGAGAAAACCAATAAGATTCTGGGTCCGACCTGCGAGACCATCTGGGGCCAGGACTATATCGAGGATTACATCGGAGACATCCGCTATCAGATCGGCCCCATGTCCTTCTATCAGGTGAACCCTCAGCAGACCAGAGTCCTCTATTCCAAGGCCCTGGAGTACGCGAATCTGACCGGCGAGGAGACCGTCTGGGATATGTACTGCGGCATCGGAACCATTTCCCTCTTCCTGGCCCAGAAAGCCAGACAGGTCTACGGCGTGGAGATCATCAAGGAAGCCATCGATGACGCCCGCAGGAATGCAGACCTGAACGCTTTCCATAACGTGGAATTCTTCGTCGGCAAGGCGGAGGAAGTGGTGCCCGACCATTATAAACGTACCGGCATCGACCCGGACGTCGTGGTGGTGGATCCCCCGCGCAAGGGCTGTGATGCAGCCCTCCTGGAGACGATCCTTCAGATGCAGCCGAAACGCATCGTCTACGTCAGCTGTGACCCGGCAACCCTGGCCAGAGACTGCAAGATCCTCTGCGAGAAGGACTATGAGATCACGAAGGCAGCCGTGGTGGATCAGTTCTGCCATTCCACCCACGTTGAGACAACAGTATTGATGTCACGAATGAGATAGAATAATAGAAGAAATGGCTTGTTTCAGCCGTATATTGAGCCCGGAACCATGTTACTGACATGGGTTCCGGGCTCTTTTTGCGTGACTCTTTTTGCTCATACGTAAAGGGGAAAATACACCGGTATGAGGAAGGTTGTGGCAATAGGATGGATGATTAATAGTTGATACATCATTTATAGCAATAATTCAGAAATCGCAAACCTTAATAAAGATAGTAGGGAGCTTTTTTAATCTTGAATGAGACTCCATGATATGTTATAGTTTGTATATACAAACAAAAGGGCGGAAAATTAAAATGACAATAAGTGAAAGACTTTTTTCTATTATGCAGGAAAAGAATATCTCAATGCCGGAACTGGCAAGGAGGACGGGCATATCGAGACATACGATTTATGATTGGCAAAAGAAAAATACTAACCCGGGAGCAGACAAAATTATGGTTATATGTGAAGCACTCCGGGTCAGACCTGACGAATTACTGGTTGGAAGCAATCGAGACACAATATCGGAATATAACTATGACCTTTCTGGAAGTGATATCGATAAGCAGATAATGAATGAGTGTCAGAATCTATCAAACGCACAGAAAAAGCGATTGCTGGCTTATATGAGTATGCTGCAGAACATGAAAGAATAGACATGAGGTAAGGGATGGAGAATAAGAACGAAATAATGATTGTAGACGAACGATCGCTCCGGGATAAGATATACGTGATTCGGGGGCATCAGGTCATGCTGGACTTTGATTTGGCTGAAATTTATGGGTATTCAGTAAGTGCTTTCAATCAACAGGTCAAAAGAAACATAGAAAGATTCCCGGACGATTTTCTCTTTGAACTGACCTCGGAAGAAATGCTTGAATTATCGAAATCACAAAATGTGATATCGATTCAAACAGCAGGTGTAAAAGGCGGAAGATCTAAACCTGTAAAAGCATTTACTGAGAGTGGCATCTATATGCTCATGACTGTGTTGAAAGGCAGCCTGGCAATTGAACAAAGCAAGACACTGATCCGTCTGTTCAAGAACATGAAAGATTACATCATCGAGAATCAGCAACTCATGATTTCACACAAGGATTATATGGTTCTCGCCGAAAAGGTGGACAGGAACAGTGCCGAAATTGAGAGTATCAAAGATAATATGATTACGAAAGCAGAACTGCCCGATTTCATGAAACTTTTTGATGCCGGGATAGAGCATGATGAGATCCTGATTCTTGATGGAGAGCCGTTCAAGGCTGACCTGGCATATCAGAAAATCTACCGCCGGGCAAAACGAAGGCTTCTCGTCATTGATGATTATATCGGCACGAAGACGCTGCAGCACCTGCTTCATTCAAATCCTGTAGTCAAGCTCACAATCATTAGCGATAACAAAGCCCATCCTCCACTTCGAAATGTGGAATATACAGATTTTCAGAACGAGAATCCGGGGCGAAATATTGACTTTATTACAACGGAAAATAAGGCACATGACAGGTACATTGTGCTCGACTATAATACAAAGGATATGAGAGTCTATCACTGCGGCGCATCAAGCAAAGATGCGGGGAAAAAGATTACGACAATTACGCAGATTAATGATGTAACCGGGTACAGAGATATGGTTGAAGACCTCCTTGCTAATCCACCACTGGTATTGAAATAAAAATTATTGCTCACAGAAAACGATGTTGAGACAACAGTATTGATGTCACGAATGAGATAGAATAATAGAAGAAATGGCTTCTTTCAGCCGTATATTGAGCCCGGAACCACGTTACTGACATGAGTTCCAGGCTCTTTTTGCGTGGATTTGTTTGCTCATACGTAAAGGGAAAAATACACTGGTATGAGGAAGGTTGTGGCAATAGGATGGATAAAATGGTAACTATATAAAAATATAGAGGGAGAAATAGTTAAAATCTAATTCGTCAGTCATCATTTTCCAGATGACACGTACGAGCTTGCCGGCACAATGCCCTAAAGCATTGTAATGAGTCCGGCCTTCAGCCATCTTGGCATCATAATAGGCTTTGAAGGTTGAATTGTTTTTTACTACATTGTGAGCTGCGTTGATCAGGGCATATCTAAGTACTTTGGATCCCCGTTTTGACATTCTTGTTTTCTTGGCCTGAAAGTTTCCAGACTGATAAACAGAAGGATCCAGACCTGCATAAGCAAGCAGCTTACTCGGGTTGGAGAAACGGTGAATATCACCGATTTCACCAAGGATTATTCCATCTTTGATATATCCGATACTTGGAATGGTCATAATGACAGAATCATTAAATTTCATGATCTCTGTCATTTCAGCTTCAACTCTTTCTAACTGGCTATCCAGTAACTCAATCTGTGAGATGGTGTGGGTTACTTGAATAGATAAAGCGCTGTCGCTGGCACCGACAGACTTCTTTGCGAGAACTCTTAACTGCTGAGCCGTCTCCTTATCAAAATGACCGTGGGAAGTCGATTTCAGAAGATGAGCCAGATGAGTCACTGGACATTGATACTACATATAATAAATGAGAAAATGCTACAATTGAGATGATATAAAATGAAAAAAGGAGGTAATTTTGTAGGCAGTAAAAAGATTACGATAATAAAACGTATGCTAAGAACAAAACAGGAGGAAAGTATGAAAAATATTTTAAAAAAGGGAATCTTATCTTTTGGTGTTATGTTATTTCTTTTTCTGATAGGAAATAACCATGCTTATGCGAAAGTATATGATGTTTATTCATATATAGATATTGCTAAACATAATAATGTTTCGGTGTATCTTGAAAGTGGAGATTTTAAACTTCCATATTATACATTCTATGATTCAGAGATAGATGGTGATGTTTGGTCTGATTATAGATGGAGTATTAGTAACAAAAGTATTGCATCAGGAGCATGTGATTATGGTTGGGATGAGTATACAGTTGATGTTAAGAAACCAGGTAAATTTGTTGTCAAAACAAAGAAAAATTCATGTACTGTTAAAGTTGTCGCAAGAAATGGTCTTCAGTTTAATTTCGCTGCAGATGGAGGTACGGGTGCCTATAGCATTAACTTAAGGAAAAATGTATTTAAGGTAAAGATCGCAAATTATTCAAAAAAATCGATCACTATTTTAAAATCAGGTGCGTCTGCAAAACATGAGGATTATAAGTCTTTAGATTATAAATTAAAGCTTAGTAAAAATGTGACGATCAAACCATATCAGACAAAAACTATATCATTCAAGGCCAACAAGCAGATCGCATACGATGATGATACAGCCTGGACCATCTATTACAAGATAAAATATAAAGGTAAAACATATAAGGCAAAAGATGATTATATAAGGATAGGTAAAAAATGGAAGTATCCATATAAAGTAAAATGGTAAAATATAGATTTTTACATCAATCAAAGGCTGGGAAGAGATTCCCGGCCTTCTTTTTTTACCATTTTTTCGGAAGAAATATGATCCATTCTCTTTTAGTGGTCAGGAGGGGACATCTGATCAGTCCCCTAATACAGGAGGATGGATGTATGGATATCATGAGGCTCACTTCGGGGAATGCCATGGAGCACTGCGGATCAGTATCCGGAAGAAAAGACGAAGACCTGCAGAGGGAATATAATTATCACATCATAGAAAATCTGATCCGTAAGATGCTGGAAAGCGGGATCATCACTGTGGAAGAAAGTGACAAGATCTCGAAGAAAAACCGGGAAAGATCCTCACCGGAACTTGCCCCTTTAATGACAGAAATCCCTTGCTATTCGGGAAATAGTACGGGAATATGTCATCACAAGGAAGAGAGGTGAGACGATGAAAAGGATAACAAAGATCGGGGAAGATATAAGCTCTCCGGTAAAGAGGAAGACAAGGGTAGCGGCCTACTGCAGGGTCTCCACATCGATGGAGGACCAGATGCTTTCCCTGGAGACACAGAAGGCCCACTACGAGGACTACATACGGAAGAATCCGGCATGGGAATATGCGGGCATCTATTATGATGCCGGCATCACGGGAACGAAAAAAGAGGTCCGCCCTGCATTGATGAAGATGATAGAGGACTGTGAGAACGGACTAGTCGACCGGATCATAACCAAGTCCATCAGCCGTTTCGCAAGGAACACCACGGACTGCCTGGAGATCGTAAGGAAGCTGCTCCTTCTGGATATCCCGGTCTTCTTTGAGAAGGAGAACATCGATACGTCATCGATGGAGAGTGAGCTCCTGCTCTCCATAATGAGCAGTCTGGCAGAGAGCGAATCCCAGTCCATTTCCGAAAATGTAAAGTGGGGCAGGAGACACCAGTTCATGAACGGGACCTATAAATGCTACATGCCCCCTTACGGCTATGACTGGGATCAGGAGGAAAGACCGGTGGAACGTCAATACTGAGACAACAGTATTGATGTCACGAATGAGATAGAATAATAGAAGAAATGGCTTGTTTCAGCCGTATATTGAGCCCGGAACCATGTTACTGACATGAGTCCCGGGCTCTTTTTATCTATGATTTATAATAGTCAGGACAAATTACTGATTAGCTTATCCTAAAATCTCCTTAACCTTATCAGCCATGACATCACCTAATATCGCATGCTGATCATCGGTAAGATGTAAACCATCTTCCTCGCTGCTATGAACGTACTGTCCGGCGTCAATATAATCTGTTCCGTAAGCCTTGGCAACACCCTCGAAGAATGGAGGAAGCTCTTTTGATTTTTCTACATTTCCTTCAAACATATATTAAAAAACTTAATTGTCAAACTATTGAAACGATATTTATATTTTATCTGATTGTTTATTTGCAATTATATCTTTATTTTTAGAAAATATCTAGTATAATATCACTATAATCTGATAACGAGTGTTATCATTTTGAAAATCGTTTCTGGTAAACATTTTGTTATTTTATGGGAGGTTGGGTTATGGCTACATTTAAGACGAATGATAATGTTGAAATCTATTATGAAGTTACAGGTGAAGGCCGTCCACTGTTTATGTTACCAGGTTGGACATGTACTACTAATTTTTGGAAGCATAATGTTGAGGAGCTTTCCAAGACATGCAAGGTAATCTGTATGGATATGCGTGGTCACGGTGAATCAGAAAAAGTAATGCATAGCCATAGGATTTCAAGATATGCAATGGATGTTAAGAACCTTCTTGATTATCTCGATGTAGAGGATGTGACGGTTCTTGGCTGGTCCATGGGTGCATCTATTTTGTGGAGTTATATTGAATTATTTGGAAATCACCGTATCAGCGGACTTGTTTGTGTAGATCAATCTCCGGCACAGTATACTGGTCCGGATTGGATCTGGGGACAGAAAGGCTGCTATGATATGGAGATGTTTATCCGTACATGCTATGATATCAAGTATAACCCTCGTGGAGCTGCGGAAGGATTAGTTGGTGCTTGTCTCCATAATACTCCATCACAGGAAGATGCTAAATTTATCGCAGATGAGATTAGCAAATGTCCACCTTATGTTCGTATTGAGATTATGAGAGACCATACCAATCTTGACTGGAGAGATTTTATACCTCAGATTAAACTCCCTACACTTGTATGCGTTGCTCGTAACAGTAATGTTTTTGACTGGCATGGTAGTGCATGGGTTGGTGAAAATATCGAAGGTGCTAAGATCGAATTCTTTGAGAATTCCGGTCATATGTTGTTCTGGGAAGAACCGGATAAATTTAATGTATTAGTTGGAAATTTCGTTAAGGAACATTGATAAATTATATCCTATTTAGTCATTAGATAATTATGGACTGCCACATTCTATTTTGTGGTAGTCCTTTCATTCTCAAATGTGTTATACTACATTTGAATTTTGAAAATAGTAGTCTGGAAAGGCATGTAAGGGGGTGAGCAATATGAGATATCCGATCGGGATACAGACATTTGAGACCATGATTCAGGATGGTTATGTTTACGTTGATAAGACCAGATTAGTTTATGAACTGGCACAAGAGCATATTTGTTTTTTATCTCGTCCGAGACGATTTGGAAAATCACTTCTGGTTAGTACCTTAGAAGCCTATTTTCTTGGTAAAAAAGAGCTGTTTGCCGGACTTGAGATGGAAGAACTGGAGCGAGACTGGCTGGTGTACCCGGTATTTCGCATGGATTTTTCCAATGGGAATTTTAATAAAGAAGGGGAACTGGAGCAAAAACTGGAGTCTTATTTGAGTGATTGGGAGTCCGTTTATGGGTACAATTCCAATAGAAAGACCTTTGGCGATCGTTTCCAATATGTTCTGGAACAGGCCTACAGGCAGACAGGACGGAAAGCGGTCGTCCTGATCGATGAATACGACAAGCCCCTTTTGGACCCGTTGGGAGAAGAACTGGAGGTCGTCAACCGCAATATCTTAAAGGGCTTCTATGGCACCTTTAAGTCGGCAGATGCCAGTTTGCGCTTTGTGTTGCTTACCGGCGTGACGAAGTTTTCCCAGATCACGGTCTTCTCCGGCTTTAATCAGCCGAAGGATATCAGTATGAATAGTGCATTCGATGCCATCTGTGGTATTACAGAGCAGGAATTGGATGCATCTTTCGCTGAATCTATTAAGGAGATGGCAGAGGAGTATGAATATACTGTCGATGAGATGAAAGACATCTTAAAGAAGCAGTACGATGGCTATCATTTCAGTAAAAAGCTGCTTGATATCTATAATCCTTTCAGTCTTATCAATGCCTTTGACAATAAAAATATCGATGCCTACTGGTACAGATCCGGTACGCCAACCTATCTGGCGAAACTGCTGGACGGCCATCAGATCAATGTGCAGAGATTGATCGGACAGCCATATGAAGCTCAGTATTTCATGGATTACCGGGCAGATCGGGAGGACCCTCTGGCCATGTTTTATCAGAGCGGCTATCTGACGATTACAGGATATGATAAGCTGGATCAGACCTATACTTTGGATTTCCCGAATGTGGAGGTAAGAAAAGGCTTTGTTACACTGGCAGCCAATCGCTACTTCGGTCATGAGGAGCGGGAAACCAGCTGCTGGATCCTGAATCTGGCCCGTATGTTTCGAAGATGTGATCTGGACGGCATCCGGGATGCCTACACCTCATTTCTGGCCTCGATTCCATATGAAGCCGATAAGGATGTAAGGGCCTTGAACTATGAGACACATTTTCAATATACCTTTTATATCATCAACCAACTGCTGGGCTGTTATACTACTCTGATTGAAAAAGAAAATAGCATGGGCAGAGCAGATATGATTGTGGAGACGGCGGATGATATTTTTATCTTTGAGTTTAAGGTGGATAAGCCTGCTGAGGAGGCTCTCTCACAGATCGAAGAGAAGCAGTATGCGCTGCCCTATCTGACCGATAGCAGAAGTCTTCATAAGATCGGGGTATCGATCTCCAGCAAAACCAGGACGGTGGCAGAGTGGAAGGTGAGATGACAGTAATGATGTCACTTAAATATGCATGCAGCTCTTAATGCAGAAGGTTTACTATACCAGAAACTACGATCTTTATAAGGATAACTTCTGGTATTCCGAGTACACGACCGGTGATCTGACCATAGCGGATGCAGATGGTCTGGAAAGCAACCTTATGGGAGATACATCGAAGGCAGGTCCGTTTAAGGATGCGATTGATAATGCGACAGAGATATATAACAGCGGAGCACGCGATGCGTCACGTTGGCATACGGTTCATTGTTCGATCTATGATTCTGAGAACAGAACATTATCCGTTCTGCCTCAGGAAGCCGGATTTGCTTATGACTTTGAGTTAGAGCAGAAATAACAGGAATACGAGGATGCAACATTTATAATAGCAGAGTAATAGGAGGGGATTTTCATAAATCCCCTCTTATTTTTTTATAAGATATATAACGAAAAATCCCTCTGCCCCGGGCTGGGACAAAGGGAAATAAACTGTTATATCAATTGCTCATTTATTTGAGGTATGCTGCGTGTACATAACCTTCGATAGGATCTCCGGCGCCGTCGATAGCCTGTACCTTTACATATCCGTTTTCAGCGTCTGCCAGTTTTAATACCTGATCGCCGTTCTGAAGCCAGATTTTCTCATTGGCATCGTCGTATTTGCATTCGGAGCGGAGCGGAAGATAATTCTTTGTTCCGGTAACGGTGTAATACTTGCCATCCTCTAACTTACTTTCTGTAGCCTGGGAAGTATTCTCTTCCTTCTCGAACTCAAAGGTGGATTTGTGAATATATCCGCTTGTCTCACCGCCATATGTCTGATCTGTGGTTTCTACACGGTACCAGTTGGTTGCTGCTCCATCTTTCATAAGACGTCCTGTTACCACGAATTCCGTTCCCTGCGGGAGTACGTTGAGTACACGGTACTGTGTTCCGCCGCTTTCACGAACATTGGCAGCAGAAGCGGTAACCACTGCTTTTTCTTCCATATCTTCTATCGTCATATTATCTTCTGCGTATACGCCTGTGCCGTCATTTGCGGATACACTTGCTGTCATCGCTGGTGCCATGAATGCTGTGAAAGCCATGGTTCCGGACATAAATAAGATTGCTGCTCTTTTGATCATAGTGTTCTTCTTCATCGTTGTTTTCTCCTTTTTCAATAAATTTTATACTTGCATGCTTTATATACTTTAAAGCATCTTGTCTGGATGTTTATCTCAGCTTTATTTCTGTTAAAGCTTACAATATATAATACGCAGGACTTTACAGAGGGGCTAAAACTTTTTGAAAAAAGATTTTATGCCGTTTGTCGTTCACAAGATCCTTTCGGATTGTTATATCCTGGTTTACATCCTTTCTGTTTGTTATCCACTGGTTTACATCCTTTCTGTTTGTTATCCACTGGTTTATAGCGCTTTGAAATCCCTAAGATGTATACTATGGCCATAGCACAGGAAGGTCTCATCCGATCTTCCAGGCTTATGCAAAGGTCAATTTCAAGAAGAAGTATTTTTAAGGAGGTACTCACTATGACATTCACAGTAGAGGAAAAGAAAAAAGTGGAAGAGATGATGGCTGTTTGCAAGGATATGTTCGGAGACCTTCCGGAAGCCGAATGGATCAGAGACTGCCATTGTACCAGCTGTATGGGATCTTGTGAAGGCCATGGCGTAGATGCCGGCTGGTAATTCAGTAAGAAGCTCATCGATCAAGGTATCCTGGTATACCTTATGCAGACAGGAAGAGGGGATATTCCGAAGCGGATATCCCCTCCTTTCTGAATATGTCCTGATAATCTTCAGAAGCTTGCTGTAAAGAGCCTGCAAGTGATTTATAAAAGCTATGGTTTATGCAAAGGAGACTGGCTATGAAGAAAGAAGTAATGTTGATACTTACGGAAAGTTGTCCACTGGCATGTTCTTATTGTTTTGAACATCACAAAAGTAACCGTACGATGTCATTTGCTACAGCAAAGGATATCCTGGATAAAGAAGCTGCTCATTTATCAAAGGAAGATACTCTGATGATCAGTCTTTTTGGTGGGGAGCCCTTACTGGAATATGACTTGATTAAAGAGATTTTTCACTACGCAGAAGCAAGCTATCATGATAAAAATATCTTCTTTTTTATCACGAGCAATGCTGTCTTACTGACAGAAGAGATGAAATGCTGGTTCAGAAAACATAAAAACAGGATTCAGATGGCCCTTTCTATTGATGGAAAGGAAAGATCCCATAATCTGAATCGCTCCGGCTCTTTTGCCAGGATAAAACCCCATCTGGATTTCTTTGCAAAAAGCTGGCCTATGCAGCCGGTTCAGATGACGGTATCCCAGGCTACCCTTGATTATTTATATGATAATGTGATCTATCTTCATGAGCTTGGTTTCCGAGTGAATACTTCCTTTGCAAAAGGGATCTTCTGGGAGGAATCCGATGTAAAGAAGGTGAAGCTGCAATTTGAGAAATTAGCAGACTATTATATATCGAATGCTGTAGAAGATATCAATCGCATGTTCGTATATGATTTTGAGTATATCGGAGCCAGTGATCCTTCGGAAGAATACAGACCTTGTGGTGCAGGAACGGAGAAAATGATGGCATATAGCTGCGATGGCACTCGCTATCCTTGTCAATGCTTTACCCCTGTTTCTCTGGGTTATGAAGAAGCGGGCAAGTTTGCCAATCGAAGGATTGATAATAGTGAGTTATATGAGCCGGACAGATGCAGATCCTGTAAGTATCGCTTACTGTGTCCATCCTGTCTGGGTATGTCATATTCTTCCAACGGTGGATTCCTCATCCGTTCTCCGCAAGAATGTGAGATGAATAAATTGCTGATCGAAACCGGTGCCAAAATCAGAGTAAGCCAGCTGGCTAAGAAGACAGAACTCAATCGTCACGACTTTGCCGAGCTTGCAGGAATCCGAAAAATTTATGCGGAATGATCAGGCAGTTCCTATGTAGAATCATCAGACAGTTGATATGCGGAATAGCCAGGCAGATGGGGGAATATACATGATTAAGATAAAAGATATGATAAAAAATATGGAAGACAGCAGCAGGACCAGGCTGGAGGATCCCAGGGTTGAGTTCTGGGGGATCAGTCTGGAGACTCCATCAGAGAAAGGGGACCAAGATGCTGTGTACAGATATAAGACATATTTTTCAGATAAAGCGGATAACTGCATTAAAAATATACCACTCATTGAAGATCTCAGATCCATGGACATGGTGGAATGTGGTGGGCTGGTTACGGACACGAGTACGGATAATACTCGTGTCGATATCAGTATAAATCGCCGCGTGAATGAACAAATGGATCGCTTATTTACATTTCTTGCAGAATCATCCGATACGAAGATATTATTTTCAGAAAATGAGGAGACCATACGCAATCTTTCCGGATTAAAAATTACAGAGCATCCGGATTACAGAGAGGCTGCTTTTTACAAAATAGGTCTATCCTATAAAGAAAAAGTGGTAGAGCTTATCAAATGGTATTTTCTCAGCAGATTTACCGGAGAGGATGGACTGATCGATCCTGATTATGAAGCAAGCTATCTGGAGACCTTGGCAACGCTGCCTGGTTTTTGCCTTCTTGTGAAATATGCCAGGATGCTCTTAGATGAGCAGAAGGTAAGAATGCATTTATGCGGACTTGATACCGGAGCGGATGGATACTGTAAATATAAAATATACTTTCGCGCTCAGGAAGCCCTCTGTGATCTTGCCTTTTTTCAAGGCTTCATGGAAGAATTTCCCCTCTCAACCATGAATGCTCTTACAGAGGAATTAAGTTCCCGTGGCTTATCCTGCATAGGATTTGCTCTTGCCTGTACAAAGGATGGTAAGAAAAGCCTGAATCTATACTTCAGATAATCAATCGCAGAAATCCTTTCTTATTCATGAGGCGATTGTGATATAATAAGCTTAGTTTATCTCGTCGGAGAAAACTCCCACTTCCATAAGTGGTGAGTAAAAGATTAATTTCATCAAGTGGGAGTTCAATCTCCGACTTCGAAAAGGTCAGAAAAAGGAGCTTTCTATGAATACAAGATCTCAATCGCGTTCAAAGCAGGCATTGGAGAGACTGAATGATGATATTTTAGATAAGGTGAAGATAGCATTGAGAGATGCTGCGGCGGAAAAGGGCTGGCTGCTGTCATCGGTTGTTCCCCGGATTTTGAGATCCTGCGGAATCAATGATTTACACATATATTCGAAAAGTGTAAAAGACTTTGCATTGACATATTTGACGGATGTCTTCCGATATGAATCCATATTAGAGCTTGATGGAAAGAAGTATCCCGGCGCACTTATCCTGATCGGCAAGAATGAGCATGCATTTCCCGCTGACACAGTATCGGATCGTGACTCAGATTATGCGCTGCTGGATCAATTGTTTGAAGAGAAGAACTATGCTTCTCTCTTGAACTCGGAGCTTCTTCAGCGTGTAAGCTTTTGTGATCTTCCGCTTTCCTGTATGGAAGAAGTCCTCACTTCTGCTGCGCGCATCTTATATGGGGACGACAGAGTCGTGGCTTTAAATGATTTCCAGAAGGAGGTCATCGCTGCCCCCCTTCCCATTGCATTTATTAAGAAATGGAAAAAGGAGGGTCGATTCCCGGAAGCCATCATTCAGGACTGTGCGGATAGCTCCATTGCCTTCTTTGACTTACCCAATGACAACGGACGAGTTGTAGGATTGCTGAATAAGATCGGATATTCCAACTCTCATAATGATAACTATGCCGGTTTGATAGAGCGTTTTTCCGTATGCTGCAGTTCTCTCACGCCATTGCTTTACTTTATCCGCTTTTGCCTTCAAAGGAATAAAGTGCTGGCGGGACTCAGTGAATATTGTCAATTAGTCAAGGACGTTAACACAAGATTTTATGATCGGCTGGAAGATGATTACAGATTGTATTCCTTTGGAAGATTATTACTGGCGGTTAACTCCTATGTGATCAAGCTTCAGGACTTACCTGGCACGCTTCGGACACATATTTTTTCGGTATATTTTGATCTGGGTAATTTCAGTGAGCTTGAGACCATATTAAAAGTAATCGATCCGGAAGGAATATCTGTCGAAAGCAAGCTGCTCAGTATATGTAATGATTTTGAAGAATGCAGGGAGAGTGATATTGCATGGCTCTTATCTCAGGGTGTGAATCTGCAGCTCTTACAGAAAACATTTACAATCGTGTGGGAGAAGTATGCCAATAAGGAGATACTGCCATCCCATTTTCTGGAGATGCTTAACGGCCTTGCACTCTACCATGATTATACTTCAGTGAATGAAGTGATGAGATATCATATTACCAATGACAGGTTCAATAAATATAAAAAACAAGTGCAATTAATGGCATCCTTTGATAAGGTCTGCAGCATGGCAGAGGATAAGGCGGAGATGTTCTTACTGGCATCTTACATTGCAAATATGGCAGGGGACAGAAAGGGAGATGATGCCATTGATATCGCAGATCGATGGCCTGCCATGTCCGATGCCTTGTTTGAAAATATACTGCTTCAAAATAAAAGCATTGCAGCAGGGGAGGATCGAGGAGCCAGGACATTTTTTAAGATTCTTTCTCTGGATGAGGAAAAATATCTTATAGCGCAAAACAAGTATGCTGACTGGTTCTCGGATCAGTGCGTGCCTGGCGAAGCGACAGCAGAAGAAGTGCGGGATCTCCTGGGTGAATTATCGGAGAGAGGAGCCTATGAGGCTTATTCCCGCCTCTTCTGGGATGTCTATCATCGCCTGGACATGTCAGGGAAGGACATATTGTATACAGAGCAGTATGTGCTGGCATTGATTGGTTTACGGAAATATGCGGAGGCTGTTGCATTTGTCAATTCAGAGAATCAGTTTTCTCTGGAGAAACGAAATGAGCTGCTCATTCATATCATGACAGAGAACTTCAGGAGCAATGGCCTGAATCCAAAGGCCTTTTCCATATTTCATGCTGATTTTACAAGCAAGGATGCCATTATGCTCCTGGAGGAGAATATATTTCCATCCAAGTATTATATTTTCACCTGCCTGATCGCATTATACTGTTATGAGAAAAGATATGAAAAGGCTTTGTATATCTACCAGATTTACCGTATCAAGGTAGAAAATGGTTTTACTGATCTCTATAGCCAGTTTCGCGCAAAAACAGCTTTGGTATGCGGAGGACTCAAAAATCGATACGATGTAATTGATCTGGCTTTTCATTCCTTAAACAGAGAAGCTCTGCCGGAGTTTCTGACATGGCTTAAGCTGATTCCTATTCCGGATTTTAAGGGAGAGGCTGCGGCACATCCCTTATCCTTCTTCTTTGACAAACTTACCGCTGCACCACAGGATCCTTCGGTATGGTTAGAAGGTATCGCTTATTTGTCTCATAATATCGATAAGAATTCATGGATGATCCTGGTATGTGACTGCGTTCTTCGTCATGAATATGGCATCACATACAGTAAGGCAGATGTCTATACTGCCGTAAGACATGTGATCGCAGTCTCTGAAGCCAAAGAACAACCCTATAATCTGCTTCCTTATGTATTCACATACATCGAGGATCATATGGATGTGGCCATAGGGCAGGAAGTCATGGTATGTTTGTCTGATGAGGAACTGCAGAAGAAATTGATTCATAATAATTACTGGTACGAAAGCTATCAGAAGGAATATGATAACTTTAAGAGCTTCTGTCTTGATCAATATAATAAAACAGACAATGCAATCTATAATGATTTTCTGAGAAATCTCGGATTAGAGCTGGATATGTCAGATCTCATTCATTTAGCGGAATCCTCCGCAGACAAGTCCTTTGTATACCGGAAGATCTGTCAGAATTATATGATGGGCTTATATCCCTCAGAAACCGTGGCGGTCTTAAATGCATTTGATGCAAACAGATTATCCCGGAGAGATGCCGGCATTTTGTCTCTTCTGAAGATGCTTTATAAAGAGGATGATGTATTGCTGATCTCAGATCTGAGCATGCTTGAAGATGAAGACAGAGTCCGACGCTTTAAATATGATTGCGCCAGAATCATCAGTGTATACCCGCAGAAGAAAGAATTATATGTCTTTGAAGATGCCAACAGTGATAAATGCTATAAAATGATTCTGTATGCGCATGTATTTGACTTCCTGTACAGTGAAGATATCTATGATAAGTACTTCTTTGCCTTTGACGAATTATGTGCAGACAGACGCCTTTTCGAAGCTTACTTATTCTTTTTAAAGAGTGCATACCATGCGCAGCTTATATGGAATACAGGATATTGGTTCTTTTATAAGAAGTGGCGTTATTTAAAATGGGCGATTGCTGCCTGTTTATCTGATGGAAGAAACTATTCGGATGATGATATCCTCGAAGCGATGAAGTCCAATGACCATTATGATATGGTTTACGATGATTATAAGATCTTCCGGGAAAAAATCATCGAATTTTGCTATATGGACAGTGTCTCGGATCAGGGGAAGAAATTCTTCCTGTATGCCTTAATGACGGGAGATTATAAGGACTTTTTATCTCAACATGCACAGGAATTCTGCAGGATTTCTGATTCCCGTAAGGCCTTAGTCAGAGATATGGTATCTCCCCTGGATTTCCGTAAGTTTGCTCTCGAATTATATCGCAGGTATGATCAGGATCTGCGGGAGCAGGAATATGAAGAAGCTTTGAGCCTGGCAGCTGCAGTTTCAGTCTATGCATTTGATGCGATTCATGCATTAAAAAAATCTGCCAATCACGAAAAAGCATATGCTTTATTCCGCCAAATCTCTCTGATGGAGAAAGAGGCTGATGTTGTGATCACAGTATTTTCATTAGATGACAGGGCGTATTCTGAATATGCAGATATGCTGCTTCCATTGATTTGTTCCCGACAGTTTGATTTTAATATCTACCGATATATCCGGCGGTCCTTATTAAGGAATGCGCGGAAGGTGAATGATGCAAAATATCAGCTCCTGGGGGATTATCTGGAAGGGTATCAGGCGATAGAAGCGAATGCGGTTCGTTGGCATCTGGCAGCGCTCAAGGCTGCACTTATAAACGACAGGAAGACAGTGAGGCATATTGCAGATGAACATGATATTGCCGGCGGAGTACCTGTCGAATGGGAAAAAGAGACAAAGAATATCATAGATTTTGCATATGGAAAAACAGACAAGTTTTTGCGTGATTATTCTGCCCAGGATCTCAGCCTGACGGGGCATGGGAAAGAACTTTCTTTCACTTATGTAGAGAAGCTGGCGCCGGTATTTGGCCTGAAAAAGGAATCCATATCCTCTCAGCATGCCCAGACCTTATACCAGGGATTTCAGGATAAAAGCTTAACGATGTGGGATAGAATTCAAAACGGTCTGGCTTTGATCCTGAATGATAAATCCGATCATAGAAGCAATCGAAGCAAGGAAGAAAGCGGTCACAATATACCGGGCAAGAGGGCTTTGAGTGTGCAGGTGGGGCTGGCATTGATCGAGTCTTCCATCGATATCTCACTCGATGATCGACTGCTGGTATTAACAGAAGTTTATCATGCAAGGAATCTGATTCCCAAAGACAAACAGGAGGAAGCTTTCGCACACTTAAGAGAAAGATATTCCACCAGCCTCAGGCGAGGTCTGTCATTGACCAACTGGATCACCTATGCGGAGTCGATTCGTCAATTTCTCTCAGATACACAGGCTCTGATGGATTTTGATGAATTGCGGTCTCGTATTATTGGTCCGGCCGCTGCCTTGTTTGATGAGATGGTAGCTGTGGAGGAGAGATATGCCGGGCTGCAAGGTCTTTTAGGGGCGTCAAGGGGCCTGGAGTCTCCCTATGCAGAGAGTGTGTTTGATGCGATTCGAAGAGAGTGTCGTGCGATTGAAAATGGTCCGAGACTCCGTATTAAGATCGAAAATGACCTGATCACAGACGGTCAGCTGTATTTTGTTATCGAAAATATCGGTAGGTGTGCCGTGGACATTCAGGGTGAGGACTTTAACATCCTTCTTCATCAGGCCGGCCATCCGAAGAGAGAAAATATCGAAGTGGCTGATATAGGACGACTTCAGAGGAAGTCCTTCACGGGTGGACGTGTTGCATTAGTTCCTGATAAAGAAGAGAGGCAGATGGAGGTATCCCTCTCTATCTGCAAAAAGAGCGGAGAGAAAAGGATTGTTCTCTGCAGTGTAAGGAAAAACCTGCGTGTAGGACCAAGCTCCGGGGAATTCTCTGTAAAATCAACCAGCAGATATGATGTGGATAAGGCTGTCATGGGGTCCGAGATCCTGTTTGGCCGTGAGGACATTAAGGAGAAGCTTTCTGCCATGATCCCAAAGGGCATCGCCGTGATCTACGGACCATCCAGAATCGGAAAGACCTCTTTGATGAACTGGATAAAAGACTCCTATGCCTGGGACAAGGGAAATGTTATCACGATTTCTTATGGTGCAGAAGGAGGAAATGGTAAGGAGACAGACTATCAGGAAAATTTCATGGAGCCATCCAGGCCGATCCCTTATGACGATGATGCTGCCATGAGCGAATATTTGTTAGTCCATACCATCGAAGCCGGATTAGGAAAACTGTTCCGCTATTCAAAGCCATCCCGGAAAGAGTTCACAAGGGACACACGTTCTCAGATTCTTCGTATTCTTGGGGATGAAGATATGGGAATCCTGGAGAAGTATAGTGAGCTGGATGAATTTCTGGGTCAGGAAGGCCTGGAGCTATGGCTGATGCTGGATGAGTTCCAACAGGTTGTGGAGCGATGGAAGATCAGAAAAACAAGTGATTTTGTTCGTATATGCCAGAGGATTTCTTACAAGCAGCAAAGCAACATTAAGATCATCATCTGTGGCTCGGACGATCTTTTACGCCATATGGTACTCAAGTATGACTCTGTATGGCAGGATACATTTAATCCTGGCTGCAGAGTGGCAGTCGGACCTCTGGCTCCGGAGCCATATAAGGAGATGATCCGGACAGAAAAGAATCTGTGTGGATCGAATGTCCTATACTCTGAAGATGCCCAGGCTGCCCTATATTCCTATACGGGTGGTGTGGCCCTTTACGGAAAGGAAATATGTAATGCAATTCTGGCGGAGATTTGTGCCAAACCAGGCTTGTATGCAGGTCGTCATCAGATATACCTTTCTGATATTGCGACAAAGACACAGGAATTATTACGTACCCAGGCTTACAGTTTATCTGCTAAGGATAGCGGCGGAATCGTTGAGATATACAGGGCGGTTACCAAAAATCTTGATCCGGATCGTGATATGCAGTACTTATGGCATATTGCAAGATGGATTAAGGCGAACCCAGATCAGGAAGGCTTCGCAGAAAATGATTTTTCCAAAGAAGGCATCCTAAGGCATCCGAAGGAGATGCAGGATTTGCTGGAAATCGCTGTGGAGAGAGGAATCCTGAGGACCCATGTGTCAGCTGCAGATGGTCAGACCTACTATAATTTCCGAACCATTTTCTATTATTATGCCATCTTAGGCAGAGCAAAAGAGTATAAGAGAGATCTGATCTATGCTGATATGGACGAGGAAGTCGAATTAGAGAAAAGCAAGTCGAAGACGCAGGAGATACTCGATTCCTTCCGGGCTTTATCCGATCCAAATGATCAGAGCGAGGTTCTGGGTGCCATGTATCACTCCCTGAGCCTGGATCCTCAGGTGCGAGATAGCTTCCGGGAAGGAATCGGTGTCCATGTCACTTATGGAGGCGATGATAACAGGGGAGGTACCAAAATCGGCCAACAGCATAATGTGCAGGTGAATGTTCAGAGCATTACAAATACACTGAACGGAATCCTGGCAGCAGGAGCTACTCCGGCCAGTATGCTGGCCGGCCTGCAGGAGCTGCCACGTCTGGCCGCTTACCTTGGCGAAGCAGACTTCCCTCTGCTGCTTGAGAGGATCGATAGTGAAGATCCGGAGACTGTTCTGCAAGCGGAGGCTGAGCTCGAAGAAAAAACATCACAGATGGTAGCTGATTATAAGGCCGCTCTGGTTATGAAAGAGGATGTGACAGAGACATGTTGTGTCTGGGATATTCTTGGGATCACGGAGGATGAGTATGTGATGTTAACCGATAAACTGGATCCTTCCTTTATGACAGATCTGTATTTTGCTGCCAGGCTGGATTCTGTTTTTGCAAGAGTAGAAGGGGATGACGACGGACAGGACAGCAAGGACTACAGCCCGGTCAGTATCATGTACTGTAAGATTCTGGAGAAAATGCTCAAGTTTTATCATACGGATCTCTACTGCAGGAGAGTTCCCAACGTATCGACAGAGGTGAGGATTAAGGGATCCAAGGTATCTTTCGGAGAGCTGAAGGATAGCAGTGTTCGGGCACTTGTTCAGAACAAGATCATGCTGGGAGCCTTCCTCTACCCGATCAATCCGGATCGCATTAATGACGATCACAGGAACTGGGAGAAGATTGCAAATAGCAGCCGAGCGTCAAAGCAAGAGGTCTGGAAGGGGCATGCACGTATGCTTCACAGGGCCAAGGCCATACGTAATATTTCTGCACATGGGGCGGAAGGTCTGCTGGTCGACCGGAATATGCTGGAGGAGCTGAAAGATCTGCTTCTTAATCATGAGGGATTGCTGACCATTGTTGAGCTAAGTAAGTGATTGTAAACCATGGGTTAACAAAATCTTAAGTCTGCGACCTTGTAATGGCAGTTCGAATCTGTTACAATAAAATAGGCATGAGGATCCTCCTTCCTGCCATGGACTGGTGTTTTCTGGCATTGTGCCGCACAAAAGCATAGGAGGATGAACGATGAGAAACGTTACCATTAACTACGCAAAAGAGTCATGGCTTATGGGAATCGATCCTGATGCAACAGGGAGGCAGTTAAAGAAGCTTCGTTGTGATCGCGGGATCACGCAGGAGCGTCTGTCGGACCTCTTTGGCCGATGCGGAGACTCCGCATCCCGGGTGGTGATCAGCATGTGGGAGAACGGTAAGAAATTACCTTCTCTCTCACATATGGTGCTGCTGTCAGAGTTGTACGGCTGCTCCCTCGACGAGCTGGTTGTCAGCTATCGACGCTCAAGAGAGATCGGTGACGACAATCAGCTCGTCCCTTTCTTTATAGAATATCTTAACTTATTGACGAGTATCTGCTTGTGCAGATGCTCGTCTTTTTTGTTTAACCGATGGTTTATGGGAGTGTTCAGGAAGATACGGTACAATAGGGGCATATTATATGAGAGGAGAATACAAATGGGACATAACAATGTAGATAATTATCCTTATCACTGCATCCAGCTTCCTGACCATGTTCAACCAGAATCCAAAGCTTGCCAGGATGCTTTCCTACAGCACATTCACACTGGAAGATCTGATTAAGCCCGGGACCGCATTATTCCTGGTGACAGATGATACCACTTCCACGGCGGATCGTATCTTAGGCATGATCATCAGTCAGATTCAGACCTTTTTGATTGAGAAAGCCTACCACAGTGAGAAAGGCAGATTGGACATCCGCATGAATTTTGTCCTGGATGAGTTCGCCAGCATTCCTATTCCCAATATGGATAAGGCGCTGGCAACCCATAGAAGCCGTAACATCCGCTATTACCTCTGCGTTCAGAGCCTGGCCCTCTTAAAGGAAAGATATGAGAACCCTGAGAAGCTTCTTTCCAATTGTGCTTCCACACTCTATCTCGGCTCTACAGAGCTGGAATTACTTAAAGAACTCGAAACCAAGCTTGGCACAAGCCGCATCACACCGGATGGGAGCGAAAGGCCGCTTTGCTCTCAGGCGGAGCTTATGACCCTTGAAAAAGCCTGGAGTCATAAAGAGGCAATCTATCTGAACCTGGCAGAAGGGATTCGATACTGCACCATGCTTCCAAGTATTGAGGCATATGACATGGGAAACCATCCTCTTCCGACTTATGGTGCCAAGCCGCCGGCAATGGAGACATACACGGTGAGAGAGTTTGTCATCGATGTAATAGATGAGCGAATCCCTGCCCCATTTGCATCGGAGAAGAAGATGACGGTCTCAGAGGAAGAATGCGAGGAAAGGGAAGATTCGTCATATACTGATATCCAAGAGCAGCTGGCGAAGAAATTTGATGAATTATTTGGCTCATGTGATGATAATTAAGGAGGAATGCATATGACACTACCAACAATAAGAACTGCCAGCTCTGCCGGCTATATGACTTCTGACTGCCTGTCCGAAGAGTTTTTTCGCCGCAGAATATATATCATCGAAGAGATTACTGACTCCATGGCAGCGGCAATCTGCTGTCAGATTAACCACCTTGCAGCCATGAGCAAGGATGATATCACCCTTTGGATCATGTCTCCGGGAGGTTCTGTATCCGCCGGTTCGGCCATCCTGGATACCATGAATGCCTGTGATTGTGATTTTCGAACCATTGTGATGGGGACTGCCGCATCCATGGCCGCAGTCATCGCTTCCTCCGGTACGAAGGGGAAGAGATTGATCGGATCACATGCGGGCATGATGATCCACCAGGCACTGGGTGGATTTTCAGGTCAGACAGTCGATATCCTTCGAACGGCACAGCATATCGAAAAGGTCAACAATCGTCTCTATGGAATCCTTGCCGCGAACACAGGCAGGAAGATAGAGAAGATTGCAGCGGATTGCGACAGGGATTATCATCTGAATGCCGATGAGGCGATCGCATATGGATTAGCAGATCACATATTCGAGGGGTTTGAGGATGAATGCTTATAAAATGAACTATGCCAGACCGGGAATTCTCAGTCTGGCATAGTTCTGTCATAGTTTAATGATAGCTTGGTATCGGATCCTTTGATCATCTGCAGGGATCTGCTATGGTTCTACCACCACATAACCGCAATCCTGGCAGATTTTAGCCTGGACACCACAGTAGGAAGTGGAATCTCCGAAATTATGGATCTCTTCGATATCATTCGTCGGATAGAGATAGGCCTTGATTCCGAGATTATCATAGGTCATATAATCAAAGGAGCCGCCGGATTGATAGAAGTTATCCACGACATCGGCCCAATCCGTCCAGACATCATCCAGGAGGATAAAGCTCTCTCCCTGGTTGATCACGGCAGATTCCCAGGTACTCTCGTCAGTCGGGTCTATGATATCAAGCAATCTGTCATACTTCATATTTCGTCCGCTGGTATACGGAACGGCATAATGTTCGCCTTCTGTTGTGGTAACATGCTGCACCTGCACGACGGATATCCGGGCGCCCGCTTCCAATGCATAGCTCTGACTTAAAGAGATACGATGATAACCGGAATATTCAAAATCCTTCGTTACAGAATCGAGCATCTCACCATCCACAGGGGACTTGGCGTCCTCATTCAGGAGATATACATTGGCTGTAACCTTGGTATTATAGGATGCGGTCATCACACTGATGGAGTCTAAGATGCCTTCTTCTTCCAGAGTAAATTCATTGGCCATATAGGTTGCTTCGTCCATGGTGGCGGAATCTACGGTCTGTGCCGGCATCAGATCATATGCCAGAGCTTCCATATCTGTGGTTTTCTCTGCATTTTCATCCAATACATAGTCAAAGGTTTCGGGAGCTGCGATGGTCTGATCATAATAGGACAGATAGAAATAACCGTCGTTACCATATTTATCTCCCCAGCTGTTTCTCACGATCCAGGCACCATTGGCCGGTGGGCGATGTCCTTCCAGAAAATTAGAAGCATCATAATTATCATCCCAGCCAACGATGCATACTGCGTGATTCGGACGGGCATAATTTGTGTCCACATACTGGGAATAGTTCTCGGTATTCATGTAAACTTCGGACTCTGCTTCTTTCGATAACTGGACATAGTTCAGATAATCATCATAGCTGAAGCCTAAGAAATCTGCAGCAGTGCGAATATTGTCCTCTGCTTCTTTCTCCTGTGCGGCTAAGGCTTCCTCACTGATCTCGGTATCTTCCTCTGCGAGTTCCTCCGTCGTAGCCTCTTCAGCTTCTCCCTCTGCATCCACTTCGTCTTTTATCCTTAGATAATCTTCATAGGTCATATCACCCAGAGCCATGGTCATGAAAGCTTCCAATGCGTCCGCTTCTTCGTCAGTTAAGGCTTCCATATCTGCCTCTCCGTTAAAGATCCCATGCATTATATCAAGAATTTCATCCGGACAGCCCTTTAAGCGCATCTGGTCTGCCGTCATATTCCACTGTACATCCGGATCCATGGCCTGGTCAGCGTAGTATACGATCGACACACCGCGACCCTCCAGGAGTTCATCCTTTATGGCTTCGGTACCTTTTTCATTATAGACATAATTGCCCTCTGCATCGTGGGAAGCCGGACTAGGGAGAATCGAAGAATTCTCCAGCTCAAAATCATAATTAAAACGATCGGATTCCGGCAAGGTCCAGTCCATTGCAGTAGAGGAACTGCCGTCGGATGCTGCGTAAGGAGCTGTGGATTCCCAGACAGGTCCGATACCCGCAGAAAAATAAGTAGAAGCATAACCCAGATCACCACCGGTATTATAATGCTCTGCCTGGCTGTGTTCTATGGCTTCTGCCTCGGTAGACTCCGCTTCCTGAGCGGCGGAATCTTCCTCCTTACTGCTTCCGTCCTTTGCCGCCTTCATATCCTGTAAGGTCGTATCATAATACAGATCATCTAAGGTAGTAATATGGACACCCTCTCCGGCCTGACTGCTGATATAGCTCTCTTCGGTAAGATAGGAAGAGGCAAACCAGGCCAGATGCTTCTCAGAGAGATCCAGCTTCTGACCATATTTCTGTTGGAATTCCTCCGGACTGAGTCCGGATTCATTGATAATACTGATCTCGGAGGCAGCGATGGCAGCGAATCCCCAACAGGTACCCCAGTTGCCCTGAGACTTCACTTCCGGAACTGTACCATAATCGCGCAGATCATAGGATGTCGGATAAAGGGTCGGATCGCTCTCATAGACTGCATCCGTATACATATCGGTATAGTAATCCTTAAAGGTGTGGATCTTCGAGTCCGCATTTTTCTGAAACTCTGCCTTTAATTCCTGCCCCATCTTACCCTGGAGAAGCCCGGTATCAGAGACAGAGCTCGTAGAAGATTCCGGCCTGGTGTTTGATGTCTTACAGGCCGCCAGCTGAAATACCATAGACGCACTAAGTATCACAGCTATCATTCTTTTCATTTTCATAAGATTTCCTCCATATTTTATGTATCGATATCCTGTTTAAGCCTTATATACTTCCTCACCGTCGATGATGGTTGCCACCACTCTGGCATCTGCCACCTCTTCAAGATCGTCATGAAGGAAATCCTTATCAAAGACTGTCATATTGGCAAGGTAACCAATCTGCAGCTTGCCGAGACGATCCTCCTGCTTGATGGAGTAGGCAGGTCCGGCGGTCAGTCCGGCGATGGCATCCTCTCTGGAGATACATTCCTCCGGATTCCACTGATGATATACCTCATGATGCGGATCGCTTCTCTTGCAGGCCATGTAGAGTGTCCTTGGGATGGAGATGGCTGTAGAGACCGGATAATCCGAATGAAATGCCAGGATGCCACTGTATTTTAAGAAGGATTTCATAGGGTAAGAGTAAAATGTTCTCTTGTCGCCGATATATTTCACGGACTGATTATAGATGCCTTCCTCATCACGGTACATCCAGAGAGGAGCGACGACAGCTACTGCATTTAAGGCGCAGAGTCTCTCGATGTCCTCAGGTGCTACCATCTGCAGATGGGCCAGAGCATTTCTCATGTGCATATTTCCGGTCTCAAGCTGTACCTGTTCGATACAGTCTAAGGCGAACTGTACGGCACCGTCTCCGATGGTATGCTGATGAACATTGAGGCCCAGCTTCTCTGCCTCCCGGTAGAGCTCACATACCCGATCAAAATCACAGAAACGCTTGACTCCGGTGTAGCCCTCCCTGTCATTATAAGGTTCTATGGTCCAGCCGGTATGGGCTTCGATCACGCCGTCCATGAAGATCTTCACGCCGATGATCTGCAGATATTCGCAATTATATTTCTCTGCCATCGCCTTCGCTTCCCGAACCTTGGCCGTATAATCCGCTTCGTGTTCGTCAATCATATAGCCTGCATATTCCCGAAGCTTCCATTTGCCCTCTTTGATCAGCTCGGAGAGGAGCCGCAGATGATGCTCATTCACTCCGGCTTCATAGTAGGCTGTGATGCCCAGGGACAGAGCGAACTCCTGCCATCTCAGCATGGCATATTTGACCTCTTCATCCGAGAACTTATTCATCTGCACGGTGATAGCGATGGTAGGACCTTCGGAGATATAGCCGGTCGGTTCTCCGTTATCGTATACACGGATGATATCTGTGCCCCATTCTACGGCCGCTTCCCGGTTTATGCCGAACTTCTCCATACCCTTTGTATTGAACCAGATGGAATGTCCGTCCACGGAGTTCAGGGCGATGGGTTTCTCCGGACAGATGGCATCCAGCATGGCGGCACAGGGAGCCTGATCCGTCTCTCGCCAGCCGGCACCGTAATAAAATGCACTGTCCGGATTGGCTGCGATATAATCCTTTAAGATCGCCAGATAGTCATCCATGGTCTCACCGGATGTCAGATCTGCGAAGTATGCCAGTCTGCTTCCTGCCAATGCTCCGTGACAATGAGCCTCGATCATGCCGGGATAGACATAATTCTCTCCGTAATCAAGTACCTTGGTATCTTCATCACACAGCTTCCTGGCCATCTCTTCGCTTCCGACATACTGAATCAGGCCATCCTTTACGGTCAGGGCCTTAAAAACCGGCCATCGCTGGTCTAAAGTAATGATATTGCCCAACACTAACTTGTCTGCTTTCATATTTTGTTTCTCCTTGTGTATATATTTCGGACTGCTTCATCATCTTAAAGATAAAAATCTGTATCTTAAGGCTGATAATCCGTCCGTTTCCCTTAGGTAAATTATATCATGCTTTTCTTATATATAACAATATATAATAGAAAAATGAGAGCTTGCTGCTTTGCAAAATCTGAGCAGTATGATATGCTTGAAAATATGGAATTAAGATTGATAGATGAAAGCATGATCTGGGGCTATCTGCTGCTTTAAGGCAGATAGCTCTTTTTTATTTGAAATAACCTATTGACATAGTAGGTAAAAGGTATTATAATCCCAATAACCTAGTAAGAAAGTAGGTAATAAAGATGAGTATACGCATGGTTTTGTATGACAGACATAATTTCAGATTCGGCCGAATGTGCTTACGATGTTGTTAGATGGATGAAAGACAGACATTATCAGGATAAGTACATTGGAAGGAGATCAGATTATGAGTAATAAATATAGATTTGAGACATTAGCACTTCACGTAGGACAGGAGACACCGGACCCGGCAACAGATTCCAGAGCTGTTCCGATTTATCAGACCACCAGCTATGTATTTCGTAATTCTCAGCATGCATCGGAGCCCAGAAGACCATCTACGGTGGCAGCTATAACCTTCTTGCACATACCCTTCCACAGTATGGAGTTACTGCTACTTTTGTGGATGCCCATGATATGAAAGAGGTAGAGGATGCGATCCAGGATAACACCAGAGCCATCTATCTGGAGACACTCGGTAATCCGAACAGTGATATTCCGGATATTGAGAAGATCGCAGAGATCGCTCATAAGCACGGACTTCCACTGGTAGTAGATAATACCTTTGGTGCATCCTACTGGATCAGACCAATCGAATACGGTGCAGATATCGTCGTTCATTCCGCGACCAAGTTCTTCGGTGGCCACGGTACCACACTCGGTGGCATCATCGTCGAAGCAGGAAGCTATGACTGGAAGGCATCCGGCTTCTATCCGCAGATCGCAGATCCGAACCCGAGCTACCATGGTATATCCTTCGCAGATGCTACTGCACCGGCAGCCTTTGTAACCTATATCAGAGCCATACTCTTACGTGATACCGGCGCTTGCATCTCACCCTTTAATGCTTTTTTATTACTGCAGGGTATCGAGACTCTCCCACTGAGACTGGACAGACATGCGGAGAATACAGCAAAGGTGATCGAATATCTGAGCAATCATCCTCAGGTAGCTAAGGTAAATCATCCTTCTCTCGCAGATCATCCGGATCATGCATTGTATGAGAAATATTTCCCGAATGGCGGCGGAAGTATCTTTACATTTGAGATTAAGGGCGGGAAAGAAGCAGCGTATCGATTCATAGATAGTCTGAAGATCTTCTCCATCCTTGCAAATGTAGCAGATGTTAAGAGTCTGGTGATCCATCCGGCGACTACGACACATGCCCAGCTGAATGATGAGGAACTGGAGAGCCAGGGAATCAGCCAGAGAACCATCCGACTTTCCATCGGAACGGAGCATGTGGACGATATCATCGAGGATCTGGAACAGGCATTCCAGGCAGTATGATTCACGAGCTGGAATTCACATGCTTTAAAGTTGGTAGGCTGTGCGGAGTAAGTTCTGATTCCATGACACGGAATGATTGAAATTGATTTTATTTCAGAGAGTTATTAGAAAATATGAGAGATAGCATAAGAGGAGAAGAATAATATGGCTAAGATATATAAATCTATTGATCAGTTGATCGGAGAAACCCCCATCGTAGAGTTGACAAATATTGAGAAGGAGCTGGGATTAAAGGCCAGACTTCTGGCTAAGGTAGAGTATTTTAATCCAACCGGTTCCGTGAAGGACCGTATCGCGAAGGCGATGCTGGATGATGCGGAGGCAGACGGAAGATTAAAAGCGGGCTCCGTGATCATCGAGCCTACCAGCGGTAATACAGGAATCAGTCTGGCTTCTGTCGCAGCAGCAAGAGGATATCGTGCAATTATCGTAATGCCTGAGACCATGTCCGTAGAGCGCCGTCAGCTGATGAAGGCTTATAGTGCAGAGCTGGTTCTGACAGAGGGAAGTAAGGGCATGAAGGGTGCCATCGCCAAAGCAGATGAGCTGGCACAGGAGATTCCGGATAGCTTTATTCCTTCACAGTTTACCAATCCGTCCAATCCGAAGATCCATTATGAGACCACAGGTCCGGAGATCTATCGTGATACCGATGGAGAGCTTGATATCTTTGTTGCCGGTATCGGAACAGGTGGTACTATATCCGGAACCGGTAAGTATCTGAAGGAGCAGAAGCCGGAGCTGAAGGTTGTGGCAGTGGAGCCGGCAGGCAGCCCTGTATTATCCGAAGGCAGATCCGGTGCACATAAGATTCAGGGCATCGGAGCAGGCTTTGTACCGGATACTCTGGACACGAAGATTTATGACGAGGTAGTTGCTGTCGAGAATGAAGCTGCTTTTGAGATAGGTAAGCTGGTGGGACATAAGGAAGGATTTCTGGTAGGTATCTCTGCAGGAGCAGCCTTATGGGCAGGAATCGAGCAGGCGAAGCGTCCGGAAAATGAAGGTAAGACCATCGTAATTCTGCTTCCGGATACCGGCGACCGTTATCTATCCACTCCATTATTTACAGATTAGGATATCATTTCTTATAGATTAACAGATCGATTCCCGGCAGAGTCATTTGCCGGGAATATTTACGAAAGGAAGACAGGTGAATCAGATGTTTATCTATGCAGATCATGCGGCAACAACAGCGGTGAGCAAGACCGCTGTGGATGCAATGCTGCCTTATTTTACGGAAATATACGGGAATCCTTCCAGCCTCTATGAGCTAGGACAGAGGGCAAAATCCGCTCTGGAGGATGCCAGAAGCCGGATTGCCGGGCTCTTGGGATGTTCTGCCAGAGAGATCTATTTTACTTCCGGAGGAAGTGAGGCGGATAATCAGGCCATCCTCTCCGCATCGAGAATCGGTGCAAGAAAGGGAAAGAAGCACATTATATCAACAGCCTTTGAGCATCATGCAGTTCTTCATACTCTGAAGAAACTGGAGAGAGAGGGCTTCCGTATCACACTCCTGGATGTAGGCAGACAGGGACTGGTCACAGCAGATCAGGTGGCAGAGGCTATCTCTGAGGATACCTGTCTGGTGACCATCATGTATGCCAATAATGAGATCGGAACGATACAGCCAATCGCAGAGATTGGTGCCGTATGCAAGGAGAAGGGAGTTCTCTTTCACACCGATGCAGTACAGGCAGCCGGCCATATCCATATCAACGTAAAGGAGCAGAATATAGACATGCTCTCCTTATCGGCTCATAAATTTCATGGTCCTAAGGGAACTGGAGTCCTCTATGCCCGCAAGGGTATCGCCCTTACCAATCTCATCGAAGGTGGTGCGCAGGAGAGAGGTAAGAGAGCCGGAACAGAAAATGTACCTGCGATTATGGGCATGACAGCAGCCCTGGAGGAAGCCACAGATCACATCGATGAGAATACACAGAGGATCTCGGCCCTGAGAGATCGTGTGATCGAAGGACTGAGCAGGATTCCATATGCGGAGTTAAACGGAGACCGGAAGAATCGTCTTCCATCCAATGTCAATTATTGTTTTGAAGGAATCGAAGGGGAATCCCTGCTGCTTCTGCTGGATCATAAAGGCATCTGTGCCTCCTCCGGCTCGGCCTGCACGTCCGGTTCTCTGGATCCCAGCCATGTGCTTCTGGCCATTGGCAGACCTCATGAGGTGGCACATGGTTCTCTGAGACTCTCACTGGGAGAGGATACGACGGAGGAAGAGGTGGACTACATCATACAGTCTGTGACAGAGATTGTGACTTATCTTCGTAATATGTCACCCTTCTGGCGTGATCTGATGACCGGAAAGCGTCCTCATGTCTTTGCAGAATATCAGTCAGAGTAATCAGTCAGAATCCATCGATTCTCCCGGAAGAATCGAAGAGGAAGAGAATGGAAAGGAGAAGCATAAGCTATGGCATTATATAGTGAGAAAGTAATGGATCATTTCCGCAATCCCAGAAATGTCGGAGTGATAGAGGATGCAGATGGAATCGGAGAGGTAGGGAATCCTGTCTGTGGAGATATCATGAAGATCTACCTGAAGATTAATGAGGATCAGGTCATTTCCGATGTGAAGTTTGAAACCTTCGGCTGCGGAAGTGCGATCGCATCGAGCTCCATGGCGACAGAGCTGATCATGGGACAGCCTGTGTCAGAAGCATTGAAGCTGACCAATAAGGCAGTTACAGAGGCACTGGATGGCCTGCCTAATCATAAGCTGCACTGTTCCGTGCTGGCGGAGGAAGCCATCAAGAGTGCGGTCAGGGACTATTATGATAAAAACGGTATCCCATACGATCCGGCTGACTTCCCGCAGGAGGATGAGTGTCCGTCCTGTCATTGATACATGTCCATGTCCTGTCATAAAGCTGATTGAAAAAATCAGAAAAAAGGGATATGATAGGGATAAGATTAGGTGTGGGAGGGAATCATATGATTTCTACAAGAGGAAGATATGCGCTTCGTGTTATGATCGATCTTGCAGTCCATCAGAAGGATGGCTATATTCCTATGAAGACGGTAGCTGCCAGACAGGGGATATCATTAAAATATCTGGAGCAGATTCTGCCGGTATTATCCCAGAATAAGCTGGTCAGTGCAGTTCACGGAAAGGGTGGAGGATATATTCTGGCCAAGGATCCTTCGGAGATTACGGTGGGGGATATCCTGAGACTGACGGAAAAGGAGCTGGCCCCGGTAGCCTGCCTGTCAGAGAAGGCAGACAAGTGTGACAGAGAAGAGATCTGTCCTACCCTGGATTTCTGGAAGGGATATCATCAGATCGTTGGCGATTATCTGGATAGTAAAACATTGGCGGATTTTAATCCGTGATACAGAGTGAGTAACTTAAGGCTGTTGCGAACAGCCTGCCATTAAGCGGCAGGATTTCATCGATGCTATCGATGGAGTCCTGCCGATATTTGTTTTAGAGAGCTTCCTCCAGGAGCAAGACAGGATTTCATGTGACACGGAAGGCTGCCCTTTGTGGGAGGGCTGTTTCCCAGGGGGCGGTTGATTTTGTGATTTATATGGATTATAATCTCATGTGATGTAAAAGGATTGCAGGATGGATATCCCTTCCTGAAGTCGGCCAGCAGGAAGGAAGCGAGGAGATAAGGAGTGGAGGAGCATATGAAGAGTCGTGATATTATCGATAGCTTCTGTCATGCCTTTGCGGGCATCGGAAGTACAGTGAAGGCGGAGCGTAACATGAAGATTCATGTCACCTGTGCGATGATCGTCGTGATACTGGGCTTTTGTCTGAGGATTGAGATCTGGGAGTGGCTGGTCTGCATCGCCTGGATCGCAGCGGTTATGGCGGCTGAGTTGATCAATACTGCCATCGAAAATACCGTTGATATGGTTACGAAGGAGTATAATCCTTATGCCAAGACGGCCAAGGATGCAGCTGCCGGGGCGGTTCTGATCCTTGCCATCGGTGCGGCAGTCTCCGGTGCTATGATATTTATTCCAAGGCTATGGTCCTTGCTCATGAGGTAGATCCATGAATGTATATGATTTTGACGGGACGATCTTTTATCCCAATTGCACTTTTAAATACGCAGTATGGTGTATCCTGAGGCATCCCAGACTGCTCTTTACCTATGTGCCGCCCATGCTCTGGCAGGCGGCAGGCTATAAGCTGGGCAGAGTCCCGGAGTACCGCTTTCTCCGAACCTTTTTCTCCTATCTGGGACAGATCCCCGATTATGACAGGGAGATCGAGGCCTTCTGGGATAAGAATGAGAAGCATATCGCTTCCTGGTATCTCAGGCAGAAGAAGGAGGATGATCTGATCATCAGCGGTTCGCCGGAATGTATCGTAGGGCCGATCGCAGAGCGGCTGCATGTGAAGATCATGGCTACCATGTATGACAGGGAGACGGGGGTCTTTTACGGGAATCTTATGTTGGGTAAGTCCAAGTCCAGATATGTTATGGAGCTGGGTCTTCCGAGGATTGATCATTTCTATTCGGATTCTCTGTCGGATACCCCCATCGCTTTATGCGCTGAAGAGGCTTATCTGGTAAGAAAGAGAGCGACGACCCTGACCCCATGGCCTGCCTTGTCGGAGAAGAATCGCAGACGGATCCGCAGGAAGATCGATAACGGCTGGAAATATATCGATGAATGAAGCTTCTTAAGATTTTCGCATGAAGGGATAGATATACTTCTGACACAACAGAGAATCACCCTGGAATAGCAGAGAGTTCGATAGAAGAGGAGAGAGGATAGAAGAATGAAGAAGAGAGAGACGGTGATCCGCTGGATCATCTATGTGGCAGGACTCCTGATCCTGTCCCTTGGAATTATATTAAATAGTAAGACAAACCTGGGAGTATCACCGATCGTATCGGTATCCTACAGTATCTCCCGGATATTCGGCCTGAATTTCGGCAATACCACCTTCGCCTACTATGCCTTATTTGTGCTGCTGGAGTTCATCATCAAGGGCAGAGAGGCTCATCTCTACGATCTGCTGCAGATTCCGGTGGGCCTGATCTTCACCCGCTTCATGAATGTATACAGCTTTCTGATCCCGGAGCCGGCCAGTCTGCCCGGCAAGCTGATCATGCTGGTCTTCGCCCTGCTCTTTACCGGAATCGGCGTGTCCATGTCCGTAAGTATGAAGCTGATTCCAAATCCGGGGGATGGCATTGTGGCCGCTCTGGCCTGGAGATTTCGCACCGGCATGGGACTGATGAAGAATATCTTCGACCTGATCAATGTGATGATCACTCTCGTTATCGGCCTGCTCTTCGGTCATCTCTTCCTGGGAATCGGGCTGGGAACCATCCTGACCATGTTAGGTGTGGGCAGAGTTGTAGCTGTCTTCAATCACCTCTTCCTTAAGAAAATGTTAGAGGCGTCGGGACTGGAATAGAATGGACGGATCTCTTATTTTCGATAATCCTTTCGGGTATATTTTTTGGCACGGCGCTTGGAGTCCAGATACATCTCCTGAATCTGATCCATGAAGGCCGTCTTATCCTCATCACTCAGCTGGCCGCCTGCGAACATGGCGGAAGCCTGCTCCAGGATCAGCTTCGCCTGCCGGCTGCCGCGAGAGCCGAACTCTTCGGTGGCACTCGTAATAAAGGAAGCATCCGAGGTAAGAAGATAGTCCTCCTCGCAGCCGAGGACCTGAGCCAGCTTTCCGTAGAGTTCCCTCTTCTTCGGATAACGTCCCTGTGTCTCCCAGTTTGTGATCGTGCGGAGACTGACTCCCACAAGGGTGGCAAGCTCCTTCTGGTCGATGCCTTTTATCGTACGAAGCTCTTTGATCTTCTCACCAAATGTCATAAAAACCTCCATGAGGCCTGAGGCCTCTTCACAACTCATGAAGCATATAGGAAAATAACTTGCGCATATTATAGCTTGAATCCAAGCCTGTGTCAATCAGCCTCGATAAGAAGGCCGGACCTTAGGATTTCTGTTTCCTTCGGGGAAAAATCTCGGATTTCTGCTCAAAATACCGGAGAATATGATATAATGACCATAGCTCAGTCCATAAGCTTCCCCTTTCCTTTGTAAGATTGATATATTTACAGAGACGGGATCCTGTGACAGAGATAAGAATAAGAGAGAAGAGAGAGGAATACCATTTTGGCTGGTAAGCATGATCAAAAGAGAGAGAATTTACTTCCGATAAAATATACAGAGAGAAATATATTTCAGATGCTGGGAGATGAGGAGAAGATCAGGGAATGGTCCGGTAATGTTGTCAATAATATTATGGTGATCATTTGTCTGGCGATCGGTATCATCGGTCTCCTGCTGACCCTGGGAGGTAAAGATTGCAGTTTCAAGATCTTATTTTCCGTGATCATCATTCATTCGATCCTTATGCTGGTTTACGGAGTGTATATCACGGCGAATTATCTGAATGAGAAGAATATCCGTCGGGAATATGATTATGATATCGAGACTCTGGAGCTGAAGCATGAGAAGGAGCGTAAGGCCTTTGAGGACGAGAAGGAGGAGATCCTGTCCAGGGAGAAGAGGCATATGGAGGCCTACGATAATCTGGGAAGCAATCATATCTATATCCTGGATATTCTGCAGCATTCTCTGCACAGGCTGGATGCCATGCACCGGGATTATCTGGAGGCGGCTGACGGCGGGCAGGAATCATCGATGGCTCTTCTGTCCCATATCTATGATGATTATTATAGTCTTCTGAGAGATATCATCAACGGAACCAAGAGCAGTATCGAAGAGTATCTTTATTCTCAGGGGCTGGAGCAGAAGGTATCGGTCACTCTGAAGCAGTTCATCGATTCTGTGGATACCTGTTATACGGTTCCTGCATATCAGGCCATCCCCTATGTCTATACAGCCTACTGTGATTATGACAGCTATCGGAATTATTACCGCCATCAGGCGACTCCGCGATTATATACTATTTCTAAGAATACAGACTTTCTTCAGTGTATGGATAAGGGATCCTTCCTCTATCATAAGGATGGGGGAGTCCTTGACAATTATCGCAAGGAGTATGAGGGTCCGGAGACGGCCTATAACAGTGGAGCGTCTACTTTGATCGCTTATCGGTCTGCCCGTGATCAGAGAGACAAGGTGATGTATGGTTTTCTGACCTGTGATACCAGCGTGGAGCAGAAGGAGGACTGGACACGTGTGGAGAAGGAGATCGCTCTGATCCTGGAATTCTCGGCCAATGCCATCGCCTTCTATAGTGGTGCGATCGATCTTCACTGGAATCAGATCGCGGACCATCAGCCGGAGAACGGCCAGGATACCATCCTGGACAGCAAGAATTTCTGGACCTGGGCCTATCATGTCAGAGAAGAAGGCTCTTATTGATAAGATAAATACATTTCTTTTGATATAACACACTTTATCGTGGTAATATGATAACACTTTATCATATATACTAAATCAGATAATTTTACTATAATCAGTTAATGTAAGATTGACTTTTTTATAGATGTAGTCTAAAATATATTATATATTTTCTGTAAAATTTGGTAGATTTCTATGAAGTGAAACTTTAGCGAAGTATAGCAGAGAATCACTTGATCGGGAAGCTGCCATATTTTATGTGAGGGGGACACTATTAATACTATTCTACAAAGAGGAGTGAGAGAAAAGATATGGTGAAATACACTATAAAACGTATCCTTCTGGCTATCCTTACGGTTATCATCATCACGATGATCACCTTCTTCGCGATGAATGCGATCCCCGGCGGACCATTCAACAGTGAGAAAGCCTCCAGTCCTACGGTTATCGCCCAGCTGGAAGCCCGTTATAATCTGGATAAGCCGATTCCGGTACAGTACATACTGTACATGAAGAATGTTCTCCACGGTGAGTTTGGCGTCAGCCTGAAGACCGGCCGTGAGATCACAACCATCATCGGTGAGAGCTTCCCGATTTCTGCCCAGCTTGGTCTGTGTGCTGCGATCGTTGCTATCATCGTTGGTATCATCCTTGGTTCCACCGCTGCCCTTATGCGTAATAAGTGGCCGGACCGTCTGATCGTATTCTTTACGACATTGATTACTGCCATGCCATCCTTCGTCATGGCCACCCTGCTCTTATATTTCTTCTGTATGAAGCTGGGCTGGGTTCAGGCCTGGACGCCGGATTCCAATAACATCATCTTACCGGTTATCGCTTTGTCCTTCTCGCCGATGGCCTATATCACCCGTCTTACCAAGACGTCCATGCTGGATGCACTGAGTCAGGATTATATCCGTACCGCTCGTGCCAAGGGTGTATCTCAGTTGAAGGTGATCTTTGTGCATGGTTTAAGAAATGCATTGGTTCCGGTTATCACTTATGTCGGACCGATGATCGCTTCGATCCTTACCGGTTCCATGGTAGTAGAGAGTATCTTTACCATCGGTGGCCTGGGATCCAAGTTCGTAACCGGTATCACAAACCGTGACTACACTCTGATCATGGCTACAACCATCTTCCTTGCGGTTATCATGGTTATCGCCAACCTGATCACAGACCTTGTTTATAAGCTGGTAGACCCTCGTATCAGTCTGGACTAGAAAGGAGAATAATATGGGTGACAACATGAAAAAGAACTTATTCTCTGCACAGATTGATTTGAGCAAGTTTAGTTCTGCAGATTTTGTAAAAGCAACGGATGAAGAGAAACGTCAGCAGGATGTTATGGGCGAGTCCACCACCTTCTTTAAGGATGGTATGCGCCGCCTGCGTAAGAATCCTCTGGCTATGGGCTCCATCGTTGTTCTGATCCTGGTTCTTTTAACCATCTTCCTGGCACCGATGATCGTACCTTACGGCTACGCAGATATCGTTAAGGGTGCCAATAACTTAGGACCTTTTGAACACAGTGCCAGCGAGCTGGCTAAGATCGCCAAGGGCGAGAGCGTATTCCCGCATATCATGGGTACGGACTCCCTGGGCCGTGACTATTTCATCCGTGTTGTATACGGAGCCAGAGTATCTCTCGGTGTTGGTGTATTTGCTTCCATCCTCGTACTGATCATCGGTATGGTATGGGGTTCCATCTCCGGTTATATGGGTGGAACAGTAGATATGGTCATGATGCGTATCGTTGATGTTATTTATTCTTTACCGGATATGCTTCTGATCATCCTTCTGGCTGTTGTATTGAATGAGACCTTAGGACCGATGATCTCGGGTACCGTATTTGCCAAGCTTGGTGTAAATATGATTGCCCTCTTTATCGTATTCGGTCTGCTCTATTGGGTATCCATGGCTCGTCTGATCCGTGGTCAGATCCTTACAATCAAGAAGAATGAGTATGTCCTGGCTGCGCAGTGTATCGGTACACCGACCGGCAGGATCATCACTCGTCATATCTTACCGAACTGTCTGTCCGTAATCATCATTACGACAGCACTGCAGGTTCCTTCTGCGATCTTCACAGAGAGTTACCTGTCCTTCCTCGGTCTGGGTGTATCTGCACCGATGCCATCTCTTGGTTCTCTGGCCAACGATGCTCGTAGCGGTCTGCAGACCTACCCCTTAAGACTGATCTTCCCGGCACTGGCAATCTGTCTGATCGTTCTCGCGCTGAACCTCTTAGGTGACGGTTTACGTGATGCCTTCGATCCGAAACTGGATAAGTAGAGAGGGGAAGAACTATGGCTGATTATAAATATATTATTGATGTGCAGGATCTGCACACGACATTTAAGACGGATAAAGGTGATGTTCACGCAGTAAATGGTGTGAACTTCCGATTAGAGCCCGGTAAGACACTGGGTATCGTAGGTGAGTCCGGCTCCGGTAAGTCCGTAACTTCCTATTCCATCATGCAGATTCTTGCCAATAACGGACGAATCTCCGATGGTAAGATCTTATATAAGGGTGAGGATATCACCAAATGGGATGAGAAGCAGATGGCAGGCTTCCGTGGTAAATGCTGTTCCATCATCTTCCAGGATCCTATGACTTCTCTGAATCCGGTATTCTCCATCGGCTATCAGATCGAGGAAGCCATCAAGCTTCACACAGATCTGAAGGGAGAGGCTGCCAGAAAGCGTGCGGCAGAGCTCTTATCTCTGGTAGGTATCACAGAGCCTGAGAAGCGTTTAAGCCAGTATCCGCATGAGCATTCCGGTGGTATGAGACAGCGTGTTATGATCGCGATGGCTCTGGCCTGTGAACCGGATATCCTGATCGCCGATGAGCCGACGACCGCTCTGGACGTTACCATTCAGGCCCAGATCCTCGAGCTGATGCAGGAGCTGCAGAAGAAGCTGGGTATGGCTATCATCATCGTTACCCATGATCTGGGTGTTATCGCTTCCATGTGTGACGAGATCATCGTTATGTATGGCGGCCGTGTCTGTGAGCGTGGTACAGCAGATGATATCTTCTATGCACCGGCTCATGAGTATACCAAGGGACTCCTTCGTTCCATCCCGACTACGGATAATAACGGCGAGAGACTGGTACCGATCGGCGGTACCCCGATCAACTTACTGAATATGCCGAAGGGCTGTGCCTTCTGTCCTCGTTGCGATGCAGCAATGAAGATCTGTCTGACAGATATTCCTGAAGAGATTCAGGTAGGAGAGAAGCATCGTGCTTCCTGCTGGATGAATATTAAGAAAATGTACGAGGAGGCGAATCAATAATGAGTAGTGAATATCTTGTAGAAGTGAGCCACCTGAAACAGTACTTTCCGGTTCGAAGCGGATTCAAGACCATCCCTTTAAAGGCAGTGGATGATGTTTCTTTTAATATCAGACCAGGCGAAACTTTAGGACTTGTAGGAGAGTCCGGCTGTGGTAAGACTACCGTAGGCCGTACTCTGTTAAGACTTTATAAACCGACTTCCGGTACCATTAAGTTCAATGGGGAGGAAGTGACAGAGAAGAATATCCATTCCCTCCGTAAGGAGATGCAGATGGTATTCCAGGATCCTTATTCCTCTCTGAACCCTCGTATGACGGTTGAGGATATCATCGGAGAACCTCTGGATGTGCATAAGCTCTATTCCACCAAAGAAGAGAGACATGAGAAGATCATCGAGCTGATGAAGACCGTTGGTCTGAATGCAGAGCATGCCAGCCGTTATGCCCATGAGTTCTCCGGCGGACAGCGTCAGCGTATCGGTATCGCACGTGCCCTGGCAGTGGATCCGAAGTTCATCGTCTGTGATGAGCCGGTATCTGCTCTGGACGTATCCATTCAGGCACAGGTAGTCAATATGTTCGAAGATCTGCAGAAGGAACGTGGCATGGCCTATCTCTTTATCGCCCATGACCTTCTGGTTGTACAGCATATCTCCGATCGTATCGCCGTTATGTACCTGGGACATATGATGGAGCTGGCGGATTCCGATGAGCTGATGAATCATCCAATCCATCCTTATACCGAATCCCTGCTCTCCGCAGTACCGATTCCGGATCCGGAGACAGCCCGCCGCAGCAAACGTATCATCTTAGAGGGTGATGTACCTTCTCCACTGCGTATGCCGAGTGGATGTCCTTTCCGTACCCGTTGTAAATATGCAACCGATCAGTGTAAGGAAGAGATGCCTGAGCTGAAGGATCGTGGTAACGGACATATGGTTGCCTGCTGGAATCGTTAAGGATTCTTATCCATTCCGACGGCCAATATATTCTGTATTTTTTACAATATAGTGCTATAATCAGATTAATCCCGGCATTCTTCTGTCGGACAGAAGGATGCCGGTGTTATAAATCAGAGCCGCTTATGTATCTTATGGCTCTGATTGTAAGCTTTATTATTACATGAGGAGGATGTAACATGAAGAAATTTTTATCCATGGCGCTTGTGATTGCTATGGTGGGTTCCCTCGCAGCATGTGGATCCAGCAGCAGCGGATCTTCATCCGAAGAGAGCACATCCGCTCCGGCAGCCAGCGCAACAAGTAAGGCAGATGCTACAACACTTAATGTATATCTGTCATCCGAACCGGCACATCTTGACCCGGCACTGAACAGTTCCGTAGATGGTGCTTGTCTTGCAGCAAACTCTTTTGAAGGTCTCTATCGTTATAATTCTGATGGTGAATTAGAGCCAGCTTGTGCTGAGAGCTATGAAGTATCTGAAGATGGTATGACATATACCTTCACCTTAAAGGATGGTCTGAAATGGTCTAACGGCGAGCCTCTGGATGCTTCTGATTTCGAGTATTCCTGGAAACGTGCAGCCAGCCCTGATACAGCAGCAGATTACAACTATCTGTGTGAAGTATTTGGTGACAAGTTCTCCTATGAAGAAGGTTTAGCTGATGATGCAGTTGTTGCTTCCGAAGATGGTAAGACTCTTACTGTAACATTAGGTTCTGTATGCCCTTACTTCTTAGATCTTGCAGCTTTCCCATTCTTCTTCCCTGTATATGAAGAATCCGTAGAAGGAACCAAGACAGACTCCGTACCAACCGGTACCTGGGCAAATGACGCTTGTGAAGAATATGTATGTAACGGTGCTTACGTTCTTCAGACATGGAACCATGATTCCGATATGGTTTATGTGAAGAATGAAAACTACTGGGATGCAGATTCTGTAACTGTAGAGACTCTGAACTACATGCTGACAAGCAATACAACATCTGCTTATACAGCATATCAGTCCGGCGACCTTGACTTCATCGATGAGATCCCTGTAGATGAGACAGCAGCAGCTATGACTTCTGACGAGTTCAAGATCATCGACGAGTTAGGTACATACTATGTAGGCTTTAACTATAACTCCGATCTGTATGAAAACCTCGGATTAGATGAGGAGCAGGCTAAGGTATTCCGTCATGCTCTCTGCTTACTGATCGACCGTCAGTACATCATCGACACTGTAGGACAGACAGGACAGGTTCCTGCGAATACATTTATCCCAGCTGCAGCAGCAGATGGTAATGGTGGTACATTTGAGGAAGGTACAGAAGGTTACTTCACAGCAGCTTCCACAGATGAAGAATATCAGGCTAACGTAGAAGAAGCAAAAGAATTATTAGCTTCCATCGGTCTCTGGGATCAGGATGCTCAGGCTCTGACTCAGGATGTATCCTTCACATACCTCATCAACACAGCAGATAACCACATCAAGATCGCAGAATCCATGCAGGCAGACTTCGCTCAGCTTGGTATCAACATGACCATCGATCAGCAGGAATGGAACGTATTCCTGGATACTCGTAAGAATGGTGACTTCGATATCGCTCGTGAAGGTTGGGTTATGGACTATAACGACCCGATCAACATGCTTGAAATGTGGATGACAGACTCCGGTAACAACGATTGCCAGTTTGGCCGCGACGAAAGCAAATCCCTCGACTGGTCAGCATATGATGAGTTCATCGGAAGCATCCGTCAGGAAGCTGATACAGCAAAACGTGCTGAGTTAATGCACCAGGCAGAAGACATGCTCATGGATACATGGTGTGTAGTTCCTGTATACTACTACAACGATCCTTACATGGTTAAAAACTATGTTGATGGTATCTATGGTACAGCATTAGGAACCAAATACTTCTACCATGCTACAATCACAGCAGAATAATTTTATAAGAAGATGAAGGGCTTGCGAACAGCCCGCCCTTAACCGGCAGGATTCCATCGAGTTTATCGATGGAATCCTGCCATCTTTGTTTTAGAGAGCTTCCTTTTGTCCGCATTGTTTGAACTGTGTTTTATATATGGGATCCATTGTGTATAGAGGCAGTCTGACTTTCCACAGTATCTCTCACACCGGTGGGAGGACTTCGGGGCGAAAAAGGTACGTTGCAATCGATATCTGTGAGAAAGCATCCTGCCTCTTCTTCTTACTGTGTACCATATATAAAACACAGATTATTGTGTCTGCAGCCAAAAGGAAGCTCTCTCTTATCTATGTGCAGGATTCCCGAAAGGAATCTGTGATAATCCTGCCGGTCTACGCCACGCCCGAAGCCGGGCTGTTTCTATCGGCGGTAGAGCAGGCAGGCAATCAGATAGGGTAAGCGTTCCTGGGGGGTATCCAGTTCGGTATCCAGGAGCTTTTTGATATTATTCATATGGTAGATGACGGTATTGCGGTGGGTGTACATCTCCCTGGCTACGGCCTGAATACTGCCATTATATTGCAGGAAGAGGGAGAGGGTCTGCACATAATCCGTGCCGTGAGAGCTATCATAGGCGATGATCGGTTCCAGGAGACCGGCACCCATCTCCTCGATCAGCTGACTGTCAGTGATGGAGAAGAAGAGGCGGGATATGCCCATACGGTCAAAATACACCGGTTTATCCAGCCCTTTGGAGTAAGCCATGGAGATGGCAGAACAAGCCCGTTTATAGCTTAGTCGCAGCCTGGAGATATCCTGAACCTGGCTCCCAACTCCGATATAGATCTTCTCACCGGGCATCTTCTTCTTTACATTTTTCAGGAAGCTGTCGACGATCTGATCCAGTTCCCAGTCCAGGACATCATTTACCACCATGACAAAGTAAGAATCATAATAGAAGAAGTTACCATTATGAGTGATCTTCTCCAGATAGATCTGTAATTGATAGCTGAGACGGTTACGCTCCACCGTATCCATGCTATCCAAAGAACCATTGGAGATCAGAATGGTCTGAAAGCTGCCGTCCACATCAAAATATGGCAGCAGATCCTCCTCATAGAGCTCCCGATTATCCGGTTGGCGAATGGCCTGAATCAAGGCCTTGGAGATCTGTTCATCTGCACGATCCTGCTGGAAGATATAGAGTGTCAGATCCTTGATCATATCGGAGATGGAGATCTCCCAGGGTATGGTCAGAAGAGGGAGCTTCTCCTCATTGCAGCGATCGATGACCGAGGCCGGTACCTCGGAGATATAAGGACCAAGATTGAGAACCAGAGCAGAGCCGTGTTTGCGGGAGAGTCGGTCAACCAGATTCAACAGCTCCTCCTCTGTCTGAAAACCAAGACCGGTCGTAACGCACATTTCCTTTCCGGTAAAATGCTCCAGTATGGTTGGATGCTCCAGAAGGAAGATCCACTTGATCGAGTTGGACCAGCCATCCTGGCCGGCAATCATATTCATCTTGTATGTATCCTGGGATATGACCATCATATCCTCTATCGTAAATCCCATATCGAACCTCCTGACGATGCCTGTCAGTATAAGCTCAAAGGAGTGAAGAGCTTACACTATGACAGATATGCTGTATCCTGTATCCTTATCTCAGATAGCTATGATTGATGATGAAAGTATTATAACACAGATATGTGCTCATAGCACATAAAATATGATAAATATTGTGATTACAGATCATTTTCAAGAAAATAATTCGTGCTATAATAGACTCATAAAACAAAAGAAGATAGCAAATACATTAAGAGATACAGTAAGGAGGTAATCATTATGAAGATGGTAGAAAATATGGATATGTATTGTGAGAGATATTTTGCAGCAGACACAAGACCACTGTGGATGAAGGATGAGAGAATCGATTATTGTGAATCTACTTCTACAGAAGGTTACAGACATTTTCTCTGGCAGGTACTGTTCGGAAGAAAAGCAGCTAAGAATTAATCATCATATCATATAGAGTTCCCACTCACTCAAAACATAGAATAAATGTAGAGAAGAAGAGCCTGAATCCTGTGAGGGATCAGGCTCTTCTTCTGTATAATTGCAGGAATCTAACGGTATACCCTGGTTAATTCCCTGATATTCAAGTGATTGGTGCCGATATAATCCGCACCGTATTCGTATAATCGTAGAAAATCCGATACAGTATTGACTGAGAAGATCATCGTGCGGATCTTCTTCTGATGGAAATAAGCCAGATTCTCTTTGCTGGCGGACTTCTCATTTATGGATAGGATGCTGATGTCCTTCCCGGACATATAATCTGCAGTAGATTTCAGATCATCAGGATTCTTGGCCTGCTCCGGAGATAGATAATAGATAATCTCCACATCAAGTCCGGACTTCTTCACCTGGTCTACGTACCAGGCATTCTGAACTCTTATCATAATCCGACGCTTATGCCTGTCTGCGATCATAGTCTTCAGCTTCTTTAACATCAGAGGAAAATCCTTCCTTGCAGGGCGGCCAACATCAAGGATCAGACGGGTATCTCCTCTGGAGAAGACCGTATGATAGATAGAATCAAAGGTAGCGGTATGATAATAATCGAAGACCTTACAATGAAGGAAGTCCTCTGCTGCCATACCGTGAGAATCATATTCCTCGGTTGGGACGCGCATCTTGCGGTAGGACTTTTCATTCCAGCCATCTACACAGACTAATTCCTGATCACTGGTCATGCGGACATCTGTCTCAAAGCAGCGGAAGCCCTGCTGATACATATCTTTATAGATATCCGGCGAATTAATATTGCGATAATGAAGCGCATCACCGCCCATACCGGTGGCAAAGAGACGGGAGAAGTCAACCCTTACCTGAGGATGAGAGAGCGGTCGAACGCTGCCAAGGAATGCACGCAGTAAAGTAACAGAACTGGTATAATCGATGGAGGAATCGTCACAGCCCTCCTTGATCGCCTCCTGCAGAAGCGGATAGATGAGCTCTGCCTTAAAATTAGGGACATCGAGAACTCGCTCCGGATGTCCGATATAACGGCCGAAGAAACGCAGCTTATTATTCCAGGCAACAGATATGCTGGGTACTCCCAGAGAAAATGCGACGATATTGGCATGCATGCGGCAGGCGAAGATCGCCTTACAGGAGGCAATCATCCGAACCAGCTGCTCCGTCTTAGCATATCGTTCGTCGATATAGTCAGCAGGATCTCTTCCGTAACGCTCCAGAATCTCCAGAGCAAAAGCATAATCCTTATACATACCATTGGTAAAGAGCCGGACCTCATATCCATTGCTTTCCAGTAGTTCAATCAATCCACCGTAAGCATGAAGCTGCTCCTCTTTGGAGAGCTTGTTGCCATAATCGTCAAAGATCCTGGAACGGATAACACCGATACCGATCCGGTTGGAAGAGGGATCCTTATGAATCCCATAGACATCCTTACTGAAGAAGGCAGAATCCGAGATCTTCCTGGTGATGATGGCAGGATTCTCCACATAATGCTGCTCTAAAGTATCGATATCATCTCTGGTGGTGATATATCGGACATTGGGGAGATTCAAGGCATGCTTTAAGGTCTGACAACGCTCATCTGCCTCATCGTAACCCTCCACACCCGTTGCATTCATATAGACAGGAATCCCGCATTCGTGGGCCGTCTCTATGATCCGGGAAGTATAATTCCAGAAATTCTCCTGACGGAACTTGATCAGGCCACCACCGGCAAAGACGATAGCATCTGCCTGACGTATATAATCATAATCTTCACTCAAAGAGTTATAATTGATGATCTCATATCTGTGACGTCTGTACCATGGGATCGCTTTACGGATCAGGTATTTTGTACATTCAGCGATAACCGTATCTCCCAGATTACGGTTGCATATTTCGATTACAAATATCTTCATCTTCTTCATAGAGCTACCCCTTATCGTAAACAAACTTATCTTATATAGCTTAACATATTTTCCCCAAAAAGAAAAGATAAACAAGAATCAGAATAAAAAGTATGTTATCAGAAAAAAGTGAAACATATATGCAACTCTTAAGAAACATTTTTCTATTAAAAATAAGAAATCTGTGATATAGTAAGAGAAAAGAGAGTCTTGATTGACAAGGAGGAGCATCCTATGGGAAATGTACAGATTATCATAGAGTTTCATGGAGTGATATTCAGTGTATTTTCCATGTGTTTTCTCTTATTAAAGCATGCTAAGCAGAAAAAGGTCCGCAATGTTCTCCTGCAGATTCTGCTGGTCAATATATGTATGCTGGTCGCAGATATGTTTGCCATCCACTATGCAGGTCAGCCGGGCAGGCTTGGTCAGGTGATCGTACCTCTAAGTAATTTCTGTGTATTTTTCTTTCAGATTCTACTGGTTACAAGCATGGCAATCTATATTCGCTGCCTCGTGGAGAGTCATGATCCGGATTACAGGTCCGATTGGCTGAAGATCGTTTATGTGATAGCCGCCATAGATATATCGGGCTTGCTTCTGACGCCATTTACCGGACTCTATTATTATATTGATTCACAGAATTTTTATCATAGAGGACGATTTTTTGGTCTGTGTATCTTCCTGGCGGTATGTATCATGATTCTGGAGGGAGTTGAGGTATATAGGAATCGGGAGAAGATAAAGATCGAGGAGATGCTGGCTCTGGTATCCTATTTTATCTGTCCGGTCCTGGGCCTGATCATACAGGTGCTCTTTTACGGATTCTCCTTCCTGAATATCGGTATCACATTTTCTGTCCTGCTCCTGATACTGGAGCATGAGATCCTGGATGCCAGACTGCAGCGCAGGCAGGAGATCATATTGGCTCAGAGCAGGGCCTATCTTCTGAATTCACAGATAAAGCCACATTTTATCTTTAATTCCTTATCTGTGATTCAGTCGCTGATCGAGGAGGACCCGGAGACTGCCCAGGAGGCTATCAGTCATTTCTCCAGATATCTGCGTAAGAATCTGGATCTGAAGGTGAGTGAATCTGCCATATCCATCCGGGAGGAGATGGACTTTACCAGGAATTATCTCTATATGGAGAAGCTGCGATTCGGTGAGAAATTACAGATTGTATATGATATCGATGACAGGCTGGACTTCGATGTGCCCTTCTTAAGTATACAGCCCTTTGCGGAGAATGCGGTCCGTCATGGTATCCGTAAGAAGCTGGAGGGCGGAACTCTCACGATCAGGGTCTATGCAGAGGAGTCCGATTACTGCATCTGTGTCATCGATGACGGAGCAGGCTTTGATCCGGAGCATCTTCCGGACAGATCCTGGGACAGTGAGCATAATGGTGTCGGTGTGAAGAATGTCCAGGAGAGAGTACGACTCTTATGTAATGGCAGAGTGATCACACAGAGTGCTCCCGGACAGGGGACCAGAATTACTATCCGAATTCCTAAGAACCGATTAAAAATCTGGTGAGAGCAGGAAGGAAGAATATAAAGAAAAGTTTAAAAAGAAGAAAATAAATAAAAAGGAAATAAAAGCTTTAAACAGAAGAAAATAAAAGCGAATAAACAAAAAGCTGATAAAAGTTTTAAACAGAAGAAAAAGAAGCTGAAAAATGAAGTTTAGTAAATAGAAGCAAAAAACCGATGAAATGAATGGGGATCAATGTTGGGAAAGGATGAGGACGATGAAGTTTTTATTAGTAGATGATGAAGTACTTTCTTTGAGAAATCTTAAGAGGATTCTGGTGAAATTATATCCGGATGTGGAGATCATCTGTGTGGATAACTATCTGGATGCCCTGCAGGCTCAGGATGAGAATGTGACTGTGGCATTCCTGGATATTGAGATGCCGGGGCTAAACGGCCTGGAGCTGGCGGAGAAGCTACTGGCCAAGAATGAACAGCTGAATATCATCTTTGTGACAGCCTATGATAATTATGCCAGAGAAGCCTATCGTCTCCATGCCAGCGGATATGTCACCAAACCATATTATTCGGCTGAGATTGCTCATGAGATGGATCATCTGCGTCATCCGATCAAGAGGGATAATTATAAGCTTCGGATCCAGTGCTTCGGTAACTTTGAAGTATTTTACGGCAATCAGCCGATCCATTTTGAACGAAAGGGCTCCAAGGAGATTCTTGCCTACCTGATCCACCGCAGAGGTGCCTCTGCCAGCAGGGCGGAGCTCTGTCAGGCTATGTGGAAGGACCCGGAGGATGTGGAGCGCAGAAAGACCTATTTCCGCACCCTGATCTTCTCCTTACGTAATACCTTAAAGGAATATAATGCAGAAGAGGTATTTATCAATCATCGTGACAGCTATGCTGTGGATATGCATCTGGTAAATTGTGACTATTATCGCTATCTCGAAGGAGATAAGGATATTCGTTCCCAGTATTTTGGCGAGTATATGAGTCAGTATACCTGGGCAGAGAAACCATTCGGAATTACAGAATAAAGGGCTGTCGCAATAAAACAGCCCTCCCCAAACGGCAGCCTTCCATGTCACATGGAATCCTATCGTTGTTTTATCCCAGCAGGATCTCTCGTCCTGCGCTCCCGATGTGTTGCGCTTTGCTACTCGGTTCGGGCGCTTATGGTCACGCCATTCGCGCAAAACTCGCCTCGCGGGATATGGTGTATTGCAGACAGACTCCCTGTGTACACTCGGCTCAGACAAGCGCTCGGTGGCGGGGCTAGCCCAAACCTCGCTACGCAAAGCCATGCAAATCATCTGTCGCGCAGTCCATCCGAGATCCTGCTGTTCCTCTATGTTATGAGGATTCCATGTATCCACGGAAGTTGCTGCCGTTTCCGCCACGCCCGGTGCCGAGGGCTGTTCTTCCGGAAGGCTGAGGCTAATACAGGGAAAAAGCAAACGTATTCTCAGATAGAAAATATTTATTCATTGGTATTGCTCCGATTCATTTCCATACCCAGAGGCGCCGAAATCTCTGGAAGCGAAACAGCCCGGCTTCGGGCGTGGCGTAAACCGGCAGGGTTTTCACAGATTCCTCTCGGGAATCCTGCACATAGATAAGAGAGAGCTTCCTTTTGGCTGCAGACACAATAATCTGTGTTTTATATATGGTACACAGTAAGAAGAAGAGGCAGGATGCTTTCTTACAGATATCGATTGCAACGTTGGGCGAACGAGGAAGAAAAAGGTACGAGGCCGGA
>R05__coassemble_33_pt1 | contig 78435 bp, 64 predicted proteins | sample R05__metabat2_low_PE_006 | metagenome-assembled genome bin R05
TGAAAATCCTGCCGGTCTACGCCACGCCCGAAGCCGGGCTGTTTCGCTCCCGGAGGCTTCGGCACCACTGGGGAGGGCTGTTTCTCAGCCCTCATATTATTCTACTTTCATGATCATTCGCAGAACTCTTGTGGCGGAGTGCAGCATGTCCTCCCGGCAGATGGCTCCCAGTTCCAGGGCTTCCATGAGTCGTTCAGGATAGCCGGTTCCCATCTTGATATCATTGCCGGCGAGCAGCTCTTTATAGTGTTCACCTTTGGTATACCAGTCAGAGCATACCACGCCATCATAGCCCCATTCCTGTCTCAGGATGCCTTCCAGTAATTCCTTACACTCTGAAGTTCTCACCCCATTGGTCAGATTATAGCTGGACATGACAACCCATGGATCAGCCTCTTTGATAATGATCTCGAACTGCTTGAGATAAATCTCTCTCAATGCTCTCTCCGACAGACGGGAATCGCTGTCACGGCGATTGGTCTCCTTATTATTGCAGGCGAAGTGTTTTACCGTAGCTGCCACTCCCATGGACTGTACACCCTTTATCATGGCAGCAGCCATCTCGCCCGTCAGATAGGGATCTTCCGAATAATATTCAAAATTACGGCCGCACAGAGGATTCCGATGAATATTTACAGCAGGAGCCAGCCAGACCGAGAGATTATTCTCTTTCACTTCCTCTCCTGCCATACGACCGATCTCATAGAGCAGGGAGCGATTCCAGGTGGAAGCCAGCTGGGTCGCACATGGCCACTGAGTCGTATAGATTTCATAATCCGGCAGGATACGGACACCGGCCGGTCCGTCCGTTGTCATGAGGCTTGGGACACCGTAGGTCGGATTATTACCGAAACCAAAGGTATTGGCGATGCCCTGGTTTGGCTGGCCTCCCAGGAGATCTGCCAGCTCCAGATCGGTGAACTGCTTCAGATAGTCATCCATGGATGCCTTCTCTTCATAGACATCGATCAGATCGATATGTCCCGGATCCTTCTCCCCCAGAAACCAGTTCTTATAGCTCCTTGGCTGGCCTCGCAGGATTGGAGCCACTCCATCCATCCAGGCCTCTGCAGGACCCAGAGCATTCTCCTCATAATCGGTAGGCTCTCTCAGCGGCAGAGCCTCCATACTGCCGTCTGCCAGCATACGCTCTGCGAGCTGTTCCGGTGCACAGCGTTCCTGGCATTGGCAGAGGATACGATCTTCCGATAATTCCATACTATAGGATGGCTGATCCGGCAGATCATCCAGTCCGGATCCCAGATAGAAATGATAAGTACCCTTCTCCAGCAGATAGGCTGATTTCGCCACCTTACCCAGATCATCATAGGAGGTCATGTGATCATAAGGAATCTCTAAGGTCAGCAGCTGACTCTCTCCTGGTTGCAGCTTCTTCGTCTTCTCATAAGCGACCAGGCTTCTTCGTGCCTTACCCAGTTTGCCCTGAGGAGCTTCCATATAGGCCATGAGGACCTCTTTGCCTGCCCTGGAACCGATATTCTCCACCCTCGCCGTAAGGTAAACCTTATCCTGATCCGAGCATGCCATCAGACAATCTATCTCAAATTCCGTATAGGATAAACCGTAACCGAAGGCATAGTTTACCTTCTCTTTTTGTCCCGGTATGGTCTCAAAATAACGATATCCCACATAGATATCTTCTGTGTAGTCCACATAATACGGGGATTGATGAAAGGATTCCGTGGAGGGATAATCCTCCAGCGAAGCAGCAAAGGTATCGGGCAGCTTACCGGATGGACTATCCTGACCCATCAGCAGCTCTGCCGTTGCCAAGCCTCCCATCATACCACCCTGCCAGGCCAGCAGAACGGAAGATATCTTCTCATTTTCTTTAAACCAGCTGCTGTCTACCACGCCTCCGACATTGAGAACCAGCACGATTCTATCATAATATTTCTCGACCTGAGCGATCATATGAGTCTCCTCCGGGCTCAGATAATAATCGCTCTCCCCAAAGATACGCTCACTGATCTGCGACTGCTGCCGCTCCGATGGCTCCTGTCCCTCATAATATACACTCTTCCGATCCCATCCCTCTCCGGAGAATCGGGAGAGAATGATCATGGCTGTATCCGTATAGGCTCTGGCACCCTGCAGGAGCTCATCCGGCAGCTCCGCCTCACTCATCAGGCCGGGCAGAGCATCTCCTGCATACTCTTTCTCCACGTAAGCACGATAATAATCCACCAGAGGCTGATAGAAGCATATACTGTCCTTCAGCTGAGCAAAACCGTCATAGAGATTATATACATAAGCAACGCTGACATCCCCACTGCCGCCTCCGCCTTTTACATAGTCAAATAACCCCTTACCAAAAGCAGCTACCCTCTGATTCTTACGGAATGGCAGAAGACCCTGCTCATTTTTTAATAAAACCATGCCTTCTCTGGCAGCCTGACAACATAGCTGCAGATGTTCCTGACAGGAGGTAACATTCCTCTTTCCATCATAAAGTGGTTTATTGGGCATAAATCTGGCCCGTGTCCATTTCTTCATAGGATATCCTCCATCTCTCCCTTACGTAAAAGACCGCTGTGTCATAGAATCCGATCGAATCCGTCACCACAGCGGTCTTATATGAAAGACTCACTCCCGAGTCTTGATGATCTGTCATGCAGATAGCTAAGCTACCTTACGGAGGTCATCCGATCTTATCTCTTAGCCTCGACCAGAGCCTTCACCTCTTCTGCTGTCGGCATAACGCGCAGTGCACCCTTACGTGTTGTTACGATCGAAGCGGCAGCATTAGCAAAGTTGATCATGCTTGTCAGTTCCTCCGCAGAGAATCCCTTCCATCCATGCTCTAATACATAGTGAAGAACACTGGCACAGAAGGTATCACCGGCACCGGTTGTCTCGATGGTATTCTCCTGAACATAAGCAGGTACTTCCACGCGACAGGAATCAGTATAGGCACGGCTTCCGTCTCTTCCGAGAGATACCAGGATCAGCGGAATCTGGAAACGGGACTTGATCCAGCGAACGCCTTCATCAAAATCTTCCTCTCCGGTAAGCCACTGAATCTCATTATCGGAGATCTTAAGAATCTGGCAATGAGCCATACCATATAAGATCTGCTCTCTGGCAGCATCCAGTGAGGACCACAGAGGCTCTCTCAGATTCGGATCAAAGGAGAGGATACATCCGGACTGCTCTGCAATCTCGATGGCCTTTCTGGTAGCCTGACGACATCCCTCATGGGTCATGGACAAGGTACCGTAATGGAAGATCTTACTGCTTCTGATCTGTTCCTCATCGATATCATCGATGCTTAACATCATATCTGCACCCGGATTACGGTAGAAGGAGAAATCTCTGTCTCCATCCGGAAATGTATGAACAAATGCCAGGGTGGTATGAACTTCATTGTCCACGATCAGACCATCGGTTCCGATCCCAACCTCTTTCAGAGCATCGGTCAGAAGATCTCCGAACATATCTTTACCAATCTTACCGATAAAATTAGTCTTATGACCAAGCCTGGTCAACATAGACAGTACATTACAAGGAGCTCCGCCCGGATTCACCTCAAGGATCGGATTCCCCTGGGCACTTGTTCCATTTTCAGTAAAGTCGATCAATAATTCACCTAACGCTGTTACATCATACTTATTCATCATAAATCCCCCTATGATTCTTAATAATGATTCTTAATAATGTTTTTATAATGATTCTTAATCATATTCTGTAAGTTACATCTTTTTTAACCACTTGAAGTCATAAGCAGGCAGGCTCACTGCACGTGCTTCGAGAAGCTCATCGGTAAACATATCTTTATAATATCCGTCCGCCTCGTTGATCCATGCAGTCTTGTCATATTCACTGAAGTTGAAGAGACCGAGAACCTTATCTCCGTCATAATATCTTCCGATACAGAGAATGGACGGATCATAGGTCTCTATGGTCCACATGTCTGCATTGGACATAAATGCCTTCTCAGACTTACGCTTGAGCTCCAGCTCGGATAAGCCCTGGAACATCCTGCCTTCTACCGTCTCCGGGTCATCAATATGCTCTGCCAGATCCCAGCGGAATGCACCGCGGTGGATATAACGGGAATCCTCCGCCTTATGCGGATCATTCTTATAGCTGTAATCATTCACCTGACCGATCTCATCTCCACTGTATAAGACAGGAATACCGGACTGCATGAACATATAAGCATGCAAGGTCAGATCAAAACGAATCGCTCTGTCCATGGCCTCCTGGTCTCCTTCGAAACCGGCCTTTTCGATACCACACATGGATGCTGTCGTCGCACAGAAGCGGGCATCTCTGGTGACTGGGTCATTATTATATAATTCACCACGGCTGTTGCTGTTACCGGCATAGCCCTGGAAATATGCATTCAGATACTCTTTGTGTTCCGGTTCGCCTTTACCCTGCATAGCAAGTGTCGGATAATCCAGTCCCCATCCGATATCATCATGACATCTCAGATAGTTAAGGAAGAGATAATCCTTCGGAAGACCGGCAACGATATCCAGCTGCTTCTTCAGCAGATCCACCTCACGGGTCGCTACCGTATGCCAGGTTGTTGCCATCGTTGTTACATTATAAAGCATATGGCACTCCGGCTTATCCACGGTACCGAAATAAGGAACCACCTTCTCCGGTTCCATGACAACCTCGCCCAGCAGTAAGACAGATGGACATACGATCTCTGTGATAATACGCATAAGACGCACGATGGTATGCACTCTTCTCAGATTACGGCAAGGTGTGCCAAGCTCCTTCCAGATATAAGGGACTGCATCAATACGGATGATGTCGATACCCTTGTTCGCCAGATAGAGAAAATTATACATCATCTCATTAAATACTCTCGGATTCGAGTAATTCAGATCCCACTGATATGGGTAGAAGGTGGTCATGACATAATGCTGGCAATCCGGCAGCCAGGTAAAATTACCAGGTGCCGTGGTCGGAAATACCTGAGGTACCGTGCGTTCGAACTGCTCCGGAATATTATAATTATCAAAGAAGAAATAGCGGGACATATATTCGCCTTCGCCTGCTCTTGCACGCTTGGCCCACTCATGATCCTCCGATGTGTGATTCATGACAAAGTCCATACATACATTAATCTTCTTCTTATGACAGGCTGCTGTCAGATGCTCCAGGTCCTCCATGGTACCCAGGTCCGGTCTTACTTTACGGAAATCTGCTACGGCATAGCCTCCGTCAGAACGTCCCTCCACCGTATCCAGGAATGGCATGAGATGAATATAGTTGACATTACTCTTCTCGATATAATCCAGCTTCTCTTCCACACCCTTCATGTTCTTGCCGAAATTCTCAATATAGAACATCATGCCCAGCATCTCATTGGACTTATACCAAGATGGATTCTGTTCACGCTCTGTATCCATGCTCTTCAGCTCTTTATTACGCTCTACATAGAAGCGTCGGATATTATCACATAATTCGGAAAACATGGAATCATTATGATAGAGCTCAGTATAGAGCCATTTTAATTCATCAATATGTGACTGCATACGATAGTAAAAGGTATCGTCCTCAGCCTTCTGTTCCGGTGAAATCAACTCCTTCTCCGCCGGCTCCTCTGTATGAATCTTCTGCTCCTCTGTCATAGTGGTTGTCATATAAATATACCCCCATATCAATTATCTTATATTCTTCTGCATGACATGGGTTCTATCCCATATCACGGATGATACAAATATCCATTCTGTATTCATTATAAATAGGCGGCAGGGGAAAGTAAATACCGCAACTATACAAGAATAAAATGATACTTTTGTGTAGAAATGAAAAGAACAGGATACCTTACTGCGATACCCTGTTCCTGATGTCATAATTATCTCATCACAATTAGTCAACTGCAACGATTTCTTTTTTGTTGTAAGAACCACAAGCCTTGCATACTCTATGAGGCATTGTTAAAGCTCCACACTTGCTACATTTTACTAATGTAGGAGCAGACATCTTCCAGTTTGCTCTACGGCGGTCTCTTCTTCCTTTGGAAGATTTATTCTTTGGACAAATTGACATGGTCACACCTCCTCTTACACAATCTTTAAAAATAAAGACGTCGAATGCATATTCTTACAAACTACTGCTGAAAGTTCTTAAAGATATCCTGGATTGCTGCCATTCGCGGATCTGCTATATGCCTGTCACAACCACATTCGCCGTGATTCAGATTGCTGCCGCAAATTGTACATAATCCCTTACAATCTTCCTTACAAAGAACTTTTGATGGGAGTGCAACCACAATCTCATTGGTAATAAGCTGGTCTACATCCAGTATACATCCGTCCATGAAACTCTGTTCATCGTCTTCAATGCCATCTGATTCTTTATTCGGTATAACATAGCAATCGATATCAATCTCGAAATGATTCTTCACATCGTCCAGGCATCGATCACATGGAATAAACAAATCAATTACCGTCTTACCCTCCAGATGAATCTTCTCATCTTCCTTCTTCACATGAAGAAGAAATGGCTCTTTGTAAGCAACGGCATAGCTGCTTCGCTTGAGCTTCATCCGATCATAGGAGACTTCAACAGTATAATCCTTGATTACAGATGGGTTAGATAAGATCTCCGATATATTAATAGTCATAATATCAGCTACCTTTCGTATTCATACTCTTGGTATTATACACATCGATTTCTGCTTTGTCAAGGAATATCTAAAAAAAATCAGGCTTATTCTTCAACTTCTTCTTTGTTCTCAAAGTCTTCCTTGCTTCTGCCACTTCTCATGCCGGCATTCAGCTGAATATCGATCTGTTTCTTATCATCAAGGATCTGTTTATGATCATCCTTCAGTTTATCGAGAACGGCATTGAAATAACCGGTCTCCTGTTCTACCATAGCCTGGAACATCTCCTCGAGTCCTCCGAGAACCCCCTGGGTATACTGCAGAGCTCCGGACTGGATATTATAACTATTCTCCTGGGCCTGTCTTAAGATCTCATCCGCCTCTTCATTGGCCTCATCAACGATCTCCTGAGCGCGCATATAAGCCATATTTACGATCTCGTCCTCATCGATCATCTGCTCTGCCTCTGCAGCAGCCTGATTGAGAATACGCTCTGCCTCTGCCTTTGCATTGGCGATGTGAGACTCTTCATTCCGTATGATCTCCTTACTCTGATTCAGCTCCCGTGGCAGCTGGATCTTCAGCTCGTCGATCATAACCAGCAGTTCATCACGATTCAGCTTGATGGTATTCCCTCCGAAACCGCTGGTGTGGGCTGTCTCGATATATACACGAATCTCTTCAATTAATTGTTCAACACTCATAGAAGCCATGGAATCTCCTCCTTATCTCCATACATTCTCGTTCTTATTCTATTTCACTCCGAAAAAGGTGTGCTTATTGGTCTTGTAAATCTTATCTTTTATCATATAAAACGGCGTATCTCCGATATAAGGAAAATCCGTCTCCAGATCAGACTCTACGATGATCAGGGTGTCTTTATGGAAGAGCCTGGTCCCGGCCAGGGTGAGGAGTACCTCCTTCTCCCACAGCTTCCCATATGGCGGATCCATAAATATGATGTCAAAGGCCTGCCCCTGTATATTCAGATATGACAAAGCATTCTTAACCTCCCGGCCAAGAACGATACCATCCGCATCCAGCCTGGTATGCTTAAGATTATCCTGAATACATTGAAGAGCCTGGCGATTATTCTCCACAAATACTGCCTGTCCGGCGCCCCGACTCAGGGCCTCGATTCCTATGGCTCCGCTACCGCTGAACAGGTCCAGAAAGCGGCTGCCTTCGATCTCATAGGACAGCATATTAAATAAGGTTTCTTTGATACGGTCCGTGGTCGGTCTGGTATTCATCCCTTCCACCGTCTTTAACTGAAGACGCCGTGCTTTTCCGGCTATTACTCTCATATGTTCCTCTCTAAAATATGTAAAAATACCGCTATTTTTATTCTATGAATATATGGTTTTTTTGTCAAGAAAAATCATCACCTGCATAGCTTTCGATCAGATATTCTGTGCATAATTCATCCTTTCATCCAGTGCATAAGGCTGAATCTTCATAAAGTCGTACCCATCCTCTTTCAAATGAGTCACTGCCTCGGAAGCCATCCTCAGGATATCCGCATTGGAGTAGATATCCCCCAGAGCAAAGCTCATGGTACCGCTCTGCCTGGTTCCGAAGAAATCACCGGGACCTCTCTGCTTCAGATCTTCATTGGCAATCTCGAAGCCATTATTGGAGTGTCCGATGATGGACAGTCGATCCATGGCTTCCTTCTTATCCGAAGCGGATAAAAAGATACAGTAAGACTGGGCAGAGCCTCTGCCGACGCGGCCTCTCAGCTGATGCAGCTGAGCCAGGCCAAAACGTTCCGCATTCTCGATCAGCATGACTGTGGCATTGGGCACATCGATTCCAACCTCGATGACAGTGGTAGATACCAGGATATGAATCTGTCCGGCAGCATAGCTGTCCATGAGTGCATTTTTCTCCTCCGCACTCATCCTGCCATGAAGAGCCTCGATCCGCAGGGATGGGGGCATGTAGAGGCGGATATTCTTTGTGTACTCCTCCACATTTTCCGCTTCCATGGATTCACTTTCCTCGATCATCGGACAGATAATATAGGCCTGATGTCCCGCCGCGACTTCTTTTTTGATAAATTCCCAGGAGCGATTTCGGTAATTCTGCCCTACGACACAGTTTTTTATCGGAAGTCTGCAAGCGGGCATATCCTCCATGATACTGACATCCAGATCTCGATAGAGGATGATTCCCAGAGTTCTGGGAATTGGTGTTGCACTCATGACCAGAACATGAGGCTCCTGTCCTTTCTTCATGAGAGCGTCTCTCTGTTTCACCCCGAAACGATGTTGTTCATCTGTGATAACCAGGGCCAGATTCTGATAATCGACTCCACTTTGAATCAGGGCGTGGGTACCGATGATCATCTGATAATCACCGGAGGCACACCTTGCCTTACTCTCTCTTTTCTCTGCCGCCTTCATGGAACCCATCAAGAGTCCCACTTCTATGCCATATGGAGCAAATGTTTTCCGAAAATTCTCATAATGCTGCTGAGCCAGGACCTCCGTCGGAGCCATAAGCACCGCCTGATAGCCATTCGTTACCGCAGCATACATGGCAATCATGGCCACCATGGTCTTACCGGAACCCACATCGCCCTGTACCAGACGATTCATGGTCATCGTCGCCGCAAAGTCCTGACGGATATCTGCCAGGGCTGTCCTCTGCCCCTCTGTCAGTTGATAAGGCAGCTGATCTATAAAACTCTGAACCTTCTGATTCCAGCTGATCACATGATGATTCAGACTATGATCTCCACGATCCCTGACCAGCTCCAGGGCAGCAAAAAAACGAAAGAATTCATCAAATATGATCCTTTTCTTTGCTTCCTGCAGACGTGATGTCGTCGTAGGAAAATGAATCTCCCGCAAGGCTTCCATCTCATCTGTAAGATTATAGTAAGCACGAACGGAATCCGGCAGATAATCCTCGGCCCGGTAGGTCTCAAAAACCGTATGTAAAGCCTTCTGCAGGGTCTTATTGGACAGACCACCGGTCAGAGGATACACCGGCTGATAATGCTCCATCATCTTACGATACTTGCTCACGGACATATATTCCGGCTGTTCCAGCATCAGTCTGCCTTCCTTATATAAGGGAGTCCCGGTGAAGACATAGGACTCTCCCTGGTTTAATGTATTGCGCAGATAAGGCATATTAAACCATCGGACAAAGATCTGTCCGGTCTGATCTGCCAGCAGACAGGTGCAGACCTTGCGTCTGCCTCCTGCTCTCAGATGAACCGGGGAAGCTAATTGGGCATAAAGAGAGCAGCGGACTCCCTGTCTGACCTCAGAGATCTCCACCGGCTCCGGATAACTTGTATAACAGCGAGGATAGTGATGGACCAGATCCTCTGTCGTTTCAATATGCAGACGTTTGAGAAGCTTCTCTGTCTTCTCTCCAATCCCTTTTATCTGACGTACACTCTCTGACATTTTCTCTCTTTATCTCCTCTTCGATTCATCTATCCCTGAACATAAGGAAAGCCGGCCTTAATCCGGACCGGCTGTATATATTCCTTCTTCTCCTGTCTTATCTGCAGGAGAAATGATAAAACTGCTTTATATCTAAGGTGTTAAAGAAGTATCCTATTCTACAGAGAGCATATAATAATATACCGGCTGGCCGCCATACTGAATCTCTACATCAAGATCAGGGAAGGCTTCTTCAATGAGATCTCCCAGCTCCTGTGCCTGTTCTTCTTCCACATCTCTGCCATAATATACGGAAATAAGCTCCGCTTCATCATCTACCATCGTATGGAGCAGTTCGATTGTCGTCTCCTTGATATCCTGACCTACTGCCTGGATACCATTATCATCCAGACCCATGATATCGCCATCATGAATCTCCTTACCATTGATCACTGTATCTCTGACTGCATAAGTCACCTGACCGGTAGAGATCAGAGAGATTGCTTCTTCCATGGCCTCTATGTTCTCATCAACAGGAACCTCCGGCATATATGCGATCATGGCTGCGATACCCTGAGGAATCGTCTTGGTCTTGAGAACCACGATACGTTTCTCTGACACCAGATCTCTGGCCTGCTCTGCGGCCAGTATGATATTCTTATTATTCGGGAATACAAAAATAGTATCTGCATTCACCCGATCAATGGCATTTAACACATCCTCTGTGCTTGGATTCATGGTCTGACCACCCTCGATCAGACAGTCGATACCAAGACCCTTGAAGATCTCTGTCAGACCGTCTCCGCTGGAGATGGCGATAAATCCGACATCCTTTCTCGGACCTGCTGCCTGCTCTGCTTTGCGGGCTTCCTCTTCCTCTCTGGCTTCCTCTGCTCTCTGCTGAGCTGCAACCTTCTCCGCATCCTTGATCAGCTTCTCCTGATGCTCCAGACGCATATTGTCAATCTTCATATTGGAGAGCTGTCCGTAGGTGAGTGCCTTCTCAAAGGCCTGACCCGGATGATTGGTATGTACATGTACCTTACAGATATCATCATCTGCCACCAGTACCAGGGAATCACCTAAAGCAAGCAGAAACTTCTTAAATTCCTTCTCATCCTCAGATCCCATCGCTTTATCCAGCATGATAATAAACTCCGTACAATATCCGAACTTAATATCTGCCGCAGAATCCGCTAATTCCTTTGCGCTGACTGTCGGTGCTGCTCCGGATGCTTCCGGAATCACGATATCGGTGGCCTTACCAGTCAGAGCATCCAGGCATCCCTGCAGAACCTCCATGAGGCCCTGACCGCCCGAGTCCACAACACCGGCTTCCTTCAATGGCGGGAGCATATCCGGTGTCTTGGCAAGCACCTCGTATCCATAGGATACGATCTCAGTGCAATACTCGATCAAAGTAAGCTCATCCTCCAGCAGAAGCTCCTCTGCCTTATCAGCAACACCCTTGGCAACGGTAAGGATGGTACCCTCCTTCGGCTTCATAACTGCCTTATAGGCAGTCTCCACCGCACGGCCAAAGCCTGCAGCCAGATCTTCCTTCTCCAGAATATCTTTCTTGGATACTGCCTTGGTAAATCCACGGAAGAGCTGGGATAAGATAACACCGGAGTTACCACGAGCTCCGCGTAAAGAACCACTACTGACTGCTTTACATAAAGCAGCGATTGTCGGATCATCGATCTTCTTCACTTCATTGGCAGCGGAGATGATGGTCATGGACATATTCGTTCCTGTATCACCATCCGGTACCGGGAAGACATTTAACTCATTAATATATTCCTTCTGGGCATTAATACGATTCGCACCAGATAAAAAAGCCTTCTGAAACAGCTTGGCATCAATGTTCTGAATCGGATTCACAACTTTTCCTCCTTCATAGTATGATTAGTCTACAATACGTACACCTTCAACATATACATTAATCTTCTCTACTGCCATATTCGTAAATGTCTCTACGCGATACTTCACATTCTCGATCAGATTCTGTGTAACTGTGGCGATGGATACGCCATAAACTACGATAATATGAAAATCAATTCGGATCTTATTATCAACGATCTCTACCTGAACACCTTTGCAGACATTATCTCTCTTCAAAAGCTTCACCAGACCATCCTTCATGTTAACGGATGCCATACCAACGATGCCAAAACACTCAACTGCATTAATGCCGGCATATGTAGCGATAACTTCCTCATCGATAACTACGTTACCTAATTCTGTTTGCATCTGTCCTTTCATGATTATCCCTCCAGGTTCATATGTTTTGTTTATAGTATAACCTTTTTATAGAAAAAAAGAAATAGTAATCTCTCATAATCTATCAATATATCTCATTTTATCTTAAAAATATAATGCAGCAAGGTCGCTCCACAGGGTAAAGAAAAAAGAGGGAATCACTGATTCCCTCACAACTTACGTCCGCATAAAATCTGCAGTGATTAAGTTCATTTCTTAAAAACTAGGCACGTTCTACTTTGCCGGATCTTAAACAAGAAGTACAAACATACATCTTTTTAGCAGCTCCGTTCACTTTAACCTTAACAGACTTAATGTTGGATTTCCACATTTTGTTAGATCTTTTATGTGAATGACTCACTTTAATGCCGAAATGAGCACCTTTGTCACAAATAGCGCATCTTGCCATGATAGCACCTCCTCGCGAATATACTTAAGCCTGACAGACTTACAACGAATACTATACTATCAGAATTGCAATAAAAATGCAAGGGAATTTTTTAAAAAATTTAATCATTTTTTATTTCTTCTCTCACGCTGTCCGCATGAACCTCCGCATCCACTGCAGCTCTGACCTCTGCTTCCTCCTCCGGATTCCGTCCTTTGATCATGGAGGAAATCTTATTCACTGCTTCCGGAACCATATCCATAAGCTTGGATACCGCATCCTGAGATCTGACATTTACAATACGTGTATTTCCGTCCTTTATGACCAGTACAGCGCTGGGACTCATCTTACCACCGATACCACCGGCTCCCTTGTCTGATTTCTCCTTATTAAATGCACCGGCTCCCATACCAAAGGAGACATCCATAAGCGGAACGATGATCGTCTCACCGATGACCTGAGGTTCCCCAACGACTGTCTTCGTCGATAATACCTGATCTAATCCTTTAAACAAGGAAGTAACTGTCTCATCAAAATTTGTCTTTGCCATAATGCCTCCTACGATCTGAATAATAAACCAATCAGTTTACGTATCTCTTTCTTTAATAATAAGCTGATCACCAGCCACAGCAGATATCCCAGCTGTATATGTCCCTTACACCGTATTTGTCCGGCGAAGCAGCTTCTGCTAAAATCAGCTTCCACAGAACAGCTTCTGCCATAGATGGGATAAAGCGTAGCAAGAAAGGCGGTGATGCGTCCTGTGAGGGATGGATCATCAAAACCATAGCGAACCCAGCCGCTCACATGACGGGGACGGATGTGCCGGAAGAGTCTCATCAGTGTCTTCCCGGCGATATCCAGCAGCAGCAGAACCTGATATTCTTCTGCCTGCGCATATAATTTCTCTGCCTGTGCCTTTTTCTCTTCCATCCCGGATAAGAATCGGTCAAGCCTGCTCTCCTTCTGCTCCATAGCAGATCCCTGCTTTGAGCTGTGTGTCGCTCCGCCTGCCTTCTTTTTATGGACTTTTCCTGACCCTTCGGTTTCGGAATCAGGTGTCTCATTCTCCGGATTCATAAGTTCGGACCTCTCATTCTCCGGATTCATAGCCTGGGATGTCTCACCCTCATCTTTCGGAACAGCAGAGTCTGTATGCAGAGTCTGTAATTTCCCGGATCCACTAATCTCCGATTCCATCTCTCCGGATTTCAACTGGTCAGAATCTGTTTTCTCCGATTCCGTCTCCTCAGCTTCTGCTTCCTCTGACTCCATTTCCTCAGCTTCTGCTTCCTCGAATTCCGTTTTCTTAATTTCTGTTTTTTTCGGAAGAGATTCCGTCGAATCCCCTTTCTTCTTTTTATCCGAAGACTGCCCGTCTCCATTCTTCTTACCCGGATCCGGATCACTGCCAAACAGAAGCTTACCGAATATCTTCACCTCATAGCGAAGGCCCTTCTTCTGATGGTACTCAGCACAGACACGAAGCAGATAGAAGAACCAGGACACCATGGCCTGTGCCTGAAAGCTCTCCCCCTCCGGATCATCCATCTCCATCTTATAAGAGATAGGAACCAGAAGGATCAGAAGCAGGATCCCCAGAAGAATCAGGAGCAGAATACCCAGAATCTTAAGTATCAATATAAATATGGATAATATAACAGATAACAAGGGATTCCTCCCCTCTTTCAATCAAATGTATGTACCGGAGTACTTCCTACAGTGCTTCCAATGCTGCCTTCATCTCCATCAAGGCATCCTGCTCTACATAATGTTGAATCATGGAACGTACCAATTCATAAGCCTCCTGTCTGGAACCTGCCAGACCCAGCAGCTTGAGAGGCTTCTTCTTCTTTCTGTGATAGATCGGATGTCTGTACTCTGTCCCTGACAGGATATAGAAGAGATTACACTCCTCATAGGTCGTCGTGATGGCATACCAGCATAAGACGGAAGGATGCTCTCCCTTGCGGATAGCCGCCAGGATCTCCTTCTGTGCATAAGCAATGGAATCACCGATCACAGGTTCTGTGGCGATAAGCATAGCTCCTCCTTCCTGCGCATTCCTGCCTCCCCTTGCAGTGAGAAGCATTCCGGCTGCGGTCTGCCTTAGAGCAGAAATAAGCTATGCCACAGGACAGATCTCTTGTGGCATAGAATCATTTACAATCATTTCACATGGGTATGAGTAAACAAATGATCATTACAATACTCATAATCGCCATTACATTTGGAACAATATCTGAACTGCAGATTCGGATCATCCTCCTCGGTACGCTTACAGATCGCACACTGATGTCTGGTAAGGGGACGAACCTTCTGCACCTGCTTCCGATAGCTTCGCTTTCTCTTAATCTCCTGCGGAGACACCCGCTGATAATTTCTTGTAGAGAAGAAGAATAAGAGGAAATTAAGCAGACTGACGACGATAGAAATCCTGGATCCCATATCCCCCCGCACAAAGCTGTAGATCAAAAAGGCCACATCCAGATAGGCCAGCCACTTAATCCGGATTGGAAGAATACCGTAAAGATATACCTGTGCCTCCGGGAAGATGGCTGCATATGCCAGGAACATGGACAAATTCAGATAATAGGTGTCCATAAATATGTAAGGACTGCGTGTGACCGCATAGACGATAAAGGAAGCCAGAATCGAAGCGACAACTCCGCTGAGAAAATACATATTAAACTTAAAGGCACCCCAGACCATCGACAGTTCTCTGCAGATGGAATAATAAAAGAGCAGCACGAAAATCAAAAAGATGAGATTCGTGGTAGGCGCTGCACATAAAAATGTGACGATACGCCATACCTGACCATGCAGGATGGCATATGGATTCAAGCTGAGATAATTGTAATAGAAGGAACCGCCGGACATCAGATCCAGAACAGCACCCACAGCATACAATATAACGATATATAAAGGAAGATCCCGTATGGCATATCTGCCAAACTTCGCCTCCAGACGGTAAAGCCAGTTCATGGACAAACCTCCTGCTTAATTCAGCTTCTGGTACTTGCCGATCAGAGCGCCGGCGATCAGAGCCAGTAAGAGTGAAATACCCACGATGATCCAGAAACCATACGGATTGCCGGCCAGCGGAATCACATCAAAGTTCATACCAAATGCACTGGTAACAATCGTAGGTATGGTTAATACGATCGTGATAATGGATAAAAACTTCATAACAATATTCAGGTTGTTGGAGATAACAGAAGCATAGGCATCCATGGTACCACTAAGGATATCGCTGTAGATCTTGGCCATCTCGATCGCCTGCTTATTCTCTACGATAGCATCCTCCAGCACTTCCTCATCCTCCTCCTGTCTCGGGATGGAGGTATTCCTCGTCAGCTTCTCCATCACCAGCTCATTACCACGCAGAGAGGTCGTGATATATACCAGACTCTTCTCTAATTCGAGCATGTCGATCAGCTCCTGGTTCCTCTGGGAGATATGGAGCTTCTTCTCCACCTCATCGCTCTTCTTATCAATGATACGCAGATACTGCAGATACATGGTAGAATTACGATAAAGCATCTGATAGATAAACTTAGCAGGTCGGGAAGTATCAAAGCCACGCACCCTGCCATCCATGAAGACGGTGAGAACCGGAGTATCCTCCAGACATACCGTAATCACCGTATCATCGGTACGAATAATGGCAAATGGAATGGTGTAGAAATACTCTTTTTCATTACGGATCTCTGTCACAGGAATATCCAGTACGATCATGGTATAATCGTCCTCCACCACGATTCTGGAACGTTCCTCTTCATCCAGTGCAGACTTCAGATCATCGATATCGATCTGATGATTCGCTGCGATCACCCGGAGTTCATCCAGGGAAGGATCCGTCAGAGCTACCCAGCAATTCTTCTCCAGCTTCTCTGATGGGTCATTCTGATGAATCTGATGGACCTTACCGTCCACTGTCTTAAAAACTCTAATCATGGAAATACCTTCTTTCAAGATCGTATTTCTAAAATCATAATAACTTAGAAACCACTATTTTCATTATATGTTTTTCCACCCCTTTTGTCAATTTTTAATGATACGCGTGAGTCCACAGTCTGAAAAGAGCGCAAAGGAGCCCTTAGGTTCATTTGCGTGAGTTTTCAGACTGCGGCGAACCAACAAAAACTGAGTGTCGTCACGTAGTGACATAGACACGAAGTTTTTCGTTGGAGGAATTGCGAAAGCTGCTTGCAGCGAAGCAATTCCGTCACGCGTATCATACCCTATGTGTGTGATTCTAATCATACGCGTGGGTCCACAGTCTGAAAAAGAGCGCAAAGGAGCCCTTAGGTTCATTTGCGTGAGTCCATAGTACAGCGACGCAAATCAGATTCCTATGACATTTGTTGAAAAATAGTAACAAAGAAGAAAGAAATGCATATAGTTTCCCTATTGTTTTTTCTCAACAGTTCGTTTATAATATTTTGGACTTATTACTTATTAAATGTATTTTTCAGATATATGCAGGATAAGCACTTTAGTATTTATTCTGATACGATAGAATTTCGAAGGGGAACATATATGGCTGCTCCGCAGATGGAGCATAAGTCATATGACATTGCACAAAGAAAAGGAGTTGAAGCAATATGGATTATACACTGGGAATTGATATCGGTTCAACGACCGTAAAAGTTGCCATCTTAGACCGCAACAGACACATTATTTTCTCTGATTATCAGAGACATTTTGCCAATATTAAGGGCACACTTCAGCAGCTTTTATCCAAGGCGATCTCCGAGCACGGGAATCTGTCGGTTCATCCGACCGTAACCGGTTCCGGCGGTATGGCCATCTCTGAGTATCTGGAGATTCCTTTCTGCCAGGAGGTTATCTGTGTATCCACTGCACTGCAGGATTATGAGCCGAAGACAGATGTCGCCATCGAGTTAGGTGGAGAGGATGCCAAGATCATCTATTTTGACAATGGAATCGAGCAGCGTATGAATGGTATCTGTGCCGGTGGTACCGGCTCCTTTATCGACCAGATGGCCAGTCTGCTGCAGACCGATGCATCGGGACTGAATGTCTATGCCAGAGATTATGACACCATCTATCCGATTGCTGCCCGCTGTGGTGTGTTTGCCAAGACAGATATCCAGCCTCTGATCAATGAGGGTGCTTCCAAGGAGAACCTGGCTGTATCCATCTTCCAGGCTGTTGTCAATCAGACCATCTCCGGTCTGGCCTGCGGTAAGCCGATCAAGGGACATGTTGCCTTCCTGGGAGGACCGTTACATTTCCTGCCGGAGCTTAAGAATGCCTTTATCCGTACTCTCAACCTGGATGAGGAGCATATTATCGATCCGCCGCATTCCCACCTCTTTGCCGCAAGCGGTGCTGCCATGAATGCCAAGCAGTATTGTGAGATGGAGCTGCAGGATCTGCTGGATGATCTCTATTCCGATATCCAGCTTGCTGTGGAGGTCGAGCGTCTGGAGCCTCTCTTTAAGGACCAGGCAGAGTATGATGCCTTCATCGAGGATCATAATCGATTTGCTGTAAAGAAGGGCGATTTAGCAACTTACGAGGGAAAATGTTTCCTGGGTATTGATGCCGGATCCACCACGACCAAGGTGGCCCTGGTCGGCGAGGATGGTGCCCTGCTCTATCGTTTCTATGATAATAATAATGGCAGTCCGCTGAAGACAACCATGCGTGCGATCAAGGAGTTAAAGGGGCTTCTTCCGGAGAAGGCGGTCATCGCCGGCTCCTGCTCCACCGGCTACGGCGAAGCCCTGATCAAGTCCGCCCTCCAGCTGGATCACGGCGAGGTAGAGACCATGGCTCACTACTATGCCGCTGCCTTCTTTGAACCGGATGTAGACTGTATCCTGGACATCGGCGGTCAGGATATGAAGTGCATCAAGATTAAGAATAATGCCGTCGATAATGTATTACTGAATGAGGCCTGTTCCTCCGGCTGCGGATCCTTCATCGAGACCTTTGCCAGGTCTCTCGATTACAGTGTCCGTGATTTTGCAAAGATTGCCCTCTTTGCGGAATCCCCGATTGATCTGGGCTCTCGTTGTACCGTATTTATGAATTCCAAGGTAAAGCAGGCCCAGAAGGAAGGCGCTACGGTAGGAGATATCTCTGCCGGCCTGGCTTATTCTGTCATCCGTAATGCTATCCTCAAGGTTATCAAGCTCACCGATCCCAAGCAGTTGGGTGAGAAGATTGTCGTACAGGGCGGAACATTTTATAATGATGCAGTTCTCCGCAGCTTCGAGCGTATCTCCGGCTGTCATGCGGTCCGTCCGGATATCGCCGGTATCATGGGTGCCTTCGGTGCTGCCCTCATTGCCAGAGAGCGTGACGACGAGGTCGAGCATACGACCATGCTTTCTCTCGATGAGATCATCAATCTGCAGTATGTCAACTCCATGAGTCGCTGTCAGGGCTGTAATAACCACTGTCTGCTGACCATTAATGACTTCGGTAACGGACGTCGCTTCATCACCGGTAACCGCTGTGAGCGTGGTCTGGGTATCGAGAAGAAGAAGAACGAGATTCCGAATCTCTACGATTATAAATATCACCGCATCTTTGACTATAAGTCTCTTCCTTTGGAAGAGGCCAGCCGTGGCGTGATCGGTATTCCACGTGTACTGAATCTGTATGAGAATTATCCATTCTGGCATACCTTCTTCACACAGCTGAAGTTCCGTGTCATGATCTCACCGAGATCCAGCCGTAAGATCTACGAGATGGGTATCGAGTCCATCCCGAGTGAATCCGAGTGCTATCCGGCCAAGATTGCCCACGGTCATGTGATGTGGCTGTTAAAGAAAGGGATCAAGACTATCTTCTACCCCTGTATTCCTTACGAACAGAACGAGACGATTGATTCCAACAACCATTATAACTGTCCGATCGTTACGTCCTACGCAGAAAATATAAAGAATAATATGGAAGAACTGCGTGATCCGGAGATTCATTTCATGAATCCATTCATCGCTCTGGATAATGCTGAGGCACTCAAGGTCCGCCTCTACGATGAATTAAGCGCAGACTATGATGTGACCAAAGAAGAGGTGGATGCTGCCGTGGATGCTGCCTATGCTGAGGCAGATCAGGTTCGTGCCGACATCCGTGCCAAGGGTGAGGAGACCCTGGCCTATCTGGCAGAGAATGGCGGTATGGGTATCGTACTCTGCGGTCGTCCTTACCATGTCGATCCGGAGATCAACCACGGTATCCCTGAGCTGATCAATTCCTATGGTATCGCTGTTCTCAGCGAGGACTCCATCAGTCATCTGGGTAAGGTAGAACGTCCTCTGATCGTATCGGACCAGTGGATGTATCACTCCAGATTATACGGAGCTGCCAACTATGCCAAGAAGAATAAACAGCTGGAGGTCATCCAGCTCAACTCCTTCGGCTGCGGTCTGGATGCCGTAACCACCGATGCGGTAAATGATATTTTATCCAATTCCGGTCGTATCTACACCGTACTGAAGATCGACGAGGTAAATAATCTGGGGGCTGCACGTATCCGTATCCGCTCCCTGATTGCTGCCGTTCGTATCCGTAATAAGAAGGGCATCGAGCCGAAGCCGGTCCCTGCCAATATCAAGAAGGTAGAGTTCACCAAGGAGATGCGCAAGGATTATACCATCCTGGTACCTCAGATGTCCCCGATTCATTTCGATCTTCTGGAACCGGTCTTCCGCAATGCCGGTTATCATGTGGATGTCCTGCCACAGATGGGTAAGAAAGCCGTCGACGCCGGATTAAAATATGTAAATAATGATGCCTGCTATCCTTCCCTGATCGTTGTGGGTCAGATCATGACAGCACTTACCTCCGGCAAATACGACCTGAATAAGACTGCCGTCATCATCTCCCAGACCGGTGGTGGCTGCCGTGCTACCAACTATATCGGCTTTATTCGCCGCTGTCTGGCCAAGAATGGCTATGGCCATATCCCGGTCATCAGTATCAGTGTCCAGGGTATCGAGAAGAACGAAGGCTTCAAGCTGACCGTTCCTCTGGTATACCGCATGCTGCAGGCTGTCATCTATGGCGATCTCTTCATGCGGTTGCTCTACCGCGTGCGTCCTTATGAGAAGGTGAAGGGTTCTGCCAACCGTCTCCACAGAAAGTGGGAGAAACGTTGTATCAATTCTCTGGAGAAGGGTAATTATTTTACCTTCCGTAAAAATGTCAAGCAGATCATTCATGACTTTGATACCCTTCCGATCACCGATGAGAAGAAGCCTCGTGTCGGTATCGTCGGTGAGATCCTGGTGAAGTTCCTGCCGGATGCCAATAACCACCTGGTAGACTTACTGGAATCTGAGGGTGCAGAGGCTGTTATGCCGGACTTACTGGACTTCATGTTCTACAGTCTCTACAATGCCAACTTCAAGTCCGAGTATCTGGGTAAGTCCAATCGTGCTGCCCAGCTCTGTAATCTGGCCATCAGTGCCATCGAAGTATACCGTGGCTTCTTAAGAAAAGAGCTGGAGAAGAGCCAGCGCTTCGATGCACCGCCTCATATCAAGGATCTGGCGAATTATGCCAATCCGATCGTCTCCCTGGGTAATCAGACCGGTGAGGGCTGGTTCCTGACCGGTGAGATGGTTGAGCTCATTAAGAGTGGTGCCGGCAACATCGTATGTACCCAGCCATTTGCCTGCCTGCCGAACCATGTCGTAGGTAAGGGTGTAATCAAGGAATTGCGCCGTGTCTACCCTGAGTCCAATATCGTCGCTATCGACTATGACCCGGGTGCCAGCGAAGTAAACCAGATCAACCGTATCAAACTGATGCTTGCAACCGCACAGAAGCGCCTGCAGGAATCTGAAAATAAATAAAATAAAACAACAATAAAATAAGCCCTCCCGGGTTGACAGCTATCATATACGTGGAAGCTGCAGCCCTGGGAGGGCTTTTTTATATTTTTCTCTATCTTTTCATAACGTATGACCCATATATTTTCTCTATCTTTTCATGATGTATGACCCATATATTTTCTCTATCTTTTCATGATGTATGACCCATATATTTTCTCTATCTATTCAATGATTTCTGACCCCATGGTTTTCGCATTCTTTTTTCCGAGGATCCGCCAGCTTGATCGCCATATAATTGGTTCCGCTCAATCTGTCATGGGCCATCCTCCTGGCTCCCTTTCTACACATTTCATTGACAAAATATTCTATCATATAGACTCTGGAAGCCAGGACGATAAAGATCAGTACAAAATCATTCTGAACCCATCTTGTAAATGGTGGACCGGTCAGCCACTCTGCGACAAAGAGTGGCAGGACTGCAAAGAGCCAGACATAAAGATAGCGCCTGAACAGCTGTCCCCTGCTTGCATAGCCGCCATCCTCTCTAACCAAGATCACATGACAGATTGCATGCCCCAGAGTAGAGCCATCCGTGATCAATACCTGGATCAGGGAATAGACGCAGAAAAAGGTCCAGAAGCCAGCCCAATCATACTTATGCATCCTGATTGCCGTTGGCAGGAAGAGATTGACCAGACCACGCAGGAAGATATACCATACCAGGCTGGATAAGGCATCAAAGAGCGTCGCCCAGAATCTGCGTCGGCCTGTAATCCGCACTCCCACTTCCCGACAGTGGGCATCGATGACATCCCGATCCGGCAGAATATGAATAAAAACATAAGCTACCTGATAACCACAGACGCCTCCCAGCGTATTGCAGATCAGATCCTCCACATCCGCCAGTCTGTAAGGGCCCGGATAGATCCCATAGAGTGCTGATATCTGCGTCGTTTCGAAGAAGAGACTCAGCAGAAAGGAAAAGAGGAGGGTTCTCTTAAAGCTCTGTTTAAAATAATAATGCAGATAGATACCGAAAGGAAGGGTCAACAGAATATTAAAGAGCAGCTGCCATAATGAGAAGCTTCTCAGATAGGCCATCACATTGGTCCAATCAAGCACCCTGCCATTCCAGTAAAGCCAGATCTGTTTAAAAGGAATCAGATTCAGGTGATCCTGCCAGAGATTCCCCACAGTTGATGCGGGATCCGGAAGCGGCAGGATGACCATGAAGTAGCTGATCAGCATATAGAGGATAAAGCTATAATTAACCAGAGTTTTATACTTCGATACCGCGCTGTATTTATGATATTCGTACATGACAAAGGGCAGGGTAAAAACAATCGCCACAAAGGGAAAACAAAGCAGCCCTGTACAAATGGTATTAATGTAAATCATTTTTCTGTCTTATTCCATTTTTTATCCCAAAAAGCCAGAATCTCATCCAGTCGGCCTGGTTTTCTTAAGCGGACCACGATATAGATCAGAAAGACGAACATGAAGACCAGATCAAAATAATTTGCTATCGTAAGATGTGTGGCAATCTGTATGCCTTCCGCACTGACCTGGGACACATCCAGAAAACAGGCAAAGTCTGTAAAGGTATGCAATAGCATACATGCCAGTATATTTCCGCTTCGCAGATAGACATAGGCAAAGATCAGACCCATACAGGTCGCACCAAATGCCTGGAAGATCGAGATGGCGACACCTGCTCCGGAAGTGATATTGGCCAGATGAATCAGACCGAATACAAGTGCGGTAACGATCATGGCAGCAAGTAGTCCCTTTCTGGTCTTCACTCTTCGCATAAGATAAGCCAGGGGAAATGCCCGGAACATGATCTCTTCCCCTATGCCCGCACTCATGGAAGACAGCAGGATAGCGATCGACGGTCCCTGTAATTTACCAAAGATCAACCCCAGGAGAACGATAAATATCATATAAAGGAAGAAGATCCAGCCGTCCTTCAGGCCTGTGACAAAGCTCTCTCCCATCCCCAGTCCATTACGGGGACTACCGTAAAATCCATCAAATTCTCCCCGGAACCAGAGCTTAAAAATGATAAAGGACAGGATCCCTGCCAGGATCATACCGATGACAGTAGCTAACTCCTCTCCGACTCCCAGCAGATAGATGATCCCTGAAAAGATGTTTAATAAACCAAAATAAATAAGGATCACATATAGTATATTTACCAGTATATATCCCAATATAGTATTCGAATCCAATATCTTATGTTTCTTCATAATTTTTCCTCTCCTTACTCTTTGTCAGGAAGGCCCTGACCTTCTTCTTGTGTAATAGATATATGTCATTTATCTCTGTCAGCTTGCTCCGGATAGAGATAACACTCCGGATCGTGGGAGGAGATGACACCGATGGCCTGCAGATAGGCATAGATGATGGTACTGCCCACAAATTTCATCCCTCGCTTTTTTAAATCCTTAGAGATACTGTCGGATAGAGCATTGGTCACTTGATGCTCTTCATAGAGTATCCTGTCCCGGACAAACTGATTGAGATAATCCCAGAAGCTGCCATACTGCATCACAAGCTCCCGGAAGATCTGTGCATTTCCTATGCTGGCTCTGATCTTCAGACGATTCCTCACGATGCCCGCATCCGCCAGGAGTCGGTCCACATCCTCTTCCCCATAGGCACAGATCTTATCCAGATCAAAGCCATCATAGGCCCGACGGAAGTTCTCCCTCTTATTCAGGATACACTCCCAGGATAAGCCTGCCTGAAAGGACTCCAGGATCAGCATCTCCAGGAGATAGGCATCCTCATTGCAAAGCTGTCCCCACTCTGTGTCATGGTAGACCACATAAAGCGGATTGGACAGATTGCACCAGGCACACCTCTTCCTGTGATCAGACAGCTGCTCCTCTTCCTTATCCTTCATCATAATTCTCACATCTTATCTCCTCCTTAAGCATACTGAAAAAGATTACTCGCAGAATAAACTTTTATGCCACCTGTGTCGCACCTGGCATGAGCCAGACATAATAATATAGAGTATACCATAAAAGAAGAATTCTGAGAAAAAAATTACGGCAAATATCTCATCATATCAGAGATATTTGCCGTGTCATCTTATTCTTATTTATAGCATATGTCAGATTGTAAAGTTCACGGATAATGGATTAATCCAGAGCATTCTTAGCAGATACCGGATGCTTCTCATCATAGCAAGCAAACATATCGTCGAGAACCTTCTGATCCTGCTTCTTCGTGAGAACCGAGATGATCGGAACGAGAATCAGGCCGCCCACCATGGCAACAACACCGGAGTTGATGGAGGACTTAAAGATATATCCCAGGATTGGTCCCCAGCTGGTCACATCCATACCGGATAAGCTGACGATCATCTGAATGATTGCAATCGCACAACCCCATACATAGCATACTGCTGTGGCAGCCTTTGTGATACCCTTCCAGTAGAGACCATACATAAATGGTGCCAGGAAGGAACCTGCCAGAGCTCCCCAGGATACACCCATCATCTGTGCGATGAAGGTCACCTGTGGATGGGAATCCTTAAAGATAGCGATTGCCGCAGATACCACGATGAAGAAGACGATGAAGATCCTCATAGTGGATACCTGTTTCTTCTCATCCATCTCTTTATCGGATACGACCTTGATCACATCCAGAGTAAAGGTGGAGGATGATGTCAGTACCAGAGAGGATAAGGTGGACATGGAAGCGGATAATACCAGCACGATGACGATAGCGATAACCAGAGCCGGCAGAGTGGATAACATACTCGGAACGATGGTATCAAATAATGGCTTACCTGTTGCTTCGTTATAAGTGATCTTATCTGCATACAGACGTCCGAATCCACCTAAGAAATAACAGCCGCCGGCAACGATGATGGCAAATACTGTGGAGATGACTGTTCCTTTATGGATATCATTCTCACTCTTGATGGCATAGAACTTACCAACCATCTGCGGCAGACCCCAGGTACCCAGGGATGTCAGTAATACAACAAAGAGCAGAGCCAGTGGATCCGGTCCCAGGAAGGAGGTATAAGCACCACCGGTCCATCCTTCACATTCCACTGCAGACAGCTTCTGCATGGTAGCTACCAGACCGCCATTCTGTGCGATGACAGAATAGATCACAGCACTGATACCGAATAACATGATGATACCCTGAATGAAGTCGTTGATGGCAGTTGCCATATAACCACCGACGATAACGTAAATACCGGTCAGGACTGCCATGATGATGATAACAGCATAATAAGGAACATTAAATGCCATACCGAATAAGCTGGACAGACCGTTATAAAGAGATGCGGTATAAGGAATCAGGAAAATGAATACGATTACGGATGCAGCCACCTTCAAAGCGGTAGAATCAAAACGCTTACCGAAGAAATCCGGCATGGTCTTGGCATCCAGATGCTGTGTCATGATTCTGGTTCGACGACCGAGAACATTCCAGGCCAACAGGGAGCCGATAAAGGCATTACCCAGACCTGCCCAGGTAGAAGCCATACCGAAGTTCCATCCGAACTGTCCGGCATAACCGACGAAGATAACTGCGGAAAAATACGAAGTACCGAAAGCAAAAGCCGTAAGCCAGGGACCTACCGATCTTCCACCCAGTACAAAGCCATTCACATCTGTTGCATGTCTTCTGGTGCTGTATCCTACATAGATCATAACTGCGAAGAATATGACCAGCAGAATCGCACTCAATACCTCTTTTGACATAGTTACTTTCCTCCTAATAAATAAATTAAAAATGTGGCAAAGTATTTTATTCATTAAACCTTTTAAGATTTTAAGTTTTAAATATTAAACACTTTAAAGAGCCAAAGTGATAATAACATAGCCTGCCTGTCTTGTCAACTATTATCTTATAAAAAAAATACATGCGATCTTTGGCCGATACACAAGGTATGATGCGCGTTTTTCTGTGCCCATTTTCAGATCATGGAGTCAAGTGTATAAAAAAAGCAGCCATGATTCATGAAATCATAGCTGCTGTTTTCTTATTCTATCTCTGTGGCAGAACACAATGCGGATGGGAATTATCCCTGATTCTGCTGGGCAACCAGTCGGTCTACACCGTATTTCTTACGAAGAGCAGGCTTCTCGATCTTACCTGTCGCATTACGAGGTACTTCGGCGAAGATAACCTTCTTCGGACGTTTGTATTTCGGAAGCTTATGACAATACTGGTTGATCTCCTCCTCTGTGCACTCCATACCAGGGATCACGGAAATGATGGCACCGGTAATCTCACCCAGACGTTTGTCCGGAAGACCGATGACAGCAACGTCCGATACCTTCGGATAAGCACTTAAGAAGTTCTCGATCTGTACCGGATAGATATTCTCACCACCGGAGATGATGACATCCTTCTTACGGTCTACCAGGAAGTAGAAGCCATCTTCATCCTGCATGGCCATATCACCGGTATAGAGCCAGCCATCCTTTAAGGTCTCTGCTGTGGCAGCAGGATCATTATAATAACAGGTCATGACACCAGGACCCTTTACGCATAATTCGCCTACGTCTCCCTGTTTCACTTCCTGACCATCCTCATCGACGATCTTACACTTCCAGCGATATCCCGGGATACCGATGGCTCCGACCTTATGAACATTTTCCACACCCAGATGGACGCATCCCGGACCGGTGGACTCGGATAAACCATAGTTGGTATCATAATCATGATGTGGGAAATATTCCTTCCAATGACGAATCAGTGATGGTGGTACAGGCTGTGCACCGATATGCATGAGTCTCCACTGATCCAATTCATAATCTTCGATCTTCAGTTCGCCGGAGTCCAGCTTCTCCAGAATCTCCTGGGCCCATGGTACAAGAAGCCATACCAGGGTACACTTCTCCTTGGATACCGCATCCAGGATGATCTCCGGGCTGGTACCGATCAGAAGGACTGCCTTGGAGCCGGCACAAAGACTGCCCATCCAGTGGAACTTAGCGCCGGTATGATAGAGTGGCGGGATACATAAGAAGGTATCCTCTCTGCCGGTGCTGTGATGCTTCTGTTCCATCTGTGCTGCCTGCATCAGACTCTCGTGATTATGTAAGATAGCCTTAGGGAATCCTGTCGTACCGGATGAGAAATAGATCGCTGCATCGTCTTCATCCTCCAGACGGATCAATGGCGGCTGACTGGACTGATCGGCTACCAGAGCATGATAGCTCTCTGCAAAGGTAGGACAACCGTCTCCTACGTAGATTAATAATCTGTCTTCAATCTCTTCCTCGATGGACTCCAGACGGCCGATAAACTGATTACCGAAGAAGAGTACCTGAACCTCAGCCAGATCCAGACAATACTTAATCTCATCCGCTGCAAAACGGAAGTTAAAAGGAACAGCGATGGCTCCTGTCTTCAGGATACCGAAATAAATCGGCAGCCATTCCAGACAGTTGAACATGAGGATGGCAACACGATCGCCCTTCTTCACGCCCTTCTCCAATAACATATTGGCAACACGATTTGCCTTCTCATCGAAGACACCCCAGGTGATTTCACGACGGTAAGGCTGGTTGGATGTCGCCTGGACCAGGTCAAACTCCTTCCAGGTAACCTTCTTTACCTTCTCCTTGACGGTAGGATTCAGCTCAATCAGTGCGACCTCATCCCCATATAACTTATGATTTCTCTCCAGATAATCTGTAACTGGCATAATACACCTCTCCTTAATCTATAATGGATATTTTCTGCTTTTTATCTTTTATTCTTTTACTGTTTAAAGCACTTTAGTACCATAGCATATTCATGATTAATTGTCAACCAATAATGCTCTTTCTTTTCTGATAAGATACGGAAATACTGCTCTGCATGCCCTTCGGCTAGGACCTTCCACTGGATGAATGACAAGAAAAAAATCGGATTTCTCCCACATCTGCCTTGCGTTTGATGTGGAAAAAATCCGAAATGATAATATTATTGATATCTCAGTGCATCGATCGGATGCTTCTTTGCCGCCTTATTGGCCGGATATAATCCGAAGAGTAATCCGATTAATAAGGAGAAGACCACAGAAACCAGGACTGCCGCTGCATTTAAGCTGTAGTCAACATTTCCTATGATATTGATTACCTCCATGGTGATCAAAGATAGGATCACTCCCACGATACAGCCCATCATACTGACCACCATAGCCTCGATCAGAAACTGCATCATGATGGTACCTCTCGAAGCACCGATGGCCTTTCGGATACCGATCTCACGGGTACGCTCGGTAACAGAAACCAGCATAATATTCATGATACCGATACCACCTACCAGAAGGGAAATGCCTGCGATTCCTCCTAAAAGGAGGGATAAGACACTGGTTACACTACTCATAACTTCCATGATAGAATCCTGATTAATGATATTGTAGGCATCCTCATCTCCGTTAAATCTCTCACTGAGCATGCGATCCAGCGCATCCTCCGCATATTCCAGGCTATCTGTCCTGGTCGCAGATGCATAGAAGGAGGAGATATCTGAATTCAGACTACTCTGCTGTCGGATCAGAGTCTCATAGGGCAGATAGACCATATAGGTGGATCCCAGCAGAGTGGAAGTCGTACTCTCTTCTTCTTCCAGAACACCGATGATCGTGTATGGGATAGAATCCAGAGAGATCGTCTCACCGACCACATTACTTCTTCCCAGAACCTCTGTGGCAAGAGCCGCACTGACCACAGCAACATAGGTATGATTCTCCCCATCCACCTTCTTCAGAAGTCGTCCGTATTCCACATCCAGATTACAGATATGGAAGTAGGAGGAATTGGTACCATAGGCAATCACGCTCTCCTCATCCAGAGAATTGGTAAGAGTCATATTGGTCTGGGTGACCGGTGCTACCTCATCAATCTCTTCATCCTCTGCAAAGGTCTCCAGATCCGACATCTTCAGAGGGTTCTCTTTATCATCCATAATGCTAACAGATAACATATTGCTACCCAGGCTATTGATGGAATCCGTTACCGATGTCGTCGCTCCGCTAACCAGGGAAACCAGTACGATCAGGGCATAAACACCGATAATGATACCGAGCATGGTAAGGAAGGATCTCAATTTATTGGAACTGACCGCTTTCCATGCCATCTTAAAGGATTGCAGAATCATTCGTCCACCTCCGTTACATGACCATCCAGGATATGTATCCTGCGTTCTGTCTGTTTGGCTATCTCATCATCATGCGTGATCAAAACGATGGTATGTCCTTGTTTATGTAACTCCCAGAAAAGATCCATGATCTCCTTGGTAGTTTTGGAATCCAGATTACCGGTAGGCTCATCACCCAGGAAAAGGGAAGGTCTGGAGGCCAGTGCTCTGGCAATCGCCACTCTCTGCTGCTGACCACCGGATAATTCGGTTGGTTTATGCTGGGCTCTTCCGATCAGACCGACTCTCTCCAGGGCTGCTCTGACTAATTCCTCTCGTTCTGCCTTGCCTACTCTCTGATAGATCAGGGGCAGCTCCACATTCTCCCAGGCCGTCAGATTGCCGATCAGATTAAAGTTCTGGAAGATAAAGCCTATCTTTTTATTGCGGATTCTGGCCAGCTCCTTCTCAGAATAGGATTCAATCTGCTGTCCATCCAGGATATATTCTCCCTCATCCGCCACGTCCAGACATCCTAAGATATTCATGAGGGTAGACTTTCCACTGCCGGAAGGACCGATAATACTGACAAACTCTCCTTCCTCTATCTTCAGACTGGCATGATCCAGTGCATATACCGTCTCATCACCCATATGATAGATTTTTGATACATCTTTTAATTCAATCATTGAGGACCGCCTCCGTTTCCGGATGGCATACCACCGGATGGCATATCACCTCCGGATGGTCTCTCTCCACCCTGGAAGTCACCATGACCGCCGCCATTACCTCCACCCATTATAGAGGACCAGTCACTATCATCACTGCCGGTTCTCACATAATAGACGGTGCTTCCTTCCTCCAGACCACTCTTAATCTCCACGGTTGTACCATCGGACAGACCGGTCTCCACCGTCACTTCACCGGATAAGCTTCCATCTTCCGATTTCTCCGTGTAGACATACACCTGGTCACCCTTTTCCTGCAGGGCCAGAACCGGGATGGTCACAACATTTTCACTCTTATCAATGGTGATCACTGCTGTTGCACTCATACCATCCATGAGATTGTCCTGTTTCGGCAGGGTGATGGTCACCGGATAAGTGACACTGTTTGAATTGGTATTAGCAGTATTACTGATTTTTGTAATCTTACCCTCCAGTTCGACATCCTCCAGGGCATCCAGAGTAATCGTTGCTTCCTGTCCTTCCTCGATAGACAGGATATCCAGCTCATCCACATTGATCACTACGGTTGCTTCATCCTGCAGCTGAATCGTACATGCTTCACATTCATAAGTACCATATTCATAAGAGGAACTACTACTTGCGCTGCTGGCTGAAGCGGATCCGGAAGCTAAGGATGAGGATCCCGACATGGAACTGCTGCCACCAAAGGATGCGCTTCCACCTAAGCTTGTACTTCCGCTTGTGGCAGAATTACCGGTCAGACCTTGTGCAGACTGACTGGTAGAACTCTGGCCGGAACTGCTGCCGGAGCTTGATGCACCGGTACTCTGACTGGCAGAAGTAGTACTCTGGGCCTCTGTTGTGCTGTCACTGCTCTCTTCCGTCGATTCCTCGGCTTCCGTGCTTGCATAGGTCGCTTTGATCACCATCTCAGAACCGTCATCACTGACAACAACGGAACCGCTGGCACCGGAGATGGAAGGGACGGATTTTGCAGAAAATGTATATCCATCCTTGGCCGTCAGGGTAATGACAGCCGTGTAGGAGGTTCCTGCCTGGAAGGTAGAATCATCACAATTCCAGGAGATGGAACCACTGTAGTAAGAAGTACTGTCAATATCACTCTGTGGGCTGGCACCGGTCTCCGGCTGGCTGATATTCAGATCAGAAAAGTCCGTGATGACTTCTGTCTCTTCTCCCTCCTCGGAAGAGGTGCTCAGTCTGGATGCAGTCACAGTATTTTGGTTCGTCTGAACGGATGCATAGGAAGCAGTGATATTATACTTGCCTGCCGCTGCTGCAGAGGACGTCCCTGTGGATAAAGCAGAATCGACATGTGCGATCGATGTGCTGCTTCCGGAAGTATGGGATATCGTACTGGTATAGCTTGCTGACAGGGAAGTCGTGCTGGAGTAGCTGCTTCCTGTGGTATTTGTAGAAGAGGACTTGCTGGTCTCCTGTCCCTCTACCAGAGAGATGGAAGCGATAATCCCTGCTTTACTTGCCACAATCTGTGGAGAATCATGAAGCTCTTCCAGATCTGCGATCCACTCTTTGATCTCCTTCTTCTCACCCTCCAGCTGTTCTTCTTCATAATCAGATAAATCATCATCATCTAATTTATCATTCACATCATCCAGAGCATCATTGGCCTCCACTAATTGTGCGGCGATAGATGTTGTATCCAGTCTGGCCAGAACGGTACCTTTCTTTACCGTGTCTCCGGCCTCGACACAAACCTCTTCTACCAGGATTCCTGTAGGCACTGACACTCCGACCGTTTCTGACATAGATATATTGCCGGAACCGGTAATTGTACTGGCCACAGTACCCAGACTTGCTTCCGCCTCTGATACCGAGATGGCACTCATCTTATTCATCTTTGCCTTTCGCGAGAGGAAAAATCCTGCAATAATGACTAAAAGGACCAGTATTCCTACAATAATGATCCATTTTCTTTTCTTTTTTATTATGCCCAGCTTCTTCATGTTATCAAACATACTCCTTTCTTGGTCTGACAGAATGGTTTAAGATTTTTTCATATTAAGAAACACCTTGGTATTTTGCAAGGAAATGTAGATCACGCCTTAGCATGATAAATTTCGATACTTATTCCAGTAACAAATTTACAATGAATTCGTGAACATCCTGTGAAGAAATATAAAAAAATATGTGTTTTTCTATGTGCAAGTTTTTAATCTATGTTATAATAGCCATGATTGTTTTATCACAAACTAATATAGAAAAGAGGAATGAATATGTTAAACGAAAGAATGGTAGGATTGGGAACCCAGCGTTCTGTAATTCGTGAGCTTTTTGAATTCGGTAAAAAACGGGCCGCTGAAGTCGGCGCGGAGAATGTCTTTGATTTCTCCATCGGTAATCCGAGCGTTCCTTCTCCGGACGCAGTAAATGAAACAGCAATCCGCCTGATCAATGAGATTGATCCTGTAGTTCTCCATGGTTATACCAGTGCTCAGGGAGATGCCGGTGTGCGCCAGATGATCGCAGATTCTATCACAAAGCGATTCGATTTTCCTGTCGGTGCTGATAATCTTTATATTACTGTTGGCGCTGCTGCAGGTCTGTGCTGCTGTCTGAACGGCTTATGTAATCCGGGGGATGAGGTTATCGTTTTTGCACCTTATTTCCCTGAATATAAGGTATTTATCGAAGGTGCCGGTGCCAGCATGAAGCTGATTCCCGCAGATGTGGAAGCCTTCCAGATCGATTTTGATTCCTTCGAAGCTGCCATCAACGAGAAGACCAAGGCTGTCATCGTAAACTCTCCGAATAACCCAAGTGGTTGTGTATACTCTGAGGAGACAATTCAGAAATTAGCTTCCGTTCTCGAGGCGAAGTCCGCTGAGTTCGGTCAGCCGATCTTTATCATCGCTGACGAACCATATCGTGAGATTGCATTTGATGGTACCTTTGTTCCATATATTCCAAGATATTATAAGAATACTCTGGTATGCTATTCCTGGTCCAAGTCCCTCTCTCTCCCTGGCGAGCGTCTCGGTTACATCGTAGTACCGGATCAGGTAGATGACAGCAAGCTGGTCTATGCAGCATGTGCAGGTGCAGGCCGTTCCTTAGGCTATGTTAATGCTCCCGGTCTCTTCCAGAGAGTATGTGCAGAGTGCGCAGATCTTACTTCCGATATTTCCATCTATGAGACCAACCGTAACCTTCTGGTAAATGGTCTTCGTGAGCTTGGCTATCACGTGGTAGAGCCGGGCGGAACCTTCTACATGTTCCCAAGAACACTGATTGAAGATGATATCGCCTTCTGTGAGAAAGCAAAGGACTTTAACCTGCTTATCGTTCCCGGTACAGGATTTGGTTGTCCGGGACACACTCGTATCTCCTATTGCGTACCGACAGAGGTTGCTAAGAGATCCCTGGAAGCGTTTGCAAAATTAGCAGACTACTACAAGAAATAAGAGAAGAAGACTCATATATAAGCTTGCGACTTCGTCGCACCGGAGCTTATGATTCTATTCAGGAAGAAGGTTAGATTATGATCATCGATTTTCATGTGCACTCTTTTCCGCCGGAGGTTGCACCCAAGGTATTATACTCCCTGGGAGTGGAGAAGGCTCGTATCCAGCCTTTTACTGACGGTACTCTGGAGGGTGTCCGAAGAGGCATGAAAGATGCCGGGATTGATTACTCTGTGAATCTTCCTGTTCCCACCAATATGAAGCAGGTTGTCAAGCTGAATCGTCTGGCGATCGAGACGAAGGAGGAACACTTTGCACAGGGTATCATTAATTTTGGCGGCATGCATCCGGCTTATGAGGATTATAAAAGTATCATAAAGGATCTGGCTTCTCACGGAATCCCTGGGATCAAGATTCATCCTTCCTATATGGGGATAGATATCGACGATATCCGCTTCCTGCATGTCATCGATGCCGCATCGGAAGCCGGCCTGGCCATCATCACCCATGCCGGTCTGGATATCGGTATCTATGATCGTAACTATTGTACAGTTGACCATATTTTAAAGATCATTGATGAGGTAAGACCGGAGACCTTTATTCTGGCTCATATGGGTAACTGGGGATTCTGGGATGAGGTAGAGAAATACCTGTGCGGAGCGCCGGTATGGTTTGATACCGCATTTTCTCTGGGCCAAACCGTCGCCAATCCTCTTGCGAAGGAGCCTCCTTATCCAAAGGATAAATTAACCCCGGACTCCTTTACCAGACTCTGCAGAAAGCATGGGATCGACCATATTCTCTTCGGGACAGATTCCCCATGGGGAGATCAGGTGGTAGAAGTAAATCAGCTTAAGGCTCTTGATTTTACAAAAGAAGAACTGGATATGATATTCTCAGAAAATGCAAGAAAGATCTTGCATATCTGAAAAAGAAGGAATCAAAAAGAGCTGTCCATACGGACAGCTCTTCTTTTGATTCATAGCTTATTCATATAAATTACTGCATCTTGTAAAGGTCACGTCTGTCGATAACACGAACTGCCTTGCCTTCACTTCTTACGATAGCCTTAGGATCTACTACCTTGACATCAACCTTAATACCAAGCATGGAGAGAAGACCCTTCTTCACATCGCTTTCACGTTTCTCGCGTGAAACATCATTAGCCTCAACCATCTCCGGTGTAAGCTCAACCTGTACCTCGATGGTATCATTGCTGCCTACACGGTCAACAACGATTAAGTAATTCTCACGGAATCCCTGCTTTAATAATACGGCTTCAATCTGGGATGGCCATACGTTAACACCCTTAACAACCATCATATCATCAGAACGTCCCATCGGCTTGCTCATGCGGACATGAGTACGACCACATTTACATTTCTCTCTGGTAAGACGGCAGAGGTCACGGGTACGATAACGAAGGAGTGGGAAGGCTTTCTTATCGATGCTGGAGAATACTAACTCACCAATCTCTCCTTCAGGAAGCACTTCACCTGTCTCCGGATTAATGATCTCAGCGATGAAATGGTCTTCCTGGATATGCATGCCAGCCTGCTCACCACATTCGAAGGATACACCAGGACCGGAGATCTCTGTCAGACCATAGATATCATGTGCCTTAATTCCGAGAGACTCCTCGATATTATGACGCATCTCTTCTGTCCAAGGCTCTGCACCAAAGATACCTGCTTTTAATTTAATCTTATCTCTGTAGCCCTTTTCTTTGGCTGCTTCACCAAGGTAAGAAGCGTAAGAAGGGGTACAGCAGAGGATGGTAGCTTCAAGGTCTGTCATGAACTGAAGCTGTCTCTCTGTATTACCGGAGGACATAGGAAGTGTCATGGAACCAACCATATGAGAACCACCGTTTAATCCGGGACCGCCTGTAAATAATCCGTAACCATAACATACATGAACAACATCTTCCTTTGTTCCGCCGGCAGCTACGATCGCACGAGCACAGCACTCGTCCCAGATCTTGATATCATCCATGGTATAGAATGCAACAACACGACGTCCTGTGGTACCGGATGTGGACTGAATACGAACAACCTCATCCAGAGGACAAGCAAGGAATCCATATGGATACTGATCACGTAAATCATCCTTTGTAATGAAAGGAAGCTTATGAAGATCTTCGATTCCTTTGATATCTTCCGGTTTGACACCTGCAGCATCCATACGCTCACGATATACTGCTACATTATCATATACATGCTTCACCTGCTTCACAAGCTTCTCACTCTGAAGCTTCTGAAGGTCCTCTAAAGGCATTGTCTCGATTTCCGGCTGAAAATAATTTTCCATTGTTAAACTCTCCTATATCTCTTATTTTCCTTATCACACACCCATACTTCAGATATGTATTACAAACAATCTCATTCCGTTCCTCTTGTTCGTCTACACTTTCCTAAAGAAAGAAGTATGTTTCCCTCAGGCATGATAAAGATATCATTAACTTAGATTCCTAAAGTCTTCCGATCACATATATCAGAATCTTCAGAACCCACATCTGCTAGTTTACCTTAAGTGAAAGGATTAAGCAAGGCAAAAAAAGGAATATCTCTCCCCGATACAAACTTTTCATCGAGAAAAGATATTCCATTAAAATTTTTGATAATAAGTATTCAAATATATGAACTACTCAATCTGCAGCTTCTATATCTTCTTTCTTATATGCAAGAGGTCCTAGATTTCTCCACGTCCCAGTGCAAAGGCCTTTAAGTTAAGCTCGAGGAACTTAGCAGGAATACAGTCCTTGATCGCCTGGATCCATTTCTCCTCAGGGATATCGAAATATCTGGATACACGGCCCATAAGAACGATATTTACCGCCTTGGAGGATCCGGCCTGGTTTGCCAGAGTCACACAATCCATAGCATCCACTGCTACGCCAAGTGCTTCCATCTTCTCAACCAGATTCTCCGGATAATTTGCTGCACCGATGATGACCGGCATAGGATCGATCTCCTGTGTATTACAGATGATACGTCCGTCCGGCTTCAGATACTCTACATAACGAGCAGCTTCCAGCTTCTCGAAGGATACGATAACATCTGCTTCTCCCTTGTCGATGATCGGAGAATATACCTTCTCACCAAATCGTACATAGGTAACAACGCTTCCACCACGCTGACTCATACCATGTACTTCAGATACTTTTACATCATAACCTTCCTGTAATAATAAATGTCCTAATAATTTGCTGGCCATGAGGGAGCCCTGTCCGCCAACACCAACAATCATAATATTTTTTGTCATCTTCGGTCCCTCCTATGCCTGTAATGCATCAAATTTACACATCTGCTGACATACACCACAGCCAACACAAAGTGTATTATCGATCACTGCTTTTTTATTCTTCACACTGATTGCTGGACAACCGATGCGCATACAGGACTTACAGCCTACACACTTATCTTCTGCAACCTTAAGAGGTCCATTATGTTTCACATATTTCAGAAGGGCACATGGGCGGCGGCTGATAATAACAGATGCTTCATCTGCTGCCAGCTCTTCCTTGAGGACACGGTCACATTCTGCCAGGTTATAAGGATCCACAACAGCGATACGGTTGAATCCCATGGCTCTGCAGAGTGCTTCCAGGTCGATCTTACCTGCAGGATCTCCCTTGATATTATAACCGGTCGTAGGATTCTGCTGATGTCCTGTCATACCTGTGATGGAGTTATCCAGGATGATAACGGTAGATTTACTCTGATTATATGCGATATTGGCAAGTCCTGTCATACCGGAATGCATGAAGGTAGAATCACCGATAACAGCAACCGTCTTTCCTTCGCTCTCAGCACCAAGTGCTTTGTTAAATCCATGGGTTGCACTGATGGAACCGCCCATACATAAGGTCATCTCAATAGCAGATAAAGGAGCAACCGCACCTAAGGTGTAGCATCCGATATCACCTAATACCGTACATTTATTCTTGCTTAATGTGTAGAACATACCACGATGAGGGCATCCTGCACACATAACCGGTGGTCTTACAGGAAGAGCTTCACCAAGTGCTTTGTAGGAAGGAACCTCCTGACCCAGCTTCAACGCGATCAGGTTCTGGGAGAACTCACCCTCCATAGGAAGAAGATCCTTACCCATAACTTCGATTCCTAACTGCTTACAATGATTCTCAATAATCGGATCTAACTCTTCGATAACAACAACCTTATCTACCTTGGAAGCGAAATCCTTAATCAGATTTACCGGAAGAGGATTGGTCATACCAATCTTAAGGATGGATGCTTTCTCTCCGAAGACTTCCTTGGCATACTGATAGCTGGTGGAATGTGTGATGATACCAAGACCGGTATCTCCCATCTCCACACGGTTGAATGGGCAGTTATCTGCATATTCGATTAACTTTCTGGTACGCTCCTCCACGATAGGATGACGGCGGATGGCATTACCCGGCATCATAACATATTTTGCGATATTCTTCTCATAAGGAATCGTATCCGGACAGACACGCTCGGATGTCTCAACTACGCTCTGAGAGTGTGCAACACGTGTACACATCTTCATGATGACAGGAGTGTCAAATTCTTCGGATAATTCAAAAGCTCTCTTGGCAAAATCCAGGGCCTCTGCAGAATCTGATGGCTCTAACATCGGTACTTTGGATGCGATGGCATGATGGCGGGAATCCTGCTCATTCTGAGAAGAATGCATACCGGCATCATCTGCAACGCAGATAACCATACCACCATTTACGCCTGTGTAAGAAGCGGTATATAATGGATCGGCTGCCACATTAAGACCTACATGTTTCATACCACAGAAGCTTCTCTTACCTGCCAGAGATGCACCAAAAGCGACTTCCATCGCTACCTTTTCATTTGGTGCCCACTCACAATATATCTCATCATATTTTGCTGCTTCTTCTGTAACTTCAGTACTTGGAGTTCCCGGATAGCTGGATACCACACTACATCCGGCTTCATATAAACCCCTTGCAAATGCTTTGTTACCTAACATCAACTGTTTCATGGTAATCTCCTTTTCTGTTTCTTTTTATATTATGACGGATACCAAAAAATCTCCCATTATACCATATCTCTATACTCATCGATCCTTCAGTATCATCATATATTCCATTCCATAAATCCCCTGTGTAACATTTCTGCTTCTACGGATCCCGATCAGGCTTTATCCTCTTCCTTCATCTCCTCTTCCTTCATACGATCCAGTATTCTTGGAAGGCATCCCGTTCCGTAATTCAGCATACGATTCACCCTGCTGATCGTTGCGGAGCTGGCATTGGTCTTCTCCATAATCTCAGTATATACCTTCTCCTGCTTCAGCATAGAAGCCACTTCAAAACGCTGCTCCATGGACCGAAGCTCTGTCATAGCACATACATCTTCAAAAAAATCAACGCACTCCTCCAAAGTTTCTAAAGTAAGGATTGCCCGATACATATCAATTCGTCTCTCTTTTGGAACTTTCCTAGCCATATCTACCTCCAATTCCAGACATTAAGGCATTAATGCTTTAATCTCTAAAACACTTCTATTATCATATCATCATTTTCCGGCAAGGTAAACAGGAAAATGATAGTATTTTAATTAATGCATGGACGAATCTGTCCGGATGAATTAAAATAAATTCATATCATATAAGCAATACAGGAGGCTTCTTTATGGATGAAAAGCATTATGAACAATCTTATGAACAGTATGTCCGTTGGATCAGAAAGAATCCGGCAGTTCTGCCTTATCTGATCCTGCTGAATCGATTGCTGACGATCATCGGTTATCTGGTCTATCCGGCCATTCTACTCTATCTTGCTCTCCTTCATGATGACAGACTGCTTACTTATCTTCTGATTCCGGCCATCTGTTTTATCCTGGTATCTGTTTTTCGAAAGATCTATAATAAATCCAGACCTTATGAACAGCCTGGGGTAGATACTCTGACTATCCGCAATAAGAAAGGACAATCCTTCCCCAGCCGACATGTCTTCTGCTACAGTCTGATCAGTATCCTGCTATGTTCTATCTGGCTGCCGGCCGGCATCCTTATGCTGCTCTCCTGTCTCTTTCTGGCATGGACCAGAGTCATCCTGGGTGTACATTATCCCATTGATGTTCTTGCCGGTGCAATTCTGGGTATCCTGTCCGCGATCATTACCATAGCTGTATCATTGTGATAGCCGGAGTGTCATTGTGATAAAGGGTATGTCATCGTGACAAATGGCGTGTCATCGTGATAAATGGTATGTCATTGTGATAAAGGGTATGTCATAGTGATAAAGGGTGGGGCATTGACATAGCCGCACATCGAAAAGAAAGCCGTCACAAAAAGTGACGGCTTATATTATGCACTATAGCAGCTTCTTAGTCTTCCTGAGGGATATCTAATGCTTTGATACTAAGGCTGATCTTACGATCATCTTTCTTGAAATCAACAACCTTAGCTGTGATCTCCTGACCAACTTTTAATACATCTGCTGGTTTCTCGATATGCTCTTTTGCAATCTGGGAAACATGAAGTAATGCATCAACACCTGGCTCTAACTCAACGAAAGCACCAAAGTCTGTCATACGAGCTACTTTACCTTCTACTACATTACCAACAGCATATTTCTCATCAGCGTTTAACCATGGGTTAGACTCTGGGAACTTGAGAGATAAAGCAATCTTCTCGCCCTGGATATCTTTGATCAGAACGTTCATGGTTTCGCCAACTGTGAATACCTTCTTAGGATTCTCAACACGTCCCCAGCTCATCTCGGAAATATGAAGAAGACCATCAGCACCACCGAGATCGATGAATGCACCAAAGTCTGTAACGTTCTTAACGGTACCTTCTACTGTCATACCAGCTTCGATTCTTGCAAATAATGCTTCCTGTTTTGCTTTCTTCTCAGCGATTAATAACTGTTTACGATCACCGATAATTCTTCTCTTGCGAGGATTAAACTCTGTGATAACGAACTGGATCTCCTGTCCGTCATATTTCTTTAAGTTCTTCTCATATGTATCAGAAACAAGGCTTGCAGGGATGAATACTCTGGTCTCCTCAACAACAACACTTAAACCACCGTCTAAAACCTTAGCAACTGTAGCAGTTAATACTTCTTTGTTGTTGAAAGCTTCTTCTAATCTCTTGTTACCTTTTTCTGCTTTCAGTCTCTTATAAGTTAAAAGAACCTGTCCTTCACCATCGTTAACCTTTAAAACCTTAACTTCCATCTCGTCGCCTTCTTTAGCAACTGTTGTAAGGTCAAGATTCTGGTCGTTGGAATATTCCTGTCTAGTGAGGATACCGTCAGCTTTATATCCAATATTAAGGATGATCTCATCCTCTTTCACTCCGATAATAGTACCTGTAACAACCTCTCCATTTCTGATTGTCTTAAAACTTTCTTCCAGCATCTGGTCAAAACTCATTTCTGCCATGCTTTCATGAACCTCCTTGATAATATTTTCTGGGGTAGATGCCCCTGCAGTAATACCGAGTTTCTCGATATTACGAAAATCCTCCATATTCAAATCATGAACTGTTTGTATATAAAAAGTATTACTACATTCTTTTTTACTTATCTCAAAAAGTTTTTGAGTATTCGAGCTGTTTTTTCCGCCGATTACGATCATGGCATCAGACTGTGATGCGAGGGTTCTCGCCTCGTTCTGACGCTCTTCTGTCGCATTACAAATCGTGTTAAAAACATTTATATCATAACCCTTTTTGGAGATAATTTCAACTAAATAATGGAATTTATTATAATTAAATGTCGTCTGAGAAACAATACTTATCCTGCTTCCCTCCGGCAGATCAATAAATTCCGCCTGTTCCTGATCCTCCACCACAATCGGTGATGTCAGGCTCCATCCCATAATCCCTTCTACCTCAGGATGATGGTTATTGCCTATGATAACAACGGTCCTGCCTTCCCCGCTCTCTCTCTCCACAATCTTATGGATCTTACGAACAAAGGGACAAGTTGCATCTACCAAATCAAGACCAGCATCTTCTATCTCCTGATATATCGCTCTGGGAACCCCATGAGAACGAATGATGACAGTTCCTCTCTTTAACAGAGGAAACTCTGACGCATCCTCTATCACCCGCACGCCATGTCTCTCCAGATCCGCAACGACCTCCTCGTTATGGATAATCGGGCCAAATGTATATACATCCTTATGTCTCGCTTCTTCATAGACGCGATCCACAGCTCTCTTTACTCCAAAACAAAAGCCAGCAGACTTTGCTATATTAATATCCATACTTGTTAACTCCGGCAATACTATTTTATCTTATCGAACTCTGCGATGACCGCAGACACGACTTCATCGATGGACAGATCTGAGGAATCTACCAGAACCGCATCGTCTGCCTTGCGAAGCGGGGCGATCTCTCTCTCCATATCCTGCTTATCTCTTAGTATGATATCCTGCTCAATCTGTCTGATATCACAAGGAATCCCCTTCTCACATAACTCATCATATCGTCTTCTGGCACGAATCGCTGAGGATGCAGTCAGATAAATCTTAAGAGATGCATTCGGAAGCACGTGGGTTCCTATATCCCTGCCATCCATGAGAATATCGGTCGTGAGGGCCATATTCCGCTGAAGATCAAGCAGGGCCGCCCGGACCTCCGGAATCGCAGAAGTGACAGATGCCATCTTACCAACCTCTTCCTCCCGGATATATGGGGTAACATTCTCTCCGTTCAGGAGAACCTGCTGACGTCCTTCCTCATCATAAGCAAGGGACACCCTGATATCCGGACAGTGGGCTGCGATTGTCTCTCTGTCATGACCATCGATACCTCTTCTGAGAAAATACAGAGCGATAGCGCGATACATCGCTCCGGTATCCACATAAACAAAACCGATCTGTTTCGCGATTAATTTTGCAATGGTACTCTTGCCTGCACCTGCAGGTCCGTCGATCGCTATACTGTACATTCTATCTCTCCTCCTGTCACAGGGATCCTGTACATAGGACTATGCACAAAAACCTATTCTTATCCATAATATCATAAAATAAACTTTTTGAAAAGAAAAATTTATCAAAATCTCAATCCGTTTTTGCTTCATTCCTGACCGGCAGATCTCCCGGCAAAATATCCAGCTGTATATCCGGTCGACCAGGCAATCTGAAGATTAAATCCTCCTGTCACCGCATCCACATCCAGGATCTCCCCGGCAAAATATACTCCCGGAACTAACCTGGATTCCATGGTCGTCGGATTCACTTCCTTAATATGAACACCGCCTCGGGTCACGATCGCCTCATCGAATCCTCTGACTCCCTCGATCGTCATCGTCATATTTTTCATTTGCTCGACCATACGGTGTCTCTCCTTTTTCGAGATGTCTCTGACCTTCTTATCCGGATCCATCTCTGATTCTTTAAGGAATACCGGAATCAGCTTCTTCGGAAGAAGGGTATCCATGACATTGGAGATATTTTTATTGCGATAGGTATCGAACTCTCTTAAAAATCTCTTCTCCAGCTGTTCTTCACTCAAAGAAGGCTTGAGATCAAGGATGAGTCGCAGCTTACCGGCTTGCAGCGATTTCTGGTATTTGCCCAGTCTGGTGCTGGCGGTAAGAACCAGGGGACCACTGACACCAAAATGGGTAAATAAAAATTCACCAAAGCCTTCCTCGATGACCTTCTTACCATCTTTGATACGGATGGATACATTCTTAAGGGTTAATCCCATCAGGTCTCTGCACCAGGTCTCCTTCATCACAAATGGCACCAGAGAAGGCTGTGGCTCCTTAATCTTATGCCCCATAGCAGCTGCCAGATGATAGCCCTCTCCGTTGGATCCGGTGGATTGATAGGAGTTCCCTCCGCAGGCCAGGATCACAGCATCGGCAAATATGGTCTCCCCATCTTCCAGCTCTACAGCGCGGAATCCCTTCTCCGCATCCCACAGGATCCTGGTCACATGTGCATGATAACGGATATTTACTCCGCCTTTTTCACATTCTTTTTTCAGAAGACGAATCACATCGGAGGAGCGGTCACTCTCTGGGAATACCCTCTGCCCTCTCTCCACCTTGATCCTCAGTCCTCTCTCCCGGAGAAAGTCCATCATCGCCTCATTATTAAAGCGTTCAAAAGAACTGTACATAAATCTCGGATTCGTCACGACATAATTGAGAAACTCATCCGGCGGACAGGCACTGGTAATATTACATCGCCCTTTACCTGTGATAAACAGTTTCTTACCCAGCTTCTCGTTTTTTTCGAGAAGGATTACTTTTTTACCTGATTTAGACGCAGAAATGGCAGCCATAAGACCGGCTGCCCCTCCACCAATGATTATAACCTTTTTCAATTATTGATTACTCCTGTTATATACATCGTCATACTCACTCCAGAGTTCTTCCAGCTCCATCAGATGCTTCTCCACCTCTTCTTTACGCAATAATGCAATCGCCGATACGAGAGCATTTACGATGCTGAGCGGTCCGACCATAGAATCCACGATCGTCATGACATCCGTCTTAGCCACCAGAATACAATCCGCATAGTCCGCCACCGGCGAATGAATATTATCCGTCAGTGCAATCGTAGATGCCCCGTGATTCTTGGCATACTGTAAGGCGCGGATCGTACGCTTGGAATATCTCGGAAAGGTAACCCCAAGCAGGACATCCTGCTCGCGGATATTATAAATCTGCTCCAGAGTCTCCGAAGTACTGCTGGTTTCCACTACGATAACCTTATCAAAGATCATCTTGAAATAATAACCAAGCAGACCAGCCAGATAAGCAGCGCTTCTGGCTCCTATGATATAGATTCTTCTGCTTTCGTTAATTAACTTCACTGCTTTGTCGAATTCTTTCTCATCGATACCGCTGTGAATGGTATCCTTCAGTCTCTCAGCATCTGTGGCCAGGATACTCTTCAGGATGCCCTTCTCCTCATATCTCTTGGAAGACAGAGACATACGCTGCATGGAGTTTGAATTCGTCTTAACAATCACCTGAATGGCCTTCTGTAATTCAGGATAACCATCATATTCCAACTGGTAAGCAAAACGAACTACCGTCGACTCACTGACACCGGCCTCCTTACCAAGCTTGGACGCCGTAAGATAAGCAGCGATGTCATAATTCTCGGTAATATATGCTGCCAGTCGTTTTTGTCCTTTGCTGAAGGAGGAAGCCTTGACATCCATCCTCTGCAATAAATTTAAATGTTCCAATTTTTATAAACCACCTGTCTGATTATTTGCCCTGATATGTAATAACAGAAGCAACATCATATCCCTCAAGAGCCTTTCTGCCCTCCAGACCGGCAAGCTCCATGACAAAGATAATCTTAACTACGATACCTCCAAGCTCCTCGATCAGCTCAGCAGCCGCACGAGCTGTACCGCCGGTAGCCAAAAGATCATCAACCAGTACCACTCTCTGTCCCGGGAAGATTGCATCCTTATGAATCTCAATGGCTGCAGTACCATATTCCAGTGCATACTCCTTGCTGACTGTCTCACGTGGGAGCTTACCCTTCTTACGAACCGGAATAAATGGCTTACTCTTATTGTATGCGATCGGCATACCAAACAGAAAGCCTCTGGCCTCTGCTCCTGCAATCACATCAAACTCTGTATCTTCAAGAAGCTTCATAAGCTCATGAATGCTTAATTTTAATCCCTCCGGATCCTGTAAGATCGAAGTGACATCTCTGAAGACAATCCCCTCTTTTGGAAAATTCGGAATACTTATAACATAATCTTCAAGTCTTTTCATGATCTTCTTCCTTTCTCTTCATAATGCGATATTATTATATCAGATTCCGATAAAAAATACCATAAGAAAAAGAATTATTTATAAGTATTTGCAATTATTCCACGGAAAGCCTGCAAAAATGTTCAATAGCATATGCCACACCTTCCTCATCATTTGTCCGGGTCACATAATCGGCCACAGCCAGGACCTCTTCCATGGCATTGCCCATGGCAACACCCGTCCCGGCCTTCTCTATCATGGAGATATCATTCAATCCGTCTCCGCAGGCCATGGTCTCCTCCTGGGCTATGGAAAGGATTCGGGCCAGTCCCAGAAGAGCATCTCCCTTATTGCAGGTAGAATGATTAATCTCCAGATTATTACTGAGGGAGTAGGTTACTTCGATATCGGGAATCTCCTGCAGCTCCCTATATGCCTTAAGCCGATCTGCCTCCCGGGCAAAAAACATATTAAATTTCTCGATTGGTCTCTTATGCTCCCGGATAAAACTACGGAGATCCTCAATCCTGCTACGTGTCATCAGCACAATCCCCAAAGCATGTTTATCGATATGATATCGATCCAGATGATCGTAGAAGCGTCCTTCCGTCCAGCCATGTCCCATACTGTATATATCATAAAATGTATCATATTTCTCAAAGATATCACATAATTCCAGTGCTCTCTCCCAGGAGATCCCATTCTCATAGACAACCTTATCTTCCTGCAGATCGACCACAGCACCTCCATTGGAGGTGATAACATAACGAATCCCCTGAATGTCTCTGAGATAGTCCGGGATACCTGTGAGAACCCTTCCTGTGGATGGCAGGATCACGATACCCCTTCTGATGCATTCCTCCAATACCGCCTTGGTGTGGGGAGTTAGTCTCTTATCTGTGGTAAGTGTTGTTCCATCCAGATCCAGGCCAATCAATCTGATCTGTTTTTCTTCCATATTCTTATCCTCATCCTTTTCTCTGTAATGCTGATATTTTACACCTCATATCGATAATGTTCGATCACAATCTGAATCGTTCTTCTTCCTCTCCACTCATTCACCTGTGGATAGTAAGCTGCCGTCATATAAACCCGGACCGGCAGCCCTTGCATCAGACGGTTCAGGGTCTCTTTATCATAGCAGTCTTCAATATCCTGCATAAATCGATCGGATTCTCCGAAATACAGGGCTTCCATACCGGTCCCCCCTTCATCGGATACATAGAGCTTAATACAGCGCCCACTGTTACCTAAGACCCGCAGACTATGCAGCTTCAGCCTCTTCTGGGCAAATAAGGGCTTCTTATTCTCATTACCATAGGGTTCGATCAGACTCAGCTCCTCGATGAAATTCTCCGACAGATAGGCGATAGGTACAGCAATATCTATACTGATTTTTTTGACAAAATCCTCCTCCCTGAGAAGAGTATTTCGGTTCAGTCGCTCCCGGAATTCCTCGATCCGATCCTCCTGCAGAGACAGACCTGCCGCCATGGGATGTCCGCCATATTTCAGAAAGATATCCTTAATCTTGGTCATCTCATCATACATAGAATAAGCTTCTATAGATCTGCCGGAACCCTTCACACCGTCCTTTGACCTGGTCAGAACAAAGACCGGTTTATTATAATGCTCTTTTACCCTTCCGGCAATGATACCGGCGATACTCTCATGACAATCCGGGAGAAAAACCACCAATACCTTATCTCTGCTGTGACCGCTTTCCTCCAGATATTGCAGGGCAGCCTCCGCTCCCCTTTTGGTCATATCTTTTCTCTCTTTATTTATCTCCACCAGATCATAGGCCTTCTGTAAAGCCTGGGAATGCTCCTGACAGATCAGAAGCTCCATGGCTTCTCTCGCCGTTTTCAGGCGACCGGATGCATTGATACAAGGTCCCAGAATAAATCCCAGGTGATAAGCACTGATTTTCTTATCTGACAGATGATTGGCCTCCATCAGTGCCTGAAGTCCGCGAATCTCCGTATGTGGCATCCTGGCAAGTCCTTCCCTGACGATAATACGGTTCTCTCCCTTCAGGGGCATCACATCACAGACTGTGGCCAGAGCTGCCATAGGAAGAAAAGCCTCCATCTCTGTTTTATCAATCCCATAGAGCTCATAGATAATCTCTATGAGCTTATAGCATACCACAGCACCACAGATATTCTTATATGGATAGCAGCAATCCTGACGCTTGGGATTCACCACAGCATCTGCATCCGGCAGATGATAGGTGATCTCACCATCAGATGCATCATAGGGTACCTCATGATGATCTGTCACGACAACCGTCATACCCAGCTTTCTGGCATATGCGATCTGTTCTATGGCAGCAATCCCATTATCACAGGTGATAATGGTATCAATTCCATCCTCATATGCCTGTGAGATCAGATGTTCATTAATACCATACCCGTCTTCAATACGATCCGGGATACGATAATCCACCCTTGCACCGCATCGTGTCAGACCCTTCCAGAGGATATAATTCGAAGATACCCCATCCACATCATAATCCGATATAATACGTATCCTGGCCCCCTGATCAATCTTCTGTCTCATGATATGCGCTGCCTTCTCAATATCTTTCATAAGATAGGGGGATGGCAGATCTGACAGGCTTCCATGCAGATAAATCCTGATATCCTCCTCTGTGATCAGATCCCGGTTTCTCAATAATCTGGCCAGGACCGGACTTATGTGAAAATCGGCAGCTATTTTATTAAAATCTGCTCTTTTTGAAGCGATAAACCACTGTTCCAATAGAATCACCTTTCATTTTTGGATACGCGTATCATACCCTGTGGCGCGACGAAAGTCGCATGTGTGTTTTGTATATTGCGAAAAAAGCCTGCCACACAAAATAATTCCGTTTTGTGTGGCAGACCTTATATGATACGAAAATTATCTTCTCTTTTTATTTTTCTTCTTCGACTTCTTCTGAGACTTTCCGCCATCAACCGGCTCCTCCACAGTAACAGAAGTCTCCGCAGCAGTCTGAACTGCCTTCGCTTCCTTCTTCTTCTGTCCCTTCATAAAGAACCATACCGGTCCGGTGATACATACAGAAGAGTAAGCACCGCATACGATACCACACATCAGGGTTAAGGTAAATTCCTTAATGGATGCCACACCTAAGATGTAGAGCATGAAGATTGTGATAAAGGATGTGATGGATGTATTGATGGTACGTGTAAATGTCTGACTGATACTGGTATTTACCACAACATCCAGACCCTGCTTCATCATCTGATTATTCTTCATATTCTCACGGATACGGTCAAAGATAATGATCGTTGCATTGATGGAATAACCGAGGATCGTAAGCATGCAGGCAATAAATGTATTACCGACAGACAGACGGAATACAGAATATATGGTAAGTACAACAAATACATCATGCAAAAGGGCGATAACCGCACTGCCACCGAACTTCACATCCTTGAATCGGAAAGCAATGTAGATCAGCATACAGATTGCAGCAATGATAACCGCTACGATCGCATCCTGCTTCATCTCGGAGGATACACTGGCGGCGATCTCTTCGGTCTGATAATCAGATACTTTATATGTAGCTTTTAATGCTTCTTCTAACTTCTGACGATCTGCGACAGATAATTCATTGGTCTTGACAACGATCTGGTCAGAGTTGATAACCTTCTGGCTCTGAACAGTCTTAACATCAACGGTATCCTTTACTGTCTCACAAATCTGCTTATCCAGATCATCTGTGATCTCCTGATCCAGGGTCATGGTAACAGAGGTACCACCGGAGAACTCCAGATCATAGTTCAGGATATTACCGATACTCTTCTTGTTGATCGGCATGAATACAAAGCCAAGAATAATCACAACGAGAGAGAGGACGATACATATCTTACTGAGCTTGACATAATTTCTTACCTTTACTTCCTTGGCACGGCCGAAGAATTTCTCATCCTGGATACCGAGCTCATAGAAGCTTAATAAGAGATGTTTGGTAACGACCAGAGCAGTAAACATGGATAAAATGATACCGATGGCCAGTGTCTGAGCAAAGCCCTTTACCGTACCGGAACCTTTGATCCACAAAACAGCTGCCGCGATCAGTGTTGTGATATTACCATCGAGGATGGCGGATAAGGCCTTATCATAACCACCTTTAATGGCATTAATTACTGTTTTACCTCCTGCAATCTCCTCACGAATACGTGTGAAGATGATAACATTGGCGTCTACCGCCATACCAATGGCAAGAAGTACACCGGCGATACCCGGAAGGGTCAGTGTGGCATCGAATCCGTTGATAGCTAACAGGTCCAGGATCACATAGATGCACAGAGCAAGTCCGGAGATGAAACCAGGGAAGAGATAGATGATCGTCATGAAGACAAATACCAGTGCAAGACCGATGCCGCCGGCTTTTAAGGAAGTAGCAATTGCATCCTGGCCTAACTTCGCACCGACTACATTGGAACGCATCTCTGTCAGAGTCAGAGGAAGTGCACCGATACGGATGGTGGAAGCCAACTCAGATGCTGCTTCGTAGCTTCCCATACCTTCGATAACACAGGATCCGTCTGTGATGGCGGACTGTACGGTCGGGGCGCTGACCACCTCATTATCATAGATGATATAGATCGGATTACCGATATTTTCAGAAGTTGCCGTTGCAAATGCCTCCGCACCTTCATCATCCATGGAAAGCTGAACGACATAGTTCTTAATACCATTTTCCTCCTGGGTACCGGCTTCCGCACTCTTGATATTGGAACCGGTAAGTACAACCGTACCGTCCTCCAGCTGGAATTCCAGATCACCTGGCTTACCAAGCTCTTCGAGGATAGTATTGGCATCCGTCACACCAGGAATCTCAACCGTAATACGATTATTACCTTCCTTATATACTTCCGCTTCTGTACTATAGTTCTCCACACGCTTCTGCAGCTTGTAGATCGTATCTTCGATATCTGTATCTGATGGGTTCTCCTCATCAATCTCATAAGTGATGCTGACACCACCAGCCAGGTCCAGACCAAGCTCGATATTCTTGGCGGATCCCTTGTGCTGCTTACCTAAACCGCAGATTACGGTATAGAGACAGAATGCAGCAGCCAGCACAACCACCAGAATGGTCAGGATCGCTCTCTGCTTCGGATTGGTCTTCCGATTACGTTTCTTTGCCATTTTACTTCTCCCTTTCTTCAGCCAGAGCTGCCTTGATCATGATGGCGCACTCCACTCTTTTCCGCTCCATCTCACAGCTCAGATCATAAGCTTCATTAATATCTCCATGGAAATTCCATGCATTTGCGGCACATCCGCCACTGCAATAAAATCTTGCAAAGCAGGATCTGCATTTTTCTTTCGTATATACATTACATGCCCTGAATTTTGAACAAATATCCTGGCGACGGATTCCCCGGAAGACATCGCCCACGATAAATTCCTCCTGTCCCACAAACTGATGACAAGGATAGAGATCACCCCAAGGAGTAACTGCCAGATACTCTGTTCCGCTGCCACAGCCGGATAATCGCTTGGCCACACAAGGTCCTCCGGTCAGATCGATCATAAAATGGAAGAAATTAAAGCCTCTTCCTTCCCTCTCTCTCTGAATCATCTCCCTGGCCAGCTTATCGTATTCCTCGAAAATCTGCGGGAGATCCTCCTCCTGGATCGCGTAAGGTTCCTCCGGAAGTCCGACAACCGGTTCCATGGATATCTGTTTAAATCCCATATCTGCCAGATGGATCACATCATTTGAGAAATCCAGATTATTCTTGGTAAATGTACCTCTGACATAATATCTCTGCTGATTCCTCGACTCAGCAAATCTGACAAACTTCGGCATAATAATATCGTAGCTTGGCTTACCATTACGGGTCGGGCGCATATAATCATGTACCTCTTTTCTGCCGTCGATACTCATAACGACATTATCCATCTCCTGATTCGCGAAATCCATGATCTCATCATTTACCAGAACCCCGTTCGTCGTAAAGGTAAAGCGAAAATGCTTATCATGCTTCTTCTCCAGCTCCCTGCCGTAGGCAACAACCTTCTTTACCACCTCAAAATTCATGGTAGGCTCACCACCAAAGAAGTCAACCTCCAGATTATGACGATTGCCCGAATTGGCAATCAGGAAATCAAGGGCAGCCTTACCGACTTCCTCACTCATAAGAGCTCGTCTTCCCTTGTATTCTCCTTCTTCCGCAAAACAATACTTACATGCCAGATTACAGTCGTGAGCAATATGAAGACAAAGAGCCTTCACTACTGTCTTACGACTCTTCACTTCCTGTATATACTCCTGATAAATATCTTCTGTAAACAGTAAGCCTTCATCTTTTAATTCACGGACCTCCGCATAGGCCTCGTCTATCTCATCCTTCGGATAAGATAACTGATCCCTGATGGCATCCAGATCATGATCTTCAAAGAGAGCAATCACATCATAGGTTACGTCGTCAACGACATGAATCGCACCGCTACAGACATCCATAACGATATTATAACCGTTATTTTTGTACTGATGAACCATCTTATGATTCTCCTTTCTAACATAGCATAATAAAATATATAAAAATAGTATAAAACTATTTAAATCTATAAGCACACATATAGGGTGAACAGTAAACTGTTCACCCTATTGCAAGCATATCTTTCAGGAAAGGACTCTGTATCTTCCTTCCAATGCAGCATCTTGCGAAATTATTTATTATTCTCACAAGTCTGATTACCAACTGTGCAGGATGTCTTACATGCAGACTGACAGGATGTCTGGCACTCGCCACAGCCGCCCTTGCACATGCTTACTGCATATGTTTTGTTACCAGTAAGTGTTTTAACACGCTTCATAATAACGCCTCCTTAATATCAATATACTCTGAAAAATGCCGGGAATCGACACTTCAAGTGATAGTATAGCATACACTAACTCAAATCTGCAACCATTATTTCTCTCTTTTCTTATAGCAGGAGAAAAAAGTAACCATAGAAGAAGGCAGGTTTCCGGGCGTAGAAATCGACCCGGAAAACCTGCCTTGTCTCACAGAAATCCTATATGACAGTCTCCTGTCTGCAGATTATTCCTCTTCTTCTTCTGTCTTTGCGAAATCCGGTTTTTCCACTGCCTGAATGGATTCCTTCTGCATAGGAATACGGCAGTTACGGTTATTACCGAACTCCACGATCACTGTGTTGTCCATGATATCGATGATCACACCGTAGAAACCGCTTGTAGTAAGAACACTGTCACCAGCCTTCATGCCGGAGAACATCTCTTCCTGAGCCTGTTTCTGCTTTCTGCTCGGACGAATGGACATAAAGTAGATCAAAGCGCCGAAAAGGACAATGTATATAAGAATAATAGAAATATTGCCCATGCCTGATGATAATAACATAATGAACCTCCATAAAATAATGATAATTAATTAATATCTCGAAGGACTTAATCCTCCGGTGTTAAAAATCCCTCTAAGGTGGATTTTTTAAACTCTTTGTATCGATGTTCTTCTATGGCCAGACGTATCTCCTCCATAAGATGATTATAAAAATACAGATTATGAAGAACACACAGCCGCATACCCAGCATCTCCTTTGCCTTCAGCAGATGCCTGATGTAAGCTCTGCTGTAAGAACGGCATGTCGGACACTGACATCCTTCCTCGATCGGACGATGATCCAGCTCATGCTTCTTATTAAAGAGATTGATCTTACCATGCTTTGTGTAAACATGACCATGACGTCCGTTTCTTGTCGGATAAACACAATCGAAGAAATCCACACCACGATCTACTGCTTCCAATATGTTGGCGGGAGTACCCACACCCATAAGATAAGTCGGCTTATTCACCGGAAGATATGGCACGGTCTCATCCAGGATACGATACATCTCTTCATGGCTCTCTCCCACTGCCAGACCACCGATGGCATATCCATCCAGATTCATCTCACTGATGCGTCTGGCATGCTCGATACGAATATCTTCAAAGATACCACCCTGATTAATGGCAAACAGCATCTGATGCGGATTCACCGTATCCGGTCTGGCATTCAGCTCAGCCATCTTTACCTTACAGCGTTCCAGCCAGCGTGTCGTACGATCGACAGACTTACGGATGTACTCTTTATCAGCCTTACTGGATGGACATTCATCAAAAGCCATGGCGATGGTCGATCCCAGATTCGACTGAATCTCCATACTCTCCTCCGGACCCATAAAAATATGATGTCCATCAATATGAGACTGGAAATATACACCCTCTTCCTTTATCTTACGCAAGCCTGCCAGAGAAAATACCTGAAAGCCTCCGGAATCCGTAAGAATCGGGCGATCCCATACCATAAACTTATGTAAACCACCGTATTCTTTGATCAGGCGATCTCCTGTACGGACGTGAAGATGATAGGTATTGGATAACTGAACCTGCGTGCCGATCTGCTTCAGATCATCTGTACTGACTGCCCCCTTTATGGCTGCAACCGTACCGACATTCATAAAAACCGGTGTCTCTATGGTTCCATGAACCGTCTCAAATCGTCCTCTTTTGGCCTTTCCATCCTGTGTCAATAAAGTATACATACGAACTCCTTACATTTACATACGAAAATCATTGTAACATAAAGCCTGCGATTCGACAATATATTTTTATAAAAAACGACCATGCAACCTTGGCCGCACCAAAGGGTACGAAGCATGCAAGCCAGCAAGCTGCCTTGCTCCGCATCGTATGATAGGCGTGTTACTTTTACTCGCCCGGTGCCCGATAGAATTCAAGTACCCGGTCGAGTCTGCTGCTCATATTTACCAGCAGTCGATCCAGAAGGATCGTGGCTGCCATGGTCTCCACAACCACAACAGCTCTCGGAACGATGATCGGATCATGACGGCCATGAATCTCTATCCTTGTCTCCTGTCCGAAACGATCCACTGTATCCTGCTGTCTGGCGATAGACGGAGTCGGCTTAAATGCAGCGCGAAAAACGATATCTGATCCATCACTGATACCACCTAATATGCCACCGGCATGATTACTTTTCTTACTGACATGACCATCTTCTATACAAAAAGAATCATTATTTACCGAACCGCTGGATTCTGCCACAGAGAAGCCATCTCCGATCTCAAAGCCTTTTACCGCTCCGATCGATAAAACAGCCTGACCCAGAAGAGAGCTGATCTTATCAAATACCGGATCACCGATACCTGCAGGCATACCATGTATGATACACTCCACCACGCCGCCTGCGGAATCCTTCTCCTCCATACAGCTCTCCAGGTAAGACTCTGCTGCTATCGCTGCCTCTGCATCCGGCATATAGAGCTTGTTCTGATCTCGCACTGCTCTGTCAAAACGATCCGGATCTACCGCTACCGGTCCGATCGACTTGGCGTAAGCATAGATATCGATACCCATCTGCTTTAAGATCTTCGCCGCGATGGCTCCCGCTGCCACTCGAGCGATGGTCTCTCTGCCGGAAGATCTGCCGCCTCCGCGATAATCACGGAAGCCATACTTGCTGTCATAGCTGTAATCTGCATGACCCGGACGATAGATATCCATGATATTGGAATAATCCCGGGATCTCTGATCTTTATTATATACCAGCATGGAGATTGGTGTCCCGGTCGTCTTTCCTTCAAAGACTCCGGACAGTATCTCCACCACATCTCCTTCCTGTCTCTTTGTTGTAAATCTGGACTGACCTGGTTTCCTGCGATCCAGATAAATCTGTATATCACCCTCACACAAATCCAGACCAGCCGGACAACCATCGACTACCACTCCGACACCCTTACCATGGGTCTCGCCCCAGGTAGTGATGCGGAAGATTGTTCCGATCGATGATCCTGCCATATCATTTCACTCCTTTCCTACTATCACAATTCAAAAACGCCCCGCATTCCTGATGCGGAATGCGCGTCATGCTTTAGCATGACAATAAAATATATCCCTGTCTAATCCTCTTCCAGAAGGTACATAAGAATCGCCAGTGTTGCCATGCCGGCCGTTTCCGTACGAAGGATACGGTGTCCCAATGTGATCACCTGACCGCCTGCCTGTCTCAGTGTTTCTACCTCACTCTCCTCAAAGCCACCTTCCGGACCGATAAATATGCCGATGGAAGCTTTTCCTCTCATAGCAGATAATACCTCTCTGCTATGAGACATGCCCTTTGCATCCTCATATGGTATAAGCAGAGCTTCTGCTTCCTTTGCATCGGCCAGAGCCTGCTTCCAGGTCATAGGTCCGGTGACTTCCGGAATCCGCATCCTCTTCGATTGCTTGGCAGCACTCTCCGCGATCGTATTCCAACGCTCCACCTTCTTCCTGGCCTTCTTCTCATCCAGCTTCATCACACAGCGTTTCATGGAAACCGGCACGATTCGTCCGACTCCCAACTCCACTGCCTTCTGGATGATCAGCTCCATCTTATCTCCCTTGGGTAATCCCTGGTAGAGTGTGATCCCACAGGGGAGCTCCCGATTCTCCCCATCGATATCTTCGATTCTGGCATGAATCTCTTCCGCGGACAGACTGAGGATAGAACAGATATATTCCTTTTCTTTCTCCTGGCAACAGAGACGAATCTGCTCACCCGGCCGCATTCTCAGAACATTTTTGATATGATTCACATTCTGCGAATCATAGATATGGATCCCGTCCTCCCGGATCTCATCAGCACAGATAAAAAACTGATACATAGCTTATCCTCTCATTTTGTCCGGTCTGGCAACGATAGACACCCAGTCCTTCATATGATTAATCTCGAGTATCTCGAATCCATTGGCCAGGATGGCTTCTTTTACCGGCTCTTCCATAGTATTGATAATACCGGAGGTGATGTAGATACCATCCTCCTTCAGTAAGGCTGGTACGATGGCAGAAAGAGGAATGATCACATCGGCCAGAATATTGGCTACAACGATATCATAGCGCTTGCCGCCATTCATCTCGTAGAAGGACTGTGCTTCTTCTTCGTCCAGGATATTTACCCGATGAACACTGGCCATCTCCTTAGAAATACCATTGATCTCAAAGTTCTCCTCCGTAGCTCGGATCGCATTGGGATCAATATCGGTGGCAAGGGCTTTTCCCGCACCAAGCTTTAATCCGATAATGGACAGGATACCGCTGCCTGTACCTACATCCAGTATCTCCGTATCTCCCTTTACATATTTTTTCAGGCCGGAGATACATAATTTTGTTGTCTCATGAGAACCACTGCCAAATGCTGTACCCGGATCGATCTCTATGACGATATCATCCGCCCTGCGATCCTCCAGGGTCTCCCAGGTTGGCTTGATCACGATATTGTCATCCAGACGAAATGGTTTGAAAAATACTTTCCAGTTATTGATCCAGTCTTCTTCCTCTGTCTCTCCCAGAGTGATCTTACCGCTTCCCATAGGAAGAAAAGCCGATAATTCCTCGATCTTGGCCTGAATCTTAGCAATCGCAGCCTGCAGATCCTCTTTCTCATCGATATAGCAGGATACTCTGGCCGTTCCGTCATCCGGCGCGATCTCATCCGGCAAAAGATCCACATACATGATCTTCTTCTCTTCCTCCGTCAGAGGAACATGGTCTTCCACTTCTACGCCTTCGATCCCCATCTCCTGTAATTCATAGCTAAGCATATCCTCAGCTGCAGTTGTTGTCTCAATCGTCAGTTTATTCCACTTCATTCTATATACTCTCCTTTGTATCTGATAGTAAATCCACTGATTTGTAGTTTAACATAGGATAATATACCTGTCAAAAGAAAGGGATTCCTTCCGATGAATCATCATACCATCGGAAGAAATCCCCCTGATCTATGCTTTTATTTCTTTTTCTTACCGGAGAAAAATTCTTTCCTATCCGATCATTTCTTTTTCTTGCCGGAGAAAAATCCTTTCTTATCTGATTTTTCTGTTTTGTCCTCGGAGGAATCCGCTGCGGATCCTGCCGTATTCTCTCCCATGGCCTCCTGGAAAGCACGCAATGCCTCCTTCTGGGCGGAAGTGAGATGCTCCGGAACCTGAACCACAAAGGTAACAAAATGATTACCACGAAGATTCTTGTTACGCAGGCTAGGTACACCCTTATTCTTCAGACGGATTCTGGTATCCGTCTGTGTACCTGGCTTAATGGTATAGTCGTAAGGACCATCCACGGTATCAATCTTAATGGTAGCTCCCAGTGCTGCCTGTGTGAAGCTAATCGGCTCTGTGGAGAAGATATCATACTCCTGTCTCTGGAACTTAGGATGTCTGGATACCTGCACATTGACCAGAAGATCTCCTCTCGGTCCTCCGTTGATCCCCGGCTCGCCCTTCTCACGAATTCTGACACTCTGGCCATTATCGATACCTGCAGGGATCGGAACCTTGATCTTCTTACGAACCTTGATGTAGCCGGAGCCGGAACAATCCGTACATTTCTGTCGGATCACCTGACCGGTACCGTTACAATCCGGGCACGCCTGTACATTTCTCACCATACCAAACATAGACTGCTGGGTATATACCACCTGACCACTACCATTACATTTGGAACAGGTCTCAGGACTGGTTCCCGGTTTGGCACCATTACCACCACAGGTCTTACATTCTTCCTTCAGGGCAATCTCTAATTCTTTATCCACACCACGGATCGCATCATCGAAGGTAATCCGCACTGCGGCACGAAGATTGGCCCCCTGCTTCGGTCCGTTACGACGGGCGTTACTGCGGCTGCCACCTCCAAAGAAATCTCCGAAGAAATCTCCAAAGATGTCACCCATATCACCGCCACCGAAGTCAAAACCGCCGAAGCCTCCTGCTCCGCCGCCACCCTGTTCAAAGGCCGCATGACCGAACTGGTCATATTTGGCTTTTTTCTCAGGATCACTCAGGACCTCGTAGGCCTCTGCTGCTTCCTTGAACTTCTCTTCTGCTTCCTTATCTCCCGGATTCATATCCGGATGATACTTCTTGGCTACCTTACGATAGGCCTTCTTTATCTCTGCATCTGAGGCACTCTTATCTACACCGAGTACCTCATAGTAATCTCTTTTATCTGCCATCTTTCTCCTCCGACATAACCAGGGTATAAGGAAGAACCCGGCAAGCTTCGGTCATATCACACCTCAGAATGCATCTAAGCATGAAAGAGGGGACAGGATCTCTCCCGCCTCCTCTTCTCTATCGTTCTTCTGTTATACCTGAATTAATCGATTAAAGCTCAGTATAATCAGCATCTACGACATCATCCTGTGCATAAGTTGCATTTGCATCAGCACCAGGTCCCGGCTGAGGGCCACCCTGTGCCTGCTGAGTCTGTTCATATACCTTAGCAAATAAGGACTGTGCATCCTTCATGAGCTGTTCTTTGCCTTCATTGATCTCTGCAACATCAGCATCTGTCATATTATCTACGGTTGTGCGCTCTAATACTGCTTTTAATTTATCGAGGTCAGCCTGAACTGTTGCTTTGTCAGACTCTGCGATCTTATCGCCGACATCTTCCATAGCCTTCTCTGTCTGGAATACCATATTGTCTGCGTCATTACGAGCATCGATGGCTTCTTTTCTCTTCTTGTCCTGTGCTTCGAACTCTGCTGCTTCCTTTACAGCCTTCTCGATATCTTCATCGGACATATTGGATCCGGCTGTGATCGTAATATGCTGTTCTTTTCCGGTTCCCAGATCCTTAGCGGATACATTTACGATACCATTTGCATCGATATCAAATGTTACTTCGATCTGAGGGATACCTCTCTGTGCTGGTGGGATACCATCCAGACGGAACTGGCCGAGAGTCTTATTATCTCTGGCGAACTGTCTCTCACCCTGAACAACGTGGATATCTACTGCTGTCTGATTATTCTCTGCTGTGGAGAAAATCTGGCTCTTCTTGGTAGGAATGGTTGTGTTACGTTCGATCAGTCTGGTAGCAACACCACCCATGGTCTCGATGGATAAGGATAATGGTGTTACATCAAGAAGAAGGATATCGCCTGCACCGGCATCACCTGCTAATTTACCACCCTGGATGGAAGCACCGATGGCTACACATTCGTCCGGGTTGATGCCCTTAAATGGCTCTTTGCCTGTTAACTGTTTTACTTTATCCTGTACTGCAGGGATTCTGGTGGAACCACCTACTAATAATACCTTGCTTAATTCACTTGCAGTAAGACCTGCATCCTTTAATGCGGTCTGAACCGGTGTAACAGTTCTCTCTACCAGATGAGAGGTTAATTCATTGAACTTTGCTCTGGTAAGATTCATCTCAAAATGCTTCGGACCTTCTGCTGTTGCTGTGATGAATGGAAGATTGATATTGGTTGTTGCTGCGGAGGAGAGCTCTTTCTTTGCTTTTTCTGCAGCTTCTTTCAATCTCTGCATAGCCATCTTATCCCCGGACAGATCTACGCCTTCTTTTGCCTTGAAGTCATCTAACATATAGCGTGTGATCACATCATCAAAGTCATCGCCGCCGAGACGGTTATCACCGGCTGTGGATAATACTTCGATAACACCATCACCGATCTCGATGATAGATACATCAAATGTACCACCACCTAAGTCGTATACCATGATCTTCTGTTCATTCTCATTATCAAGGCCATAGGAAAGAGCTGCTGCTGTAGGCTCGTTGATGATACGCTTTACATCAAGACCTGCGATCTTACCGGCATCCTTGGTTGCCTGTCTCTGTGCATCATTGAAATATGCAGGAACTGTGATAACTGCTTCGGAAACCTTCTCACCAAGATAGTTCTCAGCATCGCCTTTTAATTTCTGTAAGATCATAGCAGAAATCTGCTGTGGAGAATATTTCTTATCATCGATGGTAACAGAGTAATTTGTACCCATCTGACGTTTGATGGAAGAGATGGTCTTATCTGCATTGGTAACTGCCTGACGCTTTGCCGGCTCACCGATCACACGCTCACCTGTCTTGGTAAATGCTACAACAGATGGTGTTGTTCTGAGACCCTCTGCATTTGTGATAACGACTGGTTTTCCACCTTCCATAACTGCAACACAAGAGTTTGTTGTACCTAAATCAATACCTATAATTTTACCCATGATTATGTCCTCCTAATATATATCTGTATTCCGGCTGTTCTTAAGACTAATTCACTACCTTAACCATAGCATGTCTTAAAACAGCGTCTTTGTACATGTAGCCCTTCTGGAATTCATCGGATACGAGATTCTCACCCATCTCGTCATTTTCTTCATGCATCACTGCATTGTGAAGATCCGGATTAAATTCCTTACCTTTGGCATCCATCGGCGTTACACCGAGCTCCGTAAATGCTGTCATCATCTGCTGATAAATCTTCAGGATACCCTGAGCAAACGGAGTCTCCTTCTCCTCTTCGGATAAGGCATCGATGCCGCGTTCGAAGTTATCAATGACAGGAAGTAACTTGCCAAGCACTTCCCTGGCACCGATATCGTACATACGGCTCTGCTCCTTAGCATTCCGCTTTCTGGCATTCTCAAACTCTGCCATCAATCTCTGATATCGGTCTGTGAGATCAGCGACCTTCGCCTCACTCTTCTCTAAATCAAGCTCGAGAGTCTTGGAAGACTTCTTCTTCTTTTTCTTCTCGGCCTTCTTATCTGTTTTATCCTCTGTGGATCCCGCCTCAGAAGTCTGCTCTGCAGCTTCTGTCTCAGAATCCCCGGCCTCTAAGTCTGCTCTGCTGTCTTCTGCAGTCTCCTGACCTTCTTCCACGATACTTTCGTCGAATTCTTTTTTATTCTCTTCCACTTAAGTACCCCTTTCTATGACTTTTTATTAAAAATCTCATCCAAATCTGCTGTCAGATTCTTGAGAGTATTGACAACCTTACGATAATCCATCCTCTTAGGACCGATGATACCAACGGTTCCCGTACCGCCTTCCTCCAACTCATAGGTGGCAGTTACGATACTGCAATCCTGTAAGGACTGTACCTGATTCTCATCACCGATATAGATCTGTATGCCATGCTTATCTTCCTGATTCAGGGTATTATCCACCAGCTTAACCAGGGCCTTCTTCTCAACCAGGGTATCCAGCAGGGCTCTGGTTCTGCCCGGATTCACAAGCTCCGGATACTGAAGGATATTGGTCGCGCCGCTGGTATAGATCTCCATATCATCTGCCTCGTGAATCGCGTCCACGATACCCTGGAATACTGTCTCCAGGATTGAAGCATGCATCCCGGCCTGTACCTTCATAGTATGAATCAATTCCAGTGTGATCTCATTCAAGGTAAGACCCTGCAGGAAAGAATTCAATAAGATATTCAGCTTAAGAATCTCATCATTACTTAAAGGATCCTCGATATTCATCAGAAGATTCTTCACCGTCTCATTCCCAACCACGATGACTGCCAGCAGCCTGCAGCTATCCACCATGGATAACTGTATGAACTTCAGCTTCGATTCACGGATATGGGGTGTGGAAACCAGGGTCGCATAATTCGTGTTGCTCGCAAGTACATCTGCGACATTCTTCAACATCTCTTCCATACGATCCATCTTGCGGATCATACTCTGTCTCTCCGCTGCGATCTCCTCTTCCTTCTCCCGGATCTCCAGCTCACGTTCCTCCATCAGCCGGTCAACATAGTAGCGATATCCCAGATCAGAAGGGATCCTGCCGGCTGAGGTATGGGGCTGCAGAATATATCCCAGTTCCTCCAGATCAGCCATCTCATTACGAATGGTTGCAGAGCTAAGATGCAGATCAGAGTCCTTCGCGATGGTTCTACTTCCAACCGGTTCCCCGGTCTCCAGATAAGTAGATATGATCGTTTTTAATATCTTCATCTTACGTTCATCCAAACTCATGAAACAATCCATCCTCCTTCTGACAATTTCAATCTTTTTCAAGTTATTAGCACTCATTTCATCTGAGTGCTAACATCTTTATACATAAACTATCACCATCACCGCATTCTGTCAAGAATATTTTTTTCATTTTCTCAAAAAAAGATCCCATCCTGATCAAAAGATGGGATCTTACGATATATGATCTTTCTATTTATAAGATTTTACGAATATCTCTTCCGCTGTCAGTCCTCATCCAGCAGAAAGTCAGCAAAGATACGATTACTTACATTAATTCCCTCTTCCGTGAGCTTCAGTCTTCCTTCCGTCAGATCCAGCAGGTGCATGGCCAGATAGCGATCGATCACTGTACCGTAAACTGCTCTCATATCCCGCCGGAATCTTTCTTTAAACCCCTCCACGGAAACACCATCCATTTTTCTTAATCCCAGATACATATATTCTTCCATCTCTTCCTCTGTGGATAGAATCTGATACTCTTCACGTTCCTCAAAGGGTAAGAAAGGCTTCCTGCCATACTGCAGCATGGATCTGCTGTTGGAAAAACGCATGGCTGGCCGATCCGGCTCACAGGTCCAGTAGGATGCTGCGCCAAGTCCCAGTCCCAGATAAGGAATATTATCCCAATATCCTGTATTATGAATGCATTCCCTGCCGGGTCTGGCATAATTGGATATCTCATATCTGCGATAGCCTCTTTGCTCCAGCATAGACCTGGTCATCTCATACATCTGTCTTTCTGTATCCTCATCCGGCAATTCTTTCCGCAAGCTCTTATCATCATAGAAGGGGGTCCCTTCTTCCAGAATCAGACTGTAGGCCGAGATATGCTCCGGCTCCAAAGCGAGAACCGTTTCTAAGCTCTGCATATAAGAGGAGAGCGTCTGCCCCGGCAGAGCGGACATCAGATCCACATTAATATTGGTAAATCCGACCCTTCTGGCCTGTCGGTAATTGTCAAGGAATTCCCGATAGCTATGGATCCGCCCCAATCTCTTCAGGCAGGCATCTTCAGTACTCTGCAAGCCTATGCTCAGTCGATTTATCCCCATCTGACAGTAGGCTGCTAATTTCTCTTCGGACAGTGTTCCCGGGTTCGCTTCTATGGAAATCTCCGCCTTCTTCTTCACGGAAAATGAATCATATATCCCATCCAGGATCCTCTCTGTCTGCACGCTATCCAGTATGCTGGGTGTACCTCCGCCCAGAAAGATACTTCGGACCTTACCGTACTTTCCTCTGACATAGCTTGCACAGATCCTGATCTCCTCGCACAATGCATCCAGATAAGCGGCTCTTTGATCCGGCGTCGAGGAAAAGGACAGGAAATCACAATAATGACATTTCCGTATGCAAAAAGGAATATGGATGTATAATTCGATGTCTTTCTTCTGATTCATCTTTAATCTTCGTCCAGCTTCAGCACTGCCATGAAAGCCTTCTGAGGTACTTCCACATTACCGATCTGACGCATACGCTTCTTACCTTCCTTCTGTTTCTCCAGAAGCTTCTTCTTACGTGAGATATCACCGCCGTAACATTTCGCCAGCACATCCTTACGGACCGCCTTGACTGTCTCGCGGGCGATGATCTTATTACCGATGGCTGCCTGAATCGGAATCTCGAAGAGATGTCTCGGAATCTCTCCCTTTAATTTCTCGCAGTATCTTCTTCCACGCTCATACGCAGTGGAAGAGTGAACGATGAAAGACAGGGCATCCACCTGCTCGCGATTGATCAGGATATCCAGCTTGACCAGATCTGACTGTTCGTAGCCCTTTAATTCATAATCAAAGGAAGCGTAGCCCCTGGATCTGGATTTCAAGGCATCAAAGAAATCATAGATGATCTCATTGAGCGGAAGCTCGTATTTCAGCAGAGCTCGGGTCTCCTCCATGTATTCCATGGAGATATATACACCACGTCTCTCCTGACAGAGAGTCATGATCGGTCCCACAAATTCTTTGGTTACCATAATCTCGGCAGAGACGATTGGTTCTTCCATATATTCTATCGTCGATGGATCTGGCAGATTGGTCGGATTGGTCAGATCAAACTGACTGCCATCCGTCAGATGGACCTTATAGATAACGCTGGGCGCTGTCGTCACCAGATCCAGATTATACTCTCTCTCCAGACGCTCCTGTATGATCTCCAGATGAAGAAGTCCCAGGAAGCCGCAACGGAAGCCGAAGCCCAGAGCAACGGAAGTCTCCGGTTCATACTGTAAAGCGGCATCATTCAGCTGCAGCTTCTCCAAAGCATCACGCAGATCCGGATATTTCGCTCCATCCGCCGGATAGAGGCCACAATATACCATAGGATTTACCTTTTTATAACCCGGAAGGGGCTGGGCACATGGATTATCCGCATCTGTCACCGTGTCACCCACACGAGTATCCTTCACATTTTTCAGGCTGGCTGTGATATATCCAACCATACCGGCGGATAATTCCTCACAGGGAAGAAACTGTCCGGCACCAAAGGTACCGACCTCGACTACCTCTGCCTTGGCTCCGGTAGCCATCATCAGCATGTTACTGCCTTTACGGATCCGACCGTTCATCACACGGGCAAAGATGATAACTCCCTTATAAGAATCATAGATACTATCGAAGATGAGCGCCTGCAGTGGTTCCTGCGGACTGCCGCCCGGAGAAGGAATCTTCTCCACGATCTGCTCCAGCACATCTTCTATATTAATACCATTCTTGGCAGAGATCTGAGGACAGCCTTCCGCCTCGATTCCGATAACATCCTCGATCTCAGCCACAACTCTCTCCGGCTCCGCACTGGGCAGATCGATCTTATTAATGACAGGAAGAATCTCCAGCTCCGCATCGATGGCCAGATAAACATTGGCCAGAGTCTGCGCCTCGATGCCCTGGGCCGCATCCACCACCAGAATCGCGCCTTCACAGGCAGCCAGACTGCGGCTTACCTCATAGTTGAAATCCACGTGTCCCGGCGTGTCGATAAGATTAAAGACATATTCCTCTCCGTCCTGTGCTTTGTAAATCGTACGAACTGCCTGAGACTTGATGGTGATACCACGTTCTCTCTCCAGATCCATATTATCCAGTACCTGGTCCTGCATCTCTCTTTCTGTCAGCAGACCGGTCTTCTCGATGATACGATCTGCCAGGGTTGACTTACCGTGGTCAATATGTGCAATAATGCAAAAGTTTCTAATCTTCGTCTGGTCAATATCAGCCAAAATATATCCCTCCATCCAGATAATAGTTATATACAATACTTTATATCAAAGGATTATCATAATCTTTTTCTGTGTATAGCACGTGTAACATTGTAGCATGAATCCGCAGAGGCTTGCAATTAATTTTTGAAAAATATCTATTGACAAAATGATTTATAGCAATTATTATATAGAAGTATGTTTGCATTAGATTGTCCGTGTCCTATATAATGCAAGGCATTGAAATGAACGATTATCATATATAATATTTTGGAGGTGCTCAGATTGGCTAATATCAAATCTGCAAAAAAAAGAATCTTAGTTATCGAAACTAAAACATTAAGAAATAAGGCAATCAAATCTAAAGTTAAAACTTACATCAAGAAAGTGGATGCTGCTATCGCTGCTAACGATAAAGAAGCTGCAACTGTTGCTTTAACCGCTGCCATCAGCGAGATCAGCAAGGCTGCTAACAAAGGCATCTTCCACAAGAATACAGCTGCAAGAAAGATTTCCCGTCTTACCAAGGCTGTTAACAAGATGGCTTAATTTTAATAAGAATATATTACAATCCCCGGAAAGAGCGGCTGCTTTCCGGGGATTTTTTTGAATCACCAAGCGAATTTTCCGGCCTTAGCGAGGTGCAAGAACATTCGTATGTAGGATGATAGTCCGAAATACGAATGTTCGCAGGAACTTCGAGAGTCCGAAGAACGAAGAAATTCCGTGGTGCTTCATATACTGTGATCCTCTGTCAGTCTGATCAGGAGCATCTCCAGACCGATCTGATCCGGCAGGATACCTGTTTTGATCTCCTCCTCCAGCTTCACAGCCTGAGACAGACTGTACTCCAGCTCCTCCTGACTGTAAAGTCGAAGCTGAGAGCCATATCTTCTTACCGTAAAGGGAGGGATCCCTGCGATTCTGGCCATCTCCGCCTCTGACTTCCGCCCGGCATTTGCAGATTTTAATAAAAGCAGGATGCGATACTGTCTGACGATCAGATAGAGGATATGCATGACCGGCTCTTTTAATAAGAGCAGATCATTATAATAAGACAGAGCTCTGCTCTGATCCTTCTGTGCGATGGCAGTTACCATATCAAAGATCTTATCCTGGATCTGCTCCGAGATCACTTGTTCAATGGCCTCTCTGCTTACGATGGTCTCCTCTCCCAGATAGGCGATCAGCTTATCTGCTTCATTCCGGATCTGATACAGATCATCCCCCACCAGGTTCAGGATATATCTGGCATCCTCCTCGCGAATCTGTTTCTTCTCCCTGGCCAGAATCCTTGCAAGAAAAGTAAGTAATGTCTTCTCTTTCTGATCTTTTTTCATGAATTCAGCAACATAACCATTCTTCTTGATCCATTTATAGGCTTTGGAACGTTTATCTACCTCAGATTCACAGATGATGATACAGGTCGTCTCCGGCATCGTCTCCAGAATCTTTACGAACTCCTCCTTACCGGACTTGAGGATACCGGTCCGATTAAATAAAAGAAGACGCTTCTGACTGAAAAAAGGGTAGGTAGCTGCCAGGTCTCCGACCTCCGACAGGTTGATCTTGGCCTCTTCATAATGTGTATAATTCATCTCGTCTCCTTCTGAGACCAATGCCTTCTTCAGCATCTGTCTGGCCTGAAAGATCAGATAATCCTCATCTCCTGTCAGAAGGTAGACTTTATGAAATTGATTTTCCCTGATGTTTTGATTGATTTCCTTCATCTGTCTTCTCTTCTCTGCATCGACAGGCACTCTCTATACCTTATCCCCGGCAGAGCCTTTCATTCTGCACCCTATTATATCCCATCCTCCCTGCTTTGTGAAGTCTCACCGACTTATTGTTTTTCTTTCCAGTAAGTTACCTTACAGTCCTCTCCCAGGCTCTCCACACAGATGGCTCCTCCCAGTTTGGTCTGATAGACCTTACTATTTATCTCATACAGACGATCCAGGAGTTCCTGATGAGGATGGCCATAGAGATTATTCTGTCCCGCTGAAATGATGGCATATTCCGGCTTTATGACTTCTAAGAGGGGGCTGTCCGTGGAATATCTGGAGCCATGATGTGCCACCTTAAGAAGAGTAACCGGTTTCCGTATCGCTGTGATCAGATGCTCTTCCTGCTCCGAACTCAGATCTCCCGGAAATAAAGCAGAGAAATTCTGATATTGCAGATAGAGAACCAGCGACTTATCATTACGATCTGCATAGCTTTCCTCTTTTTGAGGATGCAGACACTGCAGAAGCACATCACGGACCTGAAGCTCATCTCCCGCCTCCATCTCCAGATATCTTGCTCCATCCTCTATGGCCAGATCATAGATCTCCTGTTGGGAAGAGTCTCCCTGCTCCTGATCGGTATCTTTCCGGTAATAAGTCGTTCCGGTGATCAGATAAGACACGGGATATCCTGCGGTCAGAAGCTCACGAATTCCGGAAATGTGATCCTCATCCATATGAGTGATCACGACATAATCCAGATGACGGATACCATAGTAATAAAGAGCGGGTCTTATGACATATTCGTAGATCTGATCCTGGGAGCTGCTGCCACCATCGATCAGCATAGTTTTACGCCCAGGCAGACGGAGCAGAATCGCATCTCCCTGCCCCACATCCAACATAGTAATCCTGCAGCTATCCCCGTCTGTCCCGGACAGACAGGGTGTATGTCCCAGAAGGAAGAGAATCCCCAGAAGAAGCAGTCCCCTGCGCCAACATTTCTTATAAAGAAGCAGCAGAAAGAGCATCTCACACAGATAGATCAGTGCGATCATCGGCAAGGAAGGGCAGCCGGTGATCAACAGGGCGCCTGGCCAGCTTCTGACATACTGAAATAAGATATGGTAAGCTCTCAGAATCAGAATCGCCGGCAGACAGACCATCCTCCATCCCCACAGCATAAGATTACTGTCAGATAAAATGGACAGGAGCCCTGTCTGTGCGGACGAGATCCAACCCAGGATTCCAGCCAGCAAGGCACTCAACATAAGTGGTGTCATAAATGGCAGAATCAGAGGATTCAGCAGGATACTGTAAGGAGTACATTCATAATAATATCTCATCACGACAGGCATGGTCACCAGGCAGATCACGATGCTCGAAGCCAGGCTCTCTCTGACAGAATAGTAGAGCTTATCAAGCCCTTTTCCATCCTTCCGGATATCCTCCTCCCTCCACCTGCGATCGATTGTCTTTATCATAGGCCAGATAGCTCCGATTGCCAGAACGGAAGCATAGGAAATCAGAAAACCTCCATCTTCCAGCCTGCAGGGTGCCTCCAGTAACATAAAGACAGCTGCCAGACTCATGGAGGAGACCAGGTCATAGGAGGACCCGCTATACTCTGCGATCAGGTAGATCAGATACATGATGAAAGACCGCAGCACAGAACTCCCCCAGCCTGTCATGAATCCATAGAAGAGTAAGAGCAGAAAGCCTCCGCTGCAGGAGACCAGGTATCCCTTTCCTCTCTTCCGCAAGAGACGATAAAGACTTCCTCCCGTTATGGAAATATGAAGACCCGACACACTTAAGAGATGCATCACTCCATTTTCTTCGTATAGCTTCTTCTGCTCCCTTGTCAGATCTGACTTATCTCCCAGAACCATGGCTGATAGCATGGCAGCATCCTCCTCCAGGAGATGCTCCCGGTAAGAAGCCAGGATGATGTCCTTTAACTGACAGGCGCTTCGCCCTATGGACAGACTCGGTCTCCTCCTGCTCTTCCACTTCGTCAGATAGCCTGTCAGATAGATCCTGTGAGCCAGATCATATCTCCTTTCATTATATCCGCCCGGATTGGATTCTGTCTCCGGATAAGACAGATCAGCCAGACATTCCACCTCATCCCCCGGATATAGCTTATCCGACGAAGCAGCGGAAATCTTGCAGAATCCTGCCAGCTTGAGATGATAATTTCCACTGTTTATCTCGGGATTCTTTATGATATAGGATACATATTCTTCTGACTGCTGCTTCCTCTCCACGATCTTACCGGAGATACTGCATTCCAGTCCATTGATCTCTTCTGCAAACTCCTGCACCGTCTCAAGCTTTGTCTTCTCCAGACACCAGGAGATCTGACCCACCAGGATAGAAGATATCATAAGAAGGAGGAAAAAAAATGACTTCTCTCTCCTGCTGATCTTACAAAGATATAGGATCAGTAAGGCGAGCGAAGCCACCAGAATAAAACCTCTTTGATATAACAGACGCCCGCATAGCTCTCCAAGCACAAGCCCCATCCATAATACACATAAAGGTCTCTTCATATATTTTTCTTTCTATTCTTCATCCACATAGGAGTAATCACACTCCATGAGAGTATCAAAACCGGATACCTGATTCATATCAGATACAATCTCACCATTGATCGTAAACTGAACCTGCGTGATCCTGGATAAAGCAGTTAAAGTATTCACCATAGCATAAACCTTAATCTCTTCATCCACATTGCTGACAGTGGAATAAATCTCCTCATTCAGATCCACATAACAGACATTCTGTATCACCGAAATACGCTGAAATTGTAATTCCGGCGGAATAGGACTCTGCGCATCCTCTCCCATATAGTGGAAGAGGGCCTGCAGAACTGCTTCCTCCATCGATTGATTATCCCTGGTCTCAATCTCTTCGTTCACTTCCACCAGACCATGTCCATCCTTGCTGGCATAGTAGAGGGTCACCGTCTCCTTGTAATCGTAAACCTCTCCTTTATCATTATCCAGGAGGAAGGTATCATTTCTCATGAGACCAACCGGAAGGCCTTCCTGGTTGGTTAGTGGCTGTCCGTCCACAGTAAATAAGACGGCTTCCACCCCCTGTATCTGTACCAGGGATTTTACCACAGCTGCCCGACATAATATCTCACGATCGCTGTCCATGGTGTTGTAGCCGGAACCAAAATCAATACTGATCTCTCCATCCTCATCCAGCTCGATTCCCTGACAAGTGATCTCATCATCCAGTACCGGAAGATACTCATAGTTACTGTCCTGGTCTACTCTGGATAATTGGTCAAGCACCATCCCGATATCTTTCAATCTGTCACCGGAGAAATCCATCTCCCTGCTGACGCTGGTCAGACCATTTCCATCGGGATTCAGGTAAAAGAGAACGATGGAATCATCCTGCTCCTGATCACCGCCAGCGCTTTTATGCTGACAGGCACAGCATAAACTCACCAGCATCAGAGCCATCCATATATATCCTGCAATTCTTTTCATCTATCCCTCCTGCTATAGAGATCCAGCCATAACCGGATTCAGGAGAATCGGCATGACATCTTAACTGACATAATTCAAAGGGATTCGTATGATAAATGTCGTACCCTCTCCTTCTTTGCTGTGAACACGAATCGATCCCTTATGAAGAAGAACCACATTACGTGCAATGGCAAGACCTAAACCGGTTCCTCCTGTCTCCCTGGAACGTGCCTTATCCACACGATAAAATCGTTCAAAGATCTTATCCTGACAATCCTCAGGAATACCCACACCATTATCCTTGACACGGATATAGAAAAACTTATGATCTGCATTCAGATAGACATTCACATAGCCACCATCATGGTTATATTTGACTGCATTCTCAATCAGATTATTACAGGCCAGTGACAATTTACCGACATCAACCTCTGCTGACACCTGACGCATCGTCTCCAGATGCAGGGTGATCTTTCTCTTCTCCGCGATCGGTGTGATACGTTTTAACAGCTCCTCAAGCAGATCATTGATATTCGCAGAAGTGATATTCAGATCACTACTGGCCTTATCCATACGAACCAGATCCAGAAGATCTGTGATGATCTGATTCTCCCTGTCAATCTCATGAGCGATATCACCCATAAACTCTTCATAGATCTCCACAGGAACATCCTTCTGCATCAGGAGAGAATCCGCCAGAATCTTCATGGAAGTGATCGGAGTCTTCAGCTCATGAGAGACATTGGACACAAACTCCTGTCGACTACGCTCCAATTCCTTATATCGATCGGTAATCTTATTAAAGGAGACTGCAATCCGATAAAACTCATGGAAGCCCTTCTCCGAGAGACGATCCTCCTGGTGCCCATCTGCTATGATGGTCATCTCCTTCTGAATATTGCGGAAAGAATGTCGGATAACCAGAAGAATCGCGACACCGATCACAAGAGAAATCAGGAAAAAGAGACCGCTTACGGCATCTCTCTGTTCATCGATATAGGCAAGAAACTCCTGCTGCTCATTCAAAGAAGCCCAGACGATGATCACGCCTCCGGCCTTCTGATTCTCTCTGTCATAGATTCCTGTTGTAACCTGAAGATAGGAATCTCCGACCTTCTTTGCATCGATCTTCTCCCCACGCATGGCCTTAAGCGTATCCTCTGTAATGATATACTGACCGATATTCCTCTCATAGGTGTCCGCCACGACCTGAAAATTCGATTCCAATATGATGATTCTGCCTTCCATCTGGCAGGCCATGGATTGGAGTTCTTTGAGAACGGCTCCGTCTTCCGAATCTGTCAGCATGGAGTAAGCAGAAATCCCATCCTTCTTCACACGATTGGAAAGGATATTATTCTGAAGACGTACATAGTTCTCCCTTTGCTCGAGGGACTTCCTCTCCTGTACATCAAGCAATCGCTCCGTTCCCGCATAGAGAAAAACATTCAGAGCGATCACAAGCAGAATCCCGACCAGAACGGAGAAGGAACAAAAGTGGAGAAGATTCTTATATCTAATCCTGGAAATAATAACCTACCCCCCATTTTGTATGAATATATTCAGGCTCACCCGGATTCTTCTCAATCTTTTCACGTAAGCGACGAATATGCACATCCACCGTTCTGACATCTCCCGGATAATCGTATCCCCATACGATATTCAGAAGATTTTCTCTCTTGTATACCTTATTCGGGTGGAAGGAAAGCAGCTCAAGCAGGTCATATTCCTTGGCCGTAAGCTTCACTTCTTTTCCCTCTGTAAATACTCTCCGGCTCTCGCAGTCGATCCTGAGACCATTCTTCTCAAAAATCTTCTTCTTCTCTTCATCCGCAACCTTGCGGGAGCTTCTGCGCATGATGGCCTTAATTCTGGCTTTCACTTCAAGAATATTAAATGGTTTTGTAATATAATCATCTGCCCCATAGTAATCCAGGCCCATGATCTTATCCATATCATCTCCCTTCGCCGTCAGCATAATGATCGGCATATTGGAAAACTCGCGAATCATCTGACATACTTCAAAACCATTCATCTTCGGAAGCATGACATCAAGAAGAACCATATCATACTCTGTCTTCCTGGCTAACTCCAGTGCCTCCTCCCCATCATAGGCACAGTCTACTTCCATGTCATCTTGTACCAGAGAAAACTTTATCCCCTTCACGATAAGCTTCTCATCATCCACAACCAGAACTCTTTTCATCATTACACCTCTATTAATAACTTTACTTTATCATCCGTATATATCATCCGTATTCTGCATCGAAACACGAATCATATCCTTTATCTTCTGGTAGATTCCATCACCGATTCCATCGACTTCCTTTATCTGCTCTATGGAAGAAAATGCTCCATGCTCCTCCCGATAAGCGATGATGGAAGCGGCCCGGCTTTCTCCGATGCCACTCAATGTAGTCAACTGACTCTGATCGGCTTCATTGATATTCACCCGACTATCTTCCCCGGAAGCTCTCCCGGTGGAAGAGGAAACCGAGTCGGAACTCTCTTCCAGTACGTCAATCTGCGTACCATCCACCAAAATCTCCGCCAGATTCACACTCTTCTGATCGGCATCCTTCGTAAATCCCCCTGCTGCCCGGATTGCTGCATCGATGCGCTCCCCCTGAGGCAATGCATACAAACCCGGGTGTTTTACACAGCCACATACATGGACATAGATCAGCTCCTCCTCTGTCCGGCTGTCCGAAGAACTGACAGCTTCTTCTATGTCAGTTTCTTCTACGTCAGTTTCTTCTACGTCAGTTTCTTCTACGTCAGCTTCTTCTACGTCAGCTTCTTCCATGGAAGAAGCTGCCTCCTCTGTATACGATCCCGTCTCACCCCGGATCGTTATGGTATCCTCTGCCGGATAGAAAGCCGACAGATCCAGGGACCTGCATCCTGTTGTCAGAAAGCATAAGCTGACGCATAACAGGATCATACCGGTCCATCTTGAGATATTGATATCCACAAAACCATCCTCCTGTCTCAAGGCTATGGTCTGTCTCTACCCAATCACAATCACATATATAATACCCAATATTTCACAGGAATACAAGACCCAAGAAGGCAAAAATATTCTTACCAAAGGAAAACTCTATAATACAAAAAAGCAGGATTCCATCGGTAAAACGATAAAATCCTGCTATGGAAGGAAGTGCTGTTCATGTCAGCACTCCCTGGTCTGTCTAATTCTCTGCGATCACTCCATCAAGGATACGGATCATCTCATCTACATGCTCTTTTGTGATCACAAGCGGTGGAACAAAACGGATGATATTACTTCCGGCAGAGATCAGAAGAAGTCCTTCTTTCAGCGCTGCGTTCACATAAGGACTGACAGCACCATTGAATTCCAGTCCCTGCAGGAAACCGATACCACGATGATCCACGATCTTGTCCGGATACTTTTCTTTTAATTCATCCAGCTTTTCATAAAGATAGGCTCCGACCTCTTTTACATTTTCTACGATATTCATAGAATCAAAAAGATCAAATACAATGCTTACGGCTGCTGTAGCAAATGGATTACCGCCATAGGTTGTACCATGATCACCCGGCACCAGTGCCTTGCTGGCCTTCTCTGCTACGACAAAGGCACCAACCGGAACTCCACAGCCCAATCCTTTCGCCAGAGCCATAACATCCGGCTTCACACCATAGAGATCATGGGCAAATAAAGAACCGCAACGTCCCATACCACACTGTACTTCATCGAAAATGAGAAGAATATCTCTCTCATCACAGATCTGGCGGAGTCCCTGCAGGAATTCCTTCTGTGCCGGATAGATACCGCCTTCTCCCTGTACCACCTCACAGATGATACCACAGGTGCGATCCGTTAATTTGGATCTTACATCCTCCAGATTATTGAAATCAGCAAATACTGCACGCATACCCACAGGAACAAAGCCGTCCTGATAATGACTGTTACCGGTTACAGCCAGGGCTCCCTGACTACGTCCGTGGAAGGAGTGATTCATGGCAATAAATTCATAATCCTTCGTGGAATCCTTATCATAGGCATATTTTCTGGCTACCTTCAAGGCTCCTTCAATGGCCTCCGTTCCGCTATTCGTAAAAAATACTTTACTCAGTCCGGATGCAGCGACTACCTTCTTTGCCGCCTCAATGGCTGGCTTGTTATAGTAGAGATTCGATGTGTGAATGATCTGATCGATCTGATTCTTCAGCGCTTCTTTGTAGGCTTCATTGGAATATCCCAGACCGGATACGGCGATACCTGCTCCGAAATCCAGATATCTCTTTCCATCCATATCAATCATATAGACATCTTCTGCTTTTTCAAATACAACAGGAAAACGGTTATAGGTCTTCAGGATGACCTCTTCCGCGCGATCCATATAATTCTGCATATTACTCATATTATCCTCCATATATTGCGGATCCATGAATCTGTTCATGAATCTCTTATCCTTACATGCTCCGGCTCTCTAGAAGATCGGATCCTTAAGAATCGCTGTTCCGATACCCTTCTCAGTGAAGAATTCCAGTAAGAGACAATGTGCCATACGTCCATCCAGGATATGGACACGAGATACTCCATCCTCGATGGCATCGATACAATTCTGAAGCTTAGGCATCATGCCGCCGCCGACGATACCATTGGAGATGAACTCTCTTGCTGTCTTAACATCCATCTCTGAAATCAGTGTCTTCTTATTATTCGGATCCATGTAGATACCCTCAATATCTGTGAGGAATACCAGCTTCTCCGCATTCATCGCCTTGGCAACCGCACAGGCTGCATCATCTGCATTGATATTATAGGCTTCAAACTTTCTGCTCAGGCCGATCGGAGCAATCACCGGAATAAAGTCACGATCCATCAGGGTCTCCAGAAGCTCTACATTTACCTTCTCCACCTCACCGACATAGCCGATATCCTTGCCATCCGGCTTCTTCTGTGTACAACGTATCATATTTCCGTCTTTACCACAGAGACCAACCGCATTCACACCCATCTTCTGCATCAGGCCGACCAGTTCCTTATTTACCTTATTCAGAACCATCTCGGCGATATTCATGGTATCTTTATCTGTGATACGAAGTCCGTTATAAAACTCCGGCTCTTTCCCGCTTAATCTGACCCATTTACTGATTTCCTTACCACCGCCGTGAACAATGATAGGTCTCAGGCCCACCAGCTTCAATAAGGCAACATCCTTGATTACATTGGCCTTTAATTTCTCATCAACCATGGCACTTCCGCCATATTTCACGATGATCGTCTTACCATTAAAGCGACGAATATATGGCATGGCCTCGATCAGAGTCGCAGCCTTCTGCATGATGACATCAACATCCTTATTCTCCAGGGAATTATTCTCAAGCATAATCTACCTTCTTTCTTCTATATCTGTATCAGGAACGATAGTCCGCATTAATGGTTACGTATTCATAGGTCAGATCACAACCCCAGGCCGTTGCACTTTCCTCACCGGCATGAACGTTGAGAATCGCCTGAACAGGATTACAGGATAAGATCTGTGTCGCCTTCTCCTCGCTGTAATCTGTCGCAATACCATCCTTTACGATATCCAGGGAACCTTCCTCCCTGGAAGCCAGGGTGATATCTACCTTATCCGGATCAAATACAACCCCACTGTATCCCATCGCGCAAAGGATACGTCCCCAGTTAGCATCCTTGCCGAAAACCGCTGCCTTGGTTAAGGAAGAGCACACAACTGCTTTACTGAGGATTCTGGCATCCTCTTTGCTTGCTGCACCATGGCAGATGACTTCAAAGAGACGAGTGCATCCCTCACCATCTCCGGCAATCTGCTTAGCCAGATACTGTAATACTTCAAATAAAGCGCTCCTAAATGTCTCATAATCTGCACTCTCTCTGTTTATCTTTTCATTTCCTGCCAGACCGTTACAGAGGACCAGGAGGGTATCATTGGTCGAGGTATCGCCATCAACAGATACCATATTGAAGGAATCCTGCACTCCTTCCAGGACCATCTCCTGTAAACATGCTTTGTCGATCGCTGCATCACTTGTGACAAATGCAAGCATGGTTCCCATATTCGGATGAATCATACCGGCTCCCTTGCACATGCCACCAATAGTGACCGTCTTACCGGCGATCTGACACTCCACGGCGATCTCCTTCTTGTGGGTATCTGTTGTGAGGATGGCCTGTGCCGCATCATCTGCTGCTTCCTTTGTATCACTGAGTACAGCACTTAAGCTCTCCACACCCTTTTCGATGACATCCATCTTCAGCTGTGCACCGATGACGCCGGTAGAAGCAACCAGCACCTTCTCCGGTGCAATGCCCAGAAGCTCTCCGGTACGAACTGCCGTCTTCCGACAATTATCGATACCCTGCTGACCGGTACATGCATTGGCGATCCCGCTGTTTACCACGATAGCCTGCGCTGTTTCTTCCTTATTAATGATATCTCTGTCCCAGAAAACTGTGGCTGCTTTTACAACATTTTTGGTAAATGTACCGGCACATGTTGCCGGCACCTCAGAATAGACCAGTGCCATATCCTTCTTGGTGGCTGTTGGTTTGATTCCGGCACGAAGGCCTGCTGCTTTATATCCCTTGGGAGCTACGACTCCACCTTCTACATATCTCATATTCTACTCCATTCTTCTATCCTGTTTGATATCCTGTCTGTAATACAGTTCCCGCTTTATAAATCTACAGATTCAATCCCTTGTCTTCCTGGCATCCCAGCATGATATTCAGACACTGGATCGCTGCACCGGAAGCTCCCTTACCCAGATTATCAAAACGGGAGGAAACCATCACACGTTCCTCATTGCCTGTGACGATGACTTCCAGGCCATCCCATCCGGAGCGATTATTACTGCCCAGGAAGTTTCTGGTCTCCGCTTCTGCTCCGAAGGGCAGAACCTGAATAAATTTCTCTTCCTTATAATAATCTGTAAAAAATGCATGGATACTCTCCGCTGTCTGCTCTCCCTGTAACATCCGGGTATAGAGCGGAACAGATACCAGCATGCCACTGTAATAATCTGCCACGATTGGGGAGAATAATGGCTCCGCAGCCAGACCGGTGATGGCCTTCATCTCCTTGAGATGCTTATGCTTCTGTGTGGTACCATAGATACGCGGAGAATCCAGCTCCGGATCACGGCCCTCTCCCTGGTACTCGGCGATCATCTTTTTACCACCACCGCTATATCCTGTCAGCGAGAAGCAGGATACCGGATAATCTGCCGGAAGGATTCCACCTGCGATCAAAGGATATACTAAAGTAATAAAGCCTGTGGCATGACAGCCTGGCACGGCAATACGTTTTCCTGTACGAATGGCTTCTCTGTGAGCCGGAGATAATTCCGGATAACCGTAAGCCCATCCTTCCTCCGTACGATGTGCCGTGGAGGTATCGATGATCTTCACATGATCATTCTTCACATAAGTGACAGCCTCTCTGGCTGCTGCATCCGGCAGACATAAAAATGTGATATCCGAAGCATTAATATATCTGCTGATTTCTGTCGGATCCTTTCTTAATTCAGAAGGAATCTTCAATAATTCAATATCGTCTCTGCCGGCAAAACGTTCAAAGATACGTAAACCGGTTGTACCTTCGCTGCCATCAATAAAAATCTTTGTTTTCATTCTTCCGTCCTTCTTTCTGTTTCACTTTCTATGCCAGAAATATATAAATATATAGAGTAATCTTGAAAAGATTCAAATTCAACAAGCTAATATTATGACACAAATCTACATATAAAGCAAGGTTTTTCATCCATAAGCCCAGGCAGATCCGGT